>Ga0209485_1000467_pt1 | contig 11499 bp, 8 predicted proteins | sample NCAS100_FD_187516 | JGI IMG/M metagenome (GOLD analysis project Ga0209485, IMG submission 187516) | Agricultural soil microbial communities from Utah to study Nitrogen management - NC AS100 (SPAdes) (version 2) | ecosystem: Environmental > Terrestrial > Soil > Agricultural land | place: USA... | reverse complement strand
TTCACCGCGAACAAGCAGATCATCCGCGACCTCAAGTCGTCAGGTGCGCTGCTGCGCCATGAATCGCACCACCACCCGTACCCACACTGCTGGCGCTGCGAGAGCCCGCTCATCCAGCGCGCGGTCAGCTCGTGGTTCGTGGCCGTGACGAAGTTTCGCGATCGGATGGTCGAATTGAACCAGCAGATCACCTGGGTTCCGGAGCACATCCGCGACGGTCAATTCGGCAAGTGGCTGGAGAACGCGCGCGACTGGTCGATCTCACGCAGCCGCTATTGGGGATCGCCGATTCCGGTGTGGGTCTCGGACGATCGCGCCTATCCGCGCGTCGACGTGTACGGCTCGCTCGATGAGCTGGAGCGCGACTTTGGCGTGCGTCCACAAGACCTGCACCGACCGTACGTCGACCAGCTCACCAGGCCGAATCCAAACGACCCCACCGGGAAGTCCACGATGCGCCGGGTGCCGGAAGTACTCGACTGCTGGTTCGAGTCCGGGTCGATGCCGTTCGCTCAGGTGCATTACCCGTTCGAGAACGCGGCCTGGTTCGAGCACCACTATCCGGGCGACTTCATCGTCGAGTACAACGGGCAGACCCGCGGCTGGTTCTACACGCTGCACGTGCTGGCGACCGCACTCTTCGACCGTCCGGCGTTCCACACGTGCATGGCCCATGGCATCGTGTTAGGCGACGACGGCCAGAAGATGTCCAAGTCGCGGAAGAACTATCCGGACGTGAACGGCGTCTTCGATCGCGACGGGTCCGACGCGATGCGCTGGTTCCTGATGGACAGCCCGATCCTGCGCGGCGGTGACCTCGTGGTAACCGAACGCGGGATCCAGGAAGGCGTTCGTCAGGCACTGCTGCCGCTCTGGAATTCGTACTACTTCCTCGGCCTGTACGCGAATGCCGACGGCATCGAGGGACGGCATCGCACCGATTCGCCACACCTGCTCGACCGGTACATCCTCGCCAAGACGCAGGCGCTGGTGACGGACGTCGAGTCGCAGCTCGATCGTTACGACATCGTCGGCGCCTGCGCGACCATCCGCGAGTTCCTGGACGCGCTGACCAACTGGTATGTGCGGCGGTCGCGCGACCGCTTCTGGGCCGGTGACCGGGATGCGGTCGACACGCTGCACACCGTGCTCGAAGTGACGTGCCGTGTGGCGGCGCCGTTGCTGCCGTTGACCACGGAGGTCATCTGGCGCGGCCTCACCGGGGGGAGGTCGGTACACCTGTCCGAATGGCCCCTGGTCGACGAACTGCCCGGTGATGCCGCGCTAGTCGAGGTGATGGATCGGGTCCGCGAAGTCTGCTCCACCGCGTTAGGCCTGCGCATGGCCAACAAGCTGCGCGTGCGCCTGCCGCTGAGCCGGTTGCAGGTGGCGGCGCCGGACGTGGCGAAACTGAAGGACTTTGTCGATATCATCCGCGACGAGGTCAACGTCAAGGAGGTGGAGTTGACCGACGACGTCGCCGCGCACGGACAGACGGAGATCGTCGTCAACGCGCGCGTCGCCGGGCCGCGGCTCGGCAAGCAGGTGCAGGAAGTCATCAAGGCCGCCAAGGCCGGGCACTGGACCCTTACGCCCGAGGGCCGGGTGCATGTCGCCGGCGTCGACCTGCTGAGCGGTGAATACGAGCGTCGCATCGTGTCGCGAGACACTGGCGCGACGGCCGAACTGCCGCGCGCGTCGGGCTTCGTCATTCTCGACACGACAGTGACGCCCGAGCTGGCCGCGGAAGGGTTGGCACGCGACGTCATCCGCGCCGTTCAACAGGCCCGCCGCGACGCCGGCCTGTCCGTGTCCGATCGTATCCGCCTCACACTGGCCGGGCGCGACGACGCGATCGCTGCTGCGAAAACGCATCAGGAACTGTTGGCCTCTGAAACGCTGGCGCTCGAGGTGAGCTACGGCGACGCCACGGGCGGGTTTACCTGCAAGGTTGGTGAAGGAAGCGAAGTGGTGATTCGCGTCGCAAAAGTCTAGGCAACAATAAATACAATACAATACAATACAAACAAAAGCTTAAACCACAGGGGACGCAGGGGACACGGAGGGTTATATTCGTTAGGCGCTTACGCGGCGTGATTTCCTCTGTGTCCCCCGTGTCCCCTGTGGTGAAGAGCTTTTTCGAAGTTCAGACTCTCGCGATGACGCCAGCCACGAGCTCAGTCAACTCCGGCTCGGCCTTCCCAGCGACCGCAAGTATCTTCTCGAGGCTTGCCGGCTCGAGCGTTTCCGGAATGCACATGTCGGTGATGATGGAGATGCCGAGCACGCGCATGCCGCCGTGGATCGCCACCAGAACTTCCGGCACCGTCGACATACCGACCACGTCGGCCCCGAATTCCCGCAGCATGCGATACTCCGCGCGCGTCTCCAGATTCGGGCCAGCTACCGCGACGTAGACTCCTTCCCTGAGGGTCGTCCCCTGCTCCGCGGCCACTGCCTTCGCCAGCGCCCGTAAGGAAGAGTCGTAGGCGCTCGAATAGTCCGGAAACCGCGGACCCAACCGGTCGTCGTTAGGTCCGACCAGCGGATTGTCGCCCAGCAGGTTGATGTGGTCCGCGATCAGCATCAGGTCGCCGGCATGCCAATCCGGATGCATCCCCCCACACGCATTCGAGACGATCAACGTGCGCGCACCGAGCTGACGCAGGACGCGCACCGGGAAGGTCGCCTGCTGGAGCGAATATCCCTCGTAGCGGTGGAACCGGCCCTGCATTGCCAGCACAGACCGGCCAGCCAACCGTCCAGCGATGAGCCGTCCGGCATGTGATTCGACGGTGGACAGTGGGAACCCGGGAATGTCCTGGTAATCGATGACAGTCGGCGCCTCGATGCCTGACGCGAGTCCACCCAGGCCGGTGCCGAGGACGATCGCTACCTCGGGAGCTTCGCGGATCCGGCGGCGGACTGCGTCAGCCGCCTCCTCGATGCGCTCGGTCACGTGATCGCTCGCCCCACGACTCTTGGGCGAGTGATCCGCGAGTCCTGTCATTGCGACCCCAGGCGAGCGAACTACTGCTTCTTCACCAGGTCCGTGATCCACGGCGTGGGGTCAGCCGTATCAACTTCCATCGGGCTCTCGACGCGATGTCCGTGGAGCGCGCTATCGGCGGCGTCGATCTCCGCCAGCTGACGCTGCGCAATTGCGCGCAGCTGCAGGAGGAACGCGCGGCGGGTACGCACCAGGCCATCGATTTCTGCCTGCACGTTACGCACTTCGGCGCGGGCGCCCTCGATGATCTTCTCGCCTTCGGCCTTGGCTTCGCGGATGACGAGTTGCGCCTCGCGGTCGGCCTGTTCACGAATGTCACCACGGAGCTGTTGGGCGGAGATCAGCGCTTCGTTGAGTGCCTTGTCTCGTTCACGGAACGCCCGCAACTGCTCATGGAAGCCCTTCGCCTTGTTTTCCAGCTCCTGGCACTGCTTGAGCAGGTACTCGACCTCGGCGGCCACCTGGTCGCGGAACTCGTCGACGCGCGACTTGTCATAGCCGCGCAGCGCGGTGCCAAAGTCGAACCGCCGGATATCCAGCGGAGTCAGATGAAAGGCTTCGTCTTTCATGGGATCCTCGCCCCGAACAGGATCGTGCCCAAACGGACCATTGTTGCGCCTTCTTCAACCGCTATTTCATAATCGCCTGACATCCCCATCGATAACTCACCGGCGTCCAGCCCCGCGTCACGAAGGATTGCTCCCGCTTCACGACAGCGGCCGAACACTTCGCGTAACACATGCTCCGGCGCCTCATAAGGCGCCATCGTCATCGCCCCCCGGACCTCCAACCCCTTCAAGCCAGCCAGGCTCGGCGCCGCGTCCCGTAACGTCTCCAGACTGAAGCCGCCTTTTGTTTCTTCGCCCGACACGTTCACCTGCACGAGCACTGGCATCGGTCGCACGTCGTTCATCCGTTCATGGATTGCCACTGCGAGACGCTCACTGTCCAGCGCATGGAACATGGCGAAGCGATCGAGGTGCTTCACCTTGTTCCGCTGCAAGTGCCCGATCAGGTGCCACTCCACCGGTTCCGGTACGCGGTCGATTTTTTCGAGCGCTTCCTGGATCCGATTCTCTCCGACGATTGGAATTCCAAAGCGCCACGCCTCGGTGGCGGCCTCGGGTCCATACGTTTTCGTAACAGCGACGATCCGGACCGCCTGACCGTGACCTCCCCGTCGTACGGCCTCACCGATTCGCTCGCGAACTTCCTGGACACGTTCGCCGATCCCCGGGAAGGGCATAACGCCGTATCTTATTTGAAGTTACAACGCGAATCAAGCGAAGCGATCTCGCCTCGCCCCTCGGTACCACTGCCTAACTGGAGAATCGACGCCGGACAACGCAACAGGCGCGCAACGTATGCGCTGGCGGGGTCCCTGCCCCTCGGAGTAAACCCGAGGCGGGCCTCGATCAGGTTGGCGACGGCAGTGGTTCGCGCCGAATCGATGATGTCAATACGCGACACCGTGTCACCGGTGGCGACGTAGGCCAGCCCGCCTAACGCCCAACCGGGGGCCAGCTCCCGTCGCAGCGCCGGCGACACCGACATGGACGCCGTCACGGGTCGTCCCTCGCGCCTCGCCCCCGCGACGAGCGCCGCCAGCGTTGGACGTTCGCCGTGCCACGCGGTTGCCACTGTCGAGTCGAGCAGTCGGTAACGCCGTCGCTGTTCCTCCCGGTACCAATCGGCGCCTAACAAGGAGATCGTGATGGGAACGACGTCCCGGCGTTCGCCGAGGACGGCCTGCCGGTACCAGACCGTGTACGTGTCGTTGTCCCCCGCGAGCAGCAGCACCGATTGTGGCGGGACCGACGCCAGAAGCGCCTCGGCAAAGGTCGGCGCGATCAGCGCGTCCGGGCGTCGCGTCGCGGCGCTCCAGTTCAGCGCGACCGGAAGCGCCGCAATTCCCAACGCGGCCGGCGTGACCAGACCGGAACGCGCGGTCAGCCAACGCTGAGCCGCGCGCACAGCCCCGGCGCCGATCCAGAGTCCGGCCGTCGCGAAGCCAAGGGCGAAGAAGTAGTCGCGTTCCCGCGGCTCGTGCAGCGCGCCTGGCGGAAGGATCCGGTCGAGGATGCTTGGTCCCGCACTCAGGTTGAGCACCACCACGATGCCTAACGTAGCTGAGGCAAGGAGTGCCACCGTTCCCCACGCTGAACGGCGGTCGCGCCGCCAGTGCCAGCGCGCGCCCGAGACGAGCAGGACGAGCCCGAGAACGCTCCAGGGAGTGCGCCACCACGACGCCGACACGGAGGAGTCCAGCCCGGACGCCACCTGCCAGTCAGCGTATTGCACGAGGTTGAGGAGTTGTATCCAGACCGGCGCGCGACGTGGCCATATGCCGGGCAGTGGGTACTGCTGCCGGGTCACGACGTCCATCATCGCACCCAGCGTGGACGGGTTCCCCTGGTTGATCAAGGGATCGTGCGCGGCACGGACGAGCATGAACATCGTCGCGGTCAGCGCAACGCCCGCCACGAGGACGAGTGCGACCGGCTCGAGTGGCCGCCGAATGGCATCAGGTCTTCGCCACAACATGCCCACCACGAGCGCACACATACCCACCGCCGCCAATCCGACCGACCCACTGCTCACTGCGATGACGATGGCCAGCACGCCACCTAACGAGAGGACGTGCCTGGGCTCAGGTCGCGTGCCGCCCGGCGTCATCGCCGCCAGGAAAATGGCCGGCGGTGCCGCGACAAGCGCGCTGATCTGGATGGGGATCGCGAGGCCGATCAGGTAGGCAAGGAGTGCACGGTAGCCCAGGCTATCGCGCGAACCGGCTCGCTCGCCGGCCACGACCATCAGCACCGCGAGGAGCATGGAGACGGCGTAAACCTCGGTTTCCGTGGCGTTGAGCCACACCGCCAGCATGCTCCCCGCCGTGATGCCGCCCGCGATTCCCGTGAGGCGACTCCCGGTCCATCGTGTCATCAGCCCGCCGAGTAAACCACAGGCAATCGCCGTGCAGAAGGCGGATAGAAGATTCAACGCAACCGAAAACGGGATGAACCCGAGCACCCTGGCCCAGGTGTTCGCCAGCAGGATGTACAGTGGCGTCCCAGGCGGATGCGGGATCCCTAACGAGGCAGCTGCGGCCTGGAATTCTCCGGCATCCCACAGCGTGACGCTCGGCGCAAGACTGGCCGCGTACACTGCCAGCAGCAGGACACTGACGACAATCGTGGTTGCCGTGGCGTCAGAAGGTTTTTGAAAGGCCTTACCCAAAGAGGACACGGGGGACACTGAGGTAAGACTGCTGCCGAGTCAGTCGGCTCCCACAAACTTGATACGCAAGCGCGGGTTCTCAAAATCCGGTCGTGGTCCTCAGTGACCCCTGTGTCCTCTGGCGTTCAATCCTTTTTGTAAGCCCATGAAAAAGGCCGGGTGCTTCTCGAGCACCCGGCCTTCATCAAGAAAATGCTGATCGATCACGCCGGCGACGGCTCTGGACCGCCGATCAACGGCGGCGCCGTGGGCTTCGGCTGATGCGGCAGTGGGACGCTCGTCGGAGCCGGAGATATAGGCGGCGGAGCCGGCCGAGGTGGCAAACGCTCACCACGACGCAGCACCTCGATGTCCTCACGCGTCAATGTCTCACGCTCGAGCAGCTGCGCCGAAACTATGTGCAACAGCTCGATGTTCTCGCTCAGCACCCGCGTCGCCAGCGCATACGCCGAGTCGATCACGCGCTTCACCTCGGCGTCCACCAGCTGGTGCGTCTGCTCGGAGACTTCCCGCCGGCTCATGATCTGATTGCCGAGGAAGACCTCCTGCTCATTGTCGCCAATCAGCACCGGCCCGATTGCATCGGACAGGCCCCATTGGGTGACGTATTTGCGGGCGATTTGCGTCGCCATCTGGATATCGCTGGCCGCGCCGGTGGTCACGCGATCGCGCCCGAAGATCAGTTCCTCGGCGACCCGGCCCCCATAGGCCATGACGAGGCGGGCCTCGATCTGTTCCCGCGTGACCGACACGCGATCATCCTCGGGCAGCGTGAACGCGACGCCTAACGCGCGCCCGCGTGGCACGATCGTGACCTTGTGCAGCGGGTCATTCCCCTTCACCATCATCGCGCAGACCGCGTGGCCGCCTTCGTGGTACGCCGTGAGGCGCCGCTCCTCTTCCTTCATCACGAGCGACTTCCGTTCGGCGCCGAGGAGCACTTTGTCCTTGGCCTCTTCGAGGTCCACCATGTAGATGCGGTCGTGATTTCTCCGTGCCGCAAGCAGGGCGCCCTCGTTGACCAGGTTGGCCAGGTCAGCACCCGCCATCCCCGGCGTACCGCGCGCGAGCGACGTGATCTGCACGTCCTCGGCGATAGGCTTGTTGCGAAGGTGAACGCGGAGGATCCCCTCGCGACCGCGAAGGTCCGGCGCGTCGACGACGATCTGGCGGTCGAAACGACCAGGACGCAGCAGCGCCGGGTCGAGTACGTCGGGCCGGTTCGTCGCGGCAATCAGGATGACGCCGTCGTTCGACTCGAAGCCGTCCATTTCGACGAGCAGCTGGTTCAGCGTCTGCTCACGCTCATCATGGCCACCTCCAAGGCCGGCACCCCGGTGCCGGCCGACTGCATCAATCTCGTCAATGAAGATGATGCACGGCGCCTGCGCCTTGCCCTGCTCGAACAGGTCGCGCACACGGCTGGCGCCGACGCCGACGAACATCTCGACGAAGTCGGAGCCTGACATCGAGAAGAAAGGCCGGCCCGCTTCACCAGCGACCGCCTTCGCGAGCAGCGTCTTACCCGTTCCCGGCGGACCGACAAGCAACGCGCCCTTGGGCAGACGGCCGCCAAGGCGCGTGAACTTCTGCGGATCCTTCAGGAACTCGATGATCTCCTGCAATTCCACTTTCGCTTCGTCGCAGCCGGCGACATCGGCGAACGTCACCTTTGGCGTGTCACCCGTCAGCAGCTTCGCCTTCGACTTGCCGAACGAGAACGCCTTGGCACCACCGGCCTGCATCTGCCGGAAGAGGAAAATCCAGAAGCCCAGCAGAAGGAGCAGCGGGAGATAATTCAGCAGGAACGTGCCGAACGAAGGACGGGCGGGCTGCGACTTGATCGCAACGCCACGCGCCTTGAGAGCGTCGACCTCTCCCTCGCTGTCCTTGACCGGAAGGCGAGTCGTGAATGCGCGAACGGTACGATCGGGTCGTACCTCAACCGGCTGCTTGAACGTCCCGTGAATCACGCTTCCATCCTGGATCGTGACCCGGGCGATGTTGTTCGAATCGAGCTGTTCCCGGTACGCGCTGTAATCCATTTCGGCGGTCGGTTCGGCGCGCGAATTCGACAGCTGCAGGATCGCGACCGGCACCAGGATGACGAGCAGCCAGAACGACAGCGTCTTGGACAGTCGACGGAAATTGAACGGCGTTTGCGGCGGTGTGGGAGGCATCTTTTTTCTCTGGTTACTTCAAGCTTGCAATATAGGGGAGGTGCCTGAAGTTCTCCGCGTGATCAAGGCCATAGCCCACCAGGAAGTCGTCGGGGGCATCGAAGCCGATGAAGCGTGGCGGATGCTTCAGGTGCGTGGCGTGGTTTTTGTGGAGCAATGCGCAGACCTCAATCGAGGCGGGTTGTCTTTCCCCTAATACCTCGATAACGCGGCTGAGGGTTCGTCCCGAATCGACAATGTCCTCGACGAGAAGGATGTGACTCCCCTTGAGCTCAGCCTGTGGATCATAAACCAACCTCACATTTCCGCTGGACACTTTCTCAGTCCCGTAGCTCGACACGACGAGGAAATCGATCTGCAGCGATCTTCCGATTTGTCGGACGAGGTCGCTCACGAAAATGAAACTTCCCTTGAGCAAACCGAGGACGAGGAGATCTCCATCGGGATACGCCGTAGTCACTTCGTCACCAAGCTGGCGAACTCGCTCTGCGATTTCCTTCTCGGTAAACGCGACGCGTTCGACCTCACGACCTTCGAGACGGGGATCAATCACGAATTCGCTCGCATGTGTAGTGCACCATTCTGCCCTCGTCGCGGACGGCGGCCTGACTCGCTTTCACTCCGGGGATCCATATCACGTCGTCGCCGCACAACACTACGGGCCAACCGGCCCGCAAAGGACCAACAATTCCCGCTTCGGCGAGAAACCGCTTCACTCTTCGTTGACCACCCTTCAAGTCAGTTGTGAGGCGATCCCCAGCATGCCATTGCCGTACAACAGGTTCCGACGACTTTGGAATGTAAATTCTCCAAGGGTCCGAGGACCTCGCCGCCTCATTGAGAATAGTAGCGCCCGGTTCTGCGAGGAATCGGAAACTTCCAAATCTCGTTTCACCCTTCTCACGCAGACGCAGAACTGAGGGGTCGACCCGAGTCGGTTTGGACACCGTTACATCCTCTCGCGTCCGAACCGCTTCGTAGCCTCCGGACAGCTGCCCGCGCGACCCTGCCCTGGATCTCACGACACTCGCCAAACGGACGAGCCCTCGCCTATCGAGTGTGACGCCAGATCCCGAGACCACTGCCGGCAGGAGAAGCCGAAGTGACTCATCCGGCAGCTCGTTCAGAGCATCCGCATCGAGCCTGACGAGACCTCCCCCTCCCCGGGCTCCTTCGAGAACAAAGTGTTGGGCGACCGAATCCACCTCTCCGCGCAGGTCTGCGGCTCGACGGGCGATGCCGAGGAGATCCTGCTCGAACGCCGGCTGCACGCGACGAATTGCGGGCAGCATTTGCAAACGAACCCGGTTGCGCAGATAGGCGACGGACGCATTGCTCGGATCCTCCACGAATTCAACGCCGCGGAGGCGGGCGTACTCCCGAATCGCTTCTCGACGATGTTCCAGAAGTGGTCGTTCGATTCCGGATTGCACCCAGAGTCCCGCCAGCCCGCGAGCGCTCGAGCCGCGAAGCACGCGCATCATGACGGTCTCTACATGGTCATCGAGCGAATGTGCCGTAACGACAACTGCGTCCTGGGTGGTGGCGACACCGCGGAGAAAGTGCCAGCGCGCCGAGCGCAGCGACGCCTCGTCGTGTCGCGGGAGTGACAGTCGCTCGGAGATTGCGGGCAGGCCGCCACGGGCCGCGGCGGCGACAGTCATTGCGGTCGACTCGGTCGCAGCCGCTCCGGTCCCGTGATCGACACTCGCGACGACAATGCGATGATCCGGTGTTCGAAGCCTGCTGACCGCGTGCAGAAGGACCGCTGAATCCGCGCCGCCGGACACCGCCAGGACCAATCGCTGGCGGCGTGCCAGCAATTGCTGCACCGACGTTTCGATGGCGCGCACAACCTCGTCACGCATGAGAAGAAGCTACTTCGTGTCGAAAGGGCACGCCCTACCAGCACCGATGATCGGGCGATACCTTGATTTCACATCGTTCAACGGGAGCTGACGTTGGAGACTCATGGGCCGCTGGGCACGCTGTGGGTTGGACTGGGACTGGGCGCGTTTTATACGGCCCTGATCTGGGTCAACCTCCTTCTGGGTCACATGCTCACACCGCTGTTCCTTCTTCCGCTGACGTGGTTGCAGGACCTGATGGCGAGGCGGAAAGCGAAGTAACTGCGGAAAGGCGGGAGGGTGGCTTCTGGGAATCGGTGAGTCGAACGCAGGCTCCACTTGATTCCCATTTTTGTTGGAGCCCAACCTCCTGCCCCTTTGCCCGCGTAATGCATACAGCGTTGTGATTGCGGTCCCCTTTTTCCGAGATCCCATGTTCATCGCTCTGTTGGTCCTCACCATCCTCGTCGTCGTGTGGGGCGTTGGCGCGTACAACTCGCTGATCTCACTGAAGAACCAGGTGGCCAACGCGTGGAAGCAGATCGACGTCCAGCTCAAGCGCCGGCATGACCTGGTGCCTAACCTCATCGCGGCAGTGAAAGGCGCGATGAACTTCGAGCGCGAGACGCTCGAAGCGGTGATCGCGGCCCGCAACCAGGCGGTGCAAGTGGGATCCGGCGGGGATGTGTCGAAGATTGCGGCCGTGGAGGGGCAACTCACCGGCGCCCTCCACAGGCTGCTCGCCGTCGTCGAGGCCTATCCGGATCTCAAGGCTACCGGGAACATCGGTCAGTTGCAGGAAGAACTGACCTCCACCGAAAACAAGATCGCGTTTGCCCGGCAGCTCTATAACGATGTCGCGACCCAGTACAACACGAAGCAGCGCCAGGTGCCGACGATGTTCGTCGCCAACATGGCCGGTGCGAGTCCGGCGCCGCTGTGGGAACTGACGGACGACGCGGAACGGGCGGTGCCGAAGGTGGAACTGTGAACCTCGACTCGTGACTCGTGACTCGTTCGTGAGGTGGCCGTGCCGAGTCACGAGTCACTAGTCACGAGTCACATCCAGATGGACGACGCAGTCGATCTCTTCAGTCAGCAACAGTCGAACCGTCTCCGGTCCCGAATTCTCATCGCCGGCTTCATCGCGTTCTTCGCCTGGCTCGGGTTCGGCGGAGACTGGATCCTGTGGCAGGCGACGCTCGGCGCAGGAGAAGGCGCCTAT
>Ga0209485_1000465_pt1 | contig 11515 bp, 10 predicted proteins | sample NCAS100_FD_187516 | JGI IMG/M metagenome (GOLD analysis project Ga0209485, IMG submission 187516) | Agricultural soil microbial communities from Utah to study Nitrogen management - NC AS100 (SPAdes) (version 2) | ecosystem: Environmental > Terrestrial > Soil > Agricultural land | place: USA... | reverse complement strand
TCAGGATCAACTCCGGCGCGATCAACTGAAGATCCGCGACGTTGATGAGCGACGTTGTATTGGCTTGTAGTAGAAACATTCGTTTTGTACTTAGTACTCTTTGTCAGTGGTCAGTGGTCAGTGGTCCGTAGTTTAAGCATTAACGCAGAACCACTGACTACGGACAACTGACCACTGACAAAAGTACAAAGCTCATCTTTGCGCGCTTTCCGTTGCGGGCGTCGGCTGCGGCGTCCCGGGAATCTGGTAATCGGGCCGCACCTGTTTCACGAGAGCGTTGACCGGCTGCTGAATATATTCAAGAAAGGGTTTGGGGTAGACACCGATCCACAGCGACAGGATCATCAGCGGCACCATGTAAACCCACTCGCGAACATTCAGATCCGTGAGTCGTTCGTTCTTCGGGTTTTCAATCTTGCCGAAAAACATTCGCTGGTAGAGCCAGAGAAAATATCCGGCGTTCAGAATGATTCCGAGTGCGGCCCAGCCGGCCCAGTACACGTTCGCCTCGAACGCGCCGCGTAGTGCGAGAAACTCCGAAATGAAGACGGCGAGTAGCGGTAATCCGATCGCGGTCATCACCATTCCGAGAAAAATCGCGGCGTAACCCGGCATCACATGCGACAAACCGCCAAACTCCGCGACGTTGCGTGTGTGGCGCCGCTCGTAAATGATTCCGACGAGTAAAAATAGCGCGCCCGAGTAGATGCCGTGATTAATCATCTGCATCACCCCGCCGTTCACGCCGTTTGGGTTTATTGCAAACAGCCCCAGCATCACCATGCCCATCGACGACACGGATGAATAAGCGACGAGCTTCTTCACGTCGCCGTCCTTCTTTACGACGAAGTACATCGCCGCGAGGGCTCCATAGATGATGCTGACGATGGCCAGAAACACCACCACACTCCGCACGCCAAACGTTCCAAAGCTCGTGACCCAACTCGACTGGTCCATCGACGCTTTCGGAAACATGGGCAGGTTGAATCGATAGAAACCGTAAGTTCCAAGTTTCAGCAGAATGCCGGCGAGAATCACCGACCCGGCAGTGGGAGCTTCGACGTGTGCGTCCGGCAGCCAGGTGTGAAACGGAAACATCGGCACCTTGATCGCAAATCCCAGCGCAAACGCGACGAACAAGAGGATCTGCATCGTGCCCATGTCCATCACCGAGCCGATGCCCTGCATGAAGATGATACTGAACGTACCAGTCCCGTTTTGGAGTCCGGTTTGAAAACTGTTCCAGGCAAGCTGGCCTGCTTCGCTTCCGCCTAGCAAGCGCAGTGCCTCCTGAGTGACCTGATTCGTGTAGGCGGTGTCCTGCGTCAGGAAGTACATCTTCAAGACGCCTAACAACATCACCACCGATCCGACGAGGGTATACAGGAAGAATTTGATCGCCGCGTACAGCCTGTTCTCACCACCCCAAACGCCAATGAGGAAGTACATCGGCACGAGCGACACTTCGAAAAACAGGTAGAACAGAAACAAATCCATCGACGAAAACACGCCGATCACCGCCGTCTGCAACAGCAGCAGCAGCACGTAATACTCTTTCTCACGCTTCTTAATGTATTCCCACGACGAAAGCGCTGCGATCGCGCCGAGCAGCGTCGTCAAAACGATCAGCAACACAGCGACGCCGTCGACGCCCATCTGGTAACGCGCACCGATGACCGGTATCCACTGATGGTCTTCGAGAAACTGCATGCCACCGGCGCTGCGGTTGTATTTCAACAACCAGAGCGAAGCGATGAAGTCGAGAACAAACCAGGCCGTGGCGAACTTCTTGATCAGGTTTCCCTGATCTTTTTTCATTGCCGCCAGTATGAGGATGGCGCCAAGGGCCGGTAGCCAGGTGATGATGGAGAGAATATGCAGGTTACTCATTTGAATTTGGCGAAAACTTTCAGTCTATGATCCGGTCAACATCAGGCGCAGCATTGTTGCGATATCGCGCGCGAAGAAAATTGCGACGGCGATCATCAATCCCAACACCATAACGAGCGCGTAATTTTGCGTGAACCCTGTTTGCGCCGCACGCAGCAACGGCGACATTAGGCGCTTGATGAACGCCGCGATGGTATTGACGATGCCGTCGACGAAATACTTATCCACCGCGCCGACGACGAGGCTAATGCCGCGGCTCACGGCGGCGAATCCGTTAACGACTCCGTCAACGATTCGCGAGTCAAAAGCATAGACGCCGCGCGCCGAATCCATCACGCGGCGAGTGATGGCCCAACCGTAAAATTCGTCAACCCAGAATTTGTTGTAGCTCGCGTTGTAAAGCGGCCGCAGTCGTTGCGCCCAGATGTCTGGAAGCCCCGGACTCTTAACGTAGAACAGCAGTCCGAGGCCGATACCTATGCCGGCGACAATCAGCGAAATGATGACGAACAAGACCTCCGTCAGCCAGTGATTGTGCACCACGTTATCGACGGCGTGGGCCAGGTTGAACCAGCGGGTTTCTGCGTGTGCCGTTTCGGGCGCCGTAGATGAGTGTGCTGCTTCGGTTGCGGGAGCAGGCGCAGGCGCAGGATGTTCGGCAACAGCTCCGTGGTCCCCACCCGTCGGAAACTCGCGCGTTACAGGATCCCAGATAACCGGTTTCAACCAGTTAACAATATTCAAATTGCCACCAGGATGTTTTGAGCCCGTAAGAGGCTCGAACACTGGTCCAATACCAACAAACCCACCGATCGTCGCCAACACTGCCAGCACAACGAGCGGCACCCACATCGCTCGCGGCGATTCATGCGGCATGTGTACGTGGTGGTCCACTGGTCCAACATGCTCGCCGGGTTGGTGTCGCGGACGATCTCCCGCTGCCGGTTCTACAGCATCATGCGGCGCGTGGCCTTCGTCATACGCGGCCGCGTGCGCTTCATCAGCCTCACCGCCCGCGCGATGTTCCAGAAAACGTTCCTTGCCCCAGAACGTCATCGCCATCAGACGCGTCATGTAGAACGCCGTACACGTCGCGGCGATTGTGCCGATCAGCCATACGAGCCAACCGAGGGGAATGTACGTCGTCGAAGCAGCGTTCCAGAGAATCTCGTCCTTGGACCAGAACCCGCTAAACGGAATGATGCCGCAGATCGCCAGCCACCCGGCAAAGAACGTCCAATACGTGTAGGGCATGTACTTCTTCAACCCGCCCATGCGACGCATGTCCTGTTCGTGATGCATGCCGTGAATCACGCTGCCTGCGCCCAGGAACATCAGCGCCTTGAAGAAGGCGTGCGTCATCACGTGAAAAATCGAGATCGCAAATGCGCCGACACCGGCCGCCATGAACATGAAGCCGAGCTGTGAGACGGTTGAATACGCAAGGACCTTCTTGATGTCGTTTTGCGTGATGCCAATGATCGCTGCGAAGATCGCCGTGCCCATGCCGACGAGCGCCACTACGAGCAGCATCGTTTGCGAGTGCTGGAAGATGACGTTGGTGCGCGTCACCATGTAAAGACCCGCGGTCACCATCGTCGCTGCGTGAATTAACGCGGAGACAGGCGTTGGGCCCGCCATCGCGTCCGGCAACCAGACGTGCAGAGGCAGTTGTGCCGACTTACCACACGCGCCGATGAACAGTCCGAGGGCGATCCATGAAAGGATGCCCCAGTGGCCGAGCAACTCAATGTCGTAGGATTTCGCCTGATTGAAGACGTCGGTGTATTGCGCGCTCCCAAACGTTGCGATGATGCCGAAGATCGCGAGGGCGAAACCGAAGTCGCCGACACGGTTGGTTATAAATGCCTTGCGCGAAGCGTTCGCTGCTTCCTGGCGATCGAAGTAGTAACCGATCAGCAAATATGAACAGAGGCCCACCCCTTCCCAACCAACGAACATCATCAGGAAGTTTGAGCCCATCACGAGCACGAGCATGGCGAACATAAACAGGCCCATGTAAGCGAAGAAGCGATAGAAGCCTGTCTCGCCATGCATGTACCCGGTCGCGAAGATGAAGATGCACAACCCGACGCCCGTAACGATCAACATGAAGATCGCAGACAACGGATCGAGCTGGTAACTCCACTCTATGTTCAGCAACTCGTAACGGTTTGCTTCAGTACCGTGATTGACACTTACGGCGCCGCCCGGAATCCAGCTGAAACTAAAACCGTCCTGACTTGTGAGGTAGGGATTGGGCCAATGCGGGTGACCACCGAAGCCGTACGAATACACCGCCGCAACGCTGATGAGGAAGGCCAGCGCCACGGATCCGACCGCAATTCCACCGATCAATTTTTCTGAAAAGCGTAACCGCCGGCCAAGTAAGCCGTTAATCGCGGCGCCGATCAGTGGTAGCAGGGGAACTAACCAGATGTATTTGTACATGTCAGGTGTCAGTGGTCAGTTGTCAGTCGTCCGTTGTTCTCTACTGACAACGGACAACTGACTACGGACAAAGAGTTACCACTTCAACAAATCAATCTCGTCTACCCAGATGGTTTCCTTGTTCCGATAAAGCGCGATCACGATTCCCAAGCCGATCGCGGCTTCAGCCGCCGCCACCACGATCACAAACACGGTGAAAATCTGGCCCGCAACAGCATTGGCGTTTCCCGTCTCCTGCAAGTAGCGCGAGAAGGCGATGAAGTTGAGGTTAGCGGCGTTGAGTATCAACTCGATCGACATGAAGATCACGATGATGTTTCGCCGTGTCAAAACTCCGGCGACGCCGATGATGAAGAGCAGCGCGCCGATTACGAGAAACTTGGCCAGATCGGGATGCGTCGCCGCGTCCCACGTCTGCGACAGACGGCTCCCTGACGCTTGTTGAAACAAGAACGCCAGTGTTGGGATGAAAAAGTTGAGCATGTTACTCCGAGCGTGGCTCCAACTGCGCGAGTTCGGGATCGAGTGCTTTCTCTTCCTGCAAAGTTTCGGGATCGACGTCGTCGGCAGATACTTCCTGTTTCAGCGTGCGCGCCAACATCACCGAGCCAATGATCGCTACGAGCAGCAACACGCTCGCGATTTCAAACGGCAACGCCGCGTAGCGATAAAGACTGCTTCCGACTTGCTCGGTGTCGTCTGTGATGCGGCTCGTGCGAGTCGCTCCCACGGCGAGGGATCGATCCCGTTGCGCTTGTTGCGCAGCAATCTGTTCGGGAGGCGTAGTATTGCGCGCCTGCATCCCCTTGTAACCCTCGCTTACCGCGTACAGCACTCCTGCAACTAACAGAAAACAGAAGATCAAACTGGCAGCCACCTGTTTCTGTTTATTGAAGATCTCGTCCCGCCCCTTTTCTTCCGCGCCGACGTTGACGAGCATGATCACGAACAGAAACAGGACCATCACGCCGCCGACATAGACCAGTATCTGCACTCCCGCAATAAACTCCGCGCCGGCCAGCACAAAGAGCGCGGCCACCGAAACCAAAGACGAGATCAGAAACAGCGCACTGTGGACAGCATTCCGCGCCATCACGGTCAACAACCCCGCAAAGATCGCGGCCAGCGCGAAGATCCAGAAGAAGAGGGCTTCGTAGCCGGAGAGTCTCATTTTCGTTTGTGCTTTGTATTTAGTGCTTAGTTCTTTGTATTTGAATTTGTCAGTGGTCAGTTGCCCGTACTCAGTGGTTGCCGTTAATGCTGAAGCTACAACTGACAACGGACAACTGACCACTGACAAAACAAAGAACCAAGCACTAAGCTCCAAGTTCTAACTGGTGTATTTTACAGTCTCGCGTCCCTGCTCGAGCATTTCGCGGTTCCAGACGAAGCCTGCACGCGAGTAGGTCGCCAATTCGAAGTCCTGAGTCAACTCCAGGCACGACGTCGGACAAGCTTCCTGGCACAGAGCACAGAACATGCACCGCGACGTATCGAATATAAACTCGTCGAGCACTTTCTTCCGGCGCGGCTTGCCGGCGACGACGATCTCGACGTCCATCGCAATCACATCGATGCAGTCTTCCGGACAAGCGATCGCGCACAGATTGCACGCGATACAGAGCGTGTCATGCGTCTCCGGATCCATGTTCAACCGCGGCGCGCCATGAAAGCGCGGCGCCACATCAGGACGGACTTTCGGATACTGTTCGGTATAAATTCCCTTACCCGCGACGGCATCCTTGTCGGTGATCGCGCCGAGGTTGTACTTCAGCGTCAGCCCCATGCCTTTGAGCAGATCAACCATGAAGAAGCGTTTGAGCTTCTGCGCGAACGTCGGTTTCGGGGTTTTAACTAAAGCCATTAGTACCTCTCAAATTCACGCCCTTGCGGGTTTGCCCTTCGGCACATTCACCAGTCGAATGTTGCGACGCTGCGTCTTCAAGTTAAAGTCACGTGAGCGCCAGTTGATTCTCGCGAGCAACACTGCCGTGATGAAAAGACCGGCAATGCCAAATGCGATCATCACTCCCTTGCCCGTCGCGGTTAGATTCAACCCGCGATCGAGCGCTTCGATTGTCTGCATGCCTCGCCAACCATTTAAAGCCTGCACGACAAACACTGCAATCGTCGAAAGCACAATGTTTATAAGTGCCGACGGTATCAACCACTTCCATCCGATGTCCATCAGCTGATCGTATCGAAAACGCGGCAACGTCCAGCGCAACCAGAAATAGATATAAAGAATGATAGACGCTTTAACTAAAAAGACGAGCACACTCACCAGCACGTAAAGATTGTGATAACCGGCCGCCTCGAGACGATAAACAAACGGGAAGTACCAGCCGCCGAGATAAACCGTCGTCGCCACGGCCGTGACCACAACCATCGCCGCGTACTCAGCCATGAAAAAGAGCGACCAGCGCATGCCGGAGTATTCAGTGTGAAATCCGGCAACCAGTTCCGACTCCGCTTCCGGAAGATCGAACGGTGCGCGATTGTTCTCCGCGATGCCGCTGATCAGGAAAATCAAGAAACCTGCGGGTTGATAAACTATGTACCAGATCGCATCCGATCCTTGAGCAGCGACCATTCCAGACAGCGACAGCGTTCGCGAAAACATCAACGCGCCGATCAGCGACAATCCCATCGCCACTTCGTACGACACCATCTGCGCGCTCGAACGCAACCCACCCAACAACGCGTACTTAGAATTCGACGACCAGCCCGCCAGTATCAAAGCGAGCACGCCAACGCTTGAGACGGCCAATACCAGCAGCAACCCGATGTTGACGTCGGCAATGACGGCCCAGTCTGGTCCAAACGGAATCACCGAAAAGACAATGAACGCCGAAGCAACGGCGATGTATGGCGCGAAGAAGAAGATCCAGCGGTCCGCCTTCTCGGGAATGAAGTCTTCTTTAGTTAAGAGCTTTAGACCGTCGGCGATCGGTTGCAGCAGTCCCCATGGTCCAACACGCATCGGACCGAGTCGCGCCTGAATAAATGCTGAAATCTTGCGCTCGAGATAAGTCGCGTAAGCGACCCACAGTGCGACGAGCGTCACAACGAGGCCGATCTGAATCAGCGGCCAGATGAAATAGTTGACCGTGTCGGCGCTGAAAAACCTCAACAGCAGCTCGTTCAGTACATCAACCGGGGCCAGTAGCAACATTTTTTCCTGGTGCTTTGTACTTGGTTCTTTGTTCTTTGTTTCGTCAGTGTCAGTAGTCAGTTGTCAGTATTCAGAGCCACTGACTACGGACAACTGACCACGGACAAACTCAAAGTACAAAGCACTAAGTACTAAGTTCAACGTCTTACCTATCAATCTCTCCCAACACGATGTCGAGCGTTCCAATAATTGCGACCACGTCCGCGACGAGGTGTCCGATAGACATCTGCCTCAACGCCTGAAGATTAATGAATGACGGCGGCCGCACGCGGACGCGCCACGGCTGCGCGGTGCCGTCAGAAACGAGGTAACACCCGATCTCGCCTTTTGGTCCTTCGATCGAGTGATAGTAATCGCCCACAGGCGGCTTCACGATTTTGGGTAACTTCGCGTTAACTGGTCCATCGGGAAGGTTTTCCAAAGCCTGATCGATGATTCGTCGCGACTGGCGCATCTCTTCAAGCCGCACGAGATATCGATCGTAAGTATCGCCGTTCTCGCCGAGCGGAATGTCGAAGTCCATGTCGGCGTAGGCAGCGTAGGGCCGCGACTTCCGCACGTCCCAGGCGACACCGGAACCACGCAAGGCGGGTCCTGACAGACCGATCGCAATGGCGTCTTCCGCAGAGATGATGCCGATGCCGACTGTGCGGCTCAGCCAGATGCGATTCTCGGAAAGGACCGTTTCGTATTCGTCGAGACGCTTCGGGAAGTTGTTAACGAACTGTTTGACGTCTTTATAAAAATCGTCGTACGCGTCGTTCGGCATACCGCCGACGCGCCACGCGTGACAGGTCAGACGCGCACCGAACTGTCGTTCAAAAATCTTGAGAATCTCTTCGCGTTCGCGCAGCGCCCAAAGCAGCACGGTGACTGCGCCGATGTCGAGCGCGTGTGTTGCGAGCCAGAGCAGGTGCGACGCGATGCGGTTTAGTTCCGTCAGGATCGTTCGCAGGTAATGTGCGCGGACCGGGACGTCGAGTCCCATCATCTGTTCGACAGTCTCGACCCACACGAGACCGTTTGAGACGGCGGCGATGTAATCGAGGCGGTCCCAGTAGGGCGCGATCATCGTGTACATGCGGTTTTCGGCAATCTTCTCCATACCGCGATGGAGGTAGCCGATGTCGCAATCGAGATCGATGACGGTTTCGCCGTCGAGCCGGAGAACGACACGCAGCACGCCGTGCGTTGACGGGTGTTGCGGGCCCATGTTCAGCACCATTTCTGGGCTGTCAAGCAATGTCTCCTGAGTTGTCGCGATTTCTACCTGATGCATTTTGAACTAGTTCGTATGATTCGTAGCTTTATAACAACCCGTGACGCGCCACGGTTCGATCACCAAACCAATCTCTTCCACCTCGCCTCGCTTCTTTGCGTCGCTGAGCTTCAACACGATCGCACTCGCGGCGCTCGCTTTGTTCCAAACGTTTCGCGGTTCCGCAGTTTCGCCTAAAACGAATCCGGCGCCCGTCGCTGCGTCAGGCGAATCGAATACTTTGGCGTCGTAATGGGCGGCGATCTCTTTCGGCGTCATTTCTCGTTGGTCAGTAGTCAGTGGTTGTGACACAACTAACTACGGACAACTGGCCACTGACAAATTACTTATCCTTTGGCATCACTTCTTTGCCGCCGCGAAAGATGTCGCGCATCATTCGTTCCTGCGGCACCGACAAAAGCTCGAGACCGTAAGCGCGTCGCTGATGCAACTGCTCCATCTGCACGTCCGTCATCTCCGGCAGGTGTTGTTCGGTCCACGCATTCTCGACAAACTCCAACGGAAAATCTTTGCGCAGCGGGTACCCTTCCCAATCCGGCGGTAATAGAAGACGTCGCAGGTCCGGATGGTTCGCGAAGCGAATCCCAAACAGATCGTAAACCTCGCGTTCGAGCCAGTTCGCCGCTGGCCAAACGCCGGTTACGCTGTCGATACCGGCGTCCTCGCTGGTTTTTGCTTTCAGCCGAACGCGCTCGTTACCGGAAATCGAAAACAGGTTGTAGACAACTTCGAAGGGAACGTCACCGCGGTCAGGATAGTGAACGCAGGTCAGGTCAGAAAGATAATCGAACGGCGTTTTCTCGTCTCGTTTCAAAAAGTCGCAGACTTCGACGATTCGTTCGCGATCGACGTAAACGGAAAGTTGACCGATAAACTCAGAAGCATCTCCGACAGCCTCTCCGAATTTCGCTTTCAGTTGCTTTACGAGCGGATGATTGGAAGCGTCAGTGGGTTTCGGTCCTTCTTCTTTCTTCTTTACGGGAGGCTTGGGTGCGCCCTGTCCAGTCGCCTCGGCTGGTTTTTGCGTGGCCAGCGATTCTTTAACTGCCGCGACGCGCGATTTAGCCTGTTCTACCATCGCCGCCTTTTCGGCGTCAGCGCCTGCGAGTTCACCTGCTGGTGGGATAGCGGAGGGAGAGGGCGTCCCGGACGAATCGGATATTGTTCCGTCGTCCGGCCGGATAGGCCCTTCAGAGCCAGGCTGTTTGTTGTCTTCCGACATAGGCAGTGGCGCGTTCACACTTACACTGCGATTTCAGTGATCGTCGGCCCCAATGTCATAAAAGTCTCAGACGGGTTGGACGATCGCACTGGAATAAGCACACAGTGTTACTGCTAATGAGAGAAAGCTTTGACCGACGGGGCGGATTATAGCAAGCGATCTTAATACGCGCCACGGTAATCATTTTATTCCTAAAATCCGTGTTCCCACTGGTTAACTTGACGGTTTTACACACGAACTCTATCATGACTTGTTGAAAACGCGGCCTGATGCCGCTACTAGAGAGAGCACGACATGAAACCAGGAATTCATCCGGAATACGTAGAAATTACCGTTAGCTGCGCTTGCGGCGAGACCTTTAAGACTCGCTCGACCAAAAAAGGCGACCTGCACGTCGAAATCTGCTCGGCTTGCCACCCGTTTTTTACCGGTAAGCAAAAGCTGGTCGACACCGCGGGACGCGTGGATCGGTTCAACAAGCGCTACGGCAAGAAACCCGCAACCGAAGGTGCGACCACCGCTCAATAACTGCTTTACCCAATGGTTTTGCGCAACCAGCATTAGCAACAGCAACTCTTAATCGCCGGCGTAGTTTGGTCGGTCGTTTCTCCTGCATTCTGAAGAAGCGACTTCCAGCAACCGCCGGCGTTAGTGTTTTCGCGGCAGATTCAGGATTCCAACATATGAGCACACCGGAACGAGATCTGATTGTCGGCGGCCAGGCCGTTATCGAAGGCGTGATGATGCGAACTCCCAACGCCTACGCTATTGCCGTGCGTAAAACGGACGGCACGATCGTCAACACGGCGGCGGCTCTGCCCAAGTGGAGCGACAAGTATCCGCTACTGAAACTACCCGTGTTGCGTGGTGGCGCCGTGCTCATCCAGTCGATGGGTCTCGGGATTAAAGCCTTGAACTACTCCGCGAACGTAGCCTTCGCCGAAGCCGAGGAAGCTGAGGAGAAGGAAGTTAAAGTCGCGTTGTCACCGGCAGTAATCGAGGGTGAAGGCGATTTTGCCGGACTAACGGGCGCGGTGCCGGGTTTGTTCCCCGTGCCGACGGAGCGAAAGCCGAAGGACGAGTTGAAAACAGGAACGACAGCCGCCGCGGCTGGTTCGATCGTGTTCGCGCTCATATTCAACATACTCCTGTTCGTCGCCGCACCTTTGCTACTGACGAACGCGCTGTTCATCGCTGCCGGTTGGGCTGCGGCGCCTCCGGCTCCGGCTGTGAGCACGGCCACTCCAGGATCCAGTGCGGATGCTGTTGCCAATCCCGTCGCGACTGAACCGGCATGGCACACGCGCGCATGGACCAGCGTTCGAACGTATCTTCATCCGGTCCGGCCGTCAGTCGGCTTTAACCTGATCGACGGAATGATCCGCATGACGTTCTTTCTGATCATGATCGTCACTTTCTCGCTGTTGAAGGACATCAGGCGCGTCTTTCAGTATCACGGCGCGGAACATAAAACGGTCTTCACGTGGGAAGCGGGTCT
>Ga0209485_1000463_pt1 | contig 11567 bp, 8 predicted proteins | sample NCAS100_FD_187516 | JGI IMG/M metagenome (GOLD analysis project Ga0209485, IMG submission 187516) | Agricultural soil microbial communities from Utah to study Nitrogen management - NC AS100 (SPAdes) (version 2) | ecosystem: Environmental > Terrestrial > Soil > Agricultural land | place: USA... | reverse complement strand
TTGATCTCGGTCGCATCGAACGAAGCGCCGGCGTTGATGTCGCAACTCAACGATCTCGCTCTAGCAGGTAATTGGGACGATGCGCGCAGGCTTCACTATCGATTGTTGCCATTGATGGAAGCGAACTTCATCGAATCGAGTCCTGGACCAGTGAAGGCCGCAATGGCGTTGATGGATCTGCTCGAGGAAAACTTGCGATTGCCACTTGTGCCAGTGCAGGAAAAGACGCGCGCGCGACTTCGAGACGTTTTAACGGAGCTGGACCTGTTGAAGGAAACGTCGCATGCAACTGCGTGAACAGATCGAAGCGCTCGTGTCGAAATCCGACAGTGAATTTACCGATGATGATCGTGCGGTTTTTGAAGAACTGAAACGCGCGCTGAATCATGGCGAAGTTCGCGCGGCGGAAAAAGATGCAACCGGCAAATGGACAGTCAACTCGTGGGTCAAGCAGGGACTACTGCTCGGCTTTCGTATGGGCTCGCTCCTCGACATGTCCACCGGCGACAGTTTCAAATTTTTCGACAAAGGCACGTATCCCGTTCGCCCCACCACGATCGACGACAACGTTCGCATCGTTCCGGGAGGATCAACGATTCGCGATGGCGCTTACGTTGCTCCGGGTGTGGTCTGCATGCCGCCGATGTTTGTGAATGCCGGTGCCTACGTCGATGAAGGAACTATGATCGATAGCCATGCACTCGTCGGCTCGTGCGCGCAAATCGGAAAACGCGTACACATTTCAGCCGCGGCGCAGATCGGTGGCGTACTCGAACCCGTAGGAGCGGTGCCGGTGATCATTGAAGACGACGTTCTCGTCGGCGGAAACTGTGGCGTCTACGAAGGTACGATCATCCGCGAGCGTGCGGTGCTTGCGTCCGGAACTGTCTTGACCGGGTCAACACCGGTTTACGATCTTGTTCGCGGCGAGATCTATCAACGAACCGCGGCTGGACCACTCGAAGTCCCGGCAGGCGCGGTGGTTGTTCCCGGCGCTCGTGCAGTAAACAATGAGCGCGGCCGAAGTTGGGGACTTTCGCTGTATGCTGCAGTGATCGTCAAATATCGTGATGAGAAGACGGAATCGTCCGTGCAATTAGAGGACTATTTGCGTTGAAAAGTTTCGCGCTGCCCGCACGGTTACAAGGGATCCAGAAGAGCGTCATCCGGCAAGTGTTTGATCGTGCGCGCCCCGGTAGTATCAACCTCGGGTTGGGCGAGCCTGACTTGCCGACGCCGAACGTCATTCGTGAGGCTGCGGTTCGCGTCATCACCGAACAGCAGAACGGTTACACGTCGCACGCGGGTCTGCCGGAGTTGCGGAAAAAAGTAGCCCGCGACTATCCGTTTCTCGACGAGAATCCGGAGCGCGTCGTGATCACGGCCGGATCGCAGGAGGCTTTGTACCTCGCGCTATTGACCCTTGTCGACGAAGGCGACGAAGTGTTGCTACCCAACCCGGGGTTCGTCGCTTATCCGACAATCGTGCGCATGGCAGGTGGCGTTGCAAATTATTACCGCATGCCGCGCGAGCGAGATTTCGGGTTTGACATCGATGAGTTTCGTCGTGCGTTGACGCCGAAGACCAAAGTCGTCGTTTGCATCAGCCCGTCTAATCCCACCGGACGCACGCTTTCGCGCGACGATCTTGGAAGCATCGCCGGCGCTTTGCGAGATCACGACGCGTTCATGATAAGCGACGAGATTTATCGCGACCTTTATTATGCGACTGAGCGTCCCGAATCGTTGTCGTCGTTTTACGATCGCACGATCGTGATTAGCGGACTGTCGAAGTCGATGAGCATGACGGGTTGGCGACTCGGCTGGCTCGCGGGCGACGAAGAAGTGGTAAATGCTGCGCTCGTCTTGCATGGGTACGTTACGACTTGCGCTTCGGCGGTTTCACAAAAGGCGTCGCTGGTTTCGTGGAGCGATGAGGCGGAAGCTGCGCGTGCCGAATTTCGCGAGACGTTCCGGTCGCGACGCGATCACCTACTGACACTGGTTCGCGAAGAGTTGGGACTAAATGCGGTGACGCCCGATGGCGCTTTCTACACGATGATCGACGTCAGCGAGTTTGGACCATCTATGCAAGTTGCGGAGGCTTTGCTCGGGGCGAGCGTTATCACCGTGCCGGGCGCTGCATTTGGCAGCGAAAGCGAAGGATTTTTGCGAGTGTCGTTCTGTGCCGATCACGACACGCTCGCCGAGGGTGTGCAGCGGATAAAGCGAGGTTTGCAATCACGATGAGCCGTAAGTACCGAGTCGGAATTTTAGGTGCGACCGGAATGGTCGGACAGCGCTTCATTGAACTGTTGGTGGACCACCCGCAATTCGTAGTAACAGCGGTGGCCGCGTCGGATCGATCGCAGGGGAAAACTTTTGGTGAAGCGTGCACGTGGCGTTTGAATGGCGAAATGCCGATTGCTGTTCGCTCACTGCCGGTGCAACCACCGGCGCCGCCACTGGATTGCGATCTCGTGTTTTCGAGTTTACCGGGAGAGATCGCGCGCGAAACAGAAGGGAGTTTTGCGGCAGCGGGTTATCCCGTGATCAGCAACTCGTCCGCGTTTCGTATGGACGAGGACGTGCCGCTATTGATTCCGGAAGTGAATCACGAGCACATCGGATTGCTTAAGCAACAACGCAACAAGTATCCGAAGGGTGGGTTCATTGTTACCAACCCAAACTGTTCCACCATAATGATTGCGCTTGCCGTGGCCCCGTTGCATGCGGCGTTTGGGGTGGAAGCATGCGTGGCCACGACGCTTCAAGCGCTTTCCGGTGCGGGCTATCCAGGCGTTGCGTCGCTCGACATCATCGACAACGTGTTGCCGTTTATTGGTGGCGAAGAAGAGAAGATCGAAACCGAAACCGTCAAAATACTCGGCCGGTTTAACGAGTCGCGAATCGAACCAGCATCGATGGCCGTCAGCGCTCAATGTCACCGCGTGAACGTTGCGGACGGACACATGGCCGCCGTGCGCGTGAAGTTCGCACCCAAACCGTCACTCGCCGATTTACGCGAGGCTTTAACGTCGTTTCGTTCGTTACCGCAGGAGCTGGGATTGCATTCGGCTCCGGCTACGCCGATTGTTGTTCGCGATGAGGAAAATCGGCCGCAACCGAAGTTGGACCGCGACGCCGGCAAAGGCATGACGATCACCGCCGGCCGAATCAAACCCGATTCAGTGCTCGACTATCGCTTTGTGGTGCTCAGCCACAATACTATTCGCGGCGCCGCAGGCGCAGCGATTCTGAACGCCGAACTGCTGGTCGCTTTGGGCCAATTGAGCCGCGGATAGACGCGGCGGAGACGGCCCCAAGCTCCAGTCCCCTCCATATTTTTGTAGTTTCCTTCATTTTTCGGTATTATTACTCGCACTTTATTGTGGCTCCTTTACTAGCCCGAGCTGAGCTCCAGAGATGCGCCGTCCATCGCGCAGATGTTTTCGAAAATAACCTGCAGGAATGTGCGGGTGCAGTGTTTAAGCCGCTTTGCTCGATCTCGGTAGGACTTTACAGCGACAAGATTGATTCGGGTAGGTTTCCAACCCTTGTTTCATACTGTCGCAACTCGACTCCCGCAATTAGTTAAACCTCAATTCGGCACTGAGCTGAATTCTGAAAACAAAATTTTGGAGGGACTCAATGACAGAACTCAAACTCATCGTAAGGTCACTGCGATCAGTCCTCGGAGCCGTCATCTTTGTGCTCTTGATTTCTGGCGGTGTTGCCGCGCAGACGGGCACTGGTTCGGTGCGAGGTACGGTGTATGACCAACAGGGTAATGCCGTAGCAGGCGCGAGTGTAACCATCAGCGATGCTACGCGGAACTTCACACGCACACAAACTACCAATCCTGATGGCGGGTATAATTTTACACTATTGCCGCCGGCCACTTATCGGATTGAGGTTGAGGCCTCCGGTTTCAAAAAGTCTGTAGTTACGAATGTGGAAGCTAAAGTGGACACGCCTGTAGAGCGGGATGTCTCGCTGGAAATAGGTGCGATCACAGAAACAGTGAGCGTCACATCGGGCGGTGAGGCTGCACTCAACACGAGTGACGCTACACTTGGAAACACTTTTGAGGCCCGACGCATTCAAGAGCTGCCGCTGAACGCTCGCAATATTGTCGGCCTCTTATCACTGCAACCAGGAGTAACCCGAACCGGCGAGGTCACGGGCAGCCGTCGCGATCAGGCAAACATTACGCTCGATGGAGTTGACGTAAACGAGCAGCAGAGCGGTCTCGATATCGTCACTGGTGATGCTTTCGGAAGTGTGTTGCGGGTAACAGCAGATTCAGTACAAGAATTTCGCGTGACGACGTCCGTTCCCAATGCTGATCAGGGACGATCTTCAGGTGGTCAGGTTTCTCTGATTACGAGATCAGGCACAAACGATTTTCATGGATCACTCTTTTGGTTTCACCGAAACACGGTGACCACGGCAAATGACTACTTCAATAATGCGGCAGGCCGGTTTGTAGCAACAGATCCCCAGGTGATCGCCGGAACCGCTCTGGTTGGTGACCAGAGAGTCCCTCGCCCAAAACTCATCCGGAATATCTACGGCGGCTCGTTTGGAGGACCAATCAAGAAGGATAGAGCCTTCTTTTTTTACAGCTTTGAAGGACGACGCGATGCTGCTGAACAGTCGGTACTAAGAACTGTTCCTACGGCTTCGCTGAGAGAGGGCAACGTTACCTACGTGACTTCCAGCACGACTCTGGGTTTTGGATGTCCGACTCCCAGTAATGCTACTCGCCGTTGTCTCACCCTAACTCCGGCTGACATTGCGGCGCTCTATCCGGCCACCGGTGGCGTCAACCCTGCCGGGCTCGCTTTGTTGCGCACCGCACCTCTACCTAACGACTTTACGACCGGCGATGGGCTGAACGTCGCTGGTTTTCGTTTCAACGCCCCGATCTCGACCGAGCTTGCGTCACATATAGTTAAGCTCGACTTTACTCTGACAGATAAACAGGCGTTGTTTTTCCGCGCCAACTACCAGGACGATCTGCACGGTCGGGCCCCACAATTCCCCACCACTCCTTCACCCAGCCTCTGGGTTAATCCAAAGGGGTTTGTGGTGGGCCACGTCTGGAACGTCGCAAACACTGTGGTCAACAATGCACGAGTTGGTCTTACCCGGCAGGCATTTACGCAGGGAGGCGACTCGGATCAAAACACAGTAAACTTCCGCTTTGTCTATCAGCCTTTTCTCTACCAGCGTGCCCTCAGCCGTACCACGCCCGTATGGAACATTACGGACGATGTATCCTGGGTCAAAGACTCGCATACGATTCAGTTTGGAACAAACATTCGCTTCGTCAAGAATAACCGCGAGAGCTTTGGCAACTCCTTCGACGTGGCGGTAGTCAACCCCTCTTTTTACGCCAACTCCGGATCTACGTTGAATGCTCCTATACCCAACTTGAGTTCGGGATTTGTCTTTGATGCTCGTGCGGCGGTGGCGTCCGTTTTGGGACGATATTCAGACTATTCGTTCAACGTGAATTACGACCTGGAAGGAAACCTATTGCCTGTTGGCGCGCCCAATTCTCGTAGCTTTGCTACTGAAGAGTATGAGCTGTATGCCCAGGATAGTTGGAGAGTCACGCCAAATTTGACCCTTACCGGCGGCCTGCGTTGGGGTTACAACACTCCGGTGTATGAGACCGAAGGGTTTCAGGTGAAGCCGGACGTGAGCCTGGGTGAGTTCTTCGAACGTCGCGTTGCCGGCGCTGAGCGTGGTCAACCCGTGAACGATTTAATCACGCTAAACCTGGCTGGACCAGAAAACAATCGTCCGGGTTTCTATGATAAGGACTTGAACAACTTCGCACCCAGCATAGCGGTCGCGTGGTCTCCGGATTTTGGCGACAACTGGCTTGGGCGCGTATTTGGGCGACAAGGCAAGTCGGTTGTGCGCGGCGGATTTCGCGTAGTCTACGATCGTATCGGCAGTGCACTCGCGGTCAGTTTCGATCTCAACAATGCGCTAGGGTTCGCTTCTGAGGCGGCTATATCTGCCAACACTATCAATACGACCACTCGCTTGGGACCACAATTTACCGGTCTTAGTCAGGATTTCCGTTCCGCGCCGTTCACCAATTTCGTGAATGTGCCGGGCCCGATTAGCTTCCCACTTTCCCATCCGGCCGACGAGCAGCAGCGCATCGAGCAAACACTTGACGACACGCTGACCACGCCAAGGCAGTACACATGGAACGCCTCCTACGGACGTGAGCTGCCGAAAGGGTTCTCTGTTGAAGCGAGCTATATAGGACGACAGGGACGCGACCTGTTGGTGGTGAGGGACATCATGCACCTCAATAACCTGCGCGATCCTACGTCAGGTCAGAGCTGGTACGACGCTGCAGCGGTCTTTGCCGATCTTCGCGCCCGAGACATTCCATTTGACAGTGCGCTCGTGCCGCGGATCCCATTCTTTGAAAATCTCTATCCCGGGAATAGCATTATCAATGCTTACCTGGGGAATTTCGGATTCGACCCGACGGATTTTATCGGTGGCTTAACGCCGTCACAAATGGCGTATTCGCTGGCTTCCGACGACTTCTTTGCCATTGCGGATTGGACCTTCCTCCAGGCAGTACTCGATGACTTCTCGCCAGTGGTCGGTCCGAACGCTTTCTTTCATCCGCAGTATGCGGCGTTCCAAACTCTGTCAACGATTGGATCGGCGGATTACCACGCTGCAACTTTGACGGTCCGCCATCGGTTCAAGTCTGACGCTTTCTTCGATTTCAATTACACGTTCGCGAAGTCGCTTGACAACGGTTCACCGCTAGAATCTGTTGCCGTACTTGCTAACGTGACTCGGAATCCGCTTGATCTGAATCTCTCACGATCGTTCTCTGATTTCGACATTCGACACAATATAACGGCGAACTGGTTGGTTGCTCTTCCGTTTGGCCGGGACAAGAGGTTCCTAAACAACATGCCGACTGTTGTAAACGGAATCCTCGGTGGTTGGGAAACGAGTGGCATTTTCCGCTATCACACGGGTTTGCCGGCGGGCACACCGTTTGACGTCGGCATCTGGGCCACTAACTGGCAGCTCACTAGCTGGGGTACGAGTCTTCGTCCCGTGGAAATAATAAATAGGGACGTGGAAGGGCGGCCAAACATCTTTGCCAATCCAACGGAGGCGTACCAGTCTTTCCGTAACGCACTAGCCGGTGAAGTTGGGCAACGCAACCTGTTTCGTCTCCCCAGCTACTTTTCGCTCGACATCGGGCTAAGCAAGAGCTTCAAAATGTGGTATGCGGAGAACCACAAACTTCAGTTCCGCGCCGAAGTCTTTAACATAACCAACACACAACGCTTCGGCACAATTGCGAACTTCAGCCTGAATCAGGATCCATTCAAGGATGGAACCCCCAGCGCCGATTTTGGACGTTACAGTGGTTCGCAAACGCCAGTCGGGGAAACGCGTCCTGGTCGCGTCATGCAGTTCGCTCTGAGATATACCTTCTAATTTAGTTGGGTATTGGAAGTTTGCTGCGGGCTGAAGCACTTAGCTTCAGCCCGCTTTTTTATGTCCGTGGACTCGGTCGCAGCTCGCTTTGTTTATCCGTCTTTTATTTTTATAGTTTGTCCACGGAGGTTTTCTTATGTCACGTAGACAACGCATCATCCTGTTCATGGGAACAATTGTCGCACTCCACACCGTTGTATTTGCGAAACCGATCCCAAATCCGCCTCGGCGAATTATTTTCTTGGCGGGGCTTATCTGAATCTCAAGAAAGGTTCGCTGGCGGTCACGTACATGAACGAAGCATTAATACTCGATCCGATCGGGATGGCGAATGCGCATCTGCGTTTAGCTGCTCTCTACAATCTCGCCGGATACAAGGATCGTGCGGCCATCGAGTACAACGAGTTTTTGAAAAAGAAATCGGATTATCCCGAAGCGCAGAAGCTGCGCGACTACATCATCGCGAACGGGCCCCGTTCCAAACAAAAATCGGTCGCGAACCCCAATCCCAGTCCCTAAATCATGAACCTCGCGATAATCGTGCTGTTGGGCGCTACGCTGATCGATGGATCAGGTCGCGCACCGTTACGAAACTCGGTCATTGTCATTGAGGGTGATTCGATCGTCGCAGTCGGCTCACGAGGCCGAGTGCGAATTCCCGCGGATGCGCGAGTGATCGATGCGCGTGGTCTGGTTGTGGCGCCGGGTTTCATCGACGCGCATAACCACTCGGATCGCGGCTTCAAAGAGGATCCTTCCGCAGTTTCGCAGGTGTCGCAAGGCATCACGACCGTCGTAATCGGGCAGGATGGCGGCTCGCCGTTTCCGATTGGTCCATATTTGCAATCACTCGACGAAAGCCCGATTGCCTTGAACGTGCTCACGTTTGTCGGCCATGCAACGCTGCGTTCGCTTGTGATGGGCGACGAAACGAATCGACATGCAACTCCAGACGAAGTGCAACAAATGAAGCAGTTGGTTGAGCAAGCCATGCGCGATGGCGCGATGGGCCTGTCGACAGGACTCGAGTACGAAACTGGAAGACCAGCGTCGCTCCAGGAAGTGATTGCACTCGCGCGCGCCGCTAATGCGTTCAATGGTATCTACATCAGTCACATTCGCGACGAGGCTGACAAAACCTTCGAAGCTCTCGAGGAAGCGATTCGCATCGGCAGGGAAGCGCGGATTCCGGTGCAGATCTCGCATATAAAACTTGGCAGCGTCGCGGTTTGGGGAAAGGCGCCGCAGGCGGTTGCGCTGATCAACCGTGCACGTGCGAGTCGGCTCGACGTCACCGCGGATTGTTATCCCTACGATGCGTGGAGCTCGACGATTCGAGTGCTTATTCCGAGTGGACGACACTTCGATCCAGTTGATGTGGCGCGTGGTCTGGCCGACGTTGGTGGTCCAGCGAACGTCACGATCGTGAGCTGTCGTGCTCATCCGGAGTATGAGTTTAAGAACATGGAAGAGATCAGCAGGCAGGAGGGAATAACTCCGGTTGATCTCTACATGAAGATCGTGCGGGATGGCGGAGCGGGCGTTATCGGTCACACGATGAAAGAGCGTGACATCGAGGCTTTCTATCGCCAGTCGTGGGTAATGGTCAGCAGCGATGGTGGTATCGGATCGCGGCATCCACGAGGAGCCGGTTCGTATCCGCGAGTGTTGGGCCGGTACGTTCGTGAGCTACGGTGGCTGACGCTGCCGGAAGCGATCCGGAAAATGACGTCGTTACCTGCGCAGCGATTCAGATTGCGCGACCGGGGCCTGGTTCGTCCGGGTTTCAAGGCGGATCTCGTGTTGTTTGACCCCGCGCGGATTATTGACCGCTCGACGTTTCAGAAGCCGGAGTTGATCTCAGAAGGTGTGAAGCGGGTGTTTGTTAACGGCGAGGAAGTTTGGATCGATGGAAAAGTTACGGGTAATCGTCCCGGTCGCGCGTTAAGAAATACGCCCCGATCTTCTGATCGTTTCGCTCCGCGACGTAAAAATCCTTAACTATGTAACCGGCGTTAAGCGCGTTGGTGAAAGCCACGCGAGTTGGTTCGCGCCAGAGCTCCGGATTCGGTTCACCGGGAATTTCGATAATAAATTGACTTTCATCCGTATTATCTGCGTTTACAACTGGCTCACCATTTTGGCCCACACGGATCAAAGCAGCAACTTTATCTAGATCCACTCGCGAAGCAGGTCGCTCACGATCAAGCAACCACGACACCCACAAACGATCCGTACCTGCGCGGTGAAGGAAGCTCGACGTCTCACCGTAGTAATTGATCAGGTAACGGTCGGCAATCACACCCAGTTTGCTGAAATTTAGATGTGCATTCCGCGATTGCAACGGATCAAACGTCCACGTTATTCGTCTTACACCCAACGCCAGCGCCGCGGAACGCTGCGCCAGCTTCAACAGGTAGCCAACATTCTGTGATCGGTACTCATTGCTCACACCCAACATGTCAGAATGAATGATCGTTTCTCCATTGAGTATTCCCGGAAAGCCAAACACGAACCCAACCATGCGACCGTTCGCGAATGCGCCGATTAGAATCGCGCCAAGCTCTTTTTGCGGACGCAGCGCCAGCGCGGGCAGCACGTCGAGGTCCGACAGGCCCCAGATCTCACGCTGGAGACTTTCCACCTCGTGCATTTCGTCGAGCGTTTCGATGTCGCGGATAACGATGGTTTTCGGAGTGATACGCAGGTGGCCGCTCATTGGAGCTTGGATTCAGATGAGTCCCTTGATCAATTCTTTGAGCCAATTGATGTCGATTGGTTTGGTTACATACGCGTCGAAGCCCGAGGCTTTGGCATCGGTACGAAAGCCGGTTTCCTGGTGGGCCGTGACGGCGATGATAGGGACGTTTTTGAGTTCGCGTTTCTGCCGCATTAACTTCGCGGCCGCGAAACCGTCCATACGCGGCAGAGTCAAGTCCATAAGAATGACGTCGGGCGTGTCGCGGACGGCGCTGGCGACTGCTGCGTGGCCGTCTTCGGCTTCGAAAACGATGAAGCCCTGGTCTTCCAGCGCGAGCCGCATGAAGTGACGCGTGTCCTCAACGTCCTCTACCAGCAACACCTTGAGGTCTCTCGAATCGTGCTCTGCCATGGAGTTTGAATTGAAACACGGAACGAGCTAATCTAAAAGCTTTCCAAGCGGTCGGTGATTTCCTGGTTCGACCCATCATTCTTTGATCCGTGTTCCAATTGTCGTGACAAAAGCTGCTTCCCTGATTAAGAGAAACACGGATAAACGGGATTTCTCAAAAATAGGACTCCACCGATGGGTCAATCAGGCGAAACAAATTTCCGGCGGTCGTCGTTAAAGACCCCGAACGTCAGTTTTCACTCCGATCTTGAGGCAGAAATATGAAACGCATATTGATTCTGGTCGTTTTGGTGGTGCTCGCGGGCATCGCCGGCGTCGTGGCCCGTTCTTCGTCTTCCCGGGCTGAGTTACGCGAGTTTGTCTCGTCTAACGAGCAAGGCGAAGTGCGCAAGGAAATCCGTGAGAAATATGAGCTTGCACCCGGGGCTCAAGTCGAACTGGCTGGCCTGAACGGGTCGGTGAAGATTGAAACTTCCGACACCCGAACTGCCGAGGTTTATATCGAGCGCATTGCCTCAAACGACGATGCAATGAACCGTCGGCAGATCAACATCGAGGCGACCGCGAACCGTCTCAGCATCAGAAGCGAGAAGCGCAGCACCGGTTTGTTCTCGCGGTTCTTTGGCTCGGAAGCCCACGAAAAAGTCACGCTGAAACTGCCTCGCCAGATCTCGCTCTACACCAAAGGCGTGAACGGCTCGGTGAACGTCGGCGCGCTTGAAGGATCGGTCGAAGTTGCTGGCGTGAATGGTCGAGTGGAGATTGCGAGTGCCACCGGTAGCGCGAGTTTCGCGGGCATCAACGGCAACGTGATGGTTGCGCTCACGCGGATCGGTCAGGAAGGCGTCACGCTGAAGGGCATCAACGGAAATATCGAGTTGCAGTTGCCTGAGAATGTGAATGCGAGCCTGGAAGCGAAGGGCATGAATGGACGAGTCGTTTCCGATGT
>Ga0209485_1000459_pt1 | contig 11639 bp, 9 predicted proteins | sample NCAS100_FD_187516 | JGI IMG/M metagenome (GOLD analysis project Ga0209485, IMG submission 187516) | Agricultural soil microbial communities from Utah to study Nitrogen management - NC AS100 (SPAdes) (version 2) | ecosystem: Environmental > Terrestrial > Soil > Agricultural land | place: USA... | reverse complement strand
AGCGATTCGGCGATGCGCGAGCTGCAGACCCGGCAGACCGGCATTCCCACCACGTCGGCCATGCGGGCAGCACGCCTGGTGGAGTCGGACAGCGCGCAGGTGGGATACGGCATGGGCTGGCAGGTCATGGACTACCGGGGCCATCCGATGCGCTGGCATTCAGGCAACGGCAACGGGCAGATCGCCTACATGACCCTGCTGCCTCGCGACCGCCTCGGCGTGGTGGTCGTGGTAAACACCTGGTCGGTCCCGCTCATTCACGCCGCGATCGTTAATCGGATCCTGGACACCTACCTGGGCTACCCGCTCCGGGACTGGGCCGGGGAAACGCTGGCGAGGGTGCCGGCGGTACGCGAGGCCGAGGATTCCGTGGCGGGCGTCATCGCGGCAATGAAGACCGATGCGCCGCCGCCGCTCCCTCTCCGAGCCTATGCCGGACGCTATGACGAGCCGCTGTACGGACCGGTGCAGGTCCGCGCAGGGCCCGGCGGGTTGACCCTCCAGATGGGCGAGGGGGAGACGGCTGACCTGGAGTACCATGGCACGGCGGGGTTCTACGTGCGCTGGCGGGATCCGTTCGTGCGTGAGTACTGGCGGACCCACCTGACGTTCGAGGCGCTGGGAGACTCGGTCGTGAGTCTCTCGACTCGGATTGGGCGCGATCAATTCACTGCTCGCAAAGCCAGGGAGTAGCGAAGAGCGAAGAGCGAGGCCGCAGCTTTTTCTTCGCTACTCGCTACTCGCTACTCGCTACGTAGAGTAGTCACCGGATCGACGCCCATCGCCCGGCGCGCGGGAATCCAGCAGGCGAGGAGGGCAACCCCGGCCAGGAGGACGAGCACCCCGAAGTAGGTGACCGGATCGAGCCGAGTGACCCCGAACAGCATGGCCTCAATGCCTCGGGTGGCCAGCACCGCGCCGGCCAGCCCGATGAGAAGTCCGAGCCCGGTGAGACCCAGCCCGCTCCGCAGCACCAGCGCCAATATGCTCCGGCGTGAAGCGCCCAGCGCAGCGCGCACCCCGATCTCCCGGGTGCGCTCGGCCACGCTGCCGGAGAGCACTCCGTAGATCCCCGCAGCCGCGAGCACCAGCGCCGCGATGGCGAAGGCCTCGAACAGGATCAGCGCAAAGCGGCGCTCCGCCGCGGAGACGGCCAGCAGGCGTTCCAGAGTCGCGACCCGGAGAATCGGCTGGTCCGGGTCAACTGACCAGATCACCCGGCGGATCTCCGGGGTGAGCGACGCCACGTCGCCCTGGCCCCGCACCACCAGCGACATCGAGGCGTCTCCGACGGGCCACTGCGCCGCCGGGATGTACACCGCATCGGCCTGGTCGAGCGCCAGCGACATCTGCTTCACGTCGCCCACCACCCCGACGATGGTGTAGGGCGGGCCGGGGCCCACCCGCACCCGCTGACCGATCGGAGAAGCCGAGGGGAACCTGCGCCGCGCCAGCGACTCGCTGATCAGTGCCACCCGCGGCGCGCCGGCCCGGTCCCGCTCATCCAGTGCGCGGCCGGTCCGGAGCGGAATCCCCATGGTCTCGAGATACTGCTCGCTCACCGCGTACCGGAACACGCTGTGGCTGGTGGCAGGAGCCGCCGGGCCGGCGTCGAAGTGGGCGCCGTATTCATCCAGATCGCCGCTCAGCGGGAGTTGGCTGGTGAAGGCGGCGCGGGTGACGCCGGGCACCGCCCGCACCGCCTGCAGGGCGGCCGAGAAAAACCGCTGGGTGGCGTCCCCGTCCGCAAAGCGCTGTCCCGAGGTCTGCACCTGGAGGGTGAGTGCATCCGTCGGGTCGAACCCCGCGGGGACGGCAAAGAGACGGCCCAGGCTTCGGAGCAGGAGACCGGAGCTCACCAGCAGCATGAGCGCGAGCGCCACCTCCGCGACGACCAGTCCGCTGCGCAAACGACGATGTCCGCCCGGGGTGTGTCGATTTCCCTGGGGCAGGCCGGCCTGCGGCGCGCTGCCCGCTGCCTGCAGCGCAGGCCCCAGCCCGAATGCCACGCCGATCAGCGCGGCCAGCGCCAGGGAGAAGGCGAAAACTGCGGCGTCCACCTCCACCGCGCCCAGTCGCGGAAGGCTCTCCGGGCTCAAGGCAATCAGGACCCGTACCCCGAGCGCCGCGACTGCGAGGCCGGCCGCGCCCCCCAGGACCGCCAGCAACGCACTCTCGGTCAGGAGCTGCCGGATCAACCGGGGGCGTCCGGCGCCCAGCGCGGCGCGAAGCGCGAACTCCTCCCGGCGTTGTACTCCCCGCGCGAGGAGGAGATTGGTCACGTTGACGCAGGCCATCAGCAGCACCAGCACTACCCCGACGATGATGGCGAGCAGCGCCGGCTTCACACCCCGGGTCAGGTCCTGCTGCAGGGGAACCGCGACGGAGGTTGCCCCTTTCCCGAATGCGTCGGGGTACCGCGCCGCGACCGCCCGCCCCAGCGCATCCACTTCCCGCGCGGCCTGGTCGTGCCGGATGCCCGGCGCGAGACGGCCGATCATCCTGAGGTGATGCCCGAACGCCCGGCCCTCCGACATGCCGTACTGCAACGGCGCCCAGAGCCCGGCAGCCGGGGCCAGCACGTTGTCGAACCCTGCCGGCATGACGCCGAGGACGGTGTAGGCCCGCTCATCCAGGGTGACCTGGCGGCCCACCACGCCGGGGTCGGCGGCAAAATGGCGGCGCCACAGAGGATCGCTCAGGATCACGACGCTGGGGCCGTTGAGCCGGTCGTCTCCGGGCTCGAAGGCTCGGCCCAGCGCCGGCACCACCCCGAGCACCCGGAAGTACTCCGAGCTCACCTGCTGTCCCTCCAGCCGCTCCGGTTCCGCCCCGCCTACCAGGGTTGGCTGCCAGGCCCTGAGCACGGCAACCGCCTCGAATGATCGGCTTCGCTCGGCGATTTCCCGGTAGGTGACGAAGGTCTGGGGGATATGGTCGCTTTCCCAGATCGCGACCAGCTTCCCCGCCCCGGGATAGGGGAGCGACTCGAACAGAATCGGATGGACGACGCTGAAGATCGCCGTGGTGCCGCCGATGCCGAGTGCCAGGGTGAGCACCGTCACCGCGGTGAAGCCCGGCGCGCCGCGGAGCCGCCGCGCCGCATAGCGGAGATCGGCCAGCAGGGTTTCCACCTGGTTTTCCCAGCCGTAACCGCGGACCTGCTCCCGCATTTGCGTGGGCCCCTCTACCTCGAGCCGGGCGGCCCGGCGCGCCGCCTCGGGATCGAGCCCCCGGGCAGCCTGAGCCGCGGTGGCCTGCTCCAGGTAGTGCTCCACCTCGTCGTCCAGATCCCGCTCGGTCTCCCGGCCCCGGACGAGGGCCCGGAGGCCGCGGGTCAGCTCCCGCCAGAGGGACATGTCTACCCCTCGGCCTTGAGCAGCCGGGTGACCGCGGAGACCCGGCGGGTCCAGTCGGCGGTCTCCTGCTCCAGGTGCTTCCGGCCGGCGCGGGTCAGGCGATAGATCCGGGCCCGGCGGGCATTCTCGGTCTGCCGCCACTCGGCGTCGAGCCAGCCGGCCCGCTCCAGCCGCTTGAGCGCGGTGAGCAGCGAGCCGGGATTGACCTTGAAAACGTTGCGGGAGATCTGCTCGACCCGGCGGGCGATCCCGAAACCGTGCATCGGCTCGAGGCTCAGGGTCTTGAGAATCAGCATGTCCAGGGTGCCCTGGATCACGTCGGTGCTGGGCTGGTCCATACCGGAGGATAGTGCGATTACATCTTGACTGTCAAGATGTGAAGATCAAGTGGAGAAACCGGCTACCGCCCCGTGTGCCGGGCCAGCCGGAGCGCGAGGTGCCGGCGGACGTCGGGCCACTCGGCCGCCAGGATGCTGTAGATCACGGTATTGCGCACGGTGCCGTCCCGGCGGGCCATGTGATGCCGGATCACCCCGTCCGGTTGGGCACCCAGCGCCGCGATGGCCCGCTGGGAGGCGAAGTTGAAGTTGTCGGTACGGAGCCCCACCACCTGGCACCTCAGGGCGTCGAAGGCGTGGCCAAGCAGCAGCAGCTTGCAGGCGGTGTTGACGTGGCTCCTCTGCCATCGCGCCGCGTACCAGGTCCAGCCGATCTCGACCCGGTCGACCTGGGGCACGATGTCGTGGTAGCGGGTGGTGCCGGCGATGGTGCCGGTGGCGAGCTCCCGCACCGCCCATGGCAGCATGTGTCCCGCCTGCTGGCCGGCCAGCGCGTCAGCGATGTATTTCTCGGTTTCCGCAGGCCCGGGCACCGAGGTGAACCACAGCTCCCAGAGCCGGCCATCGGCCGCGGCGGCCGCCAGCCCCTCCTGGTGGGCGACGTTCAGCGGCTCCAGCCGCACCCCGTGCCCTTCGAGGACTATCGGTTCGAGTGAGATCATGGAGGATGTCCTCTGGATGGCGCGGCGCAGCTCCGCCGCTTCGCAGCGCTCAGGCTGACCGGCGGGTCAATTCCCGCAGGGCGGTGTTCCCCACCCAGCGGCTCGGGGCGTCGGATGACGCCCCCAGCCGACGGGCCACGTCCAGCGAGGCGCTACGGAGCGCCGGAGTCCGGCTCCCGATGCCCCGGAGCGCCCAGACCACGCCCTTCTTCACGAAGTTGCGGGGATCCCGGGCGCCCTCCACGACCAGGGGCAGGAAGCGGGTGAATTGCGCGTCCGGCGCTTCCTTGCGATGGAGCGCGAGGCAGGCCATCAGGGCAAACCCACCCCGCTTGACGAATTCCCGGGACGATGCGGTCCACTGGATCGCCTTCTCACCCGCGAAGGGAACCCGGTCGAACAGCTTGAAGCAGGCGGTATCGCAATCGCCCCAGTTCTCAAAGCTCCGGGCCCAGGCGTCCATCTGGCGCCGAGTGACCTGAGCCGGATCGCCTATCAGAGTGGCGAGCAGGCGGGCCTCGTACCACCCGCACTTCCATAGCGCGAGCGAGAGCGTCTGGTTGGTTCCCAACTTCCTCGCCAGCACGAGCAGGGTCCCCATCGGAACGCCGAAGGCGCGCTTGGCCACGATGCCGTAGCGGGTCATGCGGCGCCGGGTGGCGGCGGTCCCCTTCCGTTTCAGCTCGGCGAGGACCTCCTGCGTCGAGGCACCGGGACCGATCACGCCTGATCGTAGGCCCGCTCGAGCCCGGCGATGTCGATCTTCCCCATGGTGAGCATGGCCTGCATGACCCTCCCCGCTTTGGCCCGGTCCTGGTCTCCCAGCAATCTACCCAGCGCCCTGGGAATGATCTGCCAGGAGAGGCCGAATCTGTCCTTGAGCCAGCCGCATTGCCCCGGCTGGCCACCTCCCGCGGTGAGCTTGCTCCAGTAGGTGTCCACTTCTTCCTGGGTTTCGCAGTCCACGAAGAAGGAAACCGCTTCGGTGAACTGGAAGGCGGGACCGCCGTTCAGGCCGTAGAAGCGCTGACCCTCGAGCTCGAACGACACCGTCATGGGCGATACGCTCAGCACCCTGGAATTGGGGAACACCGAGACGTAGAAGTTCATCGCTTCCTCGGCGGTGCCGTCGAACCAGAGGAACGGGGTGATCCGGTGCATCACGCGCTCCTCTCTTTGGTTGGGCCGGCCAGGCGGGCCGCCAGCAGTTCGTCGAGGCGGGCGTAGCCCATCTCCATGCCCGAGGTCGCGCCGGACCTGGCCACCGCGTCCCGGGCTTCTTTCGATTCGTAGCGCAGGGTCGTGGTCAGCGTGGTCTTCCCATCCCGCTCGGCGAGTTCCTGGAAAACCTCGCCCTCGCCCGGGTACCAGGACTGGTCGAATCGCTCGGTCGCGGCCAGCCGCTGGTTTGGCACCACTTCCCGGATCACGCCGCCCATCCCCATCACGGTGCCGTCGTCCTTGCGCCACTCGTAGCGGTAGGAGCTGCCCACCCTGGGCTCGATTTCGCAGACGGTCATGGTCCAGCCCGGAGGTCCGAGGAGCCAGCGTCGGAGGTATTCCGGCTTGGTGAGCGCCTCCCAGACCATGGCACGGGGCGCGTCGAAGACCCGGGTCATCACGATCTCCCGGTCGCTCGGAGTCGTGAGGGTGAGCGGATGGGCGGTGGGCATCGGAGCCTTCCTGTTAGCGGTTGGGGTGGCGGCGCTTCTTGCCCTGGACGGCGTGCATCTCTTCCAGCAGCGCATCGAGGCGCCGGTAGTTGGCTTCCCAGATCCTGCGGAATTCCTCCAGCCAGCCGGTGGCGTCGGCGAGCGGCTGCGGTGCCAGGCGACGAGGCCGTCGCTGGGCATCCCTCCCCCGGGTCACCAGTCCGGCCCGTTCCAGCACCTTGAGATGCTTCGAGATGGCGGGCTGGCTGATCTTGAACGGCTGGGCCAGCTCGGTCACCGCGGCGTCACCCCGGGCCAACCGGGCCAGAATGGCTCGCCGGGTGGGATCGGCCAGCGCGGCAAAGGTGGCATCGAGCCGGGCCGGGGTCACACGTCCATAACTCTTCAGTTGCATAACCATATGGTAATGTAGGAGCGGGCCAGCGGCCTGTCAATCGCCGGCTTCAGGGACGTGAGGGGATCCGGAGTGACTCGAGCGCCGCGTCCGACCATCGGGGGAGATCCCTGCCCTCCGGATCGAGCCGGGCGGCCGCGTCCTGGTAGGCCCGCATCGTCGCGCGGGGATCGCACATGACCGCGAGGAGGCGTTCCCTGCCGAAGGCGCGCTCGATCGATGACGCCATCACCCACCCGACCGTATACCAGGGGCCCTGATCCCCGTAGTAGGTCATCGCCCTCGACTGCACACTTTCGGGGGTGCTGAGACGCTCGCGGCCGGCCTGGCGGATGAACTCGTCGAGTTGGCCGAAGTCCCGACCGATCGCCCCGATGCGTTGGTCCCAGGCCGACCTCCGGTCCGGGCGGCTCTCGGCGTTGGGATTGACCGCGGGCCCTCCGGCCGCGGCGAGCATGGCGAGTCCCTCGCCGAAGGCGCCCAGCCGGGTCAGCAGCATCTGCCGCGCAGGCGGGAGCAGGCTATCCCGCGCCCCGCCGCACGCGGCCGCATAACCGATGTGGTGCAGCTCGTGAGCGAGGGTGGTGCGCAGCTCGTTGGCAGGTTGCTCCGGCTCGAGGTACATGAATATGCCCATCGTTCCATCGGCTGCCCGATGGACGAAACTGTTCGACCGGGGCTTGATGAGGGGATACAGTGTCGCCCGAATCGTGGTCTCGGCCGGCAGATAGGCGCGTGCCGCGGCTACCGCGATGTCGAGGTCGAGCTGGTGCCATATGGCGGCGGCAGCGCGGAGCGGCTCCAGCCGGGCCAGGAGAGTATCCGAAAGGACAAAGGAGCGGAAGGCCGAGTCGCTGAACTCTCGACCCATCGCCCGTTCCCGCTCGGCAAGGCGGCGATAGCCGGTGCTGCCGAAGAGCTCGGTCCAGGCCGAGTCGGACGGCGGTAACCCGGCTCGGCGACGGTCCAGAATCGCCAGCACGGCGTCCATCGCGTCGGTGACGATGGTCACCTGCGCCTCGGCCCCGGCTCCGGGCGGCTTGGGGGAGGAATCGCACGAGACGATTCCAAGGGCCAGCAGCCCGGCGGCCACCAGGCGGAGTGAAGCCATGGGCAGCTAGCGCGCCGCGGCCTCCAGCACCGACCAGTCGATCACCACTCCGTGCCCGCCGACATACCGGGCCGGGGCGATGCCCATCGACCTGGCGAACGCCACCAGCTCCGTGCTCCCCAGCTGGGGTGGCGCGGTGGTGGCCGAGGGAGAGACCACGTCGCTGGTGAACACCACACCGGCCGCCGGAACCCAGGCCGCCAGGAGTCCTCCGGCATGGGTCGAGGCCAGAGGATAGAGGACCACCTTCCCCGTCCCGGTGCCGAGCACCAGCGAGTCCTGGACCGGAACCATCGGTGGCGAACCCGGCGATCGCGACAGCCGGTCCGGGGCGACGGTCTTCCCCGCTACCGCGATACCCGCCACGAAGCGGGTGTTCCGCTGATGGGCGATGACCCGCACTCCTTCGGCCATGTACGCCCGGATCCCGCCGCTGTGGTCGTGATGATGATGGGTCATGACCACCCCGTACACCGGCTTGGAAGGAAATCGGCTCTTCAGGGTGTCGAGCACGGCGCCGGTGCGAGCCGAGCTCTGGGGCCCCTCGATGACCAGCAGAGTGTTTCCCTGCTCCACCACCAGGGAGTGATGGCTTCCTCCTTCGGCCCGCCAGACTCCCGGTCCAAGGTTCACCAGCAGGACGCTGAGCGGCGTGGGCGTCGCGGCGGGCCTGGGCGCCCGGGCCGCCATCGAATCGGGAATGACAAACTGGACCGAGTCCAGCGCGGGATTCAGCACGACCGAGGTCAGCACGGTCTGGGACTGGAGCCTCCCGTTGACCTCGACGTCGATCTGTCTGGGCAGACTCAGCCCCCCGGCATCCTGCCACCGGCCATACCAGGTGATGGTGCGCCGGTCGCCCAGGACGGGGTCGTCGGCGATCGTTTCGCTGGCCAGCGGCAGGCCGGTGCTCCGGCCGAAAAACAGGTTGACGGTGTCCGGACCCAGCGGCAGCCGGATGCCGTCGGCAACCTCGCCCTGCATGGTGCGGGTCGGCAGCACCAGGGCCGAGCTGCCGTGATGGGCCGCGGCGAGCAGGATGCGCTCGATCTGGAGCGAGTGGGCTCGCGGGAGTCCGGCGGAAACGCCGGCACCGTCCATCGTGAGGGCGCCGTTCTGCTCCAGCATGCTCATGGTGGGCAGGGTGACTCTGCGCTGTCGGGTGACCACTCCCGCCGCTTGGCGCATTTCCTGGCTGGTGATCTGGCGTATACCGGCGTAATCGGTCAGGGTGCTGCCGTAAGACACCGTGGCCCGAGGCTGGGAGAGGTGAGTCTCCTCCTGCCCCAACCCGAACGCGACCAGGTTGAATTCCACTCGCTTGGCCCGGAGGGAATCGAGCGCCGCGAGCCCACCCGTGGCGCGGACAGCCCGGGCGATCAGCGCTTCCCCGCTCGCGCTCTGAGCATTGAGGGACTCTGCCCGAGCGGTAAACAGAGTGAGCAACAGACTACCAAACAAGGGCTTCGAGATCATGACTCTTCTACTGGTTTGGATTCATGGGGAAAAGATACATTTGACGGCACCATTATCCCTTCGGGCGCATAAAGGCATCGAAGGGGGCGTAGCCCTTGAGGCCATGATATTCCGGGGCTTGGTGGCGCTCGGTGCCGAAGGGATATCCCTCCGAGCTGGCCTGCTGCAGCAGGCGCATGACCTCCTCCTTCCTTCCCAGAACCGCGGCCAGCTTGGCGCGGTATTCGGTGTGGTGTCCGGCGAGGTGGGTGTCGGGAACCTCCGTCAGCCACCGGTCCATCAGCTCGACGGTGGCGAGATCCCGCTGGCGTGCCGCGATCATCCCCAGCTCGCCCCGGATGACCGGCTCTCCCATGCCGAGGGCTCCACCTTCCGCGAGCACCTCCTCGAGCAGCCGCCTGGCCTCCTCGAGCCGGTCCAGCTTGGCGAGGACCCGGGCCATTTCGAACCGATGCATGGCCAGCTGCTGCACCCAGGCCGGCGTCCTCCGAAACACGTCCACCGCGCGGTTCAGAACTACCCGGGCGTGTTCCGGCTGATCGTGGACGGTGAGCTCATCATAGGCCATGGCAAAGAGCCCCAGGGCCGGACTTCCCCAGTGTGGCTGGGGCTTGAGCAGGAGACTCTCGTTCAGCACGGCATCCAGCTCGGCGAGCCGGCCCAGCCCCGCCAGCGCCCGGACCTTGTACCAGTAGGACCGGTTGTCGCTCGGAAAGCGGCGCAGCACCTGCGCGCCGACCTCGAGCTGTTCCTCGTACTTGCCCAGCAGGTGGGTCGCCGCGGAGAGCCGTGCCCAATAGACTGGAAGCCGGCTGGCCTCGCCCTGCACGGCATCGATCCGCTTCAGGTACTCATAGGCTTCGGCGGGACGATTGAGCATGATCGCGAGCATCGGCAGATCGTTGGCTGCCACCGGGGAGCCGGGCGCGATTTCCACGACGGCCTTGGCGGCGATGTATCGCTCGGCGGGACTGTGGGCCGCATACAGATCGAGGACCGCACGGTCATAGGGCGCCAGCTCCCCCCGGCGCGGAAGAAGCACGTTCACCAGCGAATCCACCTGGGCCGCCCGCCCGGATCCGCGGTGGATATCGATCGCGTAGATCAACGGCAGTGTGTAGGTGCTGTCGAGGGCATAGGCGCGGAGAAAATGCTGCAACGCCGTGCTGCCGTCGCGCCGGTACCAGTAGTCCAGGCCTTCGGAGAACGCCTTGTAGGCCTCGTAGCTGGGCGGGGAGCTCTGCACCGCGGCGGCCGCGGCCAGCCGGGGATCGAGCTGGGATGCGAGGACGGCCAGCGTCTTCTGTCGTAATAGCTCGATGGCCGGCATGGGACTGTGGACACCCGCGCGGACGCTCCCGAGTGTCAGCAGCGATTCGTTCCGGTTTACGTCGGCGAGGTCGGCCTGAATTTGGAGCGAGTCCCCGCTCCAGTAGTAGGAGCCCCACACCACCAGGTCGGCTCGGGCTCGTTCGCCCTGGTCGCGCACCCGGTTCAGGTATCCGGCCACGTCCTCGCTGGCAGTCGAATCCAGTGCCGGCGGCATGACCCGCACCAGACCGGTTCGCGCGATCCCCTGGGAAATCCAGTCGGCCGCAATGCGTCCCAGCGAATTGAGCGAGGGGTCGCCGGTCTGGTTCGCGAACCCCAGCACCAGAAGTCTCGGTGGACCCGGATCCCCAGCCGGTGTTTGGGAGCGAACCAGTCGCCAGCCGCCGAACCCGGCGGTCCCGGCCAGCAGGATCACGGCGGCGGCGTGCATCCAGCGCCGGGAGCGGGCCGGGACCATGCCCAGACGACGGTGCCGCTCGAGGTCCGCCCGATCCGGCGCACCCGGTGGTCGCTTCTCGAGGGCCGCGGCGGCCGCGCGATGGAGCCGCTGCCGCTCCGCCGAAGACAGGGATTCGTAGGCCACCCGCTGGAGGAGGTGGTGCCCGAACGCGTATCGCACCGCCGGCCCCGGGATCTCGCGGAGAATCCGTCGGGCCAGCAGCTCGTCCTCGGCCCGGGCCAGCTCGGCGGACGACAAGCCCGCCACCTGCTCCAGAAGCGCGCCGTCGACCTGGCGCCCGAGGACCGCCGCGGCGATGGCGGCGGCTCGCGCCGTAGGCGACAGCTCTCCGAGCCGGCGCTGCACCGCCTCGCGTATGGTGCTCGGAACCGGGGCGGGCCCTTCGCAGAATGCCGGTGACAGGCTCCAGGACCCGCTCGGGTCCATCGTGAGCAAGGGTGTGTCGGCGAGTCCGGTGATCAGCTCGACGGTATAGAAGGGGTTTCCCTCGGCCTCTTCACTCAAGCGGTCGGCCAGCGCGCGACGCTGGTCCGGCGGCAGGGTCAGCATGGAGTGCAGCAGATTCTCGACCTGGAGCGGCGAGAGCGGCTGCAACTTGAGGCGCGACGCCGTTGACGCAAGAGTCCGCAGCTCGGGGTGCGTTTCGAGCTCATCGGTCCGCGCGGCGATCACGATCAGCAGGCGGGGAATGGCCGCCCCCGCGAGTCGCATGAGGGCGGCTTTGGTGCGGGCATCAGCCCGGGTGACCTGGTCGACCACGAGCAGCACCGGCCGTTCCGCGGCGGTCTCCCGGAGGACCTCCTCGACCGCCTGCTCCATCGCCGCGGTGCGGCG
>Ga0209485_1000458_pt1 | contig 11676 bp, 11 predicted proteins | sample NCAS100_FD_187516 | JGI IMG/M metagenome (GOLD analysis project Ga0209485, IMG submission 187516) | Agricultural soil microbial communities from Utah to study Nitrogen management - NC AS100 (SPAdes) (version 2) | ecosystem: Environmental > Terrestrial > Soil > Agricultural land | place: USA... | reverse complement strand
CACGTGATCCCGGAATGGTCGCGAGGCTCCTCAGTCTCACGTCCGACCCCGAAGTCATCGTTCGCAACTGGGCCGTGCGCGGACTGACGTGGGCCCAGGTCGACACCTCGCGGCTCGACGCAGCCGCGGTGCGCGCGCGATTGCGCGCGTTACTCGCCGATCCTGACCGGACGGTGCGCACCGAGGCATTGCGCGCGTTAGGCACCCATCCTGATTCAGCTTCGGTGGCTGCGGTCGCTGAACGTCTGCAAGATCCCGACGCGTGGCTGTCGGTGACGGCGGGCGAAGCGCTCGCGGCGCATCGGTCGTTTGCCGGCATGACGGTTCCGCGGCTCCTTGCCGCGGCCTCTTCCGGCCCATCGTGTGCAACGCGCTCGGTTGCGCTCGCGTCGATCAACACGCTTTCGCCAGGCGACGGATACAATGCCGCGATTGCTATGTCGCGTGACACCGCGATTCAGTGTCGTTCGGCTGCCGTCACGTACCTCCGAGGCATGGGTGATCGCGTGCGCGTTGCACTCGATTCCCTGCGTAACGACTCCGCGACCCTGGTGAGCACGCCCGCTCGTACCGCGTACGGTGCGTTGTTCGACTCGCTCGCCGGCCGCGCGGGTGGCCGCGGTCGTGGTGGCGGCGGCGGTGGTCGTGCAGGACGCGGCGCGATCGAAACCGGAAAGACGGATGCCGACTATCGTCGCATCGTCGAGCAGTGGATCGTGCCCGACTATAACGGGAAGGCGCGACCGCGTGCCGAATGGGTGACGTCGCGCGGCACGATCGAGATCGAGCTGTATCCGGGTGACGCGCCTATAGCAGTGGACAACTTCGTGCGGATGGTCAATGCGGGCACGATCGTCGGTACCGATTTCAGCCGCGTTGTTCCCGATTTCGTCGACCAGCAGCGCGGCATCGTCGGCGCGCCGCTGCAGCGCGACGAAGTGAACCGTCATCGGCTGACACGGGCGAATCTCAGCTGGGCGAGCGCCGGCCTCGATACTGGACGCCCAGGTTACACGCTCAATCACACCGTGCAGCCGCATAACGAGGGCAACTTCACGTCGATGGGTCGCGTGGTCGGCGGGATGGACGTGGTCGACCGTATCGAACTTGGTGACCGCGTGTTGCGCACGCGGATGCTTCTCGCAACAAGATGAACGCTGGTCCGGGCCTTCATCAGTCATCCAGACCTGCCTGTTTCGCATCGTTCCGGGATCACACGGGTGGTTCAAAAGAAGCAACGCAGAGCGCCGCAGAGGTTACGCAGAGGCTCGCGGAGTAGAACACAAACAAATTCAGTTCTCTGCGATTCCTCTGCGAAACTCTGCGTTCAAAGTCTTTTGACGTTCTTTAAGGACCGCGACCCGCCTACCTGCGGCAGATCGCGGCCCATCGCGACGTCGTGCTCCCTCGAAAAGAGTCTACGTAATGGTGAGCACAAAGGTCATCGTCGCATCGGTGATGCCGGTGCCCGTGCCGCGTATCGTGAGGTTATAGGTTCCCGCAGTCGCTGTGGCGGGCACGGTAATTGTCATCACCGAGGTCGCACCCGTAGCAGGACTTGGTGCGAATGCCGCCGTGACTCCTGTCGGCAGGCCCTCGACCGTGAGAGTTACGCCCCCTGTGAAGCTGGTTCGCGCGAGGTCGATGGTCCTCGTGCCGTTCGCGCCCCGGGCCACGGTCAACGTCGCCGGTGTGGCCGACAACCCAACGCTCTGGCCCGGCGCGACGACGGTCAACGTAAGCGGGGAGGTAACCGCTGCGATGCCAGTTCCGGTCGCGCGGATCGTGATAGGGGTCGTGGCCACCGGAGTCGTTCCGCTCGTGGTGAGCGTGAGCGTCGTCGGCCCGGTCCCCGTGTTGGGGTTCGGAACAAAGTTCGCCGTCACGCCCGCCGGGAGGCCTTCCGCGGCGAAGGTGACGTTGCCGGTGAAGTTCGTCCGAGCGAGGGCAATGCTCGTGCTTGCATTCGCGCCCTGCGCGATCGACAGCGCCGTCGGTGTAAGCGTCAGCCCAACGCTTGACGTTGGTGCTGCCGTGATCGTGATCGGCAACGTGGCAGTCTGGTCAGCGGCTCCCGCTGACGTTCCGGTGAGTGTGAGTGTCGCCGCGCCTAACGCTGCGTTCGCCGCCGCCGTCACCGTGAGTGTCGAGCTCGTACCGCTCGTCGTTGTGGGCGAGAGTGTCGCTGTCACACCTGTGGGGGCCCCTGTGACCGCCAGCGCGACGTTACCGGTGAGGTTGTTGCGCGTGATGTTTACCGTGCTGTTCCCACTGCTGCCCTGCGGGACCGAGAGGGTGGGCGGCGTGAACGCCAGTGAGAAGGAGAACGCAGTGACGGTCAGCGTATACGTCGTCGACACGGCCGAAACACCCGGTCCCGTTGCGTTGACCGTGATAGGATAGGAGCCCGGTACTGTGGTCCCGGCGACATTGATCGTGATGGTCGCCGTTCGCGTTCCTCCAGTTCCGGTTATCGGGGATACCGTGGCCGTCACGCCGGTCGGAGCGCCGCTGACGGCGACCGCCGGCGTTCCTACAAATCCGCCGCCACCGGTGACGGTGACTGTGGTGTTGGTCGAACCGCCTTGTTGGGCGCTCCCACTCGTGGGAGACAAGGTGACGGCGATGGTCTGCGGTACAACAGGGTCGTCGTCATCATCACACGCCTGAATGAATCCCAGTGTGGCAGCGAGGAGGAGCGCCGGGATGTAGCGCGTCCTGGGAGTGAATCGATTCATGGGTCCCATCCGAGGATGGCAGGTGGACACCGCGCGGCGCAGCGAGTTCAACTGCGCGATCTATTCCATGCTGACGGTGGTTGCGGATCGTACGCCGCCTCTCATGCGAAGTTCATCACCGTTCGACGGCTGAACGACGGATGAGCTGGTTGCTACGAACTCCAGAGCACGACAGCTCTCACTCGCCGAACACTCGAGCAAAATATTCCGGCAGGGCGATGGTCAGCGCTGGGAGGTTTTTGATCGGTTGCCAGATGAGCTGTTCGGACAGAATCTCTGGCCGCGAATCGTCCGGCCGCCAACATTCGACGATGCGAGCGTCGAGGTCCACGATCCAGTATTCCGGAATCCTTTTCTTCTGGTACTCCGGCCGTTTGCGGTTGCGATCGCCGAAGGCCGTGGATGGTGACACGATCTCGACGACGAGAAGGAGCGTGTCGATTTCACTCCATTGCTTGACCTGGCCAGCCAGTGGCTCCGGGACAACGAACAGGTCGGGCTGCAGTATTGTGTCCGGCGCGAACTCAATGTCCGCCGGCGACCAGAAGACTTCGCCTAGTATGTTACCATGCACGTACGGCGCGACGAGATCGTACAGCAGACGCAAAGCTCGTTGGTGCAGGTGGCTCGGAGCAGGGCTCACGAGCAACTCGCCGCCCAGCAACTCGTAGCGCCTCCCGTCGTCAGGAAGCGCTCGGACCATTTCAGCGGTCCACCGGATGTTCTGCGCAGGCATGCCCATAGCGTACGCTCGGCTTGGCGAAGGAGGCAAGCGAACATACGCCGAGGTTGGGAAATGGCCGGTCAGATGCTTCATCCTGGCAACGCGCCTGGCGGGAATTCAACGCATCTCATCGGATAGGAACCTGATCGCCTTGCCTGTTGCCTCGAGGGCGTCCAGAATGATTCGCGACGCGCCCACGACCTGACAGGAGGACCGCTAACGAATGAACGCGCCGTCGGGCTCTCCCCAGACCGGCGGCACGCTCGCGCGCGAGATGGGCGTGCTGGGACTCGTCGCTACCGGGGTCTGCGCCATGGTTGGCGCCGCGATCAACGTCATTCCGTTCATGATCCAGCGAAATGTCCCGGGCATTGGCGCCAGCGTGCTGCCGGCGTATCTCCTGGCCGCCATTCCCGCGCTGTTCGCCGCTCTCGCGTATGCGATCCTTGCCTCGGCCATGCCGCGCGCGGGTGGCAGCTACGTCTACGCGAGTCGAGGCCTCAATCCGTACCTCGGCTTTGTCGCCAGCTTCTCGCAATGGTTCAGTCTCTGTGTGGCGATTGGCGTAGTGTCGTACCTGCTGGTGCCCTTCCTGCGCGACGTCGCGATCGCCGCCGGCTCGTCAGGCGTGAGCGCAGCCCTGGAGACGAGCACCGCGCGGCTCGTCATTCCGATCGTCGTGCTCTGGACGTTCGTCGGCGTGAACTTGCGCGGGATCGCCGCGTATCAGCGCACGGTCGTCCCGTTGATGTTCCTCACGCTGATACTCGGTGGACTGGTGATCGTCGCCGGCTTTTCGTACGACCATATCGACTTTCTCAGTACGGTCGTTGGCTCGACGAGAGCCATGGCCGAAGCTCCCGACACTGCGGCCGGTATTCGTCCGGTCTTTGTCGCATCGGTGCTCCTCTTCTCGAGCTTCATTGGATTCGACACCATCGCGCAGGCCGGAGGTGAGGCACGCGACGCGGCGCGCACGCTGCCCCTGGCTATCGGCATTGCGATCATCGGAGTCGCTGCGTTCTACTTTCTTTTCACTGCCGCTGTGTACCACGCGGTGCCGTGGCAATGGGTGGCCGAACAGGCGCGAACGAGAGACCTCACCGCGCCTGGACTGCTTGCGCCGCTGCTGCCACGACCACTCACGGTCGTGATGGTCTCGGGCGCGGCGGTGGCGCTGATGAAGGACCTGCCGGCTATGCTGCTCGGCACCTCGCGCCTTATGTTCGCGTGGGCGGAAGACGGGATCTTCCCCGCGGCCGTGGCGCGGGTGCACCCCGTTAGGCGGACGCCCGACACCGCCATCCTGGCCAGTGGCGCGATGGCCACCGCCGGCATTCTCGGCAGCCACCTGGCCGGCGACTTCTTCCTCGGCGTGGACATCCTGGTGATCTCCATGCTGATCAACTTCCTGGTGATGTCGGTCGCGGTGCTGACGCTTCCCGGCCGCAATCCCGCACTCGCGGCGCGGGTGCGCGTCGTGCCGCAACGCGCGGCGCAGGTCGCGCTGGCCGGTGCCGGCGTACTGGTCATCGGAACCTTCCTCGTTATGCACATCTGGCGTGATGTCACCGCCGACACCGCCTGGTACTTCCGGTCCACCATCCTCTGGCTGGTGATGCTGAGCGTCGCCAGCCTCATTTACTGGCGCGAGCGGCGGGCACTCGTCAGGCGGGGCGTCGACGTGCAGGCGGTCTTCTCGACATTGCCCCCGGAGTGACGCGTGCCGATTGAGCGCTTTCAACTGGCTCCGGGGCTGTCCATATCGCGCGTCATCACGGGACTGTGGCAGGTCGCCGACATGGAGCGCGACGGCCGTGAGCTCGATCCGGCAGTGACAGCACCTGCGATGGCACCGTATGCGGCAGCCGGCCTCACGACGTTCGACATGGCCGATCATTATGGATCGGCTGAGATCATCGCCGGGACCTTCCACAAGACGAACCCGAATTGTCAGTTGCTGACGAAGTGGGTTCCGAAGCCCGGACCAGTCACGCGGGAGCAGGTGCGCACCGCCGTTATGCGGGCGTCTGAGCGGTTGCAGGTCGATCGAATCGACCTGATGCAATTCCATGCCTGGCGCTTTTCCGATCCGGCGTGGCTCGACGCGCTCACGTTCCTTCAGGAACTCAAGGGTGAGGGCCTGATTAGTCGGCTCGGCGTCACGAACTTCGACACGGCGCACCTGCATGTGGCCGTACGCACGGGGATTGAGCTGGTCTCGAACCAGGTGTGCGTCTCGCTGCTCGATCGTCGTGCCGCGGGGCGGATGGCCGAATTCTGCGGGTCGAATGGCATCGCGATCCTGGCGTATGGCACCGTTGCCGGTGGCTTCCTGACCGAACGCTGGTTAGGCGCGCCGGAGCCGGCAGAGTCCGACCTGGCCACGTGGTCGCTGATGAAGTACAAGCGGTTCATCGACGTCGCTGGAGGCTGGGCGGTGTTTCAGCAGCTGCTGGCCGCGGCAGACGGTGTCGCACGTCGGCTTGGTGTGTCGATCGCGAACGTGGCGACTCGTTATGCGCTGGAGCAGCCGGCGGTGGGGGCGGTGATCGTCGGCGCCCGGCTTGGGCAACGCGCGCACGTCGATGAAACGGCGAAGCTGTTCGACTTCGCGCTCGACGCGCGGTCACGGGCGGAGCTGGACGATGCGATGAATAGACTGCACGCCATTCCTGGCGACTGCGGCGACGAGTACCGGCGTGCGCCGTTCCTGACCGCATCGGGTGACCTGAGCCACCACCTGCGCGAGTTCCCGTCGCCGTATCCGGTGCGTCTGGATGAACGCGGTCGCCGGCGCGCGGTGTCGGGAACGGTGTGGGAGGATCTGGCCGGGTTCAGCCGGGCGGTGCGGGTGGGGAACCGCATCGTGGTCTCGGGGACGACGGCCACGCACGGGAACTGGTGCGTTGGCGGCAAGGACGCGGCGGCCCAGGCGCACTTTGCCATGGACAAGATCGAAGGGGCGCTGGAGTCGCTTGGTTCGTCGTTAGGTGACGTGGTGCGGACCCGGGTCTTTGTGAAGCGGATGTCCGACTGGGAAGCCGTGGCGCGCGCGCATGGTGAGCGTTTTGCGGGAATTCAGCCAGCGAACACGCTGGTGCAGGCGGATCTGGTGGGAGATGAGTATCTGGTAGAGATCGAGGCCGACGCTGAAGTAAGCGAACAGTGAAATGGACGGGTCTTCCGGAATTTGAGTGTGTAAAGAGGGAGCGGATTCTCGCCGCTAACAGCCTTTGAACGCGGAGGCGCGCAAAGGAAACGCGGAGTTGCGCCGAGGAAAGCAAGGAGATAGACGGCGTTTCCGCTAACTCACACCTGCGACTATTCGAGTGGCGGAATCTTCCTGGGTGTTTGTCCGTTGGCGCACAGCTCCCAGTTCTCCATCAACTCCTTCCGGTACTCGGCTGCCCATTCCAGAGTCATCGCCATCGCCCGTCGAGGAAAATGACCGGCCGTCACGCTTAGCGTCTGCAGATCGACGGAGCATTTCGAAGCGCCATATCTCGCATGAAAATGTGGCGGGGCGTGCTCCTTGAAGTGCATCAGGATGACGATTCCAAAGAATCGTGAGATTTCGGGCATGAACTCCTCAGAATCGAGGAGCCCAGTGTTCGCCCGTAACGTGTTCAGGTCTTCATCGCCACAATGCGTCGGCGGCCAATCCAACGCAAAGCGCTCACTTGCCGAGAATGGGCCGAGGATCCAGCGACCGTTCGCCGCGAGTTCGTCGTGCATCGCGTCGGGCGCGAGATCCTGGCCTGTGGGCCAGGCGACGTGACCATCGTCATTAAACGCTTTCGAAAACGCTTCCGGGTCGGCTAACTGTGCGAACACACCAGCGTCCGGGCTGTTCACCTGCCCCGACATGTCGACCTCACCCTCCGTGCCGTCGATGAACCGGACAAACAGCCGATAACCCGGAAGTACTGTTACATGAGTGACTACCCACGGGACGCTACTCACTTCGCGCGTCGACTCGGTCATCGTCCTTTGAGGGGGTTGGTAGAGACAATCATATCCATAGCGTACGCTCGGCTGGACGAAGGTGGCAAGCGAACATACGCCGAGAGATGACCGAGCGCTCGAGCGCTTCATCGTAAGAACGCACGCGGCAGCGATTCAACGCATGTCGTTAGTGGATGCGTGCGGCCTCGGCGTCTGTTCGCTTGCGGTGATTGAATCGCCGAGCGTACGCATCTCCTATGGGCATGCACCTGAATTGGGAATTTCACCTCCCCGCTGAAACGAGCGCGGAGCGAGTGACCGAGCTGCTGACGGCTCTGCGTGAGCGCGCGCTTCAACTTCCGTTCGAGGAAGTGACAAAGCTCGAGGACGTAACCGAAATCATCGCACATCCATCTGGAGATCCCTGGTTCAGTATCCGGGATTACGTGGCGCAGTGGGCCGAGGTAATCAGCAAGCCTGACGAGGAAGATTCACGCATCGGTGACCTGAATACGGCGATCGGCTTCGGAATTTATCCAGGCAAACGATGCGAAGGCGCGACGTATGGCTTCGTGAAACGCGCTGAAGCGGACGGCGGCAATGCTGAATGGTTCTGGCATCATTGCTGTAAGACGCAGTATGCCTCCGTCGTGAGTTGGGAGCACCTCATCAAATGCCACACGTCTTTGGTCGGGCTACTCGATCACGCCATAGAACTTGGCATCGGTGTCGTAGTGCGAGATGAGGGACACTACTGGGAGACCCGCGACGAATCGCGCCTGATTGCCGAGACGGAGTACATGAACCAACTGGTCGCGAGGATCGCAGGTGCGTTCAGCGACGCGATGCCAAAGGGACTCGAGGCGGGCGGAGCCATCTTCGAGCATCCAGAGTTCGAACATCTCGAAATGGAGAAGGGCTCTCGACCAGATTCCGAGTAAGCCATCTCTAGCGAAAACAAACCGTGATCCGGGTATGGTGTCAGCGAGACTCACGGGTTTAGCGGGAAACGTACCCCAGTGGCGCATTCCGGCTTTCCTCGTGACGACATTCGACGAGGCTCTCTATGTCCTCCACACCTTCCAGAACCGGTCGCGCAAAACGTCCCGTAACGATCTCACGATTGGCGAGAGTCGCTACCGGGAAGTCCTCCGGAGTCGCGGTGAATCGTGAGCGTCCTCGCATAACTCGTGGCAGCGGGAACGTCTTTGAGGACCTTGGCTTCAGTGCGGCCGAAGCTGCGAATCTTCAGCTCCGATCCCAGCTGATGACCGAGCTGATGGATCGACTTCAGGCCGCTGGGCTCAAACAAGCAGCCGCCGCACGACACCTTGGCGTTACGCAACCCAGAATCAGTGACTTGATGCGTGGCAAGATCGATCGCTTCAGTGTTGACACGCTGATCGCGTTACTTGGAAAGGCCGGTGCCGAGGTTCGGTTGCTGGTGAAGTAGCGGAGTTTCAGCAGATGAAGATTGTGTATTGCGCCGAAACCGAGTCGACGCGCCGATGGGGCAAAAGAGGCGAGCCGCTAGGTTCGATGGTGCATGGCGTGACGATGACGTGACGGAGTCTGATGATCGTGCCCAACCGCGAGAGTTGTTGATGGTGGTTATGAGAAACTCCGGCCATGGGCCTGACATTTCATCACGAGCTGCGCCTTCCGGCATACACGACCGAGGCCGAAGTCGACGATGTATTGGCAAGACTGAAACGTCGTGCTGAAGAGCTGCAGTTCGGCGACATCTCTGAGACGTTCATAGGTGTGGTCGACTATTTGCCTGATCCGCGCCGCCACTTCTTCAACGTCCTTGTCGACTGTAACGCCAGTTCGATGGACCTTGACGAAAGACAGTTCTCGGGCAGCCCAGACACTGCCCGCGGCTTTATTGTGGATCCCGGGAAAGGTTGTGAATGGGTTACGTTCGCTTTCCTTCGCCGAACTTATGAAGACGATGGCAGCAAAGCGTGGTGCTGGTTGGGTCACTGCAAGACGCAGTACGCGTCGCAGTTTGGCGAGCAACACTTCGTCGACTGTCACCTGCGTGTCGTCGCCATGCTGGACTTCGCGAAGACGCTTGGCGTTGATGTAACGGTTTACGACGAAGGTGATTTCTGGGAGACGCGCGACCTCGATCGTCTCCTCGCTGAACTCGACAGATGAATCGCCTAATTGCGCGAATGGCTGGCACATGCCATCACCGTGGCCATTCCGTCGAATCGCCGATCTTCGACTACCGCGACTTCGAACAGCTCGAGGGCTAAGCGAGTCGCTGTACCCATTCGCGCATTGTCAGACCCGTTCTGGAACGACGCGCAGAGTAAAGCCAAGGGCGCGAAGCACGCTAAGGACAGTGGAGAGCTGCGGATTCCCATTTGAGCCGAGCGCCTTGTAGAGACTTTCTCGGCTGAGTCCAGCTTTGCGGGCGACCGCGCTCATCCCGCGTGCGCGTGCGACGTCACCCAATGCCGCGGCAATGACCAGCGGATGGCCGTCTTCGAGCGCAGCTTCCAGATAACCGACGATGTCCCGCTCAGTTTTCAGGTAGCGCGTGACGTCATATTTTCTGGTGCGTATCTTCGATCGTGCCAAGGCGACCTCCTACTACAGACCCTTTGCCAGCTCGATAGCGAGAGTGATATCTCGGTCCTGCGTTCGTTTATCGCCTCCGATCAGAAGGAGAACGATTGTCGGCCCAAGCTTGGTGAAGTACACGCGGTACCCCGGCCCGTGATGAATCCGCAGCTCCGAAACGCCGCCGCCCACCCCTCGAACGTCGCCGGGAAGTCCGAGCGACAATCGTTGGATTCGGGCTTCAATACGGTCCTTTGCGTGCAGATCCCGAATCCGATCCAGCCACTTCGAGAATTGCGGTGTTTCCCGGATCTCGACCAAGTGTAGCCTGTAGGATACAGTGCGGTCAACCGTTGAAACTGGTTGAACACCGTCACCCAGGTGTCACGAGATCGGTGGATCGGTGGAATTCAGCGGCTATGAGGACTTAGGGGGGCGTGAGACACTCGCTAGCATGCGACGAGAACACAAGCGAGACTTGTCTGGGACGGAGCGCCCAAGCGCCAAGACCCACACCATTACGACGCGACTGGTAATAATCGTCAGACGTAGAACCCGTCGACCCTCCTCTCTACGATGTCGGATCTAATCTCGCCGCGTTTAGCTGACGCAATTGAACTAGCCGTTCAGCTTCACGGCCGCGACTCGCGCAAGCAGAGTCCCCTGCCGGTGCTCGCGCACCTGTTGGCCGTGTGCTCCTCCGCGTCACGGTTGCCGACAAGGTCGACAACCTGCGTGCGTTACTTGCGGATCACGCGCGAGTCGGCGAGTCGCTTTGGAGCCGGTTCAACGCTCCGAAGGCGGAGCAATTGTGGTACTACCGCAGTGCCGCACAAGCATACCGCGAAGTGGGGTTTGCAGGACCGCTATTGACTGAACGCGAGCGCCTGGTCGACTTGCTCGAGAACGCTGCTGTATGAGAATCGCGGTAACTAGGGGAGAGCCAGTGGGTTCGCCATTTCGCGAAAGCGACACAGGCCGTTGGCGAGCTTGATCTGCCTGACGCTGCGACACTCTGGTTGGAAGAGGTGCGGACTCGCCACGAGGATGACGGCGCACTGCGCGCGTGACGTTGCCACGTTGAGGCGATTCGGGCTGTATAAGAACTCCATTCCTCTCGGCGCATCTTCGGGTCGCGAAGTGGCCATCGAGTAGATCACAACTGGTGCCTGCTGCCCCTGGAACTTGTCCACTGTGCCAACGCGTGCGCCTTCGGGGAGTTTCTCCGTCAGCCGGTTCACTTGCGTGTTGTACGGTGAGACGACGAGGATATCGTCGATACCAACCTGCTTCGCGTTTGAGTTCTCATCCGTCCATGTGACCCCGGGTCTCGTGAGTCGTTGCACGAGCTTCACGATGACGTCCAACTCTTCGGGCGAATGGTTCCGGTTTCCATCGTGGCTCACGTCAACGTACCACAAGCCGGCGCTACTGAGATCTCCGGCGTTCTGGAGTGCCTGATGTTCCAGCCCGTGCTTGGAGAAAAGCCGCCGTTCGTAATACAGCTCGGACGAAAAAGCGCATAACGACGGTGCCATCCGCCATGTCGTAGGCAGGAAAATGCCCCGGTCTGCCGGGATGGTCTTGTCCGAGCCAAGCATGTGCTGCAGCGCCGAAACGGCGACGCTGTCGGGGTGGCTGCCTTGCGTCGGCTGGTCGAGCTGCTGTGGGTCACCGAGGAGTACGATGCTC
>Ga0209485_1000455_pt1 | contig 11705 bp, 15 predicted proteins | sample NCAS100_FD_187516 | JGI IMG/M metagenome (GOLD analysis project Ga0209485, IMG submission 187516) | Agricultural soil microbial communities from Utah to study Nitrogen management - NC AS100 (SPAdes) (version 2) | ecosystem: Environmental > Terrestrial > Soil > Agricultural land | place: USA... | reverse complement strand
GTTCTGGGCCATGCTGGGAATTGCGCGATCGCCCGCTCCGGGGAGCACCGTACGGAAGGTTGCAGACGGCATTATTACTGCTTGGCAATTTGTCTCGGGGGGGGATACTGTGGAGTACGTCCGGGAAGCCGGGCCTGCAGGCCGCCTGATTGCCGAAGTCCGGCAAAATGGCAGGCGCATCGGCCGGGTCGAGACGAAATTCGGCCCTGACGGACTCCCCGCGAGCTCCCGGTTGGTCGTGACCCAGCGCCCGGCGAAGCTCGACCTCACGTTCATTCAGAATCAGAAGGCAGCCGCCTTTGCGCCGGATACCTGGACTCGTCCCGTTCCTCCTGGTTAGCGCGCTCTTTTCCGGCGGCTGCCTGTACAAGTTCACCGGGGGCGGGCTGCCGGCCGGGATCCGGACGGTCGCGGTGCTGCCGTTCGACAATCTGACCCCGGAGCCGACCCTGACTCAGGAGATCAGCAAGGCGGTCCGCGAGGCGGTGGAGAGCCGGCTCGGGCTTCGCGCCGCGGGAGAGGCGCAGGCCGATGCGGTGGTCACTGGAACCATCCAGCGCTACGATCCGGATCTGCCGCTGGCCTTCACCGGACAGACCACGACCCGGGTCACCGAGGTGACCAAGCGGATGGTGCAGATCACGGTCAACGTCACCATCATGGACCAGAAGGCCAACAAGATCCTCTGGGAAAAGAAGGGCATTCTGGTCCAGGGGGAATACGATCCCGGCCGGGAGATTGAAGGCCGGCGGCGGGCACTGGAGAAGCTGATTACCGACATCGTGGACGGAGCCCAATCGCAATGGTAGGGCAGGGACGCAACCACCGCGGCGCGAGCATGCTCGGCTGCCTCTTCTCCATCATGATCCTCATGGTGGTGCTCTATTACGCCGTGGACGTGGGCCGGGTCTACTGGGACTACTACAAGTTTCAGGACGAGATGGAAACCAGCGCCCGGTTTGCCCAGACCCAGACCGACGACCAGATCCGCAGTCACCTCCGGAACGTGGCCCGCGACCTCGAGCTCCCCAGCGAGGCCCAGCGGATCGTCATCCGCCGCAGCCCTCCAAACATCACGATCCGGAGCCAGTACGTCGTAGACATCGTGCTGCCCTTCACCCACAAGACCCTCGTCCTCCGGCCCTCCGCGCGCGCCCGCTCGTTCTAGCGGGAATGGCCTCGACCGCCGGGAAACTCCTCTCGCTCGACGCCGCACTGGGATGGCGCCGCGCGCTGGGCGGACCGCTCGTCTTCACCAACGGTGTCTTCGATCTGCTCCATCCCGGACACGTGGAATACCTGGAAGCGGCCCGCGATCTGGGGCACCGGCTCCTGGTGGCGGTCAATTCCGACCGCTCGGTGCGGGCGCTCTCCAAGGGCAGCGGCCGGCCCATCGCCGACCAGCATGCCCGGGCCCGGGTCATCGCGGGCCTCTCGGCGGTGGACGCCGTGGTACTGTTCGACCAGCCCACCCCGCTCGCGCTGATCACCGCGCTCGCCCCCGACATCCTGGTCAAGGGGGGCGACTACCGGCGGGAGACCATCGTGGGCGCCGATCAGGTCGAGGCGGCGGGTGGCCGGGTGGTTACCATTCCCCTGGTGACCGGGTATTCCACCACTGCCCTCGTGGAGCGCTGCCGTGCCGCGACCTGATGGACGATCCCCCGATGCGCTCCGTCCCGTGGCCCTGGAGCGGGGCGCCAATCCCTACGCCGAGGGGTCCTGCCTGGTCCGGTTCGGTGGAACGCTGGTCCATTGCACCGCCAGCGTCGAGCAGGGTGCCCCACCCTTCAAGAAGGGTTCGGGCGAAGGCTGGGTGACCGCCGAGTATTCCATGCTGCCCCGGGCGACCCTGGAACGGACGCCCCGGGAGCGCAACGGCCCAGGGGGGAGGAGCCAGGAGATCCAGCGGCTGATCGGGCGCTCCCTTCGCGCCGCAATGGGCACCATGGCATTCGGGGAATTCACCATCCGGGTGGACTGCGACGTCCTGCAGGCCGACGGGGGCACCCGGACCGCCGCGATCACCGGAGGCTGCGTCGCCCTGGCCGACGCCTGCGCCTGGCTGGCCGATCGGACTTCGCAACCCTCGCCGTTCGGCGCGCTGGTGGCCGCGGTCTCGGTGGGGATCGTGGATGGCGCAGTGCTGCTGGACCTCGCCTACACGGAAGACAAGGACGCGGGCGTAGACGCCAACGTCGTGATGCGGGCCCCCGATGCCTTTGTAGAGGTGCAGGGCACCGGCGAGCACGGCACCTTTTCCCGGGCCGAGCTCGACCTGGTCGTGGACAGCGCCCACCGGGGCATTTCCCGGCTCTTCGACCTCCAGCGGAAGGCGCTCGGCTGGTGAAACTGCTGGCGGCGACCCGGAGCCCGGGCAAGCAGCGCGAGATCGGGCGGCTGCTGGCCGGCAGCGGACTCGAAGTGGTCTTTCCCGACGACGCCGGGGTCCACTACACCCCGGAGGAGGAGCGGCTCGAGCTGCAGGACTCTTTCGCCGCCAACGCACGCACCAAGGCCGAGTACTTCGCCAAGCAGACCGGACTCCCCACCGTCGCGGACGACAGCGGGCTCGAGGTATTCTCCCTGGGCGGCGAGCCGGGAGTGCGCTCTCGTCGCTGGGCTCTGGCCCAGGGGTCGGAGGCCGAAGTTTCCGCGGCGAACAACGCCCTTTTGCTGCGCCGGCTCTCCGGAGCGCCCGAAGCGCGGCGCCGGGCGCGCTACCGCTGTGTCCTGGCGCTGTATCGAAAACCCAGCGGGATTCCCCAGTACTTCGAAGGGATGTGTGCCGGCCGGATTCTCGAAGAACCCGCCGGGAGCGGCGGGTTCGGGTACGATCCGCTCTTCTGGAGCGAGGACCTGGAGAAGTCATTCGGCGAGGCGACCGACGAGGAAAAGGACTCGGTGAGCCACCGGGCCCGGGCCTTCGCCCAGCTCCGCTCCGCATTTGCTGATGGCTGATGGCGGCTGACTGAAGGCTGATGGCTGATGGCTGATGGCTCTCCTCATTCCAGGATACTCGTGTCCAACACCATCGTTCCGCCAACCCGGATCCGCGAGAAGTTGGCCCAGGGGCAGCTCGTGGTCGGCACCATGCTGGTCGAGGTGCGGCAGCCCTCGATCATGACCCTGCTCGCCAATGCCGGCTTCGACTTCGTGCTGATCGACAACGAGCACGGGCCCTTTTCGGTGGAGACCATTGCGGATCTGAGCCGGGCCGCCCGCACGGCCGGGGTGACACCGGTCGTGCGGATCCCCGAGCTGACCTACGCCCAGGTGACCCAGGCGCTCGACGGCGGGGCCCAGGGCATCATGCTGCCCCGGGTTACTACCCGGGCCCAGGTCGAGGAGTGCGTTGGGTTCATGAAATACCCGCCGCTCGGGCGGAGGGGCGCGGTCCTGGGCCGGGGCCATACCGGTTTCATGGCCGGCCCGCTGGCCGAGACCCTGGCCGGATTCAACCGGGAGACCTTCCTGATCGTGCAGATCGAAACCGCCGCCGCGGTGGAGCGGCTCGAGGAGATCCTGAGCGTGCCGGGGGTGGACGCTGCCCTGATCGGGCCTACCGATCTTTCGCTCTCCCTCGGTGTGCCTGGCCTGATGGACGACCCCAGGCTGGTAACAGCAATTGAACGCACCATGGCGGCCTGCGCCGCGCATTCGGTGATCCCGGCGATTCATACAAATGACGTGGCGATGACTTCGGCATGGGCAGCGCGCGGGATGCGCCTGGTCAGCATCAACTCCGAGGCGGGACTTCTGATGGCCGGGTCTCGGACAGCGGTGGCTGCTATTAGAAAGGCTGCTTCCGAACACTCGTAGCGCCGGCACGACAGTCTGGTGCGCCTGTCCCAGAAAAATGGCTCATCTAAATTCTCAGTTGCGCGGCGTAATGCATTGAGACTAAGTGTATTATGTGCGATTGGCCTGATTTAACTCCCCCCCGCATGACACTCCGTATGATTCCTGCACTGTAATGTTCTTCGTCGGGGACAGAGTCCCCGGGCGCTAACATTCACAGCCGTAGTTCAGTTGCGCGTAACCTATCGGTTGGTAGGTTAACCGAAGTTCACAGTCCGAAGGACATCCCGCCTAGGGGATTCCCGGACCCAATCCCCAGGAGGTTTCCCTTGAATCATGCATCAATTCGCCGCATCGCAAACGCAGGTCTACTCAGTCTTGGTGTTGCAGCGCTGGGCGCCTGCGCCAACGAGTCGCCGGCCGGCCCCGACGGCGAGAAGCCCTCGCTCGGCTTCCTCCCCGCCGGCGGGGTTCAGCTGACGACCAATGTGCTCCGGGCCGAGGGCTTCAAGGTCTGCAAGACCTACTCCGGAGCCGTGGGACCGTCGGTCACCGTGACCGTCGATGTCGACCAGCTCAACGACGGTGACGTGGATACCAGCTTCCCGGTGACCGTGGCCAACGGGGAGTGCTGGCTGGTGTGGGAAGCGGGCGGGCTGGTGACCGACGAGATCACGGTGACCGAAACCGTGCCCGGTGGATACACCGCGTCGTTCGTCACCCAAGTGATGAACGCGGACAACTCCACCACGACCAAGGCTTCCGTTGCTGGTAATGCCGCGACCGAAACCCTGATCAACTCCGGTGGTCAGCGGGGCGTGCTGGTGACGTTCACCAACACCGAGATCGTGGCGACCGGCTGCACCCTGACCCAGGGCTACTGGAAGACGCATGCGGAGGGGAAGAAAGACGCCTGGCCGGTGGCCACCCTGACCATTGGCGGCATCGTATACACCAAAGCCGAGCTGGTGGCCATCATGAAGGCCCCCACTGCCGGGAATGGGTTGCTGTCGCTGGTCCAGCAGCTGATCGCGGCCAAGCTCAACGTCATCGAAGGCGCCGACGATAGCGACATCGCGGACGAAATCGCCGATGCCGACGCCATGATCGACGCCGCTGGTGGGAAGATCGCGCTTGGCCCGCCGTCGTCCCCCTTTATCGACCCGTCGACCAGCAGCGCGCTCAACAACGCGCTGACGGCCTTCAACGAGGGCAATGCCGGCGTGCCGCATTGCGGCGAGGGCGGCATCTAGACCGCAGGAGACTGCACCGCTCGCAAGCGCCCCCCGGCATCCGCCGGGGGGCGCGTTGCGTTTGGGACCTGGCTATTTTGGGGCACCGCGGGGCGTAGCTCAGTCCGGTAGAGCGCCTGCTTTGGGAGCAGGAAGTCGTCGGTTCAAATCCGGCCGCCCCGATGTTGGTGCACCTGATCAGGTTCGCAGACCCTCACGGCAGAGGATTTCTCATGATTCGGAAGGCGATTCCGGCGATTGTGCTGTTGACGGCAGCCTGCGCTGGGGGCGACCGGCCCGCACCCGCCCCGGCCCCTCCGGCGCCACCGCCGGCAGACGGCGGGGCCCCTGCGCCGTCCCCGGCCGCCCCGCTCAGCGTGGTGCACGGGATTGCCATCTTTGAGCCCACCCTGACCTTCCGGCCCTGCAACGGCCCGATCGTTTCCCTCCTCGACAGCACCTCCAATCGGCTCCGGCCCCTGATCGGTCTGGTAGGCGCAACCGAGACACAAGGGGTGTTCGTCATCGGGCGGGGAGAGACCTCTCCCCGCAATGAGCTGGTCCTCCGGGAGGTGGATTATGCGATCCGCCCGGCGCCCGGAGAAGGCTGTGAGCGGCCAGAGCAGGAATACCGCGTGGCAGTACGCGGAGTGGATTCCACCTGGCAGGTGATCATCACCCCGGGGGCAATCGAGTATCGCAATGCCCTCGGGTCCGAATCCATCCGGTTTCCGGCGGCGACTCCGTCGGAGTCGGGAGGATCCACCACCTATAACAGCACCACCGAGTTCGGAGTCTCGCACACTATCCGCATCGTACTGACCCCCGGCTCCTGCCGGGAGACCAGGAGCGGAGCCTGGTCGCCCTTCCAGGCGGCGGTCACCCTCGACGGGAAAACGGTTCCGGGGTGTGCCTGGCGAGGCAGCCAGCGCTGAGCCGTGCTCGACCCGACAAAACGGGCCCGGGATACCAATCCCGGGCCCGCGTTGCATCAAGGAGGGAAGGCTCAGTAGACGAACTGGACCCAGCCCCGCTTCGACAGGGGAATGCCCCGGCCCGCGGACGCCAGCACGGCAGCCACGGCGCAGGATGAATAGGTGATCACCGGCGCGCCGGCGATGGCGATGAGGTCGTCCACGTCGATGGTATTGGCGGAGAACAGTCCGCCGTAGATCCGGCTGCTCGCCCCACCGGCGCCGTGAAAGTCGATGTTCCCGGTGGCCAGCACAATGCCGTCGAAGATGAAGGTGCCCTGGAACCGGAGATCTCCCTGGACGATGATGATGCCCTGACCCCGGCCGTTGTTGATAATGGTGTTGCCGGTGAACAGGGTGACCGGCATGAAGGTGCGGCACTGGGGAACCAGCGGCCCGTAGGCTGGATCGCCGGGCTCGCCCCAGTTGTTGGTGTTGGCGCGGTTGCAGACGCTGGCCCCGGTTACGTTGGGCTCCATCCCGTTGTAGGTGGCGCCGGCGAATGTCCGGGTGACCGACGGAAGCAGCGCATCATAGATGTCCTGGAAGTTCTGCGCGGTGACCGTGGGATCGTTGGCGACCCAGGGATCGGTCGGACTCCCTTCGCCCAGGATCTCACCACCGCCGTTGGTCTGGACCGCACCCGAGGCCCGGACGCCCGGGACATCGTCCAGCGTTCCGGAGCATTCCGAGCTCCAGCCCGACGGATTGGTATCGAAGCCGCTGACCTTGGAGGTGCCGCCGACCCGGACGTCGCCCATGCCTTCCACCGCGGCATCCACCTCCACGTCCGGTTCGTGAATCCGGGCCAGCATGCCCAGCTCCCGGCTCGCCATAATCTCGCCGCCGGCCGAAAGACGCTCGCCGGTGCTGTGGACAAATGCCATGACGCCGCCCAGCCGGAGTACCCGGTAGGTTCGCCGGTTGACGGCACCGTTTCCGCCGTTGGACGAGGTGGTGGGACCGAAGGCGCTGTCTCCCGCCACCAGCGAATTCCAGTTGGGGCTCCAGTTTTCGAAGGCATCGGCCAGGGCGGTCTCGGCCTGCTCCATCGCCTGACTGGTAGCCATCGCGCTCCGGCCTCCGCCCATCTCGAGCTGGCCGGCGAAGGCAGTGCCGGCCACCAGGGCGCCAATCACCACGATGGCGAACAGGGCGATGGCCAGGGCCATGCCCCGTTCGTCGCGGGCGAGAGCAGGTCGAGTCTCGGGTTCCATCCGCATGATTCCTCCGAAGTCCTTCTTCAGCGCCCGTTACGAAGCTGGACGCGCACAATCATCGAATCCTGCAACAGGGTCGGGGTGCCGGCGATGTTCTGGGTGGCCATCCGATCGGTCTCGCCGTACAACCGGAAGACGATGGATTTCACCTCGGACGGCACGACGGTCGGGTCTCCCTGGTCATCGAAATAAGTGAAGTCGAGGGCGGTACCGCTGGACAGGAGCGGCCCGGCCAGCGGGCTCAGGCTGCCGGTCCCGGCGATGCCCAGCCACCTCCGCCCTCCGCTCGTGACCAGGCCGAGCTGCATCGGCTCGTGCGTCCGCACCGGCCCGGGAACCTTGACGTCCACGAGCGGACCGATGCCGCTGACAGTGAGCACCGTCGCAGGGTCCCCATCGGGGCAGGTCCCCGCCGCTACCCCGGTGATAGTGCCGTTGTGCCAGACGTCATCGTCCTCGGTGGACTTGTCCGCGGCCTGATCGAACAGATAGACCCCCTGGTTCGCGGCCGGATCGAGCAGGCCGGACCAGGTACTGGTGCGCAGGGTGATCGCGGTGTTGGTCTGGAGCCCGCAGGTCAGGCCGATGCCCCGCATCGCGTTGTAGCTCAGCGCCGTGGCGCTCATCGCGGTGATCGCGGAACCCGGCGCGAGCGCGTCATCGTCGGACCAGAGCTCCTGGATCTCGGCCATGGCCAGCTGCAGCCCGCTCCGAAGCGAGCCCTGCATCGCCGCCTTCTGGGTCTGGGTCTGCGAGGCGCGCTGGCTGACGTTGAGCACCCGGTAGAGCGACGCCGCCACCAGCACGAAAATCACCAGGGCGACCAGCAGCTCGACCAGGGTAAAGCCGGCGCGGCGGGATACAGGCATGGCGTTCACTGGCAGTAGAGTGTGGTTCGAAGGGTATCGGCCCGAAGCCGGGTCCCGACCAGGTAGCCCACCGCCACCATCACCTGGCGGGTGTTCCCCGACGTGGTGACGGTCCAATTGGTGGTGAAGCCGAGCTTGGGAGCGGTGGTCTGGCTGCCGGTGATGACGTTGGTGCACTTGGGCGTAGTGGCCTGGGCCCGGTAGCGCAGGGAATCAAGCACCGACTGGCCGATCGCCGTGGCATCGGTCTTCATCCGGCCAAAGTGCATCATCCGGGTGATGCTCCCCGACGATGAAGCCAGCGCCAGCACGCCAACGGAGAGCATGACGATGGCGATCAGCACTTCGACGATGGTGAAACCGTCCCTGGAGGCTTGTTTCATCGCGTCACTGTCCCGAATCCGGAGATAATCAGTGAATCGTTCGCCGAACCTCTCCTCAGGTTCAGCTGCCACGGGCCTCCCTGGGTGAGGCCCCTCGGGTCCACCGGAACTGTATCCATGGAGCCGGATACCTCGACCCGGTAAGCGTTGCGAAGGTGGAGGAACCCGCCGACCGTGTCCCTGGTGCTGCCGATAAGCGCGGTGACCCGCGGCGTGCGTTCGATCCAGAGCAGCGACCCAGACCGGATCAGGAACGTGGTCCGGCTGCTCTGCCGGGCCTGGATGCGGGCGGAGGTGAACTTGTTGAGCGCGGCGAGCCGCGCGCTCTTGACCTGGCTGTGCTCGAAGCCCCTGATGACTTTGGGGAAGGCGAACAGGCTCAGCAGCGCGATCATGCTCACGACCATGAGCATTTCGACGAGGCTGAATCCCGCAGCAGGCGAATTCCGAAACTGGTCTCTCATGGATCACGGCTAATGCACAGTTCGGGCCACCTTCAAACGTCCAACTGCTAACACTGCCCAGGATTTGGGCAGTTTACCGAATGGGTGTGCAGTGGCCTGCGGGGGCATTCTCCTCGCCCGCCTAAGTTCCACCGGCGGTGCTTCATACGATGCTGAATAGGGGAGCCGGCGAGCGCGCCGCGGAGTGGTTCGGGGCCGCAGCCGCCGATTGGGTGCATAGAAGCTTGGCAAGCACAGGGGCCCCGCGCAAATCAGCGCGGGGCCCCTGAGTGTAGGACCGCTGCGGCAGTTAACGCGGATTGAGCTGAGCCCAGGGCCGCTGCGCGATCGGGATTCCGGCCGCGGTGTCTTCGAGCACTGCTCCGAGGGCGCAGCTGGAGTACTGGATCGTCGGGTTGCCTCCGAAGCTGCTCTGATCCCCGTAGAAGTTGTTGGAGAGAACTGCTCCGGTCACCTTGGCCCCGGTGCCGGTGGTCCGCACTTCGCCCAGCACGATGATGAGACCGGTGTACTCGAAACCTCCGGACATCCAGAGATCTCCGGCCACCAGCAGAATCCCCTGGCCGTAGCCGCCCTGGAGTTTGAGGGTGCCGGCCCCGTGGTACACGATGGGGTAGTAGTCCTGGCAGGCGACCACAGCGGCTCCGCCCCGGCGGGGCTCGCCCCAGTTATAGATATCGGTCTTGTTGCAGGCCGCGCCCGAAGTGGTGGGAACGGTCGCCGGGGGATTCGAGTTGGTGATGGTATTGGTCCGGGAGCCCAGAAAGGAGTAGAAAGGCCCCTGAAAGGTCGCATCGGTCACCGAGGAGTCGTTCTGGACCGTGGGAGGCTCGCCGTCGATCACGTGGCTGGTTCCGTTGGTGCTCACGGTGGAACCGGTCCTGATCCCGGCCGCATCATCGGGGGCGCCACAGGCATTGGGATCCCAGCCGAGGGGGACCGTGTCGTGCCCGTCGACAATGCTGTTGCCGGAAACGGTCACCGCATCCTTGGTAGTGACCGCGGCGTCGACGCTGACGGTTCCTGGCGGCAGCAGCTTGCCGATCTTGGCCAGCATCCGGGTAGCGAGCACGTTACCGCTGGGACCCAGCTTCTGTCCCACCGACCGGATCAGGTAGGCTCCTCCCTGCATTCGCCGCACGGTGGTGGTGTACTGGACCCGGGTCGGGCCGGAAACCACCACCGTGGGCTGGTGCATGTCCACCCCGACGCCGTAAGCGTTCCAGGCCCGGTCCCAGGGCGCGAATGCCGCGGCGAGCCCCGCCTCGGCGGCTTCGGAGGCCTGGACCGCGTAGACGCTGTTGCGGCCCGAGATCATCTCCATCCGGCCGGCGAAGAAGGTGCCCGATACCAGGGCGCCGATCACCACCAGAGAGATCATGGCCAGGGCGAGGGCCATTCCCCGCTCGTCGTTCCTGAGAGTACTCATGCCGTCTCCTCGCCTTCGCTATCGCGAATTTCTGAGCTGAACCCGGACCATCACCGAGTCCCGGGGTTTGCCCAGGGTACTACCCAGGCCGGTCGTGACCAGCTCGGCGCTGACGCCGTGGAGCTTCACCACAATGGTTTTCACCGCCGCGGGAAGGCCCGTCGGATCGCTGCTGCCGTCGAAGTACAGGAGCTCGAGGCCCCCGGGGATCAGGGGCCCGATCACCGGGACCAGGGTGGCCTCCCCTCCGCTATGGGAGCGGATCCCCAGCCAGTCCTTCCCGGCATCGTTCACCAGGCCCAACTCCATCCGCTCTACGGTTCGAATCGGGCCGGGAGCGAAGATCAGCTGTTTGCCGGAGACTGAGTGGACGATGTGGTCGAGGACAAGGCCCGGCACCACAATGTTCCAGGATGGCCCCGGGTCTCCCAGGGTGCAGACCCCAGGCGCCACGTCGGTGATCGGCAGATCCAGCCAGGCATCATCCGAGGAGGTCAGGGTATCCTGGTCCTGAAACAGCAGCAGCCGGTACCGCCCCGTGCCGTCCGGCTGGCGTCCCGAATAGCCGTCCTGGCGGACCTGTATGGCCCCTCCGACCATCGTGAGACCGCAACTCTCCCCGATCCCCCGCATGGCCATGTAATCCAGACTGGCGGCCGTCATCACGTTGATGTCGGAGACCCCCACCGCGGCATCGGTATAGATCTCCTGGAGCTCGCTCTGCACCAGATTGAGCCCGCCACGCAGATTCCCCTGCAAGTTGGAGATTTCGGTCTGCTTGCGGCTGACCCGATGAGTGGTCACCAGGAGGCTGTATATCCCGCCGGCCACCAGCACCATCATGATCAGTGCGATGAGCAGCTCGACCAGGGTAAAGCCGCGCCGGCCGTTCATGGACAGGGCGGGTGAATCGTGGAAAGCAGGGTATCGCCCTGCGCCCGGGGGCCGACCCGGTAGCTGACCTCGATCCTCACATCTCTGCTGGTCCCCGCACCGCTGATGGTCCAGGTGGACGCGTACATGCTGCCGTACAGCCCGGTGGTCTTGGAGCCGTTGATCAGGCCGGAGCACTTGGGAATGGAGGAATACGCCTTGTTTCTCAGGCTATCGAGGATCGAAGCGGCCACGGTGGCGGCGCGGGTCTTCTGCTGCCCGCTCGACATCATGCGGGTGATCCCACCCACCGTGCTGGCCAGCGCCAGGACGCCGATGGAGAGGATGATGACCGCCACCAGGGTCTCGACAATGGTGAATCCCCGCCGGTTGCGGCTCATCGGAGGATCCGCCCATAGCTGTTCACCATCACCGAATCCGACCAACCATCCCGGGTAAA
>Ga0209485_1000454_pt1 | contig 11705 bp, 11 predicted proteins | sample NCAS100_FD_187516 | JGI IMG/M metagenome (GOLD analysis project Ga0209485, IMG submission 187516) | Agricultural soil microbial communities from Utah to study Nitrogen management - NC AS100 (SPAdes) (version 2) | ecosystem: Environmental > Terrestrial > Soil > Agricultural land | place: USA... | reverse complement strand
ACCTAAATTCAGATGCCTCGTGTTGCACAATGAGTATTCTAACCAGATTGAGAGTCCTACTTTTTGACCTCACAAATATGAGAGAATATTACCGTGTATCTGTAGTATTATTGAAGCATATCAGAATTCGTTTGTATGTTTCCGCATGGGATCTGTAAATATCTCACTAATGGTATTGATCTGTTAATTTAATCTACCATATGCCGGTGTAACTGATTTGGAGTAGAGTGGAAACAGAGGGGTTCCAATCATTAGTAAGATTCTTACATAAACATCGTTCCTATGACCTACTTTTAGCTACTGTCGATATGAGAACGTTGATGATTCTAATGTCATAGAGTAGCTCAACGGTTTAGTATCAATTTACGATCATATATTCCAGGTCATCTCAATCTCATCGTTTTCTTTTTTATTTGTTATTTCTTTAGACGATCATTATCCTATTGATCGAGATGATTAACTTGTAGAATCTGCGATTGCCTTCTTAATGACGCAAAGATTAGTTGAGAAAGAAGGCATTAAAGAGGATAGTTATATCCAGACAACATCTTATTTTATGTTCAAGTAGCGGTTAATAATCGTCAGCCGTTTTAATCCCCTGGCAAAAAAGAATCCTGACGTACTTGCAAAAACAATAGACATCAGAATTGCTACGTAGGTAAATTCAGACGGAACATGCATAGGATCCAAATTTCCTGACATTGATCTTTCGTTACTATCATGCTCAGCCATAATCTCACTACTATTTACCGTTACTCCCAGGCGATAGTTTAAATCGTATGAATTTATCCGTTGAATGGTTATTTTTAAATCCCACTCTCCGGATTGGCTCAGATAACCCCCAAATGTAGAGTACGAAGTAGCGTTGATTCTTTCCAAGATAGTAATAATTGGACCCAAACTCAAATCACTTTTCTTAAACTCAATGAATATGTTAGAGGTTTCAGTCAAATTTTGGTTTTCTCCAATGATTCTAATAGTAAAATTGTTAAAACCTACATGAAATGGATGTATCAGTAAATCTATAGGAACTCCTTGAACTTCCAGTGTCCGTGCAAATTCTCTTTGGGCATTATTTGATGAATGTTCAGAGTTGATGACATGCATATTCTCATGTCCCCTTAGATCGGGTGTCGCAGTTACTGTTAAAAGTGATGCAGCGCACAATAATAGCATCATCAAAAGGGTTTCGATCTTGATTGTTAATTTGATTGATTCTAATTTTTTAGGACCAAATTTTGTTTCAGCGATCTTTTTATTTTCAGTCTTTTTGATACCAACGAAATTTAGCATCCTATCTATCCAGAATTGATGATATACCCCCATGAAGACGACTGGTGCGGCAATACATAATTTTACAATAAGAGTCCTGCCATAATCTGAAAGGAGTAGTTCATCAGCAGTACGAATATGTAACCATGCCAGAGATAGTCCGGTAATTCCTGTAATTGCAATTGTAACAGTTGCTAATAGAGAAAATTTGGATAATATTAATAATGTCACGGATTTTGGATCTGAGGAAAATTGATGAGATTTTTCGGAGATTATTGAATTAATGCTAGCTGCTCTTGGAAAGAAAACATATGAAACATACATCAGTCCGCCTATCCAAATAGAAACAGCAACTGAATGGATGAAATCAGTTGTGATCCCTAGTAAAGACCATGATTGTAGCGAGCTGCTATGACTTACAAAGCTATTTGTACCAATAAAAATGCAAGTGAGAATTAATATCAAGAATAACAAAGCCACTCCGTTACTATGATCCTCGTCTCGCCCCTTTACCTCAACATTTCTTGATATCACTTTACCGTAGAAATAAGCAATACACATTATGGTTACACTACAGACTACCCTAACAATCCAAACAACACCATTATTTGTTTCAAATAAAAGTAATTTGAGATTATTAATGTAAGATGATTCAGAACCACTTACGACCACTGCTTGAAAAAGAGGTAACAAAGTAACACCTATTCCCATCATAACTGAAAACATTCCAACTAACTTCGTAAATCTAGGAGTTAGTAGAAATTCAACTTTGTTTCGCAATTCTGTTTTACTGATATTACTACAAAGAAATATGTGCAGGACAACAAATCCCAGGATACTTACTTGCCCTATTATCACAGGAGCTTTCAGAACACCCAAAATTGGAGAAAATACATTATTGTCTTGTGAGAGGTTTTGGCTTGCATTTTCCAGATTTTCGAAGTTTCCAACCCCTACGACATAGGTCCCTTTTGCAACATGACCGTCATCTAGTGATAAGGTCAACCATGAAATTGAATAAACACCCTCTTTAACGATATTCTTATCTAAGGAAATTGACCCTTCTCTTCCATTTTGACCAGTTATTTTGAAATCATCATTGTCTATTCGCTGCCCTTTCCAATCTACGACATGAATATAACTCACCTTGGGATCTGGCCTCTCAGAAAATAGAATAGATATTTTGTCAGGAAACGTTTGTAATGTGTCAATTAATGAATTTGGTTCAAATGAATATCTGTCTGGTACTGCATGACCATATGCGATTCCTTGTAAACTAAGTGCTAATTCAAGGATAATTGGTACTAATAACAAGAAAATGAAGTGTGATTTTTTTAGCATATGGATGGAACTAAACTCTGCAAACATGTTGTTGAATATCCGAAATTTTCAATTTTCAAGTATACAAAAAATATGAGGAATTCTTGTTTCCTTCTTACCTCAAGTAATTTAATTGGAGCTTGAATTTCCTGTTTGATTAATCATTTTAACAATTTCATTGTTTGATATGTATGGTTCAGGAAATGAGGCATCTGTTCTTGCGGTAATGCATCCAAAGGCACCACGCTGAGCTTTTTGTGTTACTCCTTCAGAAATCTGTTTTGTAGAATTATCTTGATTACCTTCTCCCTCTGCTGTGCTACATTGGAAATCAAGGGATAAACTGACGTTGTTGATGGTACCAAATAGTCTGTAATTATAAGTAGTTTCGATTGTAGGATAAAATACAGCCTCATAATGCCCAGGGTCGTTAAAAGCTGGTTCTATTTCTAGTATCTTTTTCTTATCTCCAGCTGAAATTTCGAATTTTAGAGTTTTCTCTAATCCGTCAATCATCTTGGTACCATCAGCGTTTTGGTCTAGAGGATTTGCAGGGTCTGCCATTCTGATGAAAGTCTCAGCACCTGATTTGTCATCGACATACACCGGCTCGTTCATAGAGCCAACCGTAATCCAATAATCTTGATTTCCGATGGTGTACAATCTACTTTCATGACCGAATGTGTTCTGCACCCCCGTTAAGTAAAAGCTTCCAGACAGGAAACAAACAAGGGTTGAGAGAATAAATAATTGTTTTCTAATTTTCATCCATTAAGAATAATGTGGACTTTATTTAACATCTGTGGTACATCAATCGAAGATCACGAAAACTTTTGGGTTTGCAACTAAAAAATTAAGTAGCTTTCCAGTTCAGCACCTACACTTGAATCAATATTTGATGAGGAGTGAAAATTTCAAACTGAAATATTAACATGTCAAACCAATAGCGGTAATAGTATAACTCATCATGATATTGATATCCTTTGTTGCTTTCTATTAGAAGAGAAGTTCAACAACAATACTACACGAGACATTGTGATAACTGTTACTCTGGATGAAAACTAGTTTGTAAATAACCCCCTCCCCCCTATATTGGTGATCTAAGAGTTTTATAATCCGCCAGACAATGAATCGTAGAGCAAAAGAAACTGGTGGGTAAAGGTTGTTTCTTATTATACAATCAACCCAATTCCTCCCATCAGTTTTCTTTTCCACTTTGATAACTTCCTTCTATTCTCTTGGCAAAAATTCAAAGCCAAGTGGGTATAACCTGGGAATGTCAACCGATGAATATTGAATCTACGAAAAATCATTACTAGTGAATAATTATATTACTTGCTAGTTTATGGAGAGGCAATCCAACGTGGCAAAAGTTCTTTTAACTATATAGCTATTAGAATAATATTGGTAAAAAGCTTAACAATAACAATTATTCTAGCAGTCATATTTGCGGGGCTAGGACATATCTATCTAGGATATAAGAAAAGGGGAGTAATAATTTTAGTGGCACGTGTCGCAATATGGCTTGCGGTAATTTGGTTTGTTCCATTTCCTATCGATTGGGTAGTTGGACCAATAATCGGCGGTGGATTTTGGATTTGGCAATTAATAGACATAGTCAGATTGTATAATAAAAGTAAATCTTCAAATATGCATGGTCAAACACAATTTGAACTTAGAAAAGATTAACTTATAAATTTGTTTTTTTTTAGAATATCATTAGAATTTTAAAAAAGAATAAAGTAATTTTAAATTGTGATCAAATGATACTTCGATTTCAAATTCATTACTCCAAAAAGGACTATAATCACAAACGGAGGAATGATTGTCTAAACATTATTATACATCAAGATGATTAATTGTCTGATTCTTGAGAAGAAATCAGAAAGTTAATTTTATTAGACCAAATATCTTTGTCCTGTCAATTTTAATTGGCTTTCTAATATTTCTCTCTATCCAAGAAGTAGAGATTCATATCTATTCACACGCACAATTGATATCTGAAAATGTAACAAATGATAAGATAGTAATTCTAAATTTCGATGATGATTTATTAAATAGATTCATTCAAGTTGTGAATACTCAAACGGAGTATAACAAGGATGGAACAACAATAGCGATCCCGATAATCATCTACCATAGAGCAGGCGATGACGAAGCAGCTAACTATAATACGAATATAGAGCTTTGTGAGAACGAAATGAAATATTTACATGACAATAACTTTAGAGTAATAACCATGAGAGATCTCGGATATGAGGAAAATAGTGATTATTTACATTAAATCACCGCAGGAATCTAGTCTAGCTGGTGGGATTGCTTCGGTTTCAAGCGACAACAAATTACATTAGGAATTCTAATGTGTCTAACAACACGGCTAGGATGAATGCCTAAATTATATAGATCCTAGAAATAATCATCAAATTAACAAGATATACAATAGATTTGATACTTGACTTAATACTATTTCTCCTCAAAATATCAATAAATAACCACAATCACAATAATTCATTATTATCTCTCAAATGGCAGACTCTGAATGTTTTTAAGCGATGTTCCCTAACAGTAATTGCTTATTATGAGAAGAGGCGTCGAAGTTATGTCAAAGTCAACATCTGCCAAGAACGGGCACGAGAGGATCGTTACGGATAGAGACAATTCAAGACACTTGGAATATTTCAATAATGGTCAGTGGCGTCATAGTGAAAAATGTAGAGAATTTACAAATAAGGACTGCAAAATAAAGAGACCTAACAGTTGATAATGTTTATCATTAATTTTCCCAGTCAAGTATTACCGAGTTTTCAAAACTAGTTCACAAGACGTATGAAAAATCAAAATAAATAATAACACCAAACGTCACCCTAAATGGGGGATTACAGCTCAAAGAAATAGATGATGTAATCTTTCATAATTTCTAGACTTTATTTAAGAATTGATGGTCGATATATGCCCATACATCAAGTGAGCCTTCAACGATAGTAACCTTTCACATAAGGCAGGGTGATAGATACATAGAATTAATGAATCTGCGTTAGTTTACTAGTATTTAGATAAATGCCATTAGGCAGAAATAAATTGGGAGAGTAAGAGTTTATACTCCTATCTCTCTGGCTAATTTTACAAGTTTTTTACCGTCTTCTGTCAGGTTATTGAATACTTTGTTTTTAACGCTCTTTCGGGCCACGAGTCCACGCTTTTGAGCCTTAAGTAGCTGTTTATGTCCATATCCATATGCACCCAATTTGGTTAGCAGTTCTCTAGTCGGATACCCTTTTCCAGTACCTAATGTCTTCAACAACCTCACCAGAGACTTTTCTTCGACGAGTATTTTCAATAATTTTGCTTCTTTCATCGCATATTACTATATATTACTAATTATATAACAGTTACTAATTATATAACAGTTACTCATTATTAGATACAAATTTCTTTTAGAATACCTCTGAAATGATGCTCTGAAAGAGATTCAATTTATTTACAATAACATTCTGTAATAAAAAAAATATATTACTTTAACCATTCATAGCCAACACTTTTGAATTCGTTGGCTTCGGGGGTAAATTCACCTTCCAAATTACAGATCAATCCGTTCATCCAATTTAGGTTATCGGAGGTGGTAAAATAGGTTCGAAGAACGACAAATTTATTATTTTTGCTCATATCACGACCTTTAAATGATAATTCAAGTCCATCACTTGTAGTAAAAATTCCTTCCCAATGCGATATTGTGACACCATTTTTCCCTTGAACCGAAGTACCTGAGCCTACCTTATACCCATCCGGAATCCATTAAAACCTTTAAGATCCCCCAGCCCACTCTGCCTCTATTTCAATCGATTTTGAATTTTCTGAAATAATTTTCATTCGGGTGGGTCTATCGATCTCCTCAAACAGTTTTCTTCCACCTATTGTAACCATCGTAAATCGTCATTATATTATCTGTTACTACTCGGATATATTTCAAACTCAACCTGCAGCTCAAAATGCGGAACTAATCATTGTTTTATACATAATGGTATTTCCGATCTGCTGTTTTATTGAATAGCGATTTCATGTGCTAATTTAGATTAAGGTGATAACATTGGGTGAGTATACGACTTTGGTTATTGTCTATCGAAAGATTAACATCTACGATAGGAAACGCAATATCGTACCAATTAATTATTCTGTGATTGTCAATTGATAGTTAATTAAGATACCTTAACAAAATTAAGCAAATATCTTATAGTTTAGAACCTATTGTAAAGATGAATGTCCACGAAAATGAAACAATCAACAAAGTTTCCTGTTGGCAGATACACTTCAATTATGTCAATTGGCTTTTTGGTCCTGTCCTTAATATCAATATCGATACCCGGATTCGCACAATAATCGAGTTTCGTAGCCAGCTTATCGGGCCAAACTCTCTCACCATCAGTCAATACTGCAGCTACAGGTACGGCTAAATTTAACATGGATTCTGATCGAAATATGGCCTACCAAATAGATGCGAATAAACTTAATGGGGTTATTGGTGCCCATATTAGCCTGAAGAATGGAACTGATTTGGCACAGGTATTCAATTCATATGTAGAGGTTAATGGGAAATCCGAGATTCCTAATAGTGAAGTGAACGGACAATTATCTAGGGGAGTAATTACATCAACTGATTTTAGTGGGCCACTAATCGGAAAGACACTTACTGATTTAACGAATTTAATGAAAAATGACTCGGTTTACGTTGTAGTTCGCACCCAGGCTCATGAAGATGGAGAAATACAAGGAATCATAGTCCCTTCAAACGCTGGCTATGCGCAGATATCTGCTTTTTCTGGCAGATGATGCCTTGACATAATAAATTGGAGCATATCCCATGTTTTGCTCTTAGTATCAATTCTTTCACCGAAATTTTACTTTAGAAAATATACTTGAAAAACACAATCAGAGCAAACAAGGGTTCAAAGTTATTATGAATACTAAATTCGACATTATTATTGTGATTACTTTATTTTCCACGGACTAGGGCGCTTAGACTAGTCTTTCAAATGAATCCGCTATAGTTTCTAAATTTAGTAATAAAATTAAAGGAGAATTAATATATTTAATATCTGTTTTCCCCTAATCCACAGGACATGATCTCATATCCAACTAAACCATCCTTTCCATTGCCACCATCTTGAGATGTTTCTAGACATTTCTTCTGTTCCTCATAACTAAGCTCATATGCTGGTGAGCTCTTGAACTTTTCCCAATCTACTGCATCTCGGTTTGTGCATTCCTCATGGTCAATGCACTTTGTGAGCTCGCAAAGTGAGCCATGATATGCCAGCAATTCAAATTCCTTAAATGATGGATTATTAGGTTCGTGATTCTTTGGATCCCAATCCATATCGGTGAAAGTATCGGCGCATTCAACTTCTTTCGCAAATGAAAAGTGCGTTGAGAACAATACTGCGAATACCATTGTCGTGAGTAACACAACCATAATTTGCCTAAACACAAATCTTTTGAGAATCTGCACTTAATAAATCTTATTTTCTGGAGACTGGAGCTAACTTCCAATAGAAATATTCCTTTCAAGATTAGAGGTAAAGGTGGCGAATACGAAAAAGGGTATCTGTTAGAATTTCTTAACCTTTATAACATAATTAAAACAGAATTCTAATAATTTTCAAATTTGAATGTTAAATTTGTTACTTTACTGGATACAATTCAGATAATATATCATTCCACAATAGTTTTGATTTTTTTCATTTCCAGTCCTTTCCAAGTATCAATATGCCTCCAACTATTACTTCAGTTAGAAGCAATTGATTTTTAAAATTGTGAACCTCTAGAATTTAACGTACAACAAGTGAATTCAATCCTTCTATGCTAATTACTTAATCCAGAATTTCAGATAAATAGATTGTCAATATAGTAGGATCCAAATCGAAATATGCCTTTAACATGAGTTTAAATTCATTGTCCTAGAATACTATTTTTTAAATCTATGCTCACTCATAAATTCATCCAAACACTCATTGCAAAGTCTAAAACCTTCTTTCTCAAAAACAATTTCCTTTTCCTTATTGCAGGAATTACATCTCGAATGTTTGTTTTCTGCTCCAAATTCACTATCCTTGGATATCTTAGAGGCATCCACACTAACAAGATGGTTTACCGTACTTTTAAATAGATTGTTTGGTATTTTTCTTCGGAGGATTTATTGATGAAAGTTTCCGCCTACGTCGTAAAATGACTAATAAACCTGCCAGAATGAGAACTTTCGATGCGATCAATATCGCGTACAGGACTACTGTATCCGTCAAATCATATCAATTTGTAGTAACAAAGTAAGTAGTTTGAAAGGATTTAAATTTTAAATAAAAATAACATCCTATTTGTTATATAGAATAGGATTGGCAAAATCAAAGTTGTGTAAGCCAGTTCTTATTGTTGTGTCTGTACACGGAATATTACTTTCCATAAAACTTGACCACATAACATCACATGTTCTGCACTTAAATTCCCCAGGAGCGACGTCTGGTTTTATTGTTCTACGCATACTATCATTATGTGCCCGACTTATATCAATGCTTGCTTATCCAGGGATCCGAGTTTCTAGACTATAGAATCAATTTAACAACGTGTATATGAGATGTTGGTGCAACAATTGTACCAGTTTATCAACTCGCCTAATTGGTTCTCAGGTTGAATAATCATGGTAACAATACAAAACACCTATACAATAATGATTCTCGATGACGAAGAGGATATCCTTACTCTCTACAGCGATTACCTTTCTAACATGGGTCACAGGATACTAAGTACTTATGTCAACGCCGATAGTATATTACAAGATATTGGTATCGAGCCTCCAGACATTTACATCATAGATTATAGACTGCCCGGTAACATGAACGGAGTGGAGGTTGCAATAGAAATTTTAAAGAAATATCCTTTAGCATGTATAATCTTCATTACCGCCTTTGAAATGTTAGAAAAGGAATTATCAAAACAAGATATATTTTGCGACAAGAAAATAGACGTTTTAATCAAACCTATCAAATTAAACCGTATTCAAAATTCTTTATCAAGTCTTTTAAGCAAATAGTTTCATTCTGATTTTTCAGTCTTATGAATAGCATATAGTGCTTGAGGACTAAGAACAATCTTGTTCCTGGTGATTTTTTTTATCATACGGGCATCACGTAATTGATCGACTATTTCATCTGTTTGTTTACTGCTTAATCCAAGGCCTTCACCTACCTCATATTGATTAATGATACGTAATTCACCGCCGTTCAAATCATCTATTTTTCTCAAATATTCTGCAAAATTCGGCCTCAACATATACGATCATAGATTATTCTATTTAAGTTTTCAAACTCCAAATAATTTTTACTCACCTTATTTATTCAAGATCAATTTGATTAAATGGTTTTCCACATCTAGACATTGAAATCTACCAATGTAAAATTCGTTTATTTTACGCGAATACCTCCTAACTCGGACTTCCTTTGCACATAAAATCGGGTTTCATTATTGCTACCGCTAATTGTAACATTGTTACAACTAATTGTAACATGAACTATTCTCTAAATTCTCTGAAAACTGAAAATTGTGGTCAAAATATGGTGGGCCGGAAGGGATTTGAACCCTCGAACCCCGCCATGTCAAGGCGGTATCTTAACCAAGCTAGACCACCGGCCCTTTTCAAGTAGATTGCACTAAATCTCACGGACAACTTTTTAGTGCATTTTTATATTAGCCATATCAAAGTCATAATATAAATCACACTTAAGGTACCGGTGTTAACATAAATTTTTGAATTTAACTTGACTAGGACAGTTTACCACAACTGATCTTGATAATAATCTGTTGACTAACATTAATCACAAGCAATTTGTAGAAGAGGATTGTTGAAAAGCTGGTCTACTCGTTTAATGGATAGATAATACAACAAGAGATACTTATCTGACTCTGAAAGAAAATGAAAAATTGACGTACCTCAAATACTACCTAGTAATATCCCAAACGAAGGTAGCAGGTGATTCATCCATGTTACCATTGACGTCAACATATCGCACCTTAAATACGTGATTACCCTCTGGCAAAATTGGAAATATGAAGGGGCTGGTACACGAAACAAAGTCGGAATCATCCATGCTGCATTCAAACCGCTCTACTGCGTCTATATTGATAGTTGAAAATTCAAATCTAATTGAGGCAAATGGTGTATTGGTTCCATTGCCAATAACATTGTTACTTCCATCAGTGGTAGAAGTTATCACTGTGTCCGAAAGGTTTGTCGATGTGGGGGCAGTGCTAGTTATATTCTTTGCAACGTTATCGTCCTGCTGAACTGTGTTTACAATCCATGTAAACGATGATGGAGATGGATCTAGATTACCGGCGTTATCTTCTGTTCTTATCTCTACTATATGGCGGCCGTTTGAAATGTTGTCGTACTGAATTGGGCTGGTACAAGTGGAAAATGACGAACCATCTAATGAACATTCAAAGTGATTGATGCCAACTTCCTCCCCCTCCTCAATATTAGTATCGGTACCAGAAAAGGTAAATGTGATACTTGTAAATTCTGTGCTAGAACCATCAGTCAAAGTACTATTGTTGCCATCTGTTGCAGAATCGATTATTGTGTCGGGCGGAACAGTATCTACTGTCCAGCTGAAAGAGGCTGGAGTTAAATCTCTAATACCCGAGTTATCTATCGATGTCACTTCTAGTATATGCGCTCCATCTGAGAGACCGCTAAATTGGGCAGGGCTAGCACATGCGGAAAATGACGATCCGTCCAATGAACATTCAAAGTCATTAATATCCGCTGCTGCTACTCCAGCCACCGAAGCAGATAACACAAAAGTTATCGAGCTTGATGGTGTAAGTCCGTCATTGTTTACGTCATTTCCTGCGCCGTCCACGGAAGAAACTATTTCAGTATCTGGTGCTTCGCTAGATGTTGGTATCTGGGTAGTTTGATTTTCTATAAGACTCTGATTATCTCCTATTGAAGGCGGTGTGGTAATGTTTTGAGTAGCTGAAGGTGGCGTTTGTGGTTGGGGTTCTGGTTGAGGTTGTTGTGGTGGAGTTGTAATGTTTTGAGTAGTTGAAGGTGGCGTTTGTGG
>Ga0209485_1000453_pt1 | contig 11719 bp, 9 predicted proteins | sample NCAS100_FD_187516 | JGI IMG/M metagenome (GOLD analysis project Ga0209485, IMG submission 187516) | Agricultural soil microbial communities from Utah to study Nitrogen management - NC AS100 (SPAdes) (version 2) | ecosystem: Environmental > Terrestrial > Soil > Agricultural land | place: USA... | reverse complement strand
CTTTTTCTTCACCAGGGTCAGGATAGTATACACCGCGACCGGCTCGTCGGTTTGGTTGGTCACTTCCACGTCCCAGGCCACCACCCCCTGCGGCACCCCGCCCGGCGGGGTCTCCTTGGCGATCTTCTGCTTCACGGTGAGCCGGACCCGAATGGTGTCTCCGGGATAGACCGGCTTCACGAAGCGAAGCGATTCGAGCCCGTAGTTGGCCAGCACCGGCCCCTCCCCCGGATCCACGAACAGCCCCGCCGCCGCCGAAACCACGAAATAGCCATGCGCCACCCGTCGCTCGAAGAGGGACCGGGAGGCGGCGAGCTCGTCGGTGTGGGCGTAGAAGTGATCGCCGGAGATCCCGGCGAAGTTCACCACGTCCGCCTCGGTGACGGTGCGGCGGTGGGTGAAGAGCGTGTCCCCCACGCTGAGCTCTTCGAAATGCTTGCGGAAGGGATGCACAAGGTCGGTGGGCGTGGCGGCACCCTTCATCCAGATCCCGGTGATCCGGGCAAGCGTGGTGGGGTGACCCTGGAGCGCGCAGCGCTGCATGTAGTGCAGCACGCCCCGGGTCCCGCCCATTTCCTCTCCGCCGCCGGCCCGGCCCGGCCCGCCGTGGATCAGACCCGGCAGCGGAGAGCCGTGCCCAGTGGATTCCTTGGCCGCGTGCCGGTTCATGACCATCAGGCGCCCGTGCCACGCCGCGGTGCCCAGCACCACCTCCCGGGCCACCGCGTCGTCCTGGGTGAAGAGCGAGCCCACCAGCGAGCCCCGTCCCCGGCGGGCCAGCTCGATCGCCTCGTCCACCGAGCCGTACCCCATGACGGTATTGACCGGGCCGAAGGCCTCGATCTCGTGGGGCTCGGAGCGTTCCAGCGGGCGGGGACAATGCAGCAGCACCGCGGGAAAGAAGGCGCCTTTGGTCCTGTCGGCGCCGGTGACATCGAACTGGTCGGGGTCACCGTACACCACGTTCGCCCCCGCCTTGAGCGCGTCGAGGCTCCTCCGCACGTCCTCCACCTGGCCCCTCGACGCGAGCGGTCCCCAGCGCACTCCTTCGACCGCGGGGTTGCCCAGGGTGGATCCCTCCAGCCGTTTGGCGATGGCCCGGATGGCGTCCTCGACCAGGATCGCAGGAACCAGGGTGCGGCGGATCGCGGTGCACTTCTGTCCCGCCTTCACCGTCATCTCCCGCGCCACTTCCTTGACGAAGAGGTCGAATTCCTCGGTGCCCGGCGCAGCGTCGGGACCCAGCATGGAGAAGTTGAGCGAGTCGGCTTCCATGTTGAAGCGGACCGACTCCGCGATGATGCGGGGATGGGTCTTGAGCTTGCGCCCGGTGGCGGCCGATCCGGTGAAGGTGACCACATCCTGCGCCGTCAGGTGGTCGAGCAGGTCGCCCACACTGCCCACGATCAGCTGGAGCGCGCCTGGGGGAAGGATCTCCGACGCCACCATTTCCCGCACCATTGCTTCGGTGAGGTAGGACGTCGCCGTGGCCGGCTTGACGATGGCGGGCACCCCGGCCAGAAATGTCGGCGCCAGCTTTTCCAGCATTCCCCAGCAGGGGAAGTTGAAGGCGTTGATGTGGACCGCGACACCCTCCAGCGGCACGCAGATGTGCCGGCCGGCGAAGGTTCCGCCCTTGCCGAGCGGCTCGGGCTCTCCCTCGACGTAGAAGGTCTCGTCGGGGAATTCCCGGCGGCCCCGGCTGGCGTAGGAGAACAGGGTTCCGATTCCGCCCTCGATGTCCACCCAGGAATCGGTTTTGGTCGCCCCGGTAGCGGCGGAGACCTCGTAAAAGCGGTCTTTCCGCTCCATCAGATACGCCGCCAGGGCCTTGAGCATCCGGGCCCGGGCGTGGAAGGTCATGGTGCGCAGCGCGGGCCCGCCGGTTTTCCGGCCGTACTCGAGCATGCCCCGGAAATCGAGACCCTCGCTCGAGGCGACGCCCACCGGCTCGCCGGTGACGGCGTTCAGCAGGGTCACCCCGGCGCCGTTGCCGCCGGTCCAGGCGCCCGCGGCGTAGCTCTGCAGCGTCTTCACGAATTCCCCTCCGGCGAGCCGCTGGAGCGGCGAGTGGTGCCCCAGGTGCGGTAGCTGAGCGCGAGGTCGGGCCGGTCATCGGGCATGCTGCGAAGCGGCTCGGCCGGCGTCAGGCCGGCCAAGAGCCGGGCGGGGAGCCCCTGATAGAGCCGCGTCCCCTCGGTCTTCCAGGCCAGCATCTCGTCGCTCACGTCCTTCACGATCCGTGCGGGATTGCCGACGGCAACCTTCCGGTCGGCGATCTGCATTCCTTCCGGGACGAAGGCGAGCGCGCCCACGATCGCGCCGGCACCCACTACCGCGCGGTCCATCACCACGGCGTTCATGCCGACCAGCGCGTTCCGGCCGATCCGGGCGCCGTGGATGATCGCGCCGTGTCCGATGTGGGCCGATTCCTCCAGCACCACCGTCACCCCGGGGAACATGTGAATAGTGCAGTTCTCCTGAACATTGCAGCCGTCGTGGATTTCGATGGCGCCCCAGTCGCCCCGGAGCGCAGCCCCGGGACCGATATACACGTCCCGGCCGATCACCACGTGGCCGGTGACCGCGGCCTGGGGATGCACGAAGGCGGTGGGATGCACCACCGGCACGACCCCCTCGAACGAATAGATGCCTTGCATCCCCAATTATAGCGCGCCGGCGCGAAAGGCCGTCGGGGTGCGTCCGGTGCGCCGCCGGAAGAACCGGGCGAAATAGCTGGGGTCGTCGAAACCGAGGGCATAGCCGACCCTCGCCGCGGTTTCGTCGGTGTGCAGCAGGAGCCGCCGGGCCTCGAGGGCCAGCCGGTCCTGGATCAGCTCGAGGGGCGGTCGGCCGAGCTGGCGGCGGACCATCGCGTTGAGGTGACCGGTGCTCACCGAGAGCATTTTTGCATAACCCGCCACCCGGTGGGTCCGGCGGTGATGCCGTTCCACCAGCCGGCGGAACCGGAGCCCCAGTCCTTCGGCCGGCACGGCCATAGCACCGGGGTGCGCCCGCTCGAACCAGCGCGCCAGCAGCATCAGCACTTCATAGAGCCGGGCGCCCAGCAGGGAGGAGCTGTCACCCCGCAGATTCCCGATTTCGGCCTCCATCTCCCGGAGCCGCCGCGCCAGGAGCTTCCGCTCCGGAGGTGCCAGTGCCAGCTCGGGAACCCGGTCGCGATGGAAAAACGGGAGCCGGTAGAGAAAGAGCGGGTCGCTCAGAAACCGCTCCAGGAAAGCACCGGTGAAGAACAGCACCAGTCCTTCGAACTGGCTCGCCGAAAGCCGCCGCACCTGTCCCGGCGAGGTGAAAATCACCCGCCCCGGCTTGACCGCGTAACAGGTGTCGTCCAGCCAGAAGCTTCCCCGCCCCCGGGTGATCAGCAGGATGTCGTAGAAGGACAGGGTGTGGGACTCCGGAGTCAGCACGAATCCCTGGAGCCGGGAGACCGGGGCGGCGTCCACCAGCAGCTCGGGGCCGTACTTGTCGGTGCGGAAATGGATCTGGCGGATGCGGGTCACCAGCGAAAAGTACCAGCTTTTCCGCGATCGTGTCCGGGGAAAGATCCGTAGGGCAGGAATCAGGAGGATTCCCATGCTGGCATCAGTGCTTCTGGCGCTCCAGGCCATCTCCCTGGATGACCCGGCCTGGACCTACGCCCCGGCCGCCGCTTCGCGGGTCACCGACCACCTGGGCCGGCGGGCCCTGGTCATCGGGAGCGGGCGGGCGGTCCGTCCCGACATCCGGTTTGCCGACGGCACGGTCGAGTTCGACCTGGCGGTGACCGGCGGAAGAGCCTTCGTCTATCTCCAGTTCCGGATGACCTCGGACACCGCGTACGAGGAGGTCTACTTCCGGCCCCACAAGAACGGGCTGCCCGATGCGTTGCAGTACTCGCCGGTCCACCAGGGCATCAGCGCCTGGCAGTTCCATCACGGGCCCGGAGGCACCGCGCCCGCCGAGTTCGAGCGGGGCGGCTGGACTCATGTGCGGATCGAAGTGCGCGGGCCCTCGCTCGCGGTGTTCGTGGGAACCGTCTCGACGCCCCAGCTCGTGGTCCCGCGGATGGCCCGCGCGCCGACCGAGGGCTACCTGGCCCTCCGCAATTTCCTGCCGGCCGGGGTGGACCCGCGCCACGCGACCGGGTTCGCCAATCTGGTCGTGAAGCCGGGGGTGGTTTCTTATGATTTTTCCAGGCTGACACCACCGCCACCGGTTGCTCCCGGCACCATCCTGCGATGGGAGATGATCCCGGCCTTCGCGCCCGACAGCGGACCGGTGCGGGTGCTCCCCGCGCGCCAGATGGGGGGCGACTGGCGCAGCGTGCCCGCCGATGGCAGAGGACTGGTCAGCTTTGCCGAGCATCTCTCGATACCCGACGGGATCCGCCGCTGGGCGACCCTGGCGAGGCTCCGCCTCACCAGCGCCGAGGAAAAAACCGTTCGACTCGCCCTCGGATTCAGCGACGAGGTGACGGTATTTCTCAACGGCCGCCCGATCATGAGCGGCGACCAGCGTTATTCCTTCGACAACCCCCGGCAGGAAGGCGTCATCGGCTTCCACCAGGCGACGGTGTACCTGCCGCTGCGCGCCGGCGAAAACGAGCTGATCCTCGCCATCAGCGACGGGTTCGGAGGCTGGGGGGTGATGGGGAGGCTGGAAGATGCCGCGGGGGTGCGGGTGAGGCCGTGACGACGCGGGGACGCGGAGGACGCGGAGGACGGGGAAACGCAGTTCGCGTCCTCGCGCCCTCGCGTCTCTCGCGCCCGCCTACGGCGGCAGCGGCACAAACGTCCCGTCATCGATCTTCCCCCCGGTGACCCGGTACACCACCACGCCGGAGGGGAAGTTGAGCCCGGCGCCGTCGCTCGGGCCCACCACTGCCGCGCCCTGATAGAACCGGATCGGGACCCCCTGGAACCGCAGCATCTCCCGCACGTGCATGTGTCCGCCCAGCGCCAGATCGTAGGGACGTGCCTTGAGCCGCTCGATGATCTCGCCCGCGTTGGCGACCGCGTGCCGGAAGCTGGTGCTGCCCCCCACCGTGATCGCGGTCGGCGCGGGCGGGGTATCCATGTAGCCGTTGACCGTCTCGACCGAGGTAAAGAACGGGATGTGATTGAAGGTGACCACCGGCATCGTCGCGGGGGTGGCGGCGAGGTCCCTGCTCAGCCATTCGGCCTGGGTGCTGTCCACGTGGCCGTAGTACCAGAGGTCGTCCGCGTCCACCGTGTTGAGGCCCACGAAATGGACCCCGCCGTAGCTGAACGAGTAGTAATCGGGTCCGCGGTAGTGCCGGTACATCCCCCGGCCGTAGAGCGGATGGGTCCGACTCACCAGCGAGTGATGCCGTTCGATCCCGAAGATTTCGTGGTTTCCCGGCACCGTCCAGACCGGCATCCGGAACAGCGCCATCTCCTGTTGAAACAGCTCGTAGTATCCGGTCGCCTCCGCTTCGGGTACCCGGAGCGCGTCGCGGACCAGGTCGCCGGTGATCAGCACGAAGGCGGGAGCGATCGAGTCCGCCAGGAGGCGAAGCCGTCGGGTCCGCTCCAGCGAAGCCGGGCTGATGTGGGTATCGGAGGCATGGACGAAGATGAAATCGGGAGACTCGGGGATCGGTGCCAGCGCAAAGAATAGCGGCCGGTCCGCGCCGGCCGAGTCCACCACGCGCCAGAATTTTCCGACCGGGCGATAGCCGCTCGGCACGCTCACGTACACGATTCCGCGCCCTGCCGGCAGGTCCAGTTGAAAGTTTCCGTCCGCCCCGGTCGTCACCACCCCGATCTGGTCGGAGACCACCACGTTGCCGAGCCCCGGCTCTCCGGGATCCCGGAGCCCGTTGGCGTTCTGGTCCACAAAGACCACGCCGGCCACCAGCGCCACGGCCAGGGAGATCATGTCCGCTCCAGAATCGTCGCCATCCCCTGCCCCACCCCGATGCACATGGTGCAGAGCGCGTAGCGCCCGTCCTTCTGCTCCAGCTCCCGCATCGCGGTCAGCAAAAGCCGGGCGCCGCTCATTCCCAGGGGATGCCCCAGCGCAATCGCCCCACCGTTGGGATTCACCCGGGGATCATCGTCGGCCAGCCCGAGATCACGGGTCACCGCCAGCGATTGGGCCGCGAAGGCCTCGTTGAGCTCGATGACATCCATCTGGGCGATGGTGAGGCCCGCCCTCGCCAGCGCCTCCCGGGAGGCGGGAACCGGACCGATCCCCATGACCCTGGGCTCGACCCCTGACACCGCCGAGGCCACGACCCGAGCCACCGGAGTGAGACCGTGTCGCTTGACGCCCGCCTCGGACGCGACCAGCAGCGCCGCGGCCCCATCGTTGAGCCCGCTGGAGTTCCCGGCCGTCACCGAGCCCTTGCCGTCGGTGCGGAAGGCCGGCCTGAGTTTGGCCAGCACCTCGAGCGTGGTAGCGGGCCGGATGAACTCGTCCTCATTGAAGACCGAGACCGAGCCCTTCGCCCCGCTCAGGGTGACCGGGACGATTTCGACCGCGAGCCTGGGGCCGGCCGCGGCGGCCTTCTGCTGGGACCACAGCGCGAACCGGTCCTGATCCTCCCGGGTGATGCCGTACTGCTCCGCGACGTTCTCGGCGGTCTGGCCCATCGCGTCGACCCCGTACTTCTCCTTCATTTTCGGGTTGACGAACCGCCACCCCAGCGAGGTGTCGAACAGCTCCTGGCTGCGGGCGAAGGGCTGGGCGGCTTTGGAGAGCACGTAAGGCGCCCGGGTCATGTGCTCGACCCCACCCGCGATGTAGAGGTCGCCATCGCCGAGGCGGGCCGCCCGCGCGGCGTGACCCACCGCGCTCATCCCGGAGGCGCAGAGCCGGTTCACCGTCTCGCCCGGCACCGAAGCCGGCAGTCCGGCCAGCAGAAGCGCCATCCGGGCAACGTTGCGATTGTCCTCGCCCGCCTGGTTGGCGCAGCCCATCACCACATCGGAAATGGCCGAGGGATCGAGCCCGGGATGGCGCGCCAGCAGCGCGGAAATGACGTGCGCCGCCAGATCGTCGGCCCGGACCGAGGCCAGCGAGCCTCCCAGGCTTCCGATCGGAGTGCGAACACCGTCTACCAGAAAAGCATCAGACACAGTATTTCCCGCTCCCCCTGTTTTCCCCGTTTTCCCTAACTCACGATGCGGTGCTAATTTAGTACGCTTCCTCCGGATAGGAACCCAATGAGCGCGGACTGCATCCTGTTCGAGCCGGGCGACGGCGTGGCTCGCATCACGCTCAACCGTCCCGATGTGCTCAACAGTTTCGACAAGGCGATGGCGGCCCGGCTCATCGAGGTGCTGGCCCGGGTGGCCGATGATGGTTCGCTCCGGAGCGTCTACCTGACCGGCGCGGGCCGGGCCTTCTGTGCCGGCCAGGATCTGGCCGAAGCGGTGGCCCGCGAAGGCCGCGGCGTGGTGGACTTCGCCGAGCACCTGCGCCGCACCTACAATCCGATCGTGCGGGCCATCCGGGCCTTGCCGAAGCCGGTGGTCTGTGGGGTAAACGGCGCCGCCGCGGGGGCGGGAGCCAACATCGCGCTGGCCTGCGACCTGGTCATCGCCTCCGCGGACGCCAAGTTCATCCAGGCCTTCATCAATATCGGGCTGGTGCCCGATTCCGGCGGCAGCTGGTTTCTCCCCCGGCTGGTGGGCACCGCGAGGGCGACCGCGCTCATGATGCTGGGTCAGCCGCTCTCCGCCACCGATGCAGCGGCGATGGGTCTCATCTATAAGGTGGTGCCGGCCGGCACGCTGGAAGAAGGCGGCTACCAGGTGGCCCGCCAGCTCGCCGCCCAGCCCACCCAGGCACTCGCCCTCATCAAGAAGCTGCTCGACCGCACCGGCCAAAACACCCTGGAGCAGCAGCTGGAGCTAGAAGCGGAGTCGCAGGCCGCGGCGGGGCGGAGCGCCGATTACGCCGAAGGCGTGCGAGCCTTCCTCGAAAAGCGCAAACCCGCCTTTGCCGGCTCCTGAAGTGACCGCGCTCGGAAGCGAGGCCACCGTCGGCGTGCTGGGCGCCGGCGCGATGGGCAGCGGCATCGCCCAGGTCGCCGCCGCCGCGGGACATCAGGTGATGGTCACCGATGCCCGGGCCGAGGCGCTCGAAGATGCCCGAGCCCGATTGGAGAAGCTGCTCGCCCGCGAGATCGAGAAAGGGCGGTTGAGCCAAGAGGCGGCGGCCCGGTTACAGGAGAGCATCACCTGGGCGCCCGGCGCCGCGGGGGAATATGCGCTGTTCAAGCACTGCGACCTGGTGATCGAGGCGATCGCCGAGGATGCCCGGGTCAAGCGCGAGGCCTTTCGCGGCCTCGAAGCCGTGGTGAGCGAGCGCTGCATCCTGGCGACCAACACCTCTTCCCTTTCGGTCACCGGAATCGCCGGAGTATGCGCCCGGCCGGAGCGGGTCATCGGCATCCACTTTTTCAACCCGGCCCCGCTCCTTCCCCTGGTCGAGATCGTGCCCGGCCTCACCACCGGCCTGGACATCACCGTGATCGCGGTCGGAACGATGCAGCGCTGGGGCAAGACCACCGTAGTGGCGGCCGACACCCCGGGCTTCATCGTCAACCGGATCGCACGGCCGTTTTACGGAGAGGCCCTCCGCATTTTCGAGGAGGGCGTCGCCGACAAGCCGACCATCGACTGGGCCATGAAGGACGCCGGATTCCGGATGGGCCCGTTCGAGCTGATGGACCTGATCGGCAACGACATCAACCTGGCGGTCTCCCGCTCGGTCTTCGAGGCCTTTCACTACGATCCCCGCTACCGTCCTTTCCTCACCCAGGAGCGCCTGGTCGAGGCGAATCGGCTGGGCCGCAAGACCGGTCGGGGCCACTACGACTACGCCGAGGGCGCCATCCATCCCGCCGCCACACCGGACCGGGCAGTGGGCAGGGCGGTGGCTGATCGCATCGTGGCGATGCTGATCAACGAAGCCGCCGACGCCCTGTTCTGGCGGGTGGCCTCCCGGGACGACATCGATCTCGCGATGACCAAGGGGGTGCACTATCCCCGGGGGCTGCTCCGCTGGAGCGACGAGATCGGCGCCGGGGTGATCGTGGAGCGGATGGACCGGCTCCAGGGGGAATACGGCGAAGACCGCTACCGGGCCAGCCCGCTGCTCCGCACCATGGCGTCCCGGGGCGAGCGGTTCTACTCGTGAGCGATCCTCAGAAGCGCGCCGAGCAGGTGGTGGACGGCATGCTGGCCAAGGACGAGTTCAGCCGCTGGCTGGGCGTGGATGTGCTCCAGCTCCGGCCGGCCTTCTGCGTCTGCCGCATGCTGGTCCGCCCCGAGATGCTGAACGGCTTCGGGGTGGCTCACGGCGGGATCGCCTTCTCGCTCGCCGACAGCGCCTTCGCCTTTGCCTGCAATACCCAGGGCCGGATCGCGATGAGCATCGAGAACTCGATCACCTATCCTGCCAGCGTCCATGCCGGCGATCTCCTCACCGCGGTGGCCGAGGAAGAAAGCGCTACCAACCGGCTGGGCTTCTTCCGGGTACAGGTGACCAATCAACGGGACGAGACCGTCGCGCTGTTTCGCGGAACGGTGTACAAGACCAACCAGGAGCATCCATGACCGACTGGGCGCGGGTGCTCAAGCTGGCGCTGATCTCCCGGTTTCTCGACGACACCGAGGAGCAGCGCCTGGTCCCGGAGAAGAAGGTGCTCTACCAGTTTTCGGCCCGCGGCCACGACGTCGCCCAGCTGATCCTGGGCCGGCATCTCACCCACCGGCACGACGCGGTGGGCGCCTATTACCGCTCCCGTCCGCTGCTGCTCTCCCTGGGGCTCTCGATCGCCGACGCCTTCGCGGGGCCGATGGGGAAATCGGGCGGAATGAGTGGCGGCCGGGACATCGGCGTGGTCTGCAACCTCCCCAGCGATCCGGGGCCGGTAGTGCTCCCGATGTCGGGTGATGTGGGATCGCAGTACACCCCCGCCGCGGGATGGGCGCAGGCGGTGCTTTACCACCGCGACATTCTGAAGGATGCCGCCTGGAAGGGCGCGATCGCGGTGGTGCTGGGCGGGGAGGCCTCGGTCGCCACCAACGGTTTCTGGTCGGCGCTCACCATCGCCACGACGCTCCGGCTGCCCATGGTGTTCTACATCGAAGACAACGGGTACGGGATCTCGGTTCCCTCCTCCTTCCAGACTCCGGGAGGAGACATCGCGGCCAACCTGGCCGGCTTCAGGAATCTCCTGATCCGGAACGGCGACGGGATCAACCCGGAAGAAGCGGACCGGCTGATCGGAGAGTGCGTCTCGCACGCCCGGGGCGGCGAGGGACCGGCGCTGGTCCGGCTCACCGTGCCACGGCTGTCGGGGCACTCCGGCCAAGACACCCAGGCCTACAAGCCGGCCGAGCTGCTGGCCCGAGAACAGGCCTCGGATCCGCTGCCCCGGCTCTACGCGTTTCTGCGGGCCGGTGTGCTCGGCGAGACCGAGATTGCCGAGGCAGAACGGAGCGCCCGGTCCGAGGGGGAGGCGGGACTGGCGGAGGCCCTGGCGCTGCCGGAGCCGGATCCCGCGACGGTCCTTCAGCACCGGATGGTGGAGCGCTCGCCGGACGGCACCCCGGTGCTGCAGGCCCGGGGCGGCATGGCGCCCTCGGGGTACCGCGCCCCGCCGTCGAGTGACACCCCGGCGCCCGAAGGCGCGCGGATCAACATGCTGACCGCGATCCGGCGCACCCTGGAAGCCGAGCTCCGCGCCAATCCCAAGATGCTGTTGTTCGGCGAGGATGTGGGTCCCAAGGGCGGGGTGCACGCCGCCACCCTCGGACTCCAGGACAGCTTCGGGGCCGGGCGGGTCTTCGATACCTCGCTGTCGGAGGAAGGGATCATCGGCCGCGCGGTCGGCCTGGCGCTGGCGGGCCTGCTGCCGGTGCCGGAGATCCAGTTCCGCAAGTATGCCGATCCGGCCACCGAGCAGCTCAACAACTGCGGCACCATGCGCTGGCGGACCAACAACCGCTGGGCGGCGCCGATCGTGGTCCGGATGCCGGGAGGCTACGCCCCCAAGTGTGGCGATCCCTGGCACAGCGTCTGTGGCGAGGTGCTCTGGGCTCACGCCACGGGGTGGCAGGTGGTCATGCCGTCGAATGCCGAGGATGCGGTCGGGCTGCTGCGCAGCGCGATGCGCAGCAACAACCCCACCATCTTCTTCGAGCACCGCGCTCTGCTGGACGGGACCTGGGCGCGGCGGCCTTATCCGGGAGATGGGTTCACGGTGCCGTTCGGGTCGGCCCGGGTGATCGTCTCCGGCGACAAGCTCACCGTGGTGACCTGGGGCGCGATGGTGGAGCGCTGCGAAGCCGCGGCGGCCGCGAGCGGATACGCGGTCGAGGTGATCGACCTCCGCACCATCGCGCCCTGGGACAAGGCCGCCGTGCTGGCGTCGGTCCGCAAGACCCGCCGCTGCCTCATCGTCCATGAAGACACCCTCACCGCGGGGTTCGGGGCGGAGGTAAGCGCGGTGGTCGCGGAGGAGGCCTTTCTCTCGCTCGACGCCCCGATCCAGCGGTTCGCGATCCCCGACGTCCCGACGCCGTACAACGTGACCCTGATGAACGCGATTCTCCCCCAGGTTGATCAGATCGCCGGGCGGATCACCGACCTGATAGAGTTCTGACATGACCGATATCGTGCTTCCCACCGACCAGACCGAGGGCACCAGCAATGTGGTCGGCAAGTGGTTCAAGGC
>Ga0209485_1000451_pt1 | contig 11745 bp, 18 predicted proteins | sample NCAS100_FD_187516 | JGI IMG/M metagenome (GOLD analysis project Ga0209485, IMG submission 187516) | Agricultural soil microbial communities from Utah to study Nitrogen management - NC AS100 (SPAdes) (version 2) | ecosystem: Environmental > Terrestrial > Soil > Agricultural land | place: USA... | reverse complement strand
AACTCCGACTGGTGCCGGCCCACCTTCACCCCGAAGCCACAGTCATCGGGGAAGGGCAGGAGATCAACGGTGCCCCTCACATCGTTGTCCAACTGCCCTGCGGAATGATCGTCGTGCGCGTGACCGCCTCGGCCGCCCGGGCAGGCAACCACTTCACCGGCCGCCCCGGGCCGGGCGGAACCCCCGTCTACGATGCAGGCAGCGTGTCGCAGTACCGCGAAGGGGGCGTGGCCTGGCAGTCGCCCGAAGACGCGTGGGGGCCCAAACACATGGGAGTGCGCCGAGCTCCCCAAGGCTTGATGCACAAACTTCGCGTGTTCAACCTCGACCGCGAGTTCTTTGAAGCGTTCGACGAAGCCGTCGAAGTGCAAGCCCCGAACTACCACTCGCGCCTTGCTGACGCGACGACGCGACGCAAGAAGCGAGCGAAGGCCAAGGGAACGAAGTCACGCGGCGTCGTCCTACCGAAACCCAAACGGAGAACCTGAAAATGGAAAAGCGACTCAACATCCGAATCTCAAGCGACGACTACGCCCAGTTGCAAGAGGTCAAGCGCGCGCGCGGGCAGCTGTCAGACAGCAACGCGATCCGAGCGATGATTTCAGAGCAACACGACGCGCTCCGCAAAGCCGGGGCCTTCCGCACCATGCAACGACTCGAACAGCAAACCCAGGGAGGGAAGCCCAATGGACAGCGAAAAAAACCGCGGCGCCGCGCTTAGTGACATCCTGCTCGCAGGCACCGAGCTTGGCGAACTCGTGCTGGCGATGAAACGTGCGGAGTCGTGGACGGTGCCCGGCTACATGTGTCGACTGGTGAACCGCGCAAACCAAAAGCTGCAAGTGCTGCTCCACAACGCGGAGTATCTGACGGCCGAAGTCACGCGGCCGTGCGACGGCTTCGACTGCCCCGACTGCAAGGGGCAGGGTGGATTGTTCGTGCCGACTCGCTCGGGAGCTCACCGCGTGACTTGTGCGACGTGCGAGGGCAAGGGGTACCTACCATGATAAAAAACGGCGTGACGCTCGCGCGCGACCTTCGCAAGTGGCTGCTCAGACACCCCAAACCGACCAAGGTGCTGGTGCATCGGGCCGGGCGCGAAGTCCAGGAGCTCCGCATGGACGGGCAAAGCTGGGCCCGCATCGGCGAAACGATTGCCACACTGCAACCGGAGCTCGTGGAGGCGTACGACGAGTCAGACAAGCTCGTGCGCGCCCTTCGGGCTCGCCACGCACCACCAGAGAATGCGCCCAAGCCCAAGCCCAAGCCCAAGGCGCCAGCACCCAAGGCCTTGCCAGCACCGAAGCACTGCCGCCTCTGCAACCAACCCATCCCGCTAACCCACGACCTGATGCTTTTGACTGAAGTCGCGAGCGAGGCTCGGGTGGGCGTGGACACCGTGCGGCACTGGATTCAGACGGGCAAGCTTCCGAGCGTCAAGCCAGGCCGCAAACGCATGGTGCTCCGAAGCGACTTCGAAGCGTTCATGCGCTACTGAGGGCCCGGACCAGGGGCGTCGCCGGCTCTAGCGTGCGGCGCCCTTGGAAGGGGCCGCCCGGTCCCGTGGTAGCAGGGGGGGGAGCTACGCACGCTAGAGCCGGCGACTGAGGGGCACTGTACGCGGCTTTGACATCCGAGGTCAACCCAGCCGCACCAGCAAGCGGGCGGGCCGCAGAAGGGGCACACAGGCAGGCTCACGGGACACGCTGCCAGGCGCTGCCCGTCCAGCGCCACAGTTGGATGTTCCCCAGGGGCTGCCGAGCCCCCATCGCCTCGAACTGGTCGATCTGCCACTCCCGCGCCTGGTCACTCGTGAGCTGCCGAGCGGGCAGCCAGGCCTTGCCGTTCCAGACCGTGAACCACGACCGGCTCGACCAGAAGCCGGCGACCACCAAGCCGGTGACCGCCTGCTGAGCCGGCGTCATCAACGACAGGAAGCGCAGCAGGTCGACCGACACTCACGCGACCTTCAGCCACTTCGAAAAGGGGAAGCTGTAGCGCCAGAGCGAGGCCGCCGGATTGTCCGCGTCCCTCACCGCACGCCAGCGCGTGTTTGCAGCAGCAAGCGTTTCCGCCTTCGTCGGTCCCCACTCGTCGCCATCCCACACCGCGAACCAGTCGAGGCCGGCGCTTGCCGGCGTCGCCGGTCGAGCAGGGAAGAACTTAGGGGCGCTGCCGGCGGCGCTGCTGCCCTTTGCGAACAGGAACAGCAACAGCAGCAGGCCAGCGCCCTTGCCCAAGTAACCGCTAGCCATGGTCGTCGCTCGGCAGGAACGCCCGGAGCCGCTCCACCTCTTCGACGAGCTCCGCTCGCTCGGAAAGCAACTTTGCCTCTCGCTCTTCGACTTCCAGGATGTGCGCTTGCGCTTCGTCGAGCCTCTTGCCGAGCTCGTTGTTTCGCGCCATCAGCAACCGCCCCTCTTCGGCAAGCTTCGTGTTCGTCTGGTACAACTCGGCGCCGCGCTTGCGTGCCACGACGGCTTCGTCTTCGAGGGTCAAAATCTTGGCGTTGAATTGAATGCGTTCGTCGCGCTCGATGGCCGGAGCGATGCCCGCATCCAGCGGCGTGAACCCTACCCGGCGGTTCAGCTGCTCCGCTGTCTGGTTGAGCACGAACTGATGCTCAGAGCAGCAACGGCCGCTCTCGCCCCAGTCCCAGGTATGCGCGAACACGGCGGGGCGACCGCAAACGATCGGGCGCGTGTTATGCGGCGGGTCTTCGTAGCCCGTCACGTGCGTGCAAAGCGTGGCGGCCGCCGCGGCCGTCGTCCTCGAAACCAATTCTGCTTGCGTGTGCATGACTCTTCTCCTCCTGTTAGTAGAACATCAACAGCGCTCCGCCGTCGCCACCGCGACCGCCGGCACCACTCTGCACGGCCCCGCCCGTTGTCGAGGCAGCACCACCGCCACCGCCACCGCCGCCCCAGGGGGAGCCGGCGCCACCTGCCCCGCCGCCTACAATGCCCGCGTCATCGCCGGCAGCACCGCCGCCACCGCCGCGGCCGAACCGCGCCGGTAAGTTGGTCACGGTGCCGCCCGGGTTACCCGAGCCGCCGGGGGAGCCCCCCGCCGCGACCACCGACATGAGCGTGCGGATCACACCGCCGTTCCCGCCAGCCGACGCGACGTTAGTGGTCGCGAGACCACCGCCACCGCCACCGCCAGACGCAAAGGAGCTCGTCGCCCCTGGCAACCCCGCCCCAGCGGCGCCGTTGCCACCCGCCTCGCCCTGGAACATGCCTTGCGCCGCAGCACCGCCTGCCCCAGCCGTTCCGGTGCCACCGGCGCCCCCTGTGCCGAACTGGCCGCTGTTCAGCACCAGCGTGCCTGAGACCTCTAGCGTGGTCTGCAACCCCGAGCTGCCAGCCTGGCCGTTCGTCGCGGCGGGACCGACCGGATTGCCGCCGTTGCCGCCAAGACCCACCGTCACAGTGAGATCAGGACCCAAGGCGAGCAAGTCAGCGACCCGCAGGAGCAACCGACAGGCGCCACCTGCGGAGCCACCGCCACCGCCGAACCTATTGGCCGCCGTCGCTCCGCATCGCCCGCTGCCACCGCCAGAGCCCGCGGTTTGCAGCGTCACGTCCAGGAACGTCGCGTTCGTCGGGATCGGGATGACGTACACACCCGCAACGTCCAGCACCACCGATCCGCCTGCGGGGTCAACGATGGCAGCCACTGGCAAGAGCTCCCGCGAGGCCGTCACGACCTGGATAGGCTGGTCGACGTACGCGTCTGGCACTGTGAGAATGTTGGGCACTAGGCAGCGCTCCTCTGCTTGTTATCGCTCTTGAAGAGCAGCCACAGCACGAACACGACGACGGCGGCGCCGCCAATCAGCACAACGTCATTGTCGGTGAGTGAGCCCGCCTGCTCTTCTCTCGGCTTCGTCGGATCGATGCGGCGCCCGCCTCGCTTGGTGTCGACGTCGACCAGGTGCGGGAACGGATTCGCGATGCCGCGCCCGTTCGGGTTCGTCACTTGGATGTGCAGATGGGGCGGAGTGTTTGCAGCGTTGCCGCTCGTGCCCACGTAGCCGATGACGTCGCCGGCGTTGACGAATTGACTCTTGCCGCTGGCTAGGTGCGGCTCGACCGAATCGAGGTGCGCGTAATACACCGTGCCCGCAAAGTCGCGAGCGCCCGTCAAGTAGACGACGGTGCCGCCCTTGGGGTCGGTGGTTGAGCGAGCATCGCCGTCGAACACTGCCAGCACCGGCGTGCCGCGCGGAGCAAACACATCAGTCCCATGGTGGCCGCCGGGACGCCGGTCGAACGCCTCCGCGTAATTGTAGTTCGCGTCAGCCGGCATCGGGAAAACGTCGAAGGTCCCCAAGGCTTCAGCTCGCTCGACTTGCGGTGTTGACGGTCAGAGCTCCCCACGTCTGCGGCCCGACAACGCCGTCAGCCGTCAGTCCCTGGCTGCGCTGGAACGCTCGCACCGCTGCATCGGTGCCGCTGCCAAATATTCCGTCGTCGCCGGCAGGGTAGCCGCGCGAGGAGAGCATGCGCTGGGCGATCACAACATCGGTCCCCGTCATGCGAGGCGAGCGGAGCCGTAGCGTGGTCACCCCCTTGATGGGGGGCGGCTTGGTCACCACCGGCGAGCTCGGCGCTGTTGACGCCGGCACCGTTGCCGGCGGCGCAGACGTGCGCGCCCCTGGCGCTTCGCGGAAAGCGACCACCCCCTGCTTGGGCCCCATCCGAGTGGCCCGGTACGCAATCCAGCGCCCTGCCGTCTGTTCAATCTTGTAGGCGCCCTCGCCCTGCGCCCACAGCTGGCGCAGCAGCTGGTTGGCCCTCACGGCCACCCCAGGGCCCACCGGCACGTCAGGCACCCACCCGGCGCCCGGGAACGCCGGCAGCCCTGCCGGCACCACCTGAGGCCACGGGACGGGCGCAGTGCCCTGCCCTGGCGAGCTCACGGGCACCGTCGGCGGAAGCGTCGTGCTGCCCCCTGGGGGCCGCGGCGGGGGTGACGGGGCCGGCGGAGCCTGCAAGAGCCGCTTGCCGAACGTCAACGCCAGCGTCACCAGCAACACCACGGGGTTCAGGTTGAAAGTCGCCATCGCTCAGCTTCCCTTTCCGTTGGCAGCGCCGTTGCCGCCTGCTGGTGCCGGCGCACCGGCCATGCCCGCGCGCATCTTTCCGCCCATGAAGGCCTGAAACATTTGGAACATGAGCGCCTGCTGTGCGGCGGGGTCGTGGACGCCGTTCGCTTGGGCGTTCAGCGACGTCGCTTCGAGCAACTCTTCGAGCCGTGCTTCTTGGTCTTCTATGCGTTCCTGTTGCAGCGACCGGTTACTCGCTTCGATGCGCTCCAAGCGGCGCTCGGCGTTTTCGCTCCGCTCATTCATTCGATCGCAAATGTCGACGAGCTTGGTGAACGCGACTTCCGTCGAGTGCTCGTAGGCCCGGTGAATCAGGTTCGCGATGTGCGTCACGAGCAGGGCGTTGCTGTCCGTCGCAATGCCCTCGGGTATCTCGGCTGCCTCCGAGCGCTGCAACTCTTGCTCGGGTCGCGTCGCTCGAATGAGCTCGCCCGCTTCGTCGTACGCTTCGAGCAGCTCGGCGCCGAGCGCCGCTATCGTCTCGCCCGCCTTTGCCCAGCTCCGCCCCTGGATGCGGAGCGTCTGAGCGTCCCGGCCGTCGCCGAAGTGCACCTTGACCTTGCTGGGCTTCGGGTGTTGGAGCAGCCACTTGCGGATGTTCCACGCTGGCGTGTCTTGCGCGCTCATGTGCCCCCCGTTTCGTTGCCGCGGAATTGCTGGCGCCCCTCTTCGTAGTCGAACCACTCGGGCCGCACGTGGTTGGCCGGTGCCAGGTAGCCCGTCAGCTCCAAATCGATGCGGGTGCCGACGTCACCGGCGATGATTCCCACGTCTGCGTAGATTTGGATGTCCTCGGCCGGGAACTGGCTGATCAGGTGACGCACCGGGACGAGCGCACCGTCTTCGAGCTCGGGCGTCTGCACTTGCGTCGTGTATTTGGTGTTGTTGGTGGTGCTGCTGCCCGGCTGACTGCCCGCCGGGACAATCCAAGAGAACAGCGCGAAGCCTACATCGTGAATCGCGTAGGGACCCTGAGCCGTCCGGAACGACGAGCGGCCAACGCCGAGGATGAGATGGAACTGCACCCGCACCACAACAGGGTCAATCGGCGACACCGTGCCACCGATAATTTTGCCGCCAAAAAAGAAGCTCCAAGTCTCGGGCCGCTTGTAATTCACCTTCGCAATCTGTGTGCTGATTTGCACCTGCTCCGAAAGCATCGAAGCAGGGCGGAACACCGGCGACACCGAAACGGTCTGCCCCCACATCTGCCAGGGCGCGAGCGCGAAGCTACCTCCGGACATCGTCATCGGAAGGGCATCGCTCCGAAAAATGGCGGTCCATACATCGGATTGAACGGCTGTTGCTGCTGCCCGCCGTACTGCTGCCCGCCGTACTGCTGCGGGTACTGTGCTTGTGCGAACGGCTGAGCAAACGACTGTGCGAACTGCTCGGGCGAGAACGGCTGCTCTCGCATCTGGGGCGGCTCGTGCCGGCGCTCTTGGATTGCGCGCTGGAGCATCGGTGAAGCGTACTGCAACGCGAGCGACGCAGCGGGCCCGACACCAGGCACGAAGGGCAGGGCCTTCGACGCGAGCGGCAGGGCGATAGGCGCCAACTTTTGCACGACTCTGCGACCCCCAAACGGGAGCATCGCCATATTTGCGAGCATGCGAGGCTTGGCGATTTTTCGCACCGCACGCTTGAGGCCTCCAAAGAAGCCCGACACCAACACGCCGGCTGCCGTCGCGTGCTCGGTCCCGTACTCGTCTTCGAGCTCTTCGAAGCTCGCCCCTTCGCACGCGTCTGCAATCGCCGCCAGCCGGTCTAGGTTGTCGTCGTCGTCGTCGTCTTCGCCCTGTGCCTCGGCCAGCCGCACAGCACCCTTGCAGGCGCCCACGATTGCCTGCGAGCTCACCGGCGACTGATGCAGGCTCGCCATTGCAATCTCGCCGGGGCTGTTCGCGTTCGGCTGCCAGTGCCACGGCAGATCGGCCCGTGCCTGCCACGCTTCCACCTGCCCGTGCCTGTCGCGCACGGGCCGCAGTGCGAGCTGAGGCCTAGCGATGTATGTCCCGTTCACCTCACCGGCCCCGGGAGCAAACATCACTGGCACCCACGCACCGTTGACCCCGCGACTGCTGCGACCGGGCATCCCGGCCGCGAGCGAGGGATCGTCAAACGTTCCGTCCGAGCGTTGCACAATCGCGTGCCACATCTTGGGCCCGCTCCGCTTCACTACCGCCCTCGCGCCTGGGTCTTCGCCTGTCACGCGCAGACTCGCCGCGTGCCAGGGCGCAAGGTCGTCGCAGTCACCATGCCCACGCTCCATCACTAGGCCGGCGTGGTCGAAGTGTTCCTGCCCCGGTGGCTCGGGCTTCCACCTCACGCGCTTCTGCGCGCGAGTAAAGAGCGGAACTGACCCACTCGACAGTAGGCTCTCATCGAGACGCGTCGTCGCTTCCAGCGCTGCATCCAGCACCGGCTTTTTGACGTGCGACTCCGGGATTGCGACGTTAACACGCATAAACTTGACCCTTGTTAGCGATTAGTGAACCAGGCGCCCAAGCAGCTGGACGCTAGCGAAAATGGTGTCGCCGCCGGTAAGCGCAACGCCCTGAATCTGCGTCACGATTCGGATCCAAACACCAGGCTGCGCCGGCTTCATGGTGAGCCGGACGCCGAAGGCCTGCGGACTGCCGACCTGCTCGATGTCGAAGCCGGCGACATCGACCTGCTGCAAGTCCGTGCCTACGAACAACTGACCAATGAGCCGCCCCGTCGCAGTTGCTCCGGTGCGCACCGTCGTGACCAACAAGCGCTCGCCACGAAACGGCTTCTGCAACACACCCTGGAAGGTGATGTTTTGAATGGCCGCCGTGAATTGGTTCGAGCCCGCGGCACCCGTGAGGGGCAGCGGTAGCAAACCCTGATCGGGCGCGATGACGCCGGGCGCCATCTGCGTCTTTCGCCACCCGGGCTTTTGGACCACCATCGCACTTCCGGGGCGGCGCTTTTTCTTGCGGCCGTAGACGGCTTCACCGTCTTCGTCGTATCCGACCACTTCCATCCCGCCGGAACCGTCCATGCGCTGCCAGCCCATGACGTCACCCATCACGTCGCCAGAAACGTCGTCGTCGTCGTACATGCTTCTCTCCTGTTGAATGCGAACGCGCGAAAGCCCGCGCGTTCGTCAAGGCGCTAGGTCTGAGACGCTAGGCCGTGATCGTCGCCGAAGTAGCCCGAGACGGCACCCGTCGTGCCCAAGCTGTAGCCGGCGATGGCAGCAGCAGCGATGCCCACATCGCGCACGATTGCATGGTTGCCGCCGAAGAAATAGCAGGCCAGCGCAACGGTCCCGCTCTTGCCCAAGAGCGGGATTGTCGGCATGTTCGGGAACTGCTTCTCCAAAAACCCGTAGACGGCACCACCAACGCCGGTGCCCAGCATGCGGTTTTTGTAGCTGCCACTTTGGCCGCCAACTTTTGCGATGCCGCTGCGGCGTCGCTTCTTTGGCGCCGCTCGGCGTTTGCCGCTGCTGCGTCTCACCGGCGCCGCCGGTGGTTGCACGAGAATGACGGAGTCGCCGCCCTTCGTTTGGTGCGTTGACATTCCAGTCTTGCGTCGAGCCATGCGGCTTGCTCCTTTCCCGGTCTGCGCCGGGCAAACGTGGGCCTATCCCTCAGCTTGAGAGTCACACGTTTGCCCGGCGGCGAGCAATGTAGTCACAATCCGTACGAGTCAGCCGTCCAGGGCGGACGACCGGAGCGACGTGGCCCACCGGCGCTCGCTCGTGTCCCGATGCCCTTCGAGCTTGCCGCCGTAGGCCAACCTGATCGGAGGCAACGGCGGGAGCCGGCGCCAGCGCGCTAACAGGTCCTCTTCCTCTTCGATGCACGACTGTTCCGCCCGGATTGCCCGCTGAATCGGCTCGTGTTGCAGCGGGTCTTTGCTGGCGTTTACCGCCAAAATCTCCCAGTCCCCTTCACGCGAGCGACGGCGCCGCACGAGTGCGCCGGTGGTTTCGGGGTTCGAGTGCCGCGGCGGAAGGAACCCTTTGCCCGAACGCAGGCGGCGAAACCTCCCGGGCGCCGCTAGCGGCGCCTGAGTGACCTTGGCGAGCTCCCCCACCGACTGATCATGCGTGCCTGCAAGCTTCACGATGTAGCCAGCCAGGGCATCGGTGCTGCGGGCCCCTTCCGCCGTCGATTGGCGCCCCCACCCGCATTCCATCGCATGGCCTAACAGGTCGCCCCCGAGCAAAATTTGCTCCCGTTTGGTGCTTCCCGAGCGCTCGCGCTCGGCGGCTTCCGAGCGGAGCTCGGCGGCGAGCTCGGGGCAGTAGGCCATCAGGTTCATGTGCGGCCAGCCGCTCCGGTGGGCTTCCACGACTGCAACCCACTGGTTTCCGAGCGCGTAGCGCCTCCGCAGGCGCTTCAGCAGGCGTTCTGACTGCTTTCCGAGCGCTTTATAGGCCGCGGTCACGTTCGGCCAAGGGCGCCCCGTGTAGTAGCCGTCGCGATCGAGCGTGAGCACCAGATACACCCACCCCGTGGGATCGAGCTCGGGGCGGCCGCAGGCCTGCTTGATGCGGGCGAACGTCACGGCCGCTTCGTGGCGCGCGCAGACCGGGCAGCGCCAACTATTGCAGCTGTACGGTACTCGGGTCTGAATGTGGGTGCTGTCGCGCTTCCACGTCCAGACAAACCACCGTTCCTTGTGCTCGGCCGAGTGCTGACAGGCCCGGACGTGCCGCGGGAGAACAACGGCCGGGTCGGAGCGTGTGAACTCAACGACCTTTTTTGCTCGACCCGGCCGCCCCGGACCATCCGAGGGGCCCGAGTCTATCTTGGCTGAGGGTTCAAACTGACGCCCTGCCCGGCCCCAAGGTGTCGCCTTGGACGATTGGCGTGGTTCTGCCCCGAAAGTCGCCGCAGACTTCGCTTGCGGCGACTTATCCTTGTACTGACGAGGGCGGACTGTCACGGTCCGACCCCATGGCCCGAATCACCACCTTGACCTGTGACTTCCAGCTCGACCCCAACTGCGCCGGCCGCAGGACCGGCATCGAAGTCGACGGGAACGCCTCCGACTTCCAGTGGGTCGACGTCGCTATCGGCACCGAGCACTTCGACTGCTGCAAGGCCTGCCGCGAACGCCTCCCCGCTCGGGGCACGGCCGGGGTCAAAACCGCACTCGAGAGGCGATAGATGCGCTGGTTTTACTGCAAAGGCTGCCGAAACCCGGCGGTGGTGTTCCGCGATGGGACCTCGGGGCACACCCAGCCCGAGTGTGCGATGTTCCTTGAACTCGACTCGCTGGCCTACGCCGAGCAGAACCGGGACGCGCTCCTTTGCCCGACACCACCGGAGTTTCGCGATCGGGAAAAAGAGCTCGGATAGCCCTGCCTTCGGCGGGCTTCCCCCCCATCGCATCGCGCTATCAGCGCGAAGAGGGACCGGGCGGCCCCTTCCAGGGACACCTACGCTGGTCTTGCCCTGGGGTTCTCCTCGGCTTCGTGCTAGATTTTGGACCTGTTCGGCCCTCGATGCGGCGCTCTTCGTTCGTTGTTCCAGCGCCCTTCGAGCCCCCCTCCCCCTGTTGACAGCGGGGGGTTTGGGGGGAGCCGGACCCCTTGCCGGCTCCTTTCCAGGTGCGCTGAAGGCATCATTAACCGGTTATCCACAACCTGCGCAAGCGTTCGGGTCACTTTTGCGCAGTGGGCCCTATCCGGTCGAGCCTGGCGGAACCCGCCACCCTAGGGCTTGACTCACCAAAACCCAACAGTTCCGCAGGTTTGCGGAATGCTCGAGCACGAGCAGGCTGCAAACCTGCGGAACTGTTGGGTTTTGGTGAGTAGGGTTGCTATCCACAGGGATTGTCTGCTACGTATGTCGTGTCTGTCAGTGACAGACGCAACAGACAAGGAAACAACGAATGTCCACACAAGTAACCGTAGTCTCAGACACAACGACTGAAGCCGGCAAGCACCGGCGGCTCGTGCGAACCCAAATCTTTGGAGCGGTCATCGACGGGCGAGAACTCCGACTGGTGCCGGCCCACCTTCACCCCGAAGCCACAGTCATCGGGGAAGGGCAGGAGATCAACGGTGCCCCTCACATCGTTGTCCAACTGCCCTGCGGAATGATCGTCGTGCGCGTGACCGCTTCGCTCGTCCGGGCAGGCAACCACTTCACCGGGCGCCCCGGGCCGGGCGGGGCACCCGTCTACGATGCTGGCAGCGTGTCGCAGTACCGCGAAGGGGGCGTGGCCTGGCAGTCGCCCGAAGACGCGTGGGGGCCCAAACACATGGGCGTCCGGCGAGCTCCGAAGGGGCTCATGCACAAGCTTCGGGTGTTCAACCTCGACCGCGAGTTCTTTGAAGCGTTCGACGACGCACCCGACCGCGATCCTGAAAAGCGAGCGCGAGCATTCACCCCCCCGCTTCCCGAGGCTGAGAGGGAAGCTCGCAACGCTGAAAAGCTCGCCCGCAGAATGCAGGACCGACACGAACACCTCGCCGCGACCGACCGCCAGAACTACCACTCGCGCCTAGCGGACGCGACGACGCGACGAAAGAAGCGAGCGAAGGCCAGGGGCACCAAGTCACGCGGCATCGTCCTACCGAAACCCAAACGGAGAACCTGAAAATGGAAAAGCGACTCAACATCCGAATCTCAAGCGACGACTACGCC
>Ga0209485_1000450_pt1 | contig 11764 bp, 10 predicted proteins | sample NCAS100_FD_187516 | JGI IMG/M metagenome (GOLD analysis project Ga0209485, IMG submission 187516) | Agricultural soil microbial communities from Utah to study Nitrogen management - NC AS100 (SPAdes) (version 2) | ecosystem: Environmental > Terrestrial > Soil > Agricultural land | place: USA... | reverse complement strand
TGGTGAGCCAGATGGAGGCGACCAACTCGGGATCGCTGAGCGCGGTGCCCAGCGAAGCAGGACTGGCCTGGAACAAGAGCCGGAGCAGCGGCCCCGCCACGAACAGCACCAGCAGGGCGGCGAGTAACCAGAGCGTCAGCGCCCAGGGAGAAGTGCGGAGGGGCATGAGAGACAATACCAGGCAACAGGCAACTGGCAACAGGCAACGGGAAAGGGGAAAGTATATTGCCTGCTGCCTGTTGCCTGTTGCCTCTAGCCCATCAACACAATGCGCGTCTCATTCCTAGGACTCGGAGCAATCGGCCGTCCCATGGCCGCCCGCCTCGCCCGGCTGCATCAGCTCACGGTGTGGAACCGGACCGCGGACCGGGCCCAGGCGTTTGCCGCGGAGCACGGCGCGCAAGTCGCCGCATCGCCCCGGGCCGCGGCGAAGGGCGCCGAGGTGGTCATCACCTGTCTCCCCACGTCGGCCGACGTCCTCGCGCTGCTCGACGGCGCCGACGGGCTGCTGGCCGGCCTGGCGCGGGGCACCCTCTTTCTCGACTGCACCTCGGGCGATGGCGCCACGACCCGGCGGATCGCCGAGCAGCTCGCTCCCCTGGGCGTGGATTTTGCCGATGCGCCGGTCAGCGGAGGGACCAATGGTGCCGAAGCCGGCACGCTTACGGTCATGGTGGGCGGCGATCCGGCGGTTTTCGAGCGGGCCGTGCCGGTGCTGTCCGGTTTCGGCAAACGCATCGTGCACATGGGTCCCCTGGGTACCGGCGACGCCATGAAAGCCGTCAACAACATGCTGCTGGGAGTGAACATTCTGGCACTCGGGGAAGGACTGACTGCACTGGTGAAAGCGGGCGTGCCGCCCCGGGTGGCGGTGGAGACGCTCAACGCCTCCAGCGGCCGCTCCTTTGTGAGCGAGGCGCTGGTCCCCGAGCGGGTCCTCACCGGAAGCTGGCCCAGCACCTTTCGCCTTGCGCTGCTCGACAAGGACGCCGGGATCTGCCTCCGCCTCCTGGAGGAGCTGGGTCTTCCGGCTCCCCTGATGGAACGAGCCGGCGCGATGCTGCACGAGGCCCGGGCTGCGCTGGGGGAGCAGGCCGACTACCTGGAGCCCATCCGGCTGGCCGAGCAGCGGTCGGGCGTTGAGATCCGCGGCTGAGCCCTCTCGACCCTTGCCTCGACCCGCTGCTCCTGACAGCTTGTGATGTCAACATGACCACAGCGGAAACCGGGACCCGCGACTGGGGCGACACCGTTCGCATCAAGGCCGAGGTGCAGGCCACCGGCGGGCGTACCTTCTCCGGTTTTCTTCATCTGCTGCCATTTGCGTCGATTCATCTGGGACCCGAAACCCCCGAGGACGTGCTCAACCGGGACGAAGGATTCTTCGCCCTGACCGACCAGCAGGAACACACCATCTTCATTGCAAAAGCCCAGGTGCTGGCGGTAGTCGTGGACCAGGCGACCCGGGATCCGGACCGGATCCATGCCGCGCGGACCATCGGATTGAAGGTCGAGCTCTCGGACGGGAGCGAGTACACCGGCACGGTCAGCTCCGAGCTGCCGCCGACCCGCACTCGGGCGATCGATTTTCTGAATCACGGGGCAGGGTTCTTTGCCCTCCACGTCGCGGACACGGCCCGGTACATCAACCGGGCCCACGTTCGCGCGGTCTCCCCCTCGAGCTGAGCGCCCGTGCCGCGTATTGACCGGTTTCTCACCGCCATGACGCAGCACGGCGCCGAAGCGCTGGTGCTGGGCGCGGGGCAGCCGGTTCGACTCTCCCGCGGCGGCCAGCTCCAGCCGGTGACCAAGGATCCGCTCACCGAAGTCCAGGTCACCGGGTTGCTTCGCGAAATTGCTCCGCCTGAGGTGGCCGCGCAGGTCGGCGGCGGAGCCGGGCTCACCTTCGACTACGCCAGTCCGGTCGGCCCCATCGCCGTGGCGCTCGCGCCCGAGGGCGGCGCCACGCTCCGTCCCTCCGGTGCCGCGGCGCAGGCGCCGGCGGCCGCGAGCCGCGGCGGCAACGGGCCGCTTCCCGCCGAATGGGTCAAGGAAATGGAACGTTTGCTGCGACGAATGGTCGAGCTGGGCGGCTCGGATCTGCACCTCCGGAGCGACGCGATTCCGCTGCTCCGGAAGGACGGCGAGCTGCTCCGCCTCGACGAGCCGCCCATCACCGGCCCGCGGATGGAGCAGCTGCTCCAGAGCATCATGACCGCGGAAGACTACGCCGGCTTCAGCCGGGACAACGACCAGGACTTTGCCTGGGAGATCTCGGGGGTGGCGCGGTTCCGCTGCAACGCGGGGCGGGACCGGCATGGCCCCATGGCGGTGTTCCGGCAGATCCCCGGCGAGATCCGCACGGTGGAAGACCTGGGCCTCTCCCGGGAGGTCCAGAATCTCTGCAACCTGAATCGCGGCCTCGTGGTGGTGACCGGGCCGACCGGCTCCGGGAAATCCACCACCCTCGCGGCGATGGTGGACCTGATCAACCGGACCCGCAGCGATCACCTGATCACCATCGAAGATCCGATCGAGTTCGTCCATCAGAGCAAGCGCTGCCTGGTGACCCAGCGGCAGGTGGGGATTCACACCCGCTCGTTCAAGACCGCGCTGCGGGCCGCGCTCCGGGAGGATCCCGACGTCGTGCTGGTGGGCGAGATGCGGGATCTGGAGACCATCTCGATCGCGATCGAGACCGCCGAGACCGGGCACCTGGTGCTGGGAACGCTGCACACCACCACCGCGGCATCCACCCTGGACCGGATCATCGACCAGTTCCCCAGCGACCGGCAGCCTCAGATCCGGGTGATGCTCTCCGAATCGCTGCGCGGTGTAGTGGCCCAGGTGCTCTGCCGGAAGGTGGGGGGCGGACGGGTGGCCGCGCGCGAGGTGCTGCTCTCGATTCCCGCGGTGTCCAACCTCATCCGGGAAGGGAAGACCTTCCAGATTCCTTCCATCATGCAGACCAACCGGAAGCTCGGCATGGTGACGCTCAACGATGCGCTGCTCGAGCTGGTCGAGTCCGGCGCCATCGAGCCCAAGGAAGCCTATCTCAAGTCGGCCGAGAAGACCGGCCTGGTCGCCTCCCTGAAAGCCAAGGGCGTCAACACGAGCTTCCTGGGAGAAGGGTGACCCCGCCGGCTCCGCCGCCCATTCTCGTTCTGGTCGGGCCGCAGGACATCGTCAACATCGCGGGCGCGGTCCGGCTGGCCAAGAATTTCGGCATCGAGCAGATGCGGCTGGTGCAGCCCGGGGTGTTCGACCCCTGGCGGATCGAAGGCATCGCCCACAACACCGCCGACCTGGTTTCCCGCATCACCCTCCACGACACCCTGGCCCAGGCCACCGAGGACTGCACCTGGCTGGCCGCGCTCACCGCGCGGGAGCGCTCCGCCAAGCGCACCGTGCTCCGGCCCCGCGCGGCGGCGGCGGAGCTGGCCCGGCGAGGCAGCGAGGGCGTGGTCGGGCTGGTGGCCGGCCGGGAGGATCGCGGCCTCAGCAACGAAGAGCTGGATCACTGCCACGCGCTGGTCACCATTCCGACCGTGCCGGGGCATCGCTCGCTCAACCTGGCCCAGGCGGTGGGAGTTCTCTGTTACGAGACCTGGCTGGCGCGGATCGGAGAGGGCGCGCCGCTCAAGCCGCCCCGCCACGCCGCGCCCGCGGCGCCCAGCGCGCGGATCGAGCTGCTGTTCCGGGACTGGGAGCGCGCCCTCTGGGCGATCGAGTTCTTCAAGACCCGGCGGCCCGACGCGGTGATGCGCACGGTGCGCGAGGTGCTGTTCCGCGCCAGCCTCGACTGGCGGGAGGCCTCGCTGCTCCGGGCGATGTCGCTGGAAACGGTGCGCTATCTCGAGCGGAAAGAGACCCCGTTCGAGCTGCCGGAACATCTGCGCGAGGTGGGGAGGCTGCCGGGTGGTGAGCCCGCGCCCGAGGGACAGGAATGAGCCTTCCGCCCCTGTCCCAACCCGATGCAGGGCACTATTTTCCGCCCCGTCTCGGCGGGTCTGGCCGCGACTTGCATCCAGCAGGTCCTCGTGAAAGATTTCACAAGAGTGCGCCGACCCGGGCGCTCGGGTCGTTCACCTTTCCCGACGGAATACCGGTATGCGGAAGCTCGTGATCGTCGGCGTCGTGGCGGGCGTGGCGGCACTCGGCGCGCTGGTCCCCGGGTTCCGGCGCACCGCGGCCCAGCCCGCCCCGGCGCCCGCCGACTCGGTGACGGCGCCGAAGCTCTCCGTCGCTGATTCGTCCAACCTCCGGGGTCCCCGCCAGCCGATCTTCTTCCGGCACGACATCCACGCCGGCCAATACAAGATGCAGTGCCAGTACTGCCACTACTCGGTGGACAAGTCCTCCGAGCCGGGAATTCCGTCGGTGGAAACCTGCATGGGCTGTCACCTGGTGGTGAGCGGCACCGACAGCACCGATCGCGCGGAAATCCGGAAGCTGCGGCAGTTCTGGGCCGACAGCGCCGTGGGCAAGCCCAAACTCGAGTGGGTCCGGGTCCACACCATCGCGCGCCACGCCCATTTCCCCCACATGCGCCACGTCAAGGCGATGGGACCCAACGCCTGCCAGACCTGTCACGGCGACGTCGCCCGGATGCCCCAGGTCTGGCGAGTGAACAACGTGAACAACATGGGGTTCTGCATCAGTTGTCACCTTGAGCGGGGCGTGAATCGGGACTGCACTGCATGTCATTACTAAGGCCGGATAGCTCTCCATTGGAGCCTTGATGTCCGACGACTCAGAATTTTCCCGGCGTCGATTCCTCACCGTCCTCGGCATCTCCGGTGCCGGGACCGCCGCGCTGTCCGGGTGTTCCACCAAGAAGGTGGAGAAGCTGATTCCCTACCTGGTCCAGGACGAGAATCAGGTTCCCGGAATTCCCACCTGGTACGCCAGCACCTGCACCGAGTGCGCCGCGGGGTGCGGCATTCACGTGAAGACCCGGGAAGCCCGCGCCATCAAGCTGGAGGGCAACCCCGATCATCCGGTGAACGCCGGCGCGCTCTGCCACCGGGGCCAGGCGGCGCTCCAGGGTCTCTACAATCCCGGCCGCACCAAGGGGCCCATGGTGCGCGAGGGCGGCGCCTGGAAGTCGCTCCCCTGGGATGATGCGATCGGCCGGGTCGCGACCGCGCTGGGAACCGCGGGGGGCAGGGTCGCGGTCATCAGCGGCGCGGGTCCCGGCACGCTGAGCGATCTCCTCGCCGAGTGGACCGGCGCGCTGGGTGGCCGGGTAGTGCGCTACGAGCCGTTCGACCGCACGCCGGAGCGAGCCGCCAATCGCCAGGTCTTCGGCCGGGACGAAGTGGCCTGGTACGACTTTGCGGCGGCGCGCCATATCGTCTCCTTCGGCGCCGACTTCCTGGAGACCTGGGGACCGGTGGTGGAGCAGCAGCGCGGCTTTGCCGCCGCGCACGGCTTCTCGGGGCAGGGGATGGCCAAGCTGGTCTACGCCGGGCCGCGGATGAACCTGACCGGGATGAACGCCGACGAGTGGCACCCCATCGCGGCGGGCAGCGAAGCCGCGCTCGCGCTGGGGATGGCCAACGTCATCCTGAGCGAGCGCACCACCGCGCCGGCCGATGCCAACGCGCTTTCCGGCGCGCTGGCCGCGTGGTCTCCCGAGCAGGTGGCCAACGTCACCGGGCTCACCCCCGACCTGGTGCGCAGGCTGGCCCGGGAGTTCATCTCCGCGACGCCCAGTCTCGCGGTGGCCGGGGGGATCGGGGCCCAGCATCGCGGCGCCGTCGAGGTGGCCGCGGCGGTCAACCTGCTCAACTACGTCGCCGGCAACGTGGGGCAGACGGTGCGGTTCGGCATGGGGATCCCATCCTCCGACGGCTACGGTGCGATGGAGGAGCTGATCGCGGCGATGAACGCCGGCCAGATCGCGGTGCTCCTGGTGCACGACGCCAACCCCGGCTACGCGCTCCCGAAGTCCGCGAAGTTCGCCGAAGCCATGGCCAAGGTGCCGCTCAAGGTGAGCACCTCGATGGTGCTGGACGAGACCGCCGCGGCCTGCGACCTGCTGCTCCCGTCGCATCATCCCCTGGAGCGCTGGGACGATCTCCGCCCCCGTGCCGGGGTGCGCGGCCTGATGCAGCCGGTGATGACCCCGGTGTTCGACACCCTGCATCCGGGAGACGTCCTGCTCCGGGTCTCCGCCCGCGCGGGCGGTGCGCTGGCCCGGTTCGGCGCTGCGTCCTACGAGGCACTCCTCCGGGAACGCTGGGGCGCCCAGCCGGGGCCGGATGGCGGTCAGGCCTGGCGGGACGCGCTCCAGCGGGGCGGGATCTACGACGCGGCCGCGCCCCAGGCGCCCGCAGTGGGGCTCGCGGCCGGAAGCTCGGCGGCCTTCACCGCGCCGGCCCTCGACGGCGAAGGCGAATTCGTCCTGCTGCCGTTCCCGTCCTCGATGTACACCGACGGGCGGGGCGCCAACCGGCCCTGGCTGCTGGAGAACCCCGATCCGGTCAGCAAGATCACCTGGGGCTCCTGGGTCGAGCTCAACCCCGAGACGGCGCGGCGGCTCGACCTGCGCGACGGAGAGATCGTCAACGTCCGCTCCCCCCACGGCTCGGTGGCGGCTCCGGTGTACGTCTATCCCGGGATCCGCCAGGACGTCGTGGCGATGCCGCTGGGCCTTGGCCACACCGAGTACGGCGACTACGCCCGCGGGGTCGGGGTCAACGTGCTCGACCTGCTCCCCGCCCGGGACGGCAACGGATTCCTCCCCTATGTGAGCGTGCGGGTGGACCTGGAGAAGACCCGGGAATTCAGCAAGCTGGCCCGCACCGACGGCAATCCCCGCCAGCTCGGCCGTCATATCGCCGAAGCGATGCCCCTGGCTCACGCCCGGCAGGGCTACTCGGTGGAGGAATCGCTCAAGCAGGTGGGCATCGAGGAGCACGAGATCAACACCGAGCGGGAGCTCACGGCGATCGCCGGCTTCCGGGAGAAGCAGGTCGAGAAGACCCGGCTGGGGGCCTACGCCGAGGAGCATCCCCGCTGGGGCATGGTGATCGACCTGGCGAAGTGCACCGGCTGCTCGTCCTGCGTCACCGCCTGCTATTCGGAGAACAACATTCCCTGGGTCGGCTACGACAACGTGGTGCGGGGCCGGGAAATGAGCTGGATGCGGATCGAGCGCTATTTCGAGGGCGGCACCGAGCCGGGCGAGCCGGTGAGCACCCGGCACATCCCCATGCTCTGCCAGCACTGCGAGAACGCGCCCTGCGAGTCGGTCTGCCCGGTCTACGCCTCCTATCACACCGCGGACGGCCTCAACGGCCAGGTCTACAACCGCTGCGTCGGCACCCGCTACTGCAGCAACAACTGCCCCTACAAGGTCCGCTACTTCAACTGGTTCGCCTACGCCAAGCGGGCGTTCGAGTCGCCGCTCGATCTCCAGCTCAATCCCGAGGTGACGGTGCGGTCCCGCGGGGTGATGGAGAAGTGCACCTTCTGCGTCCAGCGGATCCGGGGGGCCCAGCACGAGGCCCGCCTCGAAGACCGGCCCCTGCGGGACGGCGATGTGGTCACCGCCTGCCAGCAGGCCTGCCCTTCGGGTGCCATCGTGTTCGGCAACGTGAACGATCCGGCGAGCCGGGTGAGCCAGGCCAAGGAAGACCATCGCCGCTACCACGTCCTGGAGGAGATCAACGTGCGCCCCAGCGTGACCTATCTCGCCCGGGTCCTTCACCGGACGGAGGCCTGAGGGATGACGGCGATCGCCGAGCCGCACCACCCGACCCAGACCCACGCCGAGGTCACCCGCGACGTCCTGGCCACGCTGGAGACGCCGAGCCGGGGCTATTACATGGCGCTGTTCGGCGCGGTGGGGATGTTCCTGATCGGCCTGCTGACCTTCGTGATGCTGCTCAAGGAGGGACTGGGCCTGGCCGGCTACACCCCGCCGGTGATGTGGAGCGTCTACATCACCACCTTCGTGTTCTGGATCGGCATCGGACACGCGGGCACCCTGATCTCGGCCATCCTCTTCCTGTTTCGGTCGCCCTGGCGGACCGCGGTCTACCGCTCCACCGAGGCGATGACGGTGTTCGCGGTCATGACCGCCGCGCTTTTCCCGATCATCCACATCGGGCGCCAGTGGGTGTTCTACTGGCTGCTGCCCTATCCCAACGAGCGGTTCCTCTGGCCCAACTTCAAGTCGCCGCTGATCTGGGACGTGTTCGCCATCACCACCTACTTCACCGTCTCCACCACCTTCCTGGTGGTGGGCCTGGTGCCCGACGTCGCGGCGGTCCGTGACAAGGTCTCGGGGTGGCGGAAGTCGGTGTACAAGCTGTTCTCGCTGGGGTGGACCGGGGCCGACAGCCAGTGGCGGCACTACTCCCGGGGGTACCTCTACCTCGCGGCGCTGGCCACCCCGCTGGTGCTCTCGGTGCACTCGGTGGTGTCCTGGGATTTCGCGATGTCCATCATCCCGGGGTGGCACGGGACGATCTTCGCGCCCTATTTCGTGGCCGGAGCGATCTACTCCGGCATCGGGATGGTGCTTACCCTGCTGATTCCGCTCCGCAAGGTGCTCAAGCTGGAGCACATGCTGACCGAGTACCACTTCGACAACCTGGCCAAGCTCACCCTGCTCACCGGGTCCATCCTGTTCTACGCCTATGCGATGGAGTACTTCGTCGCGTGGTACAGCGGCAACACCTTCGAGCAGACCACCTTCTGGCGGCGGGCTTTCGGGCCGATGTGGTGGGCGGGCTGGTCCATGATCATCTGCAATGCGTTCGTGAGCCAGCTGCTCTGGTTCAAGAAGATCCGCACCAACCTGACTTCGCTGTTCATCATCTCGATCTTCGTGAACCTGGGGATGTGGTTCGAGCGCTTCGTGATCATCGCGTCGTCGCTGAGCAACGACTATCTCCCCTCCGCCTGGGCGACGCCCTATGTGACCTGGGCCGACTGGGGGATTCTGATCGGCTCCTTCGGCTGGTTCGGGATGTACTTCCTGCTGTTCGCCCGGACCTTCCCGGTGGTGGCGATCCAGGAAATCAAGGAAATGATTCCGTATCCCCGGAAGCAGCGAGGAGGGCACTGATGGCGGCCCGAACCGTCCCCGGCGTGCTCGCCTCGTTCGTCCACGTGGATTCGGCGGTCGAGGCGATCACCGGACTCAAGGCCAAGGGGTTCCGGGACCTCACGGTGTACACCGCCTCGCCCAATCACGAGATCGAGGAAGCGCTCGATCATCCGGTGAGCTGGGTCCGGCTGTTCACCCTGATCGGGGGGCTGACCGGGGTGACCGCCGGATTCGCCATGACGATCTGGATGTCGCGGGACTGGCCGCTCCTGGTGGCCGGCAAGCCGATCGCGGCGATTCCTCCCTACGTGGTGCTCGCCTTCGAGCTCACCATTCTGTACGGCTCCCTGTTCACCGTGGCGGGGATGATCATCCTCTCGCTGGTCAAGTCGCTCAAGGGCCGCCCCTTCAATCCCCGGTTCACCGACGACCGGATCGGGGTCTTCGTGCCCTGCTCGCCCGACCAGACCCCGGCGGTGCGCGACCTCCTCACCCACGCCGGCTCCGAGGAGGTCACCGTCCATGGCGTCCAGTAGGCTGCTGGCGGCCGCCGCCGCGCTCCTTCTCGGGGGATGCAACTGGTACTACCACTCCCTGCCGTCGCCCGACGATCTCTGGCCCGAGATCCCCTGGTTCGACCACATGATCAAGTCGCGCGCGGTGCATCCCTATCAGCGCGCCGACATCCCCCGGACCACCGTGCCGGGCACCGTGCCGGTCGGCGGCGGAGAGGCCGACTGGCGGGCCGAGTTCGCCGCGGCGAACCCCGCGACCGCCGACCGGCTGGTGAATCCCACCGTGCCGGAACAGACCCTGGCCCGGGGCGACACGCTGTATCTGACCTACTGCGCGGTCTGCCACGGCGACGCCGGGGCGGGGAACGGTCCGGTCGGTCCCCGGGTCGCGGCGCCCTCGCTGCTCACCGACCGGGCCCGCGGCTACAGCGACGGGTACCTCTACAGCATCATCCGCTACGGCCGGGGCGTCATGCCGAGATACGGCGACAAGGTCCACACCCCGGCCGATCGCTGGGCGATCGTGAACTACCTCCGGCGGCTCCAGCGGGTGGGCGCGCCGGTCGCGGCGCCGGGAGAGATTCGCTAGATGACCCAGCGCGATCTGCTGCAGCGGCTCTCGGCCGGGTCGGTCGGCGGGCGGTTCGATCTCTTCGTCAAGCTGGGCGCGCTCCTGCTCGCGATCGGCGCGGCGCTCTTCATCGTGGCGCTGAGCGGCGACCACGGGGTCCGGGCCTGGCAGGCCTTCCACGTCAACTGGCTCTTCTTCACCGGACTCACCATCGGCAGCCTCGCGCTGGTGGCGGTGCACAAGATCACCAAGGCCAAGTGGTCGGGGGTGATCCTCCGCTTCTCGGAGGCGACCATCTTCTTCGGCGCGGTATCCCTGATCGGGTGCGTGCTGATCTTCACCCTCGGCTACCACGCGATCTACGGTCCGATGGAAGAGCAGCTTCACGGGCTCTCCCACGGCAAGCACCTCTGGCTGTCCCACAGCTTCATGGCCGGCCGCCTGCTGGTCGGGCTCACCGTGCTGTTCACGGTCGCCTGGCTGCTGGTGCGGGCCGACCTGCTCCCCGACATGCACGCGGTGCGGAGCCACGTGGATGACCGGCGCCGGGCGATGTACGACCAGTGGACCTCGCGCTACGACGGGTCGCCCGCGGCCGAGGCGCAGAACGACGCCCGGATCTACCGGCTGGCCCCGCTCTACATTGTGCTGTTCGCCCTGGTGGCGACCCTGGTCGCGTTCGACGGGATCATGGCGCTCCAGCCCCACTGGTTCTCGAATCTGCTGGGCGGCTGGTATTTCATGGGATCGTTCCTCGGGGCCCACACCCTGCTGGTGCTGCTGATGCTGTACGGCCGCAGGCAGCTCGGCATCACCGACCTGGTCAGCCCCAAGCAGCGCCACGATCTCGGCAAGCTCTGCTTCGGCTTCACCGTGTTCTGGGCCTACCTCATGTGGGCCCAGTTCCTGGTGATCTGGTACGGCAACCTGCCCGAGGAGACCGGCTTCGTCTTCGCCCGGCTCTGGGGGCCCTGGCTCCCGGTTGGCCGCTGGGTGCTGCTCGGGATGTTCGTGATTCCTTTCTGGGGATTCCTGTTCGTCGCGGCGAAGAAATCGCCGCTGATTCTCGGGTTCTTCGCCACGGTGAGCCTGGTCTCGCTCTGGCTGGAGCGATACCTCCTGGTCACCCCATCGGTCACCGAAATGTCCGGCCCGGTGTTCGGCATTCCGGAAGCGGGTCCCCTGCTGGCCTTCCTGGGATCGTTCCTGCTGGCCTATGGGATCTTCGCCCGGACCTTCCCCATGGTCTCACCCCGGCTGGCGACCATCACCCTGACCGACGAGCGGAAGCACGGCCACGACCAGGAGTTCTTCCACGACGAGAAACCGGGGGACTTTGCGATGCCGGCAGAGTTGGAACGACGGGAGCATGGACGGTAGGTTGTAGGACGGTAGGACGGCAGGTTGTAGGACGGTAAGAGGTGAGAGGTCAGAGGGTAGAAAAACTTGGCGGCTGACTGCGTAGGGCGCAGTCAGCCGCCGATTTTTTCCTACCGTCCTACCGTCCTACCGTCCTAACGAATCGTCGCCAGCCTCGCCAGCGCATTCAGCGAATCCACGCTCAGCCGGCCGGTCACCGCCAGCACCCGGTTGACCCGCCGCACCGGGCTGCCC
>Ga0209485_1000440_pt1 | contig 11961 bp, 14 predicted proteins | sample NCAS100_FD_187516 | JGI IMG/M metagenome (GOLD analysis project Ga0209485, IMG submission 187516) | Agricultural soil microbial communities from Utah to study Nitrogen management - NC AS100 (SPAdes) (version 2) | ecosystem: Environmental > Terrestrial > Soil > Agricultural land | place: USA... | reverse complement strand
GCGCGTTTGTCTGGTACAAACTGGAGTCCCATCTGGCATATCACGACGTCAAACGCCTCATCGGGCAGCGGCATGCTTTCGGCACTCGCCTCGTGCCACTCGATCGGGACAGCGGGCGGCGCGACGGACCGGGCGACCGCCAGCATGCCGGGATTGATGTCGAGCCCGGCGACGCTTCCTGTTGTGCCCACACGCTCTGCGGCGAGTCGCGCCACGATGCCGGTCCCGCAGGCGACATCCAGCACACGCTCGCCCGGACGAAGCGCGGCCATGTCGATGAGATCTGCCGCCAGCGGTGCGCCAATGGCAGGGACAAAATAACGCTCGTAGTTTTCCGTCGCACTGCCGCCATAGGCTCTGCCATAGTGTTGTTGCGTCATTGTCGTTGTCTCCCTCATTTTGCGATTCGCCTACCATGTTCCATCAGTGTAAAGCTTTGCACAAGTCGCATATCTGATTGGTTTTCTCTGCGGCCCTCCGTGTATCTTGGCGGCCTCTGCGTAGGAATTCCCGCTAAACGCAGAGAAAGCAGATACATAGAGGACCGCAGAGAAGATTCTTCCCAAAACCCACTTTTGTGCAAAGTATCAGTGTGACTCACTTACCTTCATCCACCCCAAATGCAGGTCACACAAAATCTTTGTGTTTCCCTACCCGCACTCGATTCACCGAGCTCTTTGCAAGAGATCCACGTAGTTAGATTTCGCCAGGGTCCGAAACAACCAACCGATACATCGACCCTGAGTATTACCTTTCAAAGTGCCGACATAGAAATTGTCCGGCAACTTGTAAACGCGAACTGTCACCTCCGACGTCATCTCCGGGCTTGGAGCAGGTCTCGAATGTCCATGAGAATCTTCTCTTCGTTCGTAGGTGCAGGGGCTTCGTCCTCCTGTCGGCGGATGCGATTGATGGCCTTGACCATAAAAAAGATCACCAAGCCGATGATCAGGAAATTAATGATGTCGTTAAAGAACTGGCCGTATGCAATGACGGGAATCCCTTTTGCTTTAGCATCCGCAAGTGACGCAGGTACGCCTTTGGAACTGTCAAGGACATAGAACAAACTACCAAAATCAACTTTGCCCAAAAGCATCCCAATAGGTGGCATGATCAATCCTTCAACAAGCGAAGTAACGATCTTGCCGAAAGCCGCTCCAATCACAACACCTACGGCCAGATCAATTACATTGCCTTTGGCAATAAACTCTTTGAACTCTTTCCACATCTCTTTTCCTCCTGAAGCAGTTCTTAACAACGCCATGCCTGGTCGTCGCGAATAAAATACAACAAACCTGTCGGATAACTCCCTCTACGGTTGTCACTCTCTGGAGAGAAGACAACTGTAAGACAAAGCGATAAGTAGTCATTCCGTCGCGAACTTGTCCGATGCTGAACCTTAACTCAAAAGCACAATAAATATAAGTGCGCTAACGCACATACTTAATGTTCAGTAATGTTTACAGTGCAGCCTCACAGCTTTGTATCGGCGTCGAATCAACCCACTTTCGCTTTGCCTTCGTTTGCCAAGAACGATTCAAGGATTTGCGAAGGACTATTCCCGGCGTGAGTTAAATACGTGTCGAAGGTTGTGGATCAAGTAACGGCTACGTAAACGTCAAGGTAATGCAAGGTAACGTAACTAACGCGCGTCATGTCGACGTCATACGACTAGGTGCTTCGCATCATGCAAGGAGATTATCCATATGGCTAGCAAAATGGCAGCAGATCTTTTGGGTCAAATTACGAATCAATTCAGCGGCGATTCGCTGAATCAGATCGCCTCAGTGGTCGGGGAGACGCCGGCAACAACGCAGTCTACGTTAAGCAGTCTGATACCGACCATTCTCGGCACTCTGGCAAGCAAGGCTTCAAGTACTAATGGCGCGAACAACATCCTCGATCTAATCCGCACAAACAACCTGACTTCGGTTAACGTGGAAGACATTTATCGTCCAGGCGGCGCTACTAACCTCGCTAACACTGGACGGTCGCTTGTGGACTCCCTCTTCGGCGCTAAGTTCAACTCGATAACTGATTGGATCGTTTCGAATGTCGGCGTCAATCGCGCGTCAGTGAATTCACTGGCTAGTCTTGTCGTGCCGGCGATCCTTGGGCTAATCGGACGTCGGTTGGGTGGCGGCGGTTTGAATGCTTCGAGCTTGTCAAATCTGCTCGGCAGTCCAACTACTTACCTACAGAGCGTGCCAGCAGGACTTGCAAGTGCTCTCGGGCTCAGTGGTGCGACCGCAGGGGCACGGCGCGTAGCTGACGATACCGAAAGACACGTGAAGGCAGCACCAGCTTATGCAGCTCAGAAGTCAGGCTCCGTATGGAAGTGGTTGCTTCCGCTTTTGCTAGTCGCCGGCGTGATTGGATTGCTTGCTTATCTTTTCTCTAATAGACAGCAACCATCGACCCCGGTGACTTCGCAAACGCCAGCCCGCACTGAGGCTCCAGCACCTGTTGCCCCTGCACCCGTCGCGCCCGCGAGTTCAAGTAACGAATTGGGAGCGTTCATCGATACAAAGTTGCCAAATGGTGTGTCGCTACACATTCCTTCAAATGGGGTGGAGAATAAACTGCTGGCTTTCATCGGTGACTCAACCAAACCAGTGGACAAGACAAACTGGTTCAGCTTCGACCGCCTGGAATTTGAGACTGACTCGGCTAAACTCAAGCCTTCGTCACAAGAGCAACTGGCAAACGTCGCGGCGATCCTTAAAGCCTATCCACAGGTGAATCTGAAAATCGGTGGCTATACCGACAACACGGGCAACCAGGCGCACAATCTCAAGCTCTCGCAAGACCGGGCCACGACCACTCTCAATGAACTCGTGAAGCAGGGGATTGCAGAATCACGTCTCGCAGCTGAGGGTTACGGGCAGGAGTTTCCTCTTGCCGACAATGCGACCGCCGAAGGCCGGCAACGTAACCGACGGATTGATATTCGTGTGACGCAGAAGTAACGTTTCAGGAAAGGAGATCAAAATGTCGAAGCAAACTGACTACACTCCCGAAGAGTGGAAAACCATTTCTGCCGCACCGGTTATGGCAGGCTTACTCGTTACCGTATCGGATTTCAGTGGCCCGATTGGGACCGCGAAAGAGGCGTTCGCTGTCGTCAGGGGAGTCATTGATGCCGCGGCGGGCACGTCCAACGAGTTAATCAAGGCAGTAGCGGAAGGTGTAAAAGCGCAGGGCGGAAGACCCGATATGCCTGACTTACCGAACGACAGAGCTGCGGTGCGGACTACGTTGATCGACGGCTGCAAGCGAGCGCTGGCAATAGTATCGCAGAAGTCACCAGCCGAGGCGGAAGAATACAAGCAATGGCTGACCTCGCTTGCGCAGAAGACAGCTGAAGCCTCCAAGGAAGGCGGATTCCTCGGTATTGGTGGCGTCCAGATCAGCGATGATGAAAAAGCTGCGGTCAGCGAGCTTTCTTCAGCGCTCAGCGCAAAGGCATAAGCGCGATTACATCACGATATGATTAAGACTCCGCTTGGTTTCCGAAGGCGTGATAAGGTTTCGAGTGCCTTAGCTGTTCCTCGGGATTTGTTGGACATGTTAAGGTCTAGAAAATCCTGAGAGGCGGTTGCTACTGTAATTCACGAACCATGCGGATATTAGAGTTGATCGTAGGCTTCATCCTGTTGGGTGGCGCGGCGTGGACCACGGTTAGGACCTATAAGGCGCGTGGTAGGGCATCATGGTTGATTCTCGTGTTCGCCCTCTTTCTCGTAGCCCTGGGTCTGTATTTCGTTGTCGATGTAGTCGCCGCGTGGGTGCGGGAATTCAGAGTAGGCTCAGAATGGCTCAAATGAAAATGTTTGCGCGCCAAAGCAGAACGGCCCGCTTGCTGCGACCCTCGCCTGCCCTTGGACTTCCCACATGAATTTCGAGGAGAATTAGCCGAACGTGTTGTCAGACGTGTTTCGTCGGTCGTCGTTGCGTATGCAACGAGTCCTTAATCGCTGATTGCCTCATTCAGTTGCCGCCGAGAAAAACGTTTGAGATGTTGCCCGACTCCATCGCGATGATCTTCAAGCTGTGGACCTGCATTGGAGAGTCGCCGGCGAACACCCCTTTTGAACACCTTAATATCGCTTCGCCAGGCTCGGCAAAGCGATGCACGACTTCCAGCGACAACACAACCCTATCGTTGTCAATCGCTGCAATGGGGCGATCGTCTTCCACTTCGAGCAACGCGCTTGAGTTGTCGAAGTCGTTTCCTGCAGAGAGATTGCATTGTGCAAACTCCTTGACAGTCACTACTTGCTCCTCTTGCTGCTTCGCTGTTACAACAAGCTTCGCGAAGATGGCATAGTTACCTGCCGGTAAATCAAGTTTGGCGATTTGCGGTATCTCTTCACCAATTACAAATCGCGGTAACTCAAGTGGTCCGTCATTGAAACCAGCAATGATCTTCCCGCAGCCAGCACATCCTTGAAAAACTGTTGGATCGAGCGCGAGATTCACAACACCATCGTCTCGGTTGCTGATCAAACCCTGCCCAGCGCGGATGTCGGTTACTTGTCCGCCGACCAACCATTCAACGAGTCGTTCCGAAGAATCACAGGCAGTCGTTTTGTCAGTCATTCGCAATTGGCCGTTAGCTTTTACGCAAAGTTGTACGAACGTCCCAGAGCCTGATTCGCGCTGAGTGAATGCCGTGATAGTTATACCGAGAATCAGGACCGCCAACGTGAAAACAAGCAGCTTCGTTGGTGTTCCCTTGCACAGCCGGAGGCGCTCCACTAGCTGCGTGACGACTTCGCAGTAAACGTCCTCCGCCTCCTGGCCACGGAGTCGATCTTCCAATTTGCTCCTGATGATTTTCTTTATTACTGGCCCTGCTTGTTGCTCAAGAAGACTGGTCAACAGACTCTCTGACTCGGCTTCTGAAGTTGCGTTCAAGAAGGGCGACAGGAGCACGTCACATTGTTGTGCTGTACTCTCGCCGAACATCGGCTCATCGCTCGGATGGGAATTATGTCGGGTTGCCTGGCGGGAGTACGCTGAAGTCAACTTCGAGTGAAAATGAGTTACAAGGCGGGCCTAATCGACGAGTTCGCCCAGCGATCGTATCCTCGTGAGGTCAGGTTCTGATTCATAGGCATCCATTTGATCCAGCAATATTGGATGTAGTCCTGCGCTTCGCGCTCCGATTACGTCAAAGCCAAACGAGTCCCCAACATACACCGCTTCATGCGGTTCGAGTCTTAATCGGTCTAATGCACACTGAAAAATTGCTTTATCTGGTTTACTGTAGCCCACGAGGTGAGAATCAATTACGACTTCGAAGTGGGAAGTAAGATTGGCAAGCTCGAGTGATTCTAGGGCACGTCCGTCTTCAGTGTTAGAGATAACGGCGGTTTGTAGGCCGGCACTCTTCAAGCGGCGCAGAACAGTGGATGCTGTTGAATCAGGCTGGCACCACAAATGACGCTCTTGATGTGCCGCGGTAAGTCGCATTCGAATTCCCGGGCACTTAGCGTCTGGAATCCCCATCGATCGACACGTATCTACGAGTACCCAATGAGCTTCACGTTTACGCTGTGAATTCACCCCGGCCTTCAACTCTGCGTCTATGACCTGAAGCATCGCATAAAACGCTGAGTGCATTTGCTCAGATTTGAAATAAATTCCGGTTTCGGCTTCTACTACGGCTGTAAGGCGTGACCAATCGGGATGGACCAACGTGCCTCCGACGTCAAAGATCACAGCTTTGTGGTTTGTTAATGCTGGGTGCACGATCGAACGCTATCATATCCAAATTCTCGATTACATGTCCGCGGGATGATCTTGCTTATCTTCTTTTGTAAACTGAACAGGTTAATCTCAGCGAGACATTTATAGCCTTGTTTAAGGACGGAGAAAAAATAACGTGGGTATTGAGACCGAATCTGCCGAGACTTCACCAGAAACTTCTGGTGGTCCCTCGAATTTTATTAGAGACATCATCATCGAGGACATCAAGAGCGGTAAACATGACGGCCGTGTGCAAACCCGTTTTCCTCCTGAACCAAACGGCTACCTGCATATCGGCCACGCCAAGGCGATATGCCTCGATTTCGGATTAGCGGCGGAGTTTGGCGGCAAGTGCAATCTGCGTTTCGACGACACTAATCCCTCAAAAGAAGAAACAGAATACGTCGACGCGATCATGCAGGACGTGCAGTGGTTGGGGTTCCAATGGGACGGACTCTTCTACGCCTCCGATTACTTTCAACAACTGTACGAATGGGCCATTCAGTTGATCAGGGCAGGGAAGGCTTACGTCTGCGATCTCAGCGCTGATGAAATTCGCGAGTATCGGGGCACGTTAACTGAGCCCGGCAGGGAAAGCCCCTATCGCAACCGGTCTGTTGAAGAGAGTCTCGACCTGTTTGAGCGTATGAAGAAGGGTGAGTTCCCGGATGGTTCGCGAACCCTGCGCGCCAAGATCGACATGAGCTCTCCAAACCTTAATCTGCGTGACCCTGTCATGTATCGAATTCTTCACATGGACCACCATCGCACGGGGAACCAGTGGTGTATTTACCCGATGTACGATTACGCCCACGGGCAGTCGGATTCCATCGAGGGCGTAACGCACTCAATGTGTACTTTAGAGTTCGACAACAATCGTCCTCTATACAATTGGTTCATCGAACAGCTCGCCATATTTCCTTCGCGGCAATACGAGTTTGACCGCCTGGCCCTAACTCATACTCTGCTTAGCAAACGTAAGTTACTGAAATTGGTTGCAGAAGGGCGTGTCGAAGGTTGGGATGATCCGCGGATGCCAACGCTATCGGGCATGCGACGGCGTGGTTACACATCCACAGCTATCCGCAACTTCATCGCGAGTGTTGGCGTCTCCAAGACGAACGGCATTACGCAGTTGCAGCAACTTGAATACTTTCTCCGTCAGCATTTGAATCAGATCGTTCCGCGGGTGATGTGTGTGCAGAAGCCAATACGCGTGGTTATCGAAAATTATCCGGACAATCAGGTGGAAGAGATGGATGCTATCAACAATCCCGAGGATAGCTCCGCCGGATCCAGAAAGGTCCCTTTTTCAAAGACGCTTTATATCGAAGAAGATGACTTTCGCGAAGACCCGCCGAAACAGTTTTACCGGCTCGCGCCTGGTCGCGAAGTGCGGCTCCGTTATGCGTATCTAATCACCTGCAAAGAAGTTGTTAAAGATAGCAGCGGCAGGGTTGTCGAACTGCGTTGCACTTACGATCCGGCTACACGCGGCGGTAACACGCCAGACGGGCGAAAGGTAAAGTCTACTATTCACTGGGTCTCAGCGGACCACGCTCTACCAGCGGAGGTTCGTGTCTACGACAACCTTTTTATTAAGGAAGATCCGAACGACGTTGAAGAAGGACACGACTTTACCGAGAACCTGAATCCTGATTCATTGCAGGTGTTGCGCGATTGCAAGATCGAACCGAGTATGCGAGACGCAGAGCCTGGGACTCAGTATCAGTTTGAACGTCTTGGTTACTACTGTGTTGACCGCGATTCGGCGGACAAACTGGTGTTCAACCGGACCATCGGCCTTCGCGATACCTGGGCAAAGATCGAAAAACGCACAACGACCGGCGGGTGACGCGATACTCTTCTAGCCCAACTAGTCGTTATGGTTACTCTGAGCGATCTTTAAACGCAGAGTAAGCAGAGATACACAGAGGACCGCAGAGAAGACTCCTTCCAAAACTCACTTACTATGCAAAGCATCCTCATCCAGCGTAAGACAGGTGCCGGCAAATCGCCTCTCTAAAACTTTCATTAAAATCTCAGTAACGCACTTCGACCGCAAGTTTCGGATAGAAACAGGAACTTGCTTCTCCTAGACTTCACCTCGAAGATTAAAGACAGGAGACTAGGTTGATGCGATTAGATTTTCAGTTCGTTCCTCTTACAATCGAGAACTTTTCACATCTTTTCTCAATGAGCGACGCGGAGTTGGAAAGCTACGGAACGACGCGCATGATCGTTGATTCACATCCAGGATATCCGTGCAGAGTTAGTCTTGAGGATGCGTCGGTCGGCGAACGCGTGATTCTCACAAGCTTTCGACATCACGACGTGAGCTCTCCGTATCAGTCGGTAGGACCGATCTTCGTTCGTGAGAACGCGAAGACGGCGAAGCCTCGTGTTAACGAGGTACCAGTCATGTTTCGTCACCGCCTGTTGTCGGTTAGGGCTTACGACATGGCCGCAATGATGAAGAACGCGAAGGTCGTCGACGGCAGGGTTCTGGAAGAGACTATTAGAGACTTCTTTGCAAACGATTTCATTTCTTACCTACAGATACACAACGCCGGACCGGGCTGCTTCAACTGCACGGTGCAGCACGCGAGCTAGTCGGGAAGTTTCGCTTGCAAACACCTCTTGTAAGGTTTATTAGTGGCGCACGTTGCTTGCCCTCAACTTTGGAGGTGGATAAATGCGAACCCGATTCTTCCCGGCCTTTTTGTTTCTGTGCTGTTTCCTGGTCACTACCTCCCTTGCGCAAAAGGTCGATGATCCCCTGACGAAGAAAGTCGATCAGTTATTTGCGACATGGGACAAACCTGAATCACCTGGTGCTGCAATTGCCGTAATAAAGGACGGCGCCGTCGTGTATAAACGCGGCTATGGAAGCGCCAATCTGGAATACAACGTTCCCATCATTTGTTTGATAACGTCCGCACTGCCGATCTTCGTATTCTCGAAATTGATCACCCAGCGCGTCGCGCATGTATAGAACTTTTCGTGAGATGTGGGGGTGCAGTACAAAGAATTGGTTCTCGGGCATCAGTTTCAAAGCAATTTACCGCCTTCGCGATAGCGATGCTGGCAAGTCAGGGAAAGCTTTCGCTGGACGATGACATTCGCAAGCACTTACCGGAAGTGCCGGACTTCGGTAAGAAGATCACGATTCATGAACTTCTCACTTCCTCTTGCGCTTTTTTGTGTTGTTTCGATGTACTTGTTTGCGGTGGCGCCACCGCTCATTGCTTTCGCGGCGGCGGTCGCGATCGCGTTGGGCGCAGACGTTGGTTCGTTGTTCATTCCAGCTGCCTTGTCATGGTTACTTCAGGTGATAGTCATGGCGGTCATTAGCATCCGTTCGAGAATTTCTCCTGTTTATGCTTTAACGTCTCCATTGGGTCTGGGCGTGATCTATGCGATGTTGTTTGATTCAAGTATCAGGATCAGCACCGGAAGAGGTGTGACGTGGAAGGGACGCCGGATATACGAACGTCGTGGAGTTCGGCCGCCGAAGAGCTAAGGGCGGTTGTGGCCGAGGAGCGCTCTGTTCTTTTGATCGAAGAGGATATTTACTCCGTCCTGCCTGATACCTCAGTTCCGCATCATTACGACAAGAGGGCGTCGCTCTACGATTTGTTTGTTAGCACGCGGTTGTACAACTTCGTTATGTGGGGAACATCTCCCTCGGATTACGTTCAGTTCGCTCACCAGGCTCTCAATTCATCAACCGATGGAAGGTTCCTGGATGCGGGTTCTGGTTCGTTGCTTTTTACTGCATCCACTTACGTTTCCTCGCACCGTCAGATCATTGCGTTCGATCAATCATTAGCCATGCTTAGACGGGCACGCCAGCGATTAATAAAGCTTTGCGGCCGTGTCCCTGAACACATCCGATTACTACAGGCAGACCTAAACGATTTTCCTTTTCGACGAGACAGTTTTCGGACGGTTCTGTGTCTCAACGTCCTGCATCAATTTGGTGATGCCACGGCACTACTCTCCAGTTTCAAAGAATTACTCTCCGACGAGGGAAATCTGTTTCTGACGAGTTTGATCTCGAATAACCGCACCATTGGAGACTGGTATCTCAAAGCGTTGTATCGAGCTGGAGAATTTGAACGTCCGAGAAATGGGCCGGAACTGAGAGACCTGTTTAATCACACTTTCCATCATCGAATGAATTATCACGAGAAAGGAAATATGGCATTTGTCACTACAGCAACATCAGATGAAACTGGTTTGGCCCGCGCCTGAGTACCTTCCGGGTTATGTGCATGCCCTCGAGCAAGGGTGGTCACCCGACAATCGCAGGCCAGAAGCGAGTGTTGAATTACTTGAACGAATTGCGGAAGAGCCCACTCGTTTTCTTATCGAACAAGTCGATCGTGAAGCGAAGGGGCCGCCTGTAACCTTACCGGATGGGGCGACGGTTCCTCGCTTGCCGGGATATTCACAGTGGATGTGGGATGGAGAGTTTTGCGGCGTTATCAACTTTCGGTGGCAGCCGGGTACCAGCGAACTACCGTCGTATTGCCTGGGCCATATTGGTTATTCGGTTGTGCCCTGGAAAAGACGCAGAGGATACGCAACTCAAGCTCTGCGATTGATGCTTCCCCTGGTGTGGCAGGAGAAACTGAGCTACGTCGAAATAATAGCTGACTACGACAACATCCCATCACAACGTGTGATTGAGGCAAACGGCGGCGTGCTTGTTCAGCGATTCAATACGGCCGGGCCTTATGGTGGTAAAGCTAGTTTGCGGTATCGCGTTAATAGAGAACCACAGTCGCTCTCAGCCAATTATGATCACTAGGCCTGACACCAAGATCTTCGGTGATTCCCCACCGTTGCACGACCTGCGGACACTGGCCGTTTACGAGCGTGCACGGTTTTCTCAAGTCGGGAAGCTCGATGCTACGCAGTCCCACTCCTCCCTGGAGAAACACGTAATCGATCCTTCTCGTGTCGTGTGTGCGTGTTGTTACTTCGCCCAGCGGCATGTCGGGCACGCTGTCGCCGTCACGATCTGACCATGGCGCGGTAGCGGTTCCGGTTTGGAGGCCGAGTTTCCACCCGTCGATAAAGTCTGCAAATAGGGGATACGTTGGAAACGTCGGAGTGAAGTCGAAGTCACCGGCGAGGATGACTGAATTGTGACCGAGGCCGGCAATCCAGTCGAGCAATACGCTAGCCTGAGCATCTCGCTGCCAGGATTTTCCTGTAATGACATCGGCCTGAGAGTCGGCACACTTGGACCAGCACAAATGTGTGTCGACGATCAGCGCGCGTTTATTCGCCACGGTTACATCGATCGCGATCGCGCTCTTATCTACGTTGGTGCTTCCATCCCAACCGATAAACCCGTTGCTTAGCTTGCGGCTGTAGGTTGAGTTCACTGTGACCTTCGACATTTTGTACCAGATTACCTGGCCGTCGTTCATCTGCGGCGAATTCTCAGCGTAGGGCGTGCGATCGAAGCCGAGACTGGTGAAGGCGGCGTCCCAGTTGGGCAAGTCGCCCGGACTGATCTCCTGGGCGTTTACGACATCCGCGAGTGACGCCAGCACCGCAGCCTGTCCCGCGTAATCGAAGGCACCCGCCGTGTTCTGGCCGTGCTGGAGATTGGCAGTTACTACCGTGAGTTCAACGCCTGGTTCAGGAGTCGGAGTCGGCTCAGGCGTTGGCGTCGGAGTCGGCTCGGGAGTCGGCGTCGGAGTTAGCTCTGGAGTCGGAGTTGGAGTTGGCTCTGGCGTCGGAGTCGGAGTTGGCTCGGGAGTAGTTGTCGGAGTCGGCTCTGGTGTTGGCGTCGGAGTTAGCTCTGGCGTTGGCGTCGGAGTCGGCTCTGGCGTTGGCGTCGGAGTCGGCTCTGGTGTTGGTGTCGGAGTCGGCTCTGGTGTTGGCGTCGGAGTCGGTTGCGGTGTTGGAGTCGGAGTTGGATCCGGCGTCGGGGTCGGAGTTGGCGGCGGCGTCGGGACCGTCGTTGGCGTTGGCTCTGGCGTCGGAGTTGGAGTTGGCTCGGGCGATGGAGTCGGAGTTGGTTCGGGAGTAGGTGTCGGAGTCAGTTCCGGTGTTGGAGTCGGGGTTGGCGGCGGCGTCGGGATCGGCGTTGGTGTTGGCATTGGATCCGGCGTTGGACTAGGCGTCGGTTCCGGTGTCGGAGTCGCAGTCGGCTCGGGCGTTGGAGTCGCAGTCGGCTCGGGCGTT
>Ga0209485_1000435_pt1 | contig 12068 bp, 10 predicted proteins | sample NCAS100_FD_187516 | JGI IMG/M metagenome (GOLD analysis project Ga0209485, IMG submission 187516) | Agricultural soil microbial communities from Utah to study Nitrogen management - NC AS100 (SPAdes) (version 2) | ecosystem: Environmental > Terrestrial > Soil > Agricultural land | place: USA... | reverse complement strand
TCCGGTGCCGACAAATTCATACTCGGCAATCGCGGCATTGCCTTCCGGAGTTAACGACTCCGGTGCGCCACTCTGAACCGCGCTGCCGCTGTCGTTCATCTGAGCTTCAGCGTAACGAAGTGGACGGCCGGTGCCGGACTCAACGAAATAGAACGAGCCTGCGATCAAACAAACGCCGGCGCCGTATTCGCTGCGCAGTTTCACTGCCAGGGAAAGACTGTCCGTCAACGCCTTAGTGCGGTCGCTGATGTTCGTAAGTTGATCGTTAGTGCGTGAGACCTGATCTCTCATCTGACCGAGCTGCGTTCCCTGGTCCGCGATAAGCGCTCGGCTGCGCCGAATCTCTCTGAACATCGCAAAACCCAGGTACAGAACCCCACCGACGAGAATCATGACGAGCGCCAGCGCGATCAGTTTCGTGCTCGGATTAATCTCGCGCACGAGTTCGCGGGTGAACTGTCGCAGAAAGACTTTTGCATCGTCTCGACGGGCGGTTGCTGCTGACTCGATCGCGGCGGCTTCGATAAACGGCGCCACGTGAGTTTCTCGGGATCCCGCTGGAACGACAGCGGGAAGGGCACGAACGGGATAAAAGTGAAGCACGAGATCGCCGTCGGCTACGCGGACCTCGTCACCATCGTGGATCTCCGCGCCCGTTGTAATCAATTCGCCGTTCAAGGTCACTGGGACAGACTCTTCGAAACTCGCGACGCTGTAAGAGCCATTCGCTCGCGTCAGTTCGAGCAGAACAGCATTCGCCAGCGCTTTAGGCAGACTGGAAGATCGAATTCTCAGGTCACAGTTGTCGCAGGCGCCAATGCGAATCTGATCGTTGGTGAGGATTTCGGTGTGCCGGTCGTCGCCCGAGGAGATGTGGATAACCAGGCCGGTAGCCATATATTTCTAACTTACCTCGATCATTAAAGCGGCGGCCGAATCAGGCCGCCTAACTGCTTCTTCCGCGGCTGTCTTCGGTCGCCCACGCCATGCATTCTACAGGAAGTCCAGCTAAAGGGTTAGCGGTAAAAGTGGGGTGTCCGTGATAGCATGAGGTCGAAGTGAGGTTGCACACCATTGGCCAATGTGGATTTCATCGACGACTGTGACCGGCTCATGGAATTGGCGCCGATCGCGTCGGCGAACATCCAGCGTCACGTGTTTATTTGTACCGGAAAATCATGCTCTGGTAACGACAGTGTGGCGGTGAAAGAGGCGTTTGAACGCGAGTTAAAGTCGCGCGAGCTTCAGTATGGGAAAGCTTCGAAGGGGTGTAATCCGAATGGCTCGGTGGTGCTAACTGAATGCGGTTCGGTTGGATTTTGCGCCGTGGGTGCGGCGGTGATGGTCTATCCGGACGGTGTGTGGTACGCGCAAGTGCGTGCTTCAGACGTACCGGAGATTGTTGAGGAGCACATCATTAACAACCGGCCGGTCGAGCGCCTCGCATTACTCCGAATTCCCACCAGTCCCAACTCTGCATAATCTCTGCGTCCTCTGTGTCTCTGTGGTCCTACACGCCTGTGCGATAGTTTACCAACGAGACACAGAGGACGTAGAGTCACTCTTCATCAGGTTTTGCTTTCCAACGAAGTACGGGTTTGCGTGCGGCGGCAGCTTCGTCAAGGCGGCCGATGCGGGTGCTGTGCGGTGCGTTTCGAACCAGCTCCGGATCCTCGAGGGCTTCGTTCGCGATCGATCGCATCGCGGCGATGAACTGGTCCAACTCCTGCCGGCCGACTGATTCCGTCGGCTCGATCAGCATCGCTCCCTGCACAATCAACGGGAAGTAGATCGTCATCGGATGGAAGCCGTAATCGATTAAACGCTTCGCGATGTCGAGTGTGTGAACGCCTTTGCGACTCTGACGCTTGTCGGTGAAGACAACCTCGTGCATTGGTGGACTGTTGAACGGCTTGTCGTAATCGGAGGTAAGACCGTTCGCGATATAACGCGCGTTGAGCACCGCCGCTTCGGTCGCTTCACGCAAACCGTCGTTTCCGTGCGTCAGGATGTACGCGAGAGCGCGCAACATCATTCCGTAGTTTCCAAAAAACGCTTTCACACGGCCGATCGATTTCGGTCGATCGTATTCGAGCTTGAACGTTGGTTCGCCTACAGTCCAATCGGTCTTCACGATGCGCGGCACTGGGAGAAACGGTTCCAGCTCCTTCGTGCAACAGCAGGGACCCGAGCCTGGTCCACCACCGCCATGCGGAGTTGAAAACGTTTTGTGCAGGTTCAGGTGAATAACGTCGACACCCATGTCGCCGGGACGCGCAATGCCGACGAGCGCGTTCATATTCGCGCCGTCCATGTAAACCAGTCCGCCAGCGTCGTGCACGATTTTGCAGATCTGTTTGATGTTACGTTCGAAGAGACCCAGCGTGTTGGGATTGGTCAACATCAATCCCGCGACGTCGCCGTGTGAACATAGCTCGCGGAGGTGGTCCAGATCGGTAAGACCTTCGCTTGTCGAACGGATCGTCTTGACTGAAAAACCTGAGAGATGCGCGGAGGCCGGATTCGTTCCGTGGGCCGAATCGGGAATCAACATGGTGCGCCGGCCTGATGCTGCCGCGCCATCGCGCGCGTCGAGAAACGCGCGAATGATCATGATGCCGGTCATTTCGCCGTGCGCGCCTGCGGCCGGCTGCAAAGAAACCCCCGGCAGTCCGGTTATCTCCGCGAGATGTTGCTCGAGTTCGTAGATGACCTGCAACGCACCTTGCGCGTCTTGTACTTCAGTGAGGGGGTGAACATTGGCAAACTCTGCGATGCGCGCGACTCGTTCGTTGAGCCGCGAGTTGTACTTCATCGTGCACGAGCCCAACGGATACATGCCGAGGTCGATCGAATAGTTCCAGCTCGACATCCGCACGAAGTGGCGAATCACGTCGACTTCGCTGACTTCGGGCACGCCTTCGAGGTCGTCGTCGCGCTGAAACTCGCGCGGCAGGAGATCGTCCACTGGTGATTCTTCAACGTCCAACGCCGGCAGGCGATAGCCAACCCGGCCTTGTTGCGAGCGTTCGAAAATTAGTTGCTCATTGGGACTGATGTGGGATGTAACTTTTGTAATTCCGTCGCTCATAACGATTTGTGCTTTGTTTCTTAGAGCTTTGTACTTTGTTAACAGACTACGGACCACTGACAACTGACCACTAACAAAGAACAAAGTACAAAGAACTATTACCTATTAGAAACTTCGCTCAACCCTTCAACCAGCGCGTCGATCTCGTCTCGGCTATTGATCTCCGTCACGCAAACAAGAAAATCGTTCGGTCGATCGGTGAAGAACCGCCAGAGGGGAATGCCGCCTTCGATCCCTTTCTCTTTACCGAGACGCGCAAGCAGCGCGCCCGCGTCGAGTGGACCACGCACGACGAACTCGTTGAAACGAGGTCCGGAGAAGGGAAGTAAAAAGCCATCGAGTGATGCGATACGGCGCGCAGCGTACGCGGCCTTTTGCAGACACTGATGCGCGGCTTCCTGGATGCCGCGCCGTCCCATTGTTTCCAGGTAGACCGTAGCGGCGAGTGCGATCAGACCTTCATTCGTGCAGATATTTGACGTCGCTTTCTCACGTCGAATGTGTTGCTCCCGAGTCGCCAGGGTGAGCACGAAACCGCGATGTCCCTTTTTGTCGTAGGCCTCCCCGACGAGCCGGCCGGGAATTTGGCGCGCGTACTTGTCGCGCGTCGCAAAGAGGCCGACGTATGGTCCACCAAACGACAACGGCACTCCGAACGATTGTCCTTCGGCGACGACAATGTCGGCGCCGCATGCACCTGGCGACTTCAGCAGACCCAGCGACATCGCTTCCGTCACCGCGACGACGAGTAACGCGCCTTTCGCATGTGCGGCGTCTGACAATGCTGAAAGATCCTCGACGCAGCCAAAAAAGTTTGGCGATTGGACCACGAGCGCCGCTGTGTGATCGTCCACGGCTTTCGCGAGCGCCGCAGCCGATTGACCAGTCTGCGCATCGAACGGAACCACTTCCAGATCGATCCCCGCGTGTTGCACATAAGTGTGAACTACTTCGAGATACTGCGGATGTACCGAGCTCGTCGCAATCACTTTCGAACGCCGCGTCACGCGTTCCGCCATCAACACCGCTTCGGCGAGCGCCGTTGAACCGTCGTACATCGACGCATTCGCCACTTCCATACCCGTCAACTGGCAAACGAGAGTTTGAAACTCGAAGATCGTTTGCAGTGTGCCCTGCGAAATCTCCGGTTGGTACGGCGTGTAAGCAGTGAAAAACTCGGAGCGCGAAATAATGTGATCGACGATCGTCGGAATGTAGTGAGAATACGCGCCGCCGCCGAGAAAGCTCGGCCTGCGAGCGGCGGCGTTGCGTCTGCCCATTTTTTCAAAGCGATTTAGTAACTCGATCTCCGAGAGTGCGGCGGGTGTGTTGAGGGGCCGCTTCAATAGCAAATCCTGAGGTATGGAATCGAATAAATCTTCAGCCGATTTGAGCCCGATGGCTTCAAGCATCTCTTTGCGCTCTTCCGGCGAGTTAGGAATGTAGCGCAAGTTTATTCGCTCTCAGCTTTCGTAAAATCTTCGTACTCCGCGGCGGTAAGCAGGCTGTCGACTTCACCCGCGTTCGCCATGCGTAGTCGGACCATCCAGCCTTCGCCATACGGATCAGAATTGATCTTTTCCGGTTCGTCCGCAAGCGATTCATTGATCCGTGAAACAGCGCCGGACACTGGCGTGAAGATTTCAGACACCGCCTTAACCGATTCGACTGATCCAAACGACTCACTGGCGCCAAACTCCTCGCCCGCTTTTGGCAACTCGACATACACCACGTCGCCGAGTGAGTTTTGGGCGTAGTCGGTGATGCCGATGACGGCTTCCTCACCATCCACCCTGACCCATTCGTGGTCCTTACTGTAGTGCAGGTCTTCTGGAACGTTTGCCATGGTTCCTCCAACTGGTTTGAGAATTATTTAATGCGTTTGTAAAACGGCGTCTTGACGATCTGCGCGCCAACAAGTTTGCCGCGAACGTCGATCTTGATCTCCTGTCCGACGGACGCGTGCTCAACCGGGACGTACGCCATGCCGATGTTCTTTTTCAGAAAGGGCGCGGGACTCCCCGAGGTTACTTTTCCAACTTTTTCATCGTTGACGAGCACGTCCTGCTCATCTCGCGCGATGCCGCGTTCGGTTACCTCGAAGCCGACCAGCTTGCGTTTGATTCCTGCTTGCTTCTGTTGGGCCAACGCTTCGCGTCCGACAAAGTCGCTTTTGTCGAGTTTGCAGATCCAACCGAGGTTCGCTTCGAGCAGCGTAGTGTTTTCGTCAATCTCGTGACCGTAAAGCGCCATTCCGGCTTCGAGTCGGAGTGTGTTACGCGCGGCGAGTCCGCAAGGAAGCACTCCGGTCGGCGCGCCTGTGTTTCCAGCGTCGAGAATCTTGTTCCATAGTTGTTCGGCGCGCTCGGCGGATGCGTACACTTCGAAACCGTCTTCGCCTGTGTAACCCGTGCGCGAGACGATGCCACTGACGCCATCAACTGTGCCGGGACGGAAGTGGTAATACTTGATCTCCGAAAGCGGCAGATCAGTAAGTGATTGAAGGATCGACTCGGCGTCGGGGCCTTGCAGTGCAAGCTGGCAATATTCAGCACTCGCATTGTGCAGCTCAACCGATTCGCCGTTGTGGTGCGATTTGATCCAGTCCCAGTCTTTCTCAGTTGTTCCGGCGTTAACTACGAGCAACAGATGATCGGCGGCGAGACGATAGACGAGTAGATCGTCGATTACTGTTCCTGACGGTGTCGTGAGCGCGGAGTAATGCGCCTGACCGTCGACAAGTTTCGTAACGTCGTTCGAAGTCAAACGATTGACGAAAGCGATCGCGTCACTGCCGCGAACGTCAATCTCGCCCATGTGCGACACATCGAAGAGTCCGGCGTGTGTGCGCGTGCGTAGATGTTCTTCGATCGTACCGGCGGGATACTGGACGGGCATGTCCCAACCGCCGAAGTCGACCATGCGTCCACCGAGTTGCCGGTGGGCGTTGTTGAGTGGGGTACGTTTTAGTTGCGGCGCTGTTGCGGTCAAATTAATCACTCGCGCGGCTTGCTTCGAGGCCTCACGCTGTTTTTAATCAGTGAATAAAGGTGAAGCCGCAAACTAGCATGCGACGTGCGGTGCGTCAAGCGATGGTCATTTGACCGCAATGCGAATGACTGGGAGTTCTGGCGAAAAGAGAATCAATACTATCAGTTTGTTTTGGTTGAAGAGTTTTTAAGGCGTCTTGAGCGAGATGAATTTGGCATTGATAACGGTTAACGTCGCCCTAATTGCGTCTCCTGGTTCCGATGATTTGCACTTCGTTTGACGGCACGGTTGGCGTTGGCCTCGGAGACTCGATAGATGGAGGAAGTAAAAATAAGTCATACTCGGCATTTTCTCGAAAGCCGCCATCGATTGCGATAACACGTTTCGGCGATATCCTTCGCTGCTTAATGAGATACCGTCTAGCCTCATTTGCCATTCTTTTACCTTCTCCGGGGTAAGAGTTTTTACCAGCATAAGTAACAACATATCCGCGAACTTGCGTATTGTTCGCCAGTTCAAAACTAAAGTTGTCCAAATGAGCATTCACAGCCTCTTTATTTCGAGTAAAGATTTTCTGAAATGGCCTGGGAGGGTGGACACCGTCATAGGGGGGAAATCCTTTGCATCGCTTTCCATTTTCGTTGCTCGGCGGGAAATGGGTGACGTCAGTCACGTGACCGTCTTGTACTGAAAATACAATGCCCTTCTCAACGTTGGTGTAGTAAACGGTCGCTTCGTTACTATATCGTTTAACAAATCCATCTAGATCTATTCCCGTGTCAGAAAGACGGGGATAAACGAACGGTCTTACGGTAACCGACAGTACTGTATCCTTGAAAACATCCCATCCGTCTGTAAGTCCAACGCAAGGAGATTTGGCATAGGCAACAGTAATCGCTTCTGTGGTTGTTCGGAACATACAACTCCAAGGGTCATCACAAGGTCCATAAACACGTTCGACATCGGCCCGCGTTGAATGCAAAGGTCTAATGCCGAACTTGTTCTGCAAAAGACCTTGTGGATTTACGGCGAGTAGCGTCCCCGCGAAAATACAAATACAAACAAAGACTCGCATATTTGACCACCACAACCTGTTAGGAATACAACGCTGTCGCACATACTGATCAAAATCACGGACCCACGCTTTCTTGCCAGAATCTGCGAGGAATACAATGCTCTCGCACATACTGATCAAAATCTTTTGACCCTAGGGTTCTTGCCGCATCGTCCATTTCTCCATCTCTGTAAGTTTTCCCAGTCGCCCCGGAATCGTTTTGGGGCATTATGAGTGAGTTCATGTATTAAACTCAACACGTACATGTAAGGAGTTTGCTTCACCGAAAACGGATTCGCAGTATTTATGTACCTGAGAAACACAACACTATAACGTTGGCGGGTACGCCAGTTGCCGGGATCGGTGTAATAGTAATTTGATAAACCTCCACCGCCCGCTACCGGTTGTTTTTCCTGTGGTATGACTTCATGAAATTTGTCCGGTGGCACGTCAACAAAGACTCCTCCACCACCGGTCTGATCTTTCAACTTGTTGAATACATCGAGAATATCGGTTGAACTAGGCGCAAACTTCGTAGCTGTCAACTTCAGCGACGTCTGTCCCTGTGCGTAGGCCACGCGTAATTGATCGTTCCAGAAGGTTGCCTCGGTGCCGCCTGGTGTTCGCACCAGCGCCCAGGCGAAAAAATTTGCGATGAATTGATCGTCAAGCACAGGTGGCGGCGCAGGCGCACGTCTGCTGGCGTGCGCGCGTTTCGTGCGATTCATTGCCTGGCCCAACTCGCCGCGCGTGCCGGGATCGCCGACGCGTCTCCCGTTCCAGGGCTCCAGCGGCACTTTCGGTGAACGAATCGTGGATGGAATCGGCGGCGCCGGCTGACGCTCTGAAAGTGATTCCCTCTGCACATCTTCGAGATCCGGCAAACTACCTTCCGGTTTGCCGGGCCGAGGCTTTCCATGTCGGTTCTGTTGCGGACGCTGCGCTGCATCGGACGCGAGTAACGAGGCATTCGAAAACGTTAAGAGCGAACCACAGACGATGAGAACAATTGTAACTTGCAGCATCCATGGAAGAGTGAAGCGTGAGTGCGTGAGGACCTCCGGAGCGTTTCCGAAAAACGAGCGGTTGCTTAATCAATTACTCTTAGGGGAAAGCAAAGTGGGCAGTGGGCTCGTCTAAATCGTCTTCGGTGACGGTGGGACGATACGACGATTCAGTTCGTATTGGACCGCGGAAATTTACTCTCGCGAGTTTCAGATGTCAATGCTTTTTTCGCCAAGCCCGAAGTACATAAGATAAGCCTTGGCGCAATAGCTTAGTAACACGGATACAGTGAATTGAGATCTTAGTTGCGGCCGTCGACTTCGACCTTTTGCACGGCGCCACCGCGACACCAGAAGACGACGCGCATTGTGTCGGGCCGGCCGTCGAGGGAGGCTTTGACGAAGGCGGCGTTTTGGCGCAGTGCGGATTCAAAGTCTTCCAGCATGCGCGGGTCGCGCGGTGAGTGGACCACTTCGGCCAACGATGCAGCACCGTTAGTGAACACGTCCGTGACGACCAGCATGTCATCATCAGGCGCGTAATAATTCGAACCAGGATGTGCGTAAGCGCGGGTCATCTTCGCGAGGGCGCCTTCAGGGTCGAGGCTCGGTGACTCAGTACCGTAAGGGGCACGCGTGGCCGCAAGAGACTCGGGCGTGACCGGCTTACTCAAATCGTAATAGCCAAACGCTCTAAGATCTTGATCTCCAAACTCACTGGTTCCGAGCATGAGCACTGCATGACGTTGAATCGCAGCTTCACGCAGCGCCACAAAATGCGGGCGCAGCGCGTTAAGCATCAGGAAGAACATGATCACCGACGCAAACGTGCCGACGGTGTAAGGCATCACACGTGGTCTAAGGAACCCCGCGAGGCTGGTACCAAATGACGGACGTGGAGCCTGCCTGCTAGCGGCTGCTTCGATGTAAAGCGCGTTGGAAATCGAAACGGCCAGATCGACGGGCGGTGTCGGGCGAGACAAAAGACCAAGGCCGCGAGTCAACGATCGCAGTTCTGCTGCCTCAGCTCGACACACTGGACAGCAATCCAAATGCTCATCGATCGCCACGCGTGCCGGCAGAGATACACAATCGTCAACGTATAACGAAAGCGACTGTCTGGTTTCTTCGCACAACATAAGAGAACTTCTCATTCCACTGGCATTGCCAATGTTTGGATGGCTGACCGACCCCGGCTGCTCCCTTTTGTCAAAAGAAGCAACTCCGACAAGTTTAGGGCAACCCCTTCAGGCTCGAGTGAGCGATGCAATCAAACGGGTGTTGCTGGCCACGTTTTCAATACGCTCTCATCTTGCCACTTCGGAAGCCTTGACCCCGCCGTTTTTTCACTTCGACCCATTTGGCACCGAGTTTCGTGAGCCGGGGCGGGTCAGCCATCCTTTACAAAGATCCTTCCAGCTTGCGCCGGAGTTCCTGGCGTCCACGCGCCAGTCGAGACTTAACAGTTCCCACGCTGATGTCGAGTGCGACCGCTATCTCCTCGTACGCAAAACCTTCAATGTCGCGCAGCACTACTGCCTCACGATAAACGCGCCGCAAACCACTCAACGCCTTCCTCAATGCCCGTTCTCGTTCATGCGCGAGTGCGCCGTGCTCGGGGTTACTGGAGTTACCAGAACTAAGCTGGGCAATCAGCGCCGAATTTCCCGCGGCATCCGCGGCATCAATTGAGACTGTCGAGTCTCGATGTCGCCGCCGCCACCACCGCCACCGGTTTCGCGCCTGATTAATGGCGATGCGATAAATCCAAGTCCGCAGATCTGACTCACCACGAAACTGCCCGATGCTCTGAAATGCCCGCAGGAACGTTTCTTGAGTCAGGTCGCGAGCTTCTTCAGTGTTCTCGGTCAGGCGGTAAAGAAGACCGTAGATCTCGCCGGAGCGCTCGTTTACCAGTTTTTCGAAGGCCGCCGGGTCGCTGCGCTTCAATCTTTCAATGAACTGATCTTCAACCGCTGGCCGAGCTTCGACCAAGGTCGCCGGTGCAACCTGCTCCATTTCCATTTGCCCGCGGAGGGCTATTGGCTCTCCGTAGCTCACCGATTACCCCCTGGGGCGGGAATCAGAGCAGTCCAAATAATTTGCCCTTTCCCGGACAGGCTGCCCTTTTGACACCGTGACCGGTCGATTTGTTCCCGAAGAAAATTCATCGGTAATTTAGATGCGTTTTTGGACAAACCGAGATAGTTCGGTTGCCTTGACAACTTTTCATACGCGCCATTAGAGTGACGGTTTTCGCTATAATACACCCAAAACAAAGAACGCAGCCGACTGTGGTGGCTTGCACGAGGGATATAAGTGGCAAAGTATAAAAAGAAGGTCGTCCGTAAACTTCAACAGGACAAGTTCCGCGACACTACGATGGGTCTGTTTGACCGGCTGGGCAACCTGCTCGAGGGCCGGGGACGGACGATTCTTTACGGACTCGGCGGATTGATCGTAGCCGGGTTGCTTATCCTTTTCTTTGTTAAGTGGAGCAACCGCAAAGCCGATGAGGCCCGGCAGGCACTGGGTCGCGCCATCACCATCTCGACCGCAAATGTCGGCGCGCCCATGCCCGGCGTAAGCGAATCCAGCGTGACTTTCAACAGCGAGTCGGAACGATCGCAGCGGGCCATCGAAGAATTCGAGAAAGTGGCCGCCAAGTACGGTGATCCATACCGCTCACAGGCCCGCTACTTCATCGCCTCCAACCGTCTCTCAGTCGACCGGCCGAAAGGAATCGCCGAACTGACTGACCTGCAAAACAACAGCGTCCCGGAAGTCGCGGCGTTGTCGAAGTTCGCCCTCGCGCAAGTGAAAGAAAGCGACGGAAAACTCGACGAAGCAGCCCAGATTTACAGCGAACTTGCCCGGTTGAATGGCCCGACAATCACTCAGGAAACAGCAAACCTCAAACTCGCCAAGGTCTACGAGAAGCAGGGAAAGACGAAGGAAGCGACTGACATTCTGTTCAATATCGTCGATGCTGCTCGCAAGGCGAAAGGTGTGGACAACCAGCCTGCACCAGTTTCCGCTGCGGCACGGGAAGCAGAGACTGAGTTGAAGAAACTCGATCCCGAGCGCCACAAACAGTTGCCATCTGAGGTCCCCGCCTCGTTAGTTGGTTGATTCCGCTACACAAGTACCACGACGAGGATGGATAACCTAACTCATTCACTCGTCGGATTAACTGCGGCCAAAGCGGGTTTGGAGAGACTATCTCCAGGAGCAACTGCCCTCTGCGTCCTCGCCGCTAATGCTCCTGATTGCGATGTAGCCATTCTGCTCTTTGGAGATCGTTGGACGTACCTTCACCATCATCGCGGAATCACTCACGCCATCGTCGGTGTCGCTGTTCTTTCCTTGTTCCTACCGTTAGTCTTCTACGGAATCGATAGACTGTGGGCTCGGTTTCGCGGGCAACCTGCGAAGACGAAGTTGAAGGGCCTCATGGTGACGTCAGTGCTCGTGACCGCGACTCATCCGTTGCTGGATTGGACCAACAATTACGGTATTCGGTTCTTCCTGCCATGGAGCTCGAAGTGGTCCTACGGCGATCTCGTTTACATAATCGATCCGTATATATGGCTGCTGCTGGGTGGAGCGTGTTTCTTGTTGTCGGCCAAAACGATGGGTGGGAAGATCGTTTGGACAGCGGTGGCGGCGGTGCTGACTGGGCTCGTGATTTTTGCTCCTCGTGCTGCTGGTCTGCCGCCTTTTTTCGTTGCGTTTTGGGTTGCGGCTATCGTGATTTTGATCGTGTTGTTCGTACTTGGCGCTGGCCGGAGATTTGGGAACAAGATCGCAATCGTCGCTCTTGCCATCGTACCCTGTTACTGGACTTTTCTTGGTTACGCACATTCTCGAGCACTCGCAAGTGGATATTACCAGGCGACGAACGTCGTGCAACCGTTCGGTGAACCGA
>Ga0209485_1000430_pt1 | contig 12172 bp, 10 predicted proteins | sample NCAS100_FD_187516 | JGI IMG/M metagenome (GOLD analysis project Ga0209485, IMG submission 187516) | Agricultural soil microbial communities from Utah to study Nitrogen management - NC AS100 (SPAdes) (version 2) | ecosystem: Environmental > Terrestrial > Soil > Agricultural land | place: USA... | reverse complement strand
CTTTCCGCTCGACCTGGACTACCCCGACCTGATGGTGCACCAGGCGGAATTCCGGTCGTCGTGCGCGACGGTGCTGCTGCTCGACACCTCGCACTCGATGATCCTGTATGGTGAAGACCGATTCACACCGGCGAAGAAGGTCGCGCTCGCGCTCACGCACCTGATCCGCACGCAGTATCCGGGCGACACGATCCGCGTCGTGTTGTTCCATGATTCGGCGGAAGAGATCCCCCTCGCCACGCTCGCCCACGCGCAGGTGGGGCCATATCACACGAACACGGCAGAAGGGTTGCGGCTCGCCCGCCGGATCCTGCTCAGCCAGCGCAAGGACATGCGCCAGATCGTCATGATCACGGATGGCAAGCCGAGCGCCCTGACGATGCCTAACGGGGCGATCTACAAGAATGCCATGGGGCTCGATGCCGAGGTGATCAGCGCCACGCTCCGCGAAGTCGCCGAATGCCGCCGGGCGGGGATCGTGATCAATACGTTCATGCTCGCGCGTGACCGGGCGCTGGTGCAGTTCGTCAAGCGCGTCGCGGCGCTGAGCCGGGGGAAGGCGTATTTCACAAATACGGTCACGCTTGGACAATTCATCTTAATGGACTTCCTCAGGCGCAAGACAATACGGAGTTGAAGAGCGCAAAGGCGCAAAGAACGGGTGAAAGCGCAACGCCGACTGGAAGGCGCTCCCGCGGACTCCGTACTCATTAGACTCTTCAACTTTTCTTTGCGCTTTGCGCTTTTCAACTCTTCAACCGGAGCCCTTGCGCAACGCCCGCCGAGGGCAATACACTAGGCTCACAATCGATTCACGTGGTCATTTGCGGCGTATTGCGGCCACGCTAAACAAACGCTAAAAAGCCACGTGTCCCGGGGCTTTCGCCATCCGGGATTTTTTTGTCCCCGGATGCGAAGCCGGTGGATGCGTGGGGGAGAACAAGGCATGGCTCCACCCGTCATCCGCCTGGGCCTCATCGGCTGCGGCACTGTCGGCTCGGCGTTCGCCGAGCAACTCATCGCGAGAGAACCTCTGCTCGCGCGAAGACTCGGCGCGCGGTTGCATCTCGCCCGCATCGCGGTGCGCGACACGCACCGGCCGCGTCCGGTACCGCGATTCACCGTCACCGACGACGCCGCCGGCATCGCCGGCGATCCCGACATCGACGTGCTGATCGAGGCCAGCGGCGCTGCCCAGGCGTCGGAATGGCTTCGCACGGCGCTCGGTCGAGGCGCAGCCGTCGTCACCGCCAGCAAGCAGGCGGTCGCGCGCACGCCGGCCCTGCTCGAACGACTCGTCAGGCGCGACCAGCGGTTGTGGTGTGAAGGCGCCGTCGCCGCCGGCGTCCCCGTCGTACGGGCGCTGCGCGAGTCGCTCGCCGGCGAGGAAGTGCATTCGATCCGCGGCGTGCTGAACGGCACGAGTACGTTCCTCCTCACCCGGCTCGAAGCCGGCGCCACGCTCGACGCGGCGTTGGCTGATGCGCGCAAACTCGGGTACGCCGAAGCCGATCCGGCCGCCGACCTGAATGGCAGCGATGCGGCTGCGAAAATTGCGATTCTCTGCACCGTGGCGTGGCGGACACCGGTCCTCGCCGACCAGGTCTCAGTGACCGGAATCGAAGCTGTGATTCCTGTGGCGCGGGAAGGCGGATGGCGCCTGGTGGCCACTGCGTTCCGCGATGGCGATCGGATTCGCGCGCATGTGGGACCGGAACGCCTGCTCGCGGCTGATCCGCTCGCGTCCGCACAGGGAGTCGTGAACGTGGTGGAGGTCAGGGCGTCGCTGGCCGGAGCACTGACCTGGAGCGGAGCTGGTGCAGGCGGCGCCGCCACCGCGTCCGCATTGGTGGGCGACACACTGTCCGCGGCTCGTCAGGCGCTGCGGCGCCTCCGGGCGAGGGTAGCCGCATGACGGTCACGGCCCTCCACCGCGCGGCGCACACGCTCACGGCGGTTCCCCTGCAATGCGCATCGTGTGGACGTCCGCACGATGCAGGTCCGTCGCCCGTCTGCCCGGAGTGCCTCGGTCCGCTCGAGCCTGTGTACGACTCGCACCGGCAGCTTCCGGATCGCCACGAAATTGCCGCTCGCCCGCGATCGCTCTGGCGCTATCGCGAATGGCTGCCGTTTACGGGCCGCCCGGTTCGCTGCCTCAATGCCGGCTGGACGCCCCTCATCGATGCGCCGCGCCTCGCCGAGTCGTTAGGCATCTCGCGTTGCCTGGTGAAGCACGATGCCGGGTCGTTCCCGTCGCTGTCGTTCAAGGATCGCGTGGTGGCGACGGCGCTCAATGCGGCGCACGCATTCGGGCTGACGGTCGTCGGGTGCGCGTCGACGGGGAATCTCGCCAACGCCGTCGCCGCCGCCGCGGCGCGCGAAGGACTCGAGGCGTGGATCTTCATCCCGCATGATCTCGAACCCGCGAAGGTTGCGGCATCCGCCGTCTTCGGTCCGAAGCTCGTGCGCGTCCGCGGCACGTACGACGACGTCAATCGCCTCTGTGCCCAGGTCGCCGATCGTTTCGGGTGGGGCATGGTCAACGTGAACCTGCGCGCGTATTACGGCGAAGGCTCCAAGACCGCCGCCTTTGAGATCGCCGAACAACTCGGCTGGCGCCTGCCCGATGCCGTCGTGGCGCCGATGGCCGGAGGATCGCTGGTCACGAAACTGGCGAAGGGTTTCGGCGAGTTCCTCGATGCCCGGCTCGTTCGTGGCGTCGCACCGCGATTGTACGGGGCACAGGCCGACGGCTGCGCACCAATCGTCAGGCTCGTGGAGCGTGGCGATGACACGCTTGTGCCCGAGAAACCGAACACGATTGCCAAGTCACTGGCGATTGGAAATCCGGCTGATGGTCGGTCCGCGGCGCGATTGATTCGATCCTCCGGCGGCTGGGCCGCAAGCGTCAGCGACGTTGACGTGGTCGAAGGAATCCGCCTGCTCGCGGAAACCACGGGCATATTCGGCGAGACCGCAGCGGGAGTGACCGTCGCGGTCGCGAAGAAACTCGCTCGTGATGGCCGCCTGTCGCCCGATGACGAAGTCGTACTCTGCATAACGGGAAACGGCCTGAAGACCACCGACGCAATTTCAGGATCGATCGAGATTCCCGAACCCATTGCGCCACGCCTTTCAGAAGTTTCAGCGCTCATCCAGTCCTGATCAGGTTTCTCTCACGTCTCACGTCCCACGTCCACCAACCATGCCAGTCCTCAGCCTTCCTTCTGTACTCACTTCGTTGACGGGGGGTGTACACACCATCCCCGCCACAGGCACGACAGTCGCGGAGGCACTCGACGACGTCGTCCGCCGCTTCCCCGGCCTTTCACCACGTCTTCGCGACGAACACGGCGAACCGTATCCGTTCGTGACCATCTACCTGAATGACGAGGACATCAGGTTCATCGGCGGCTTTGGGGCCGCCGTTCAGGCCACTGACGAACTGTCGGTTGTGCCGGCCGTGGCAGGAGGCTGAGATGACTGCCGCGACGCTTCCCGAACGCGCGACCGGTGACCTCGCGCCTGACGAGTACCTGCGGTACAGCCGCCACCTGATTCTCCCCGAGATCGGCATCGAGGGGCAGCGCAGGCTGCGCCAGGCGCGCGTGCTGCTCGTTGGCGCCGGCGGGCTCGGCTCGCCCGCCGCGTTGTACCTGGCCGCTGCCGGCGTGGGCACGCTCGGGCTGGTCGACTTCGACGCCGTGGATGCCTCGAACCTGCAGCGGCAAATCCTGCACGGCACGGCCGACATCGGCCGCAGCAAGCTCGACTCGGCGCGTGACCGGCTCCACGACATCAATCCTCATGTGCACGTGGAAGGATTTCCGGTGCGGCTCAGCGCGGACAATGCGCGCGAAATCGCCGAGGGCTTCGATGTCATCGTGGACGGAACCGACAACTTCGCCACGCGCTACCTGGTGAACGATCTCTGTGTCCTGCGGAACGTGCCTAACGTCTACGGGAGCATCTTCCGGTTCGACGGCCAGGCCTCGGTTTTTGCCACGGCGGACGGCCCATGTTATCGGTGCCTGTACCGTGAACCGCCACCAGCCGGGCTGGTGCCGGCCTGCGCGGAAGGTGGAGTGCTTGGCGTTCTGCCTGGCCTGGTGGGGACGATTCAAGCCACCGAAGCGATCAAGCTGATCACCGGCGCGGGAACAACACTGATTGGGCGACTGCTGCTGGTTGATGCCCTGCACTGGCGACTCCGCACGGTTCGCGTCCAGCGCGATCCGTCATGTCCGGCCTGCGGCACGCGCACGATCACGGACCTGACGGATGCCGTGCAGCTGTGTGCTGCGCCGGCGGAGGTTGAACTCGACGCGATATTCGCGGCGGTGCCGGAGATTGAACCGGCGGCACTTTCCGCGCGCCTAGCGTCCGGGGAATCACTCGACATCGTTGACGTTCGCGAACCCTATGAGTTCGCGATCGCGCGCATCGAGGGGGCACGACTGATTCCGCTCGCGGCGCTCGAGCATCGCCTGGACGAACTCTCACGGGATCGTGAGATCATCGTGCATTGCAAGGCCGGCGGTCGGAGCGCACAAGCCGTGAAGCGGCTCCGGGCTGCTGGTTTCACGCGCGTACTCAATCTTGCGGGCGGGATTGAGCGGTGGAGTCATGACGTAGATCCCAAAGTGCCGCGGTACTGAATGGCAGGCCAGAGGCCAGAGGCCAGTGAGGCCAGAGGGAGTTCGAGGACTCAGCACCTGTGACCTGTTGCCTCTGGCCTCTGAGCTTCTGGCCTATATTGGTATCGTGTCCAGCCTCTCAATCGCGCTCCTCGGCTTCCTCCTCGGCGTGCGCCACGCCGTCGATCCGGATCACGTCGTCGCCGTCGGAACCATCGCCACGCGCTCTTCGTCATTCCGGCGCGCGGCGAGCGTTGGTGCGCTCTGGGGAATCGGCCACACGCTCACCATTCTGCTGGTTGGTGGCGGCATCATCGTCCTCCGCGTTGCGATATCGGCGCGCGTGGGACTCGCGATGGAGTTCGCCGTCGCGATCATGCTGATCCTGCTTGGCCTGCAGAACGTGGCCACGGCGCGGCGGAATGAAAACCGTGAACCATCGGCGGCGCGACCTTTCCTGGTTGGAATGGTTCACGGAATGGCCGGTTCTGCAGCAGTCGTCCTGCTCGTCCTCGCCACAGTGCGCGATTCGTGGTGGGCGTTCGCGTACCTGCTGTTGTTCGGACTGGGAACGGTCATCGGGATGGTCATCGTCACCGCGATCATTGCCGTGCCGGCGTCCCTCGCGGTTCGACGGGTTCGTAACGCCCGTCGCTGGCTTACGCTGGCGTCAGGCGTTGCCAGCGTCGTCCTGGGGCTCCTGCTGGCGAATGAGCTCACCGACAGTGCCGACGGATTGTTTTCCGACGCACCAGCCTGGACTCCGCGCTGAGCGCATCGCGAGGGAAGGTGCTGCGTCCTGATCCCTCGGTGGCGAAAGCGTTTTCCCGCCGTCTTCGCGCGTGGTATGCGCGTGAAGGACGTGACCTTCCATGGCGGGAGACGCGCGATCCGTATCGCATCCTGGTGTCAGAGCTGATGCTGCAGCAGACGCAGGTGTCGCGGGTCCTCGACTATTACGACCGCTTCCTCACGCGCTTTCCGACGCTGGATGACGTCGCTCGTGCCCGTCCGAGCCAGGTGCGCGAAGCGTGGCGCGGACTGGGATATTATGCCCGCGCGCGCAACCTCCACCGGCTCGCGCGCACCGTCGCACCGCCTAACGGCTCTGGCGTCATGCCCGACGAGCCGGGGCAATTGCGTGAGTTGCCCGGGATCGGCGCGTACACGGCCGGCGCGGTCGCTTCGTTTGCATACGAGCGGCGAGCGGCCCTGGTCGACACCAACGTGGCTCGCGTGCTCCGGCGGGTGTTCGTGCCTCGCGTTCCTCACAAGACCGGGAAGGGACAGCGCGTCCTGTGGACGATTGCCGCCGCGATCCTGCCCCGAACGGGCAAGGCGACATGGACGCACAACCAGGCACTGATGGAACTCGGGGCTTTGGTTTGCACCGCGCGGGTTATGCGCTGCGACGTCTGTCCGGTCATGCGGTACTGCCTAACGGGCAAGGGCATGGGGCATGGGGCATAGGGCATGGAACTGCGGGTTCCCCCATGCCCCAGGCCCCCCAGGCCCCCATGCCCTATTTCTTGATGCGATGCGCCCGATTGAGCTGGTGGTCGTAAGCCCGCTCGTCAGGCCCAACGTAGATCTGCCGCGGCCGCGCAATCTTCTGCTCCTTGTCGAGCAACATCTCCTCCCACTGTGCCAGCCAGCCCGCCGTACGCGCGACCGCAAACAGGACCGTGAAGTAGTCCGTCGGGAACTTCATCGCCCGGTAAATCAGCCCGGTATAGAAGTCCACGTTCGGATACAGCTTTCGTGAGATGAAGTAGTCGTCGGCGAGGGCGATGCGCTCGAGCTCGAGTGCGATCTCCAGGTCCTTGTCCATGCCGGTGACCTTGAAGACATCGTACGCCAGCTGCTTCACGATCTTTGCCCGCGGATCGTAGCTCTTGTAGACGCGATGACCGAAGCCCATCAAGCGCTGGCCCTTCCCGCCCTTCACCTCGTCGATGAACGCCGGGACGTTTTTCGGGTGGCCGATCTCTTCGATCATCCGCAGCACCTGCTCATTGGCGCCGCCGTGCAACGGGCCGTAGAGCGCCGTGATGCCGGCAGCGACCGCGCTGAACGGATCGACGTGCGACGAGCCAACCGCGCGCACCGCACTCGTCGAGCAGTTCTGCTCGTGATCGGCGTGGAGGATGAACAGCACCTCGATCGCTCTCATGAAGGCCGGATGCGCTTCGTATTTCGGCTCGCTCATTCGCGCGATCATCGACAGGAAGTTGGCGCTGTACGGGAGGTCGTTGTCCGGATAGACAAACGGCAACCCTTTCGAGTGCCGGTAGCAGAAGGCAGCGAGTGTAGGCAGCTTCGCGAGCAACCGGATGATCGAGACGTATCGCCCCTGCTCGTCGTAGATCTCCTTTGCCTCGGGATAGAACGCCGACAGCGCGGCGACGGAGCTGGCCAGCATCGACATCGGGTGCGCGTCATAGCGGAACCCTTCGAGGAACCGCTTGATGTTCTCGTGCACGTACGTGTGGAACGTGATGTCGTGAACCCAGCTGTCGTATTGGTCCTGCGTGGGCAGTTCACCGAAACGCAGCAGGTACGCGACTTCGAGAAAGGTCGCCTGTTCGGCGAGTTGCTCGATCGGGTACCCTCGATAGCGCAGGATGCCCTTGTCGCCGTCGATGTAGGTAATCGCACTCCGGCATGACGCGGTGTTCATGAAGGCCGGGTCGTAACTCATCATCCCGAAGTCGTCTTCATCGACGCGAACCTGGCGCAGGTCCATCGCGCGGATGGTTCCGTCGATAATCGGCACGGAGTATGACTTTCCAGTGCGGCTATCGCGAATGTCGAGCGTTCCAGAGGCAGTCGCTGCGGGAGCTGTGGATGCAGTCATTGTTGCGGTGCGTTGAGCGGTGCGTGTGCGTCATGCCATCCGACAGAATGAAAGCTAGCGGACAGTAGGAACGGGGTCATATTCTCGCCGACCATCCTGTCGTGTGATCGCCCACACGGCGCAGGTGAAACACAGAACCCGAACCCATCCGCATGGACGCCCTCCGACTGCTGCTCGTCGTGCTCGCGGCAGTCATTGGTGGCGCCATCAATTCGATTGCTGGTGGTGGTACGCTCGTCACCTTCCCAGCGCTGGTCGGCCTGGGTGTGCCGGCGATTGTCGCCAATGCGACGAGTACCGTCGCGCTCTGGCCCGGCGCGGTCGGCAGCATGTTCGGTTATCGGGACGAGCTTGCAGGTGCACAGGCCTGGGCGATCCGCTTTGCGGTGCCCAGCCTCCTCGGCGGGCTGGTTGGTGCACTGCTTCTACTGCGGACGCCGGGGGAGCGCTTCGACGCGATCGTTCCCTGGCTGGTGCTCAGCGCGACACTTCTGTTCGTGATTCAGCGCCCTCTGATGGCGGCCATGCGACGAAGAATCAGGCCAGAGGCCACAAGCCGCAGGCCGGAGGAACGGCCGAGTCACGAGTCACGAGTCACGAGTGCCGAGAATGATCCTGCGACGCGGCCTCCATCGGCAGGCCTCCTTCTGTTCCAGTTCGGCATTGCCGTCTATGGCGGCTATTTCGGCGCGGGAATCGGCATCCTGATGCTGGCAGCGCTCGGATTCATGGGTTTCTCGAATGTCCACCGCATGAATGGCCTCAAGAACTGGGGCGGCTTGTGCATCAACGTGACCGCCGCGGCGACGTTTGCGATACTCGGCCTGGTGTATTGGCCGGTCGCGATCACGATGGCGATCGGGGCGACGGTAGGCGGTTATGCGGGGTCGAGATTGGCGCAACGAGTCTCACAGCAATCGGTGAGAATTCTCGTGATCCTTATCGGTTTTGTAGCCGCGGCGTGGTTGTTCTATGAGTAGCAAGAAGCAAGAAGTCTTACGCAATCCCGGTCTTCACCGCCTTTCTCACCACATCCACAAACACATCGATCTCCGCCGGCATCGTGTAAATGCTCGGCGTGATGCGCAGCCCGTTGAACTCCGCATGGTTGATCGGCGTGGTGCGGATGCGATGCTTGTTCCAGAGCCAGCCGAAGAGCTTGTCCGTCTCGATGCCTTCAACGCTCAGCAGCGCAATACCGCAGGACTGCGTGTTGTTCAGTGGCGTCGGGACCTTGATGCGTGAGCTTTCCGCCATCAGCGCTTTGGCCCAGCGATCGCGCAGGTAACGCAGGCGCGCTGCCTTTCGTTCCAGTCCAATTCCGCGATTGAAGGCCACCGCAACGGAAATCGCGTTGTGATTCGCGGCCGGATGCGTCCCGATCTCCTCGTACTTCCGGATGTTTTCGTCCATCTCCTTCGGCGCAGCCATCAGGGGCCACAACGACTTGATCTTGTCCCGACGGACGTAGAGGAAGCCGGTGCCGATCGGGGCGTGCAGCCACTTATGCAGGCTGGTCCCGTAGTAATCGACGTCGAGGTCATCGCGCACGAATGGGAAGTGCGCGAAGGCGTGCGCTCCGTCGACGAACAAGGTGACGCCCTTCTCGCGCGCCAGCTTTGCGATCTGCTTCACTGGGAAGATGTGCCCGGTGAGGTTGGTGATGTGGGTGATCTCGATGACGCGAGTTTGCGGCGTTATCGCCTGCCGGAATCGGTTGACGATGTCCTCGTCCGAACCTGGCGGCCCGCCGAGTGAAATCGTCTTGACGACGATGCCATCGCGACGCGCGCGCTGGTCCCAGGTGGTCATCATCCGACCGTAATTCTGGTTGGTGATGATGACTTCGTCGCCACGCTTCAGGTCGAGCCCGAGGATCATGATTTCCTGCGCCTCGGACGCGTTGCGGGTGATCGCCATCTCTTCCGGATCACAACCAAACATCTGCGCGAGGTCGCGTCGGCAACTTTCGATTCGCGGTTCGAGCACGTCCCACATGTGCGTCACCGGCAGCTCGTTCGAGAATCGGATGTCGCGGATCATCGCTTCGAGCACGTGGGTCGGTGCGGGACTGCAGCCGCCGTTGTTCAGGTTGATCAGCGTGTTGTCGTTATCGAACGCACGCGAGATCTCTGCCCAATAGTCCTCCTCAGACGCCACCGCTGTAGCCGATTTTCCGGCCGCGACTTCCTCTGCCCGCAGCAGTGACCTGAACGCGCCGGCGTTCATGACTGGCAGGGCAAACCCAGCCCGGGCGAGGGAAGAAACGAAGGTCCGTCGGTTAGTCATGGGGACTCCAATGGAGGGTGCGGCCTCGGTTCGCACCGAACGTTACACGAGAAGGCGTAGGGTGCGAAGGGTGCAAAGGGTGCAAAGGGTGCCGAGGGTGCGGAGGGTGCGGTAACATCGGTGCACCCTGTGAACCCTACGCACCCTCTGCACCCGGCTTCACCCTAGCTTCTCCGGCTGAGCCAGATCGAGCGTGAAGTAGAACCGCGTTCCCCTCTCCAGCTCTGTCGCGACCTGCAATTCGCCGCCCATGGCGCGGAGCAACTTCTGGCAGATCGACAAGCCGAGTCCCGCGCTCGAAAATGCGTAGTCGCCGGGCGTCTGGCGCTGGCGGAAGGCCTCGAACAGGCTCCCCATCACGTGCTCCGGAATGCCTCGTCCGGTGTCTTGCACCGAGAACTCGATTTTCGATCGGCCGATTTCGCGGGTGCTCACGGTGACCGAGCCCGTGTTGGTGAACTTGATCGCATTGGTCGCGAGGTTCAGCAGCACTCGATTCAGGGCCGACGGATGACCGATGCGCACGTCGGCGGACGGTCCACTGGCCTTCATCTCGAGGCGCTTCTCTTCGGCCATCGGCCGCAGGATGTCCATGATCGACTGCAGGACATCTGACACCGAGAACGGAATCGCTTCCGTGTCGACGAGCGTCGTGCCACCGCGCGCGAGCTCGATGACGTCACCAGCGAGTGAGCTCAGCCCGAAGGCGGCGCTGTACACCAGCCCGAGCTGGCGCTGCTGAATCGGCGACAATTCACCGCCGGCGCCGGCGCGCAGACGTTCGGCGAGAATGAGGATCGAGCCGAGTGGTGAGCGCATGTCATGCGCCATCTCGACCACCAGCTGTTGGGCGTCCTGTCCGGTGAGTCGTGAGGCAAAGCGATGCGCGGCGTCGAGGTCGAGCGATTCCTGCACGCGTTCGAGTGCGCGCAGGATCGCAACGACGTCGCTGGCCTGGTCACGTACGTCAGGCGCTTCGGCGTGCTCCAGGAATGCGCGACGCAGGCGCTCGAGGAGGCGACGCGTCGGTACAAATGGCGGGAGACCGCGCACCTCGGGAGTGCCCCCCGTTGCAACGCGCCGCACGGCGTCGGCCAGCGTGCCGACCGCGGACCGCATGTCGATCGGGCTCGAGGTGGCGTGTGGGCCGAGCGTCCAGGAACTCCCCACGTCAGCGGCGGCGCCGGTCAGGGCGCGCCAGGTAGCCGATCGAATTTCTTCGATCGGATGCCCTTCACGCGGGCGTGACGAGGCCTTGGCCGGTTTTGCCGTTTCGATCGCCACCGCCCTCCTCTATACGCGGGTCAGACCGGGGTCAGAACAGGGTCAGACCGGGGTCAGAACAGGGTCTGACCCTGGTCTGACCCTGGTCTGACCCCCAGAACCAGCGGCCCGGTGTTACCGGGCCGCGATCTGTCATTCGTCGACCGCTCCCGCCATTTCTTCGCGGCGGAAGCCGTGCTTCTCCATCAACCGGTACAACGTCGTCCGGTCGATGCTCGCCAGCCGGGCCGCTTTGGACATGTTCGAACCGGCACGGGCGACGAGCTGCGCGAGGTATTCCTTCTCGAAGTGCGCGATGAGCTTCTCCTTCGCCAGGTGGAACGGCTCGGTGAGCATGCCCGCCGGCAACCCGTTCGACGGCTTTTCCGACCCCGCTTCGTCGTAGATCGGGACGTCGTTCGACAGGACGAGATGTCCCGGTTCCGTCAGCACGGCCAACTGCTCGATCACGTTCTGCAGCTCGCGGACGTTGCCGCGCCAGGGCCGCGTGCGCAGGAACTCGATGGCGTCTTCGGAGAGCTTGGGCGTGGCCTCGTTAGGGCCGCGATGCCGCTCCCAGAACACGGAGAAGAAATGGTTGGCGAGGAGCGGGATGTCCTCCGGACGCTTGCGCAGCGGCGGAAGGTTGATGGGGACGACGCGGAGCCGGTAGAGCAGGTCCTCGCGCAGGGTCCCCTTCGCCACGCACTCCTGGGGGGTGCGGTTCGTCGCCGAAATGAATCGGACGTCCACCACCGCGTCTTCCTTCTCGCTACCGACCCGTCGGACGACGCCGTCCTGGATCACGCGCAGCAGCTTGGCCTGCAGCGGCAGCGACATCTCCGTCAGTTCGTCGAGGAAGAGCGTGCCGCCGTTTGCGATCTCGAGTAAGCCGGGTTTGTCCCGATCCGCGCCGGTGAAGGCGCCTTTCCGATGACCAAACAGCTCGGACTCGAGCAGTCCTTCCGGGAGTGCCGCGCAGTTGATCGGCACCATCTGGCGCGAAGCACGACGGCTGTGCGCGTGAATGAACTGTGCGATGACTTCCTTGCCGGTGCCGCTTTCGCCCATGATCATGACCGAGGCGTCGGTGCTGGCCACCTTGCGCGCGAGATGGACGGCGGCA
>Ga0209485_1000428_pt1 | contig 12185 bp, 7 predicted proteins | sample NCAS100_FD_187516 | JGI IMG/M metagenome (GOLD analysis project Ga0209485, IMG submission 187516) | Agricultural soil microbial communities from Utah to study Nitrogen management - NC AS100 (SPAdes) (version 2) | ecosystem: Environmental > Terrestrial > Soil > Agricultural land | place: USA... | reverse complement strand
ACGATGTTTTACAACTCAGTTTCATGTCAAAGAACAAGGGGCAGGTAAACCAACTTTTAGGCGCGGCCCGCGTCAGGACGAAAGTGTGCTTAAAAAGTTCTTGACATCGATCGTCGCTTCATAGATGCGATCTCTGCGGTTAACTGTAATCGCGGTAGCTGATTCAACGCCGAGATCGCCGAGATCGCAGAGATATGCAGAGAAGACTTAGCGAGTATGGGTTACGAAGTTATCCACGGTAATGCGTCGCATCATGCTGATGTAGCCGAGTTCATCGCGGTCCTGAATAGTCTCGATGCGCACCCCGAAATGCGCGCGTTCTTTGACTCGAAGTCAAACGTAACTGTCGCCCGTGCTCCGGGTCGCCTCGACGTAATGGGCGGCATTGCCGACTACTCCGGCTCGCTCGTGCTTGAGTTGCCGATCGCGGAAGCAACCTTCGTAGCGTTGCAAAAAGACGATTCGCGTAACTTGCGCGTCATTAGTTCGTTGGACGACACGACGCGAATGCTGACATTCACCATGCCTTTCGGGCAGTTGGAGGAAAGAGGTAAGCCGATTGATTACGACGATGCTCAGCGATATTTCAGTCGGGACGTCAGCGAACATTGGGCTGCTTACGTAGCGGGTGTTTTTCTCGTGCTGATGCGTGAGTTGAGTACACGCTTCAATCAGGGCGCCCGTTTGTTTATTTCGTCGCGTGTTCCCGAGGGCAAGGGTGTTAGTTCGTCCGCGGCGCTCGAAGTAGCGACGATGATGGCAGTAGCGGCCGCTTTCGACGTCGATATTCCTCCACGACAGTTAGCGCTGCTATGCCAGCGAGTTGAGAACCTGGTCGTTGGCGCACCCTGCGGCGTGATGGACCAGATGACTTCCGTTTGCGGTGAAGAAAACCAATTACTCGAGATGTGCTGTCAACCTGCGGAACTGCGAGGCACGATCGAGTTACCTGGAGATCTCGCCGTCTGGGGAATTGACTCGGGTGTGCGGCATTCGGTTGGCGGCGGGGATTACGGATCGGTTCGGGCCGGAACGTTCATGGGTTATCGAATCATCGCGGACGTGGCTGGTTTGCGAGTTATCGGCGACGGCCAGAGAGTTGTCATTGAGGATCCGTATTGGAATGGATATCTGGCTAATCTTACGCCGGAAGAGTTCGAGGAACGCTTCGCGAAGAACCTACCTGAAACAATGATCGGAGAAGAGTTTGCCGCGCTTTATGGCGGAACGACCGATACAGTTACAAACGTTAAGCCCGAACAGACGTATCCGATTCGCGCACCGGTGGCCCATGCAGTTTACGAGAGTTCACGCGTCAACACTTTTGCCAACTTGCTGCGCGAAAGACGCGCGCCGTTTTCCACGCAGGAAAAAGTAGCGCTCGGTCAATTGATGTACGATTCGCATGCAAGTTATTCCGCTTGCGGCCTCGGTTCGGCGGCCACAGATACGCTGGTCGAGTTAGTGAGAACCGCGGGAGTGGATCGGGGGTTGTACGGTGCAAAGATCACCGGTGGTGGAAGCGGTGGAACGGTCGCAGTGCTAGGAAATCGAGATGCGTTCACATCTGTTAGAGATGTTGCGCAGAGCTTTTATAAGTTGACTGGATATCATCCGTACATCTTCAGCGGTTCATCTCCCGGCAGCGCGGCATTTGGGCATTTTTTGTTGAGACGGGTTTAGTGCTTTGTGCTTTGTTTTGGCGTGAATCAGCTTTGCACAAAAGGTCGCATATATGATGGTTTTCTCTGGCAGCCCTCTCTGTATTTTGCGGCCTCTGCGTAGACATGACGGTTAAACGCAGAGAAGGCAAAGTACAGTGAGGCCGCAGAGAAGAAGTCACTTTTTGTGCAAAGCAAATGATCTGAAAAACAAAGCACCAAGCATTATGAACCAAGCGCAAAGAACAAAGCACGAAGCACAAAGTACAGAATGAAATGACAATTCTCGTAACCGGCGGTGCCGGCTATATAGGAAGTGTTACCACGCAGTTGTTGCGTGCACGCGGCGAGCAGGTGGTTGTTCTGGATAACCTGTCACGCGGCCATCGCGGCGCGGTTGCCTCTGACGTTCCTTTTTATGAAGGCAACGTCGGCGACCGCGAGCTGGTCGCCAGGATTGTGCTTACTCATAAGATCGAGGCGTGCATCCATTTCGCCGCCTTCGCTTACGTCGGGGAATCGGTCAGCAACCCGGCTCTTTATTATGAGAACAATGTCGAACAAGGCCTTCGGTTACTAGGCGGCCTCGTTGAATCAGGAATTCGCCATCTAGTGTTCTCTTCGACGTGCGCGACATATGGGGAACCGCAACGTATTCCGATCGATGAGGAGCATCCACAGCTGCCAACGAATCCGTACGGATGGTCCAAACTCTTTCTCGAGCGCATAATGGCCGACTACGATCGGGCCTATGGACTGAAGTTTGTTGCACTTCGCTACTTCAACGCGTCCGGAGCAACCTCAGACCGCGGTGAACATCACGATCCCGAAACGCACCTCATTCCACTCGTGCTGAAAACTGCGCAAGGCGAACTCGATCACATCGCCGTGTTCGGTAACGACTACCCGACTAAAGATGGCACGTGTGTCCGTGACTACATTCACGTGCTTGATCTCGCAGAGGCGCATTTACTCGCATTGCACTACCTGCGCGCCGGCAATGCGTCTACCGCAATTAATCTCGGCAATGGGCAAGGCTACTCAGTCCTTGATGTGATTGAAACAGCTCGCCAAGTTACCGGCGCAGAAATCCAAGTCCGGATGCAGGAACGTCGTCCGGGTGACCCATCGCATCTTGTCGCGGACTCGTCGCGGGCGCAGTCCGTTCTTGGTTGGCAGCCCCAGCATGCCGACCTTAAACGGATCGTCGATTCAGCGTGGCTATGGCACACAAAGGGGCATACAAAGAATGTGCGCGGCTACGACACTATTTCAGATTCTCAGCGGAGGACAGTATGAAAATCATTATTCGGAGCGCGTTAATCAGTGCGTGTTTGATCTTTGTTTCAGCTTGTCAGAACGCAACCGCGCCACCCAACGGCGCAGGAACCACTCCGGAGAATCTCCGCCTGGCTTTCGTTACCAACAACAGTTCGGATTTTTGGACCATCGCTCGAAAGGGCACTCAAAAAGCCGACACCGAACTACCCGACGTTACAGTGGATTTTAGAATTCCTTCCGAAGGCACGGCCGCAGATCAGAAACGAGTGATTGATGATCTAATGGCATCGGGTGTCCATGGTATCGCCGTTAGTCCGGTCGACCCTGAAAATCAAACGCAGGCGATTAACGACGCCGCCAAACGTGTGTTGCTTGTGACACAAGACTCAGACGCGCCTCAAAGTGATCGCGCCTTCTATGTCGGCACTGATAACGTCGCCGCAGGACGACGCGCCGGAGAATTGATCAAAGAAGCACTACCGCAGGGCGGCAAGATCATGATCTTCGTTGGCAAGCTTGACGCACGCAATGCGCAAGAGCGTCTCCAGGGAATTAAGGAAACATTGGCGGGCTCGAATATTCAGATCATCGACGTCAGAACTGACGATACCGATCGCGTACGTGCGAAGGCGAATGCTTCAGACACTCTTGTCAGTCACTCAGACGTCGCAGCACTCGTCGGATTATGGAGCTACAACGGTCCCGCCATTCTCGGTGCTGTGAAAGACGCAGGCAAGATCGGACAAGTTAAGATCATCGCTTTCGACGAGGAAGACGAAACCCTCGCTGGAGTCAAAGACGGCTCCATCTACGCCACGGTCGTACAACAACCTTTTGAGTTTGGTTATCAGGCGATCAGGTTGATGCGCGATTACCTGAGGGGTGAAAAGTCGGCGATTCCAGCGGGTAAACAGGTGTTCATACCTACTCTCGTAGTCAAGAAAGACACTGTCGAGGAGTTCACAAAGAAAATTAATCAACTCCGCGGACGGTGATTCATGGAGTTAAGAAATGCCAAACAATAAATACACACCGCGCCCCGAGCATAAATTCAGTTTTGGCCTTTGGACAATTGGTAATCGTGGTCGCGATCCATTTGGCGACGCAGTTCGGCCCACACTCACGCCGGTAGAGGCGGTTCGAATGCTGGGCGAGATTGGGGCCTACGGCGTCAACTTTCACGATAACGATCTTGTCCCCATTGACGCCACGCTGCGAGAGCGAGATCGGATCGTGAATGAGTTTCGTCGAGCGTGTGAAGAAAACGGTGTGGTGGTGCCGATGGCCACTGTAAATCTTTTTTACGATCCCGTTTTCCGTGACGGCGCCTTCACAGCTAATGACAAATCCGTGCGGGCCTATGCGTTGCAAAAGACTATGCGGGCGATGGATTTGGGGGCTGAATGTGACGCCAAAATCTTCGTGTTGTGGGGTGGGCGTGAAGGTGCTGAAACCGACGCCTGCCGTCGGCCCGACGATGCGGTAAAGAGGTTAAGAGAAGCGCTGAATTATCTGTGTGAGTATTCACTCGACAGAAAGTACGACTATAGGTTCGCTCTTGAAGCGAAACCAAACGAGCCGCGCGCAGACATCTACATGCCTACCACGGGCGCGTATCTCGCTTTGATTTCTACGCTGGACCGGCCGGATATGGTTGGTGTCAATCCGGAAGTCGCGCACGAACACATGGCGGGCCTCAACATGACGCACGCCGTCGCCCAGGCCTGGGAGGCCGGCAAACTTTTCCACATCGATCTCAATGACCAGATTCCGGGCCGATACGATCAGGACTTGCGTTTTGGATCTGCGAATCCCAGGGCCGCGTTCTGGCTTGTCAAGTTTCTCGAAGACGTAGGTTATGCGGGTTCCCGTCACTTCGATGCGCACGCATATCGCACCGAAGACTATGAAGGGGTGAAGGAATTCGCCCGCGGTTGCATGCGCACGTATCTGATCCTGAAGGAGAAAGCCGCGCAGTGGAACAATGACACGGAAATTAAAGGGTTGCTCGCGGAGATGTCTGAGACGGCTGGCGATGGACGGGGAAACAAGTTCTCCACGCAACATGCGAGCGAGTTGTTGTCCGCTACTTTTGATCGTACCGGGTTGGCAAGTCGTGGCCTGAATTATGAGCGGCTCGATCAACTCACGATGGACATTCTTTTAGGAGTCAGGTGAATCGCACTTCAATGACCGCAATTCTGTATCGATCGCCGGTTGCTGTCTGTGTTCTGTTGTTGAGTATCGTCACGGCTAACGGGCAGAAACCTGTAGTCGGCGATCGAATTCAGCGCGAAGCAAAAGCGTTTGAGTTGGACGAAGTGCGACTACGCGAAAGCCCGTTTAAGCGCGCCATGATGCTCGACGCAGAGTATCTGTTGCGTCTCGAACCGGATCGATTACTCAGCTGGTTCCGAAAAGAAGCGGGACTCACGCCGAAAGGTGAAGTCTACGGAGGTTGGGAAGCGAGAGGCATTGCCGGTCACTCGCTGGGTCACTATCTATCCGCTTGCGCAATGATGTTTGCCTCCACGGGAGATGCCCGCTTTAGGCAACGCGTTAGTTATATCGTGAATGAGCTTCACCTTATCCAACGCGCCCACGGTAACGGTTATCTAGCCGCTATTCCGAACGGTAAAAAGCTTTTCGCTGAGGTTGGGTCGGGGCAGATCCGTTCGCAGGGTTTCGATCTGAATGGTGGCTGGGTTCCCTGGTATACGTTGCACAAGCTGTTTGCCGGTCTGCTCGACGCCAATCGCCATTGCCGAAATCCACAAGCGCTGAGTATTGCCCTCAAACTTGCGAACTGGACCGATTCCATCGTTGGCGGGCTAAGCGACGAACAGTTTCAGCGCATGCTGGCGTGCGAGCACGGCGGGATGAACGAGTCGCTGGCTGAGTTGTACGCACGCACCGGTGACGAAAACTATCTAAAGCTCTCCCGACGCTTTCATCACAAAGCCGTTTTGGACCCACTAGCGCGGCGCGAGGATCGTTTGCGTGGTCTGCATGCCAATACACAGATTCCAAAAGTAATCGGGCTGGCACGCCGGTACGAATTAACTGGAGACCCCAGCGAGAGAACGTCAGCAGAATTCTTCTGGGACCGTGTTGTTCATCACCACTCCTACGTTATCGGTGGCAATAGCGAAGGTGAGCATTTTGGACCACCAGACAAACTTAATGATCGTCTGACCGAGAACACTACCGAGACCTGCAACACTTACAACATGCTTAGGCTCACTCGCCAACTGTTCCAGTGGCGTGCATCGGTTGAGTATGCAGACTATTACGAACGCGCGCTCTACAACCACATACTTGCTTCGCAAAACCCGGACGATGGCATGGTTTGTTATTTCGTACCGCTAAAGTCAGGTTCGCGAAAGGCTTATTCGACTCCCTTTGACAGTTTCTGGTGCTGTGTCGGCACCGGAATGGAAAACCATGCGAAGTATGGCGAGGCAATCTACTTTCATAACGACGATAAATTGTGGGTGAACCTCTTTATCCCATCGGAACTGAGTTGGCGTGAAAAGAATTTGACGGTCACGCAGGACACGGATTATCCGAACTCGAACTCGACGACGCTGACGTTCAAAACGCGACGACCGGTGAATCTTGGGTTGCGTTTGCGTTATCCGGGTTGGGCCAGACAGGGCATCGTTGTGGTTGTAAATGGAAAGCCCGAAAGCGTTGCCGGCCAGCCAGGCAGTTTTGCGGAGATAAGACGTTCCTGGAAGAACGGCGATCGCGTTCAGTTAACTATCCCGATGTCGCTGCGAATGGAAGCACTGCCGGACAATCCGCGACGCGCGGCGATCCTGTACGGTCCAACTGTGTTGGCGGGAGAACTTGGACCAGCAGACGAATCAGGTGTTCAAGGTCTGATGCTCGTTCCCGCGCTCGTTACCGACAATCCTTCCCTTACCGACTGGCTTAAGCCCGTTTCAGAACGTTCAGCCTTCCGCACGATAAGCGTCGGACGGCCGCGGGACGTGCAGCTTTCTCCCTTTTATCGATTGCATCATCGTCGCTACGTGGTCTATTGGGATCTGTTCTCGGCGCAGCAGTGGATGGAACGCGAATCCGATTATCGAAAAGAGCTGGAACGCGCACGCCGGTTGGAGGCAATGACGGTTGATTTTGTCCAGCCAGGTGAGATGCAGCCCGAGCGCGACCACAACATGCGTGGCGAGCAGATCGAAACCGGAGAACATTTGGGTCGCAAATGGCGCCACGCCTTGAATGGCGGGTGGATTTCTTTCAATCTGAAGGTCCTGCCCGATCAACCGATATCGCTGGTCTCCACTTACTGGGGTGGTGAAACCGGTGAGCGAAATTTTGAGATCCTGGTAGACGGGGTGAAAGTTGCCGATCAATCGTTAAGAAACAACAAGCCGGGCCAATTCTTCGACCAAACCTACAAGATTCCGCCCGAACTGACTCGTAATAAAACGAAGATCACCATTCGCTTCCAGGCGTTACCAGGAAACATGGCTGGAGGGTTCTATGGACTGCGCATCGTTCGACCGGAGTAACGTCAGAGGCTTTGCACAAAAAGTCGTTTTCGCGGCTACGCCGCCTGATGTGCGGCGAAGGGTATGCCTCGCCGTAAGCGTTTTACGGCTTTGGGCTACGCCCTTCGTTTGGCCTTTGGCCTAAAAACCTTAGGGCATAGCGCGAACCAGGGGCACAGCCCATCGCATACATGCGAAATCGGCGGGGCGCAGCCGCCGCCGCACATCAGGCGGCGTAGCCGAAGCAGTAAAACTAAGAACTTTGTGTTCAAAGCCACGTCAGATCGTAGGAGGCTTTGTCGATGATAAGAATGCGAAAGATACTGCATGCGTTTGTTGCTCTAATTCTGTTGTCTATCGCGGTTGTTGCCGCGCCGGTCGAAAAATGGTCGGAACAAAAGGCGCGCGAGTGGTACGCGAGTCAACCTTGGTTGGTTGGCAGCAACTACAACCCAGCCTCCGCGATCAACCAACTGGAGATGTGGCAGGCGGAGTCTTTCGATCCCAAGCGAATTGATCTGGAGTTGGGTTGGGCCTCAGAGCTCGGCATGAATACCATGCGTGTTTACTTGCACGACCTCCTCTGGCAGCAGGATGCTGAGGGTTTCAAGCGCCGCCTCAATGAGTTTCTCGTTATCAGCTCAAGACATGGAATCAAACCGATCTTCGTGCTTTTCGATTCGGTGTGGGATCCGGATCCGCGATTAGGTAAGCAGCGTGCGCCTCGCCCCGGTGTACACAATTCGGGTTGGGTGCAAAGTCCAAGCAGAGCGCGATTGCAGGCGCCTGCTGAGTATTCGCATCTGGAAGCGTATGTGAAGGGTGTAGTCGGTGCATTTGGCAAAGATTCACGCGTTCTGGCGTGGGATCTTTGGAACGAGCCGGATAACGAAAACCATGGCAGCTACAACCAACTCGAACCGAAGAACAAAGTCGAACTGGTGTTGGCCCTGCTCCCAAAAACGTTTGCGTGGGCGCGTGAAGTTGAGGTGCAGCAGCCGCTGACCTCGGGCGTATGGAAAGGTGATTGGTCCACACCGGAAAAAATGACCCCGATGGACCGCTTGCAAATCGAACTATCTGACATCGTCACCTTTCACAACTACGACTCGCCTACCGAACTCGAGAAGCGCATTAACTGGCTGAAGCGGTATAACCGGCCGATGATTTGTACCGAATACATGGCGCGCGGCAATGGCAGTTTTTTCTTTGGGGCACTCCTGGTCGGCAAAGTCCACAACGTCGGCATGATCAACTGGGGATTGGTGCAGGGCAAGACTCAAACTCATCTGCCATGGGATTCGTGGCAACGTCCGTACACAGATCGCGAGCCATCAGTCTGGTTTCACGAGGTCTTCCGCAACGACGGCAAGGCATATCTTCGTGAGGAGGTTGACTTCATCAAGCGAATGACGGGTAAGGCGAAGAACAATTGAAGCCACAAAAAATCACAACGAGCAAAGAAATGAAAACTCGAACTGAATTATCTGTTTGGACCAGGCTACTTGGGCTCATCTGCGTAATCGGCCTTGTAACGCAAGTTACGTTGGCACAGGCGAACATCACGGTGCAGGTTGATAAGCCAGGTGCGCCGGTCCCCAAAACACTCTTTGGACTCTTCTTTGAAGACATTAACTTCGGCGCCGATGGAGGCCTTTATCCCGAGCGAATAAAGAACCGTTCGTTTGAGTTTCCCAACCCAATGATGGGCTGGACCAAAGTCGATCGCAGCGAACCTAAGGCGCAGCTTCACGTCTTCGACCAGGGTTCGATTAAGGACACGGCTAATTCTCATTACGTTCGTATTAAAGCGCCCGCAGGCAATAAAGGTTCCGGCCTGACGAATGAAGGCTTCCGTGGCATTGGTGTCGAGAAAGGCGCTGAGTACACGTTTTCCATCATGGTCCGTCGCGTCGATGGTCCCGCAGGGCATTTACGTGTTGAGATCAACGAAGGCGACCGGTTGTTGGGCGAAGCGCGCGTGTCTAATTTCACGAAGGACTGGAAAACCTATACCGCGACACTCCGCGCTTCTGACACAAGCAGTAAAGCAGGTTTGACTGTACTCCTGGAGGGGGAAGGTACAGTTGACATCGATATGGTTTCGCTTTATCCGAAGGACACATATCAGAACCGTCCTAATGGCTTGCGCAAGGATTTGGTGACCTTGTTAAAGGACATGAAGCCTGGCTTTCTTAGATTTCCGGGCGGCTGCATCGTTGAAGGCCGGTATCTCGATCAACGCTATCAATGGAAAACGACGATCGGCGATCTTGATGAACGCCGGCTGATCATCAACCGTTGGAACACTGAATTCAACTGGCGTTTGACACCCGATTACTACCAATCCTTTGGCCTTGGCTACTACGAATATTTCCTGTTGAGCGAAGACATCGGTGCGGAACCATTGCCGATTTTGAACTGCGGTATGGCTTGCCAGTTTAATTCCAGCGAGCTGGCGCCGCTTGAAGACCTGGACCACTACATTCAGGATGCGATCGATCTGATCGAATTTGCGAATGCGCCCGCAAATACGGAATGGGGTCGAAAGCGCGCGCAGATGGGCCATCCGCGGCCCTTCAATTTGAAAATGATCGGCATTGGCAATGAGCAGTGGGGACCGCAGTACGTCGAGCGGTACGAGGTCTTCGCTAAGGTATTGAAGCAGAAGTATCCGAATGTTCAACTGGTTTCCAGTGCCGGACCGTCGCCGGACGGGGAACGTTTCGATTTCTTATGGGAAAAGCTACGCGCACTGAACGCGGACCTTATCGACGAACACTACTACATGGCGCCGAAATGGTTCCGCGAGAACGCCGGACGTTATGACAATTACCCGCGCACCGGACCGAAAGTTTTTGCCGGTGAGTACGCGGCGCAGAGCGTCGGCATTGCGAGTCCGGACAACAAAAATAATTGGGAATGCGCGCTTTCAGAAGCGGCATTTATTACGGGTCTCGAACGCAATGCTGATGTGGTTGCGATGACGTCTTACGCGCCCTTGTTTGGACACGTTGACGCGTGGCAGTGGACGCCGAACATGATCTGGTTCGATAACCTGCGTTCGTACGGAACCCCAAACTATTACGTGCAGAGGTTATTCAGCGTGAATCGCGGGACCAGACTGCTACCAGTCCTGTTGGATGGTTCGAATAAAAACGGGCAGGGCGAAGTTTATGCAACCGCCTCATTGGATGAACCTGCGCGTGAGGTCATTGTCAAAGTTGTAAACACCGCCGCAACTGCAAAACCGATCACCATAGACATTGCTGGTCCGAAGCGAGTTGGAAAGACGGGCAACACTTTTGTGCTGGCAAGTTCTGACTTGAAAGCGGAGAACAGTCTCGACAATCCGACAAGAGTTGCACCAGTTGAACGGCAGATTACAGTCTCCGGCAATCAGTTTCCGTTTACACTTACGCCACAATCGCTAACAGTGATTCGGCTTGCGCTACGCTAAATGGCGTTGCACAAAAAGGGATGTTGGGAGCGAGTCTTCTCTGCGGTCTTTCGTGTATCTCTGCGTCTCCGCGTTCGAAAGCCATTTCAACGCAGAGGCCGCAAACATACGCAGAGCGTCGCAGAGAAAAACTAAGATATGCGACTCTTTGTGCAAAGCGACGCTAAATACAAAGTTGGACCTAGTAGAGCAGTCTCCCTAATGATGACGGCGACTCTGTGCGTCGTTGCGGTCATACGCGTTCCTCTCATCAACGCGCAAACAACTCAAACCGCGACAGTCACCATCGACGCGCGCAAAGTCAATAATCAGATTAGCCCTTTACTCTATGGCCAGTTTCTGGAATTCATGTATGAGGGAATCAAGCGCGGCTTACATGCCGAGCTGATTCGCAACCGCAGCTTCGAAGAACCGCCAAATATTACCGGACTTTCCCGTTACTGGGAGCGGTATCCTGACGATCGAAACGACGATTACGCACTTGCTTTTCGCTGGGATGAAGAAGTGTCGTACCCGGAACATCAGCAGGTAAAGGTTCGCACTGGCGAACCTGAGACGAAGCAACATTCAACGCGTGTCCAGGCAGGCGACGGCGTAATCGACCGGCATGGACTTTACCAATCGGGCATTCCCATCAAAGCTGGGGTCACATATCAAGGTTATCTCTGGATGAAGACGAATGATTACCTTGGCGCCGTTGCACTTGCTCTCGAATCTGAAGCGCAACCGGGCGTCGTCTACGCCTCAACCGAAGTCAATGTGATTCGGGGTGACTGGCGGAAGTATGAGTTTACTTTGGCGCCCTCGAAGACCGATTCGCTCGCTCGCATTGCGATCCTTTTTCCAGGCAAAGGGACAATCTGGATCGACCAGGTCTCGTTAATGCCCGGTGATGCAATGCCTGGAAGCGTGCGCCGTGACGTGTTTGAAAAGATAAAAGCGTTGAGGCCGGCCTTCATTCGGTGGCCGGGAGGAAATGTGGCGCAAGACTATCGTTGGCTCTGGGGTGTTGGACCACGGGACGCGCGTGTCACCTGGTCCAATCTCTCCTGGAAGAACGAACCCGAGCCGAGCGACTTTGGGACCGATGAGTTCATTCTGCTTTCTCGCGCTGTGGGTGCTGAGCCTTCAATCACAGTCAATGTGGAGGGTCGGGGCGCTACTGCTGAAGAGGCGGCTGCCTGGGTCGAATACTGCAACGGACCGGCAAATTCAGAGCATGGTGCGAGGCGAGCCGCGAACGGTCACCCGCAACCATTCGGCGTG
>Ga0209485_1000426_pt1 | contig 12258 bp, 9 predicted proteins | sample NCAS100_FD_187516 | JGI IMG/M metagenome (GOLD analysis project Ga0209485, IMG submission 187516) | Agricultural soil microbial communities from Utah to study Nitrogen management - NC AS100 (SPAdes) (version 2) | ecosystem: Environmental > Terrestrial > Soil > Agricultural land | place: USA... | reverse complement strand
GCGAGCGTCACGGTTTCCAGTGTGAATTTACCCCGCCACACTCGCACAGTTCCTTCAAACGACGATGGCGATTTCGAAATCAAATCGTTGGAGCCCGGAATGTATCGCCTTGAAGTGAACGCGGCGGCTTACGTCAGCCTTCCCGTCGATCCGGATAAGCAGATTCATCGAGTTGGCGATTCAGTTACCGTGAACATGATCAAGGGCGGTGTTATCACGGGAAAAGTTTCGACTGCCGATAACGATCCCGTTGTCGCTGTCCGCGTGCGTGCGATGATGATTCGCGACGAGAATGGCCAGCGATCACAACAACCGGCACAGTCGCTTGATAGATTCACAGATGATCGGGGCGTCTACCGGATCTTCGGCTTGCTTCCCGGCACATATGTTGTCTTCGCCGGCGGTCGAGGGTTATGGGGAGCGGGAGCGAATGCATACGACAACGATGCGCCGAGCTTCGCGCCATCTTCTACCAGAGATACGGCTGAAGAAGTATCGCTTGCTCGAGGAGAGGAACGAACCATCGACATTCGTTATCGTGGGACGAGCGGTCACGCGGTTAGCGGCAATGTTAAGGCGGCCACCACCCCAGACTCGCGATGGGTAACAATCAAACTCGAACGCGTTGTTAACTCCGAACCGGATTTGAGGATCTCCACTTATGTACGAGACGCACAAGGTTTCGAGTTCACGGGTGTCGCAGATGGGGATTATTTAATTTGGGCTGATTACGGATCCCAAAGCGGCGAGGTGCTCCGTTCGGAAGCAAAGCGAATCACCGTGAAGGGCGCAGACATCACGGGCATCGAGCTGATAGTGAAACCGCTGGCGTCAATCGCGGGAGTAGTAGCTTTAGAATCGTCGACGATTGAGGAGTGCAAGGGAAAACCGCGTCCATTATTTGAAGAGACGCTTGTTTCTATTCAACGCAACCGTTCATCAAACAGCCTGTTACAAACATCGCCCGATGGTGTTGGAGGTTTCCAACTGCGTAATCTCGAGGCGGGTCAATACAATTTCGACATCCGCTTTTTCCCGCGATATTGGTACTTGCGATCGTTAACAATGCCGGGCACAAAAGATGCGACCACTGATCTCGCGCGTAACTGGCTCACATTGAAAGCAGGAGATCGCGTATCCGGAGTGAAAGCGACACTCGCCGAAGGAGCGTCGTCGATTAGTGGTCGCGTCGAATTATCGGAAGAACAGCGATCCGCGCGGATCGTTGTCTACCTTGTGCCGTCCAAGAGTGACAAAGCCGACGACGTACTCCGTCATTTCGCAGCGACAGTTGGTGACGATGGTTCGTTCAGCATAGACCACGTCCCTCCGGGACGTTACTGGACGCTCGCAAAAATAGTTACCTCAGAAAAGGAAGCCAGCACCGCCACACTGCGTCTGCCCGCGATGGCGGAGGCGCGCGTGAGACTCGGACGAGCAGCGGAAGACGCTAAAAACGGGATCGAACTCAAGCCTTGCCAAAGACTGCGCAATCACACTCTTCCGCTCACCTCTAACTAACTCGATTGTCACACGCGCGTAAATTACGCCGGCTATCGCAAATACTTGTTGAAGAATTCGAGGGTTCGTGTCCACGCTAGCTTCGCGGCCTCTTCGTCGTAACGCGGTGTCGTGTCGTTGTGGAAACCGTGCTGTTTACCTTCGTACATGTGACTCTGATAGACCTTGTTGTTAGCTTTCAGTGCTTCCTCGTAAGCAGCGATGCCTTCATTGATCCGCTGATCGTTACCGGCATATTGAAATAACAATGGCGCCGAGATCTTAGGCACATCGGCGATGGCTGCCTGGCGACCATAGAACGCCACTCCCGCGTTTAGATCACCACCCAACCGCACAGCGAGTTGATTCACCATCCCGCCGCCAAAACAAAAACCGACCGCGCCGAGTTTGCCTGAGGAATCGGATCGCGCTTTGAGCCACTTTGCCGACGCGACGAAATCTTCCGTCATCTTCTTTCCGTCAACTTTGCGGAATTCGGCGGCGCCTTTCTCATCCGAGCCGGGGTAACCGCCGACAGACGTCAACCCGTCTGGCGCGAAAGCGATAAAGTTCGCAACTGCGAGTCGCCGCGCCACATCCTCGATGTAGGGATTGAGCCCGCGGTTCTCGTGAATGACGAGGACCACCGGATGCTTTCCACTCTTTGCCGGTCGCGCAAGATAGCCTTTGATCGACCCGTTACCTTCCGGCGACTGGACGGTTTCGTAACCGACCTTGATGCGTTGGTCGTTGGCGGGGATCTGTTGGGCCCACGCGTAGTTGGGGCGAAGGCCTTCGAAAATCGCTGCAACGGTCAATCCGCCGACCGCGAACTTGGCGGCGCCGTCGAGGAATTCGCGCCGGCTGATGTCGCCGTGTTGATATTCGTGAAAGAGGTCCAACAATTCCTGCGGGTAATCGCTCGCTACTTTGCGTTCCATTGTTTCTCCTTTTGGGGGAGTCTACAACTTAAATACAAAACACGTCCAACCAAGGCATTAGTTTACAATCAGAGCGTTGGTCGCCACTCACGATCCAAGCCTGGAGCCATTGCACATGAAATATTATTTCCAGCGGTTCCGTTCCCGCAAAAAGTGTAAGGACGAATAGTATTATAGTTCAGCAGTCTCTTTGGTCTAATACCCGGCAGATTTGGAAGGAGGGTGGCGATGCGTTCAATCCTCAACGAGGACGACCGGAAAGCGATCCTGACCAGACTCCAATCGTTATCGGCTTCATCCGCTGGCCGATGGGGAAAGATGGACGTGACGAGCATGCTGCACCATCTTCGCCTCTCGGCGCTCATGACCGTTGGACAGTTGTCGGTTCCTTCGGTGAACAAGCGAGCGTTCCAAGTGTTTCCTCTGAAGCACCTCATTCTCTACGTCTTGCCATTCCCGAAAGGAGCGCCGACCGCGCCTGAGTTGAAGCCCGTGGATGTAACCGCGTTTGAAGAGGAGCGAGTAGCGCTACTCGAGTTGGTGGAACGAATTGGAACCGGCGAGCGTGAGGGGATGGGGCCGGCTCACCCGCTGTTTGGACCACTAACCTGGCGCGAGTGGGGCGCGGTCACATACAAACATGCCGACCATCATCTAAAGCAATTCGGAGCGTAGTTAGGCCCCACGGCGACGCTGGCGCGTCGCCGTGGGTTCATCCTTCTTACTTCCGCTTGCGCGAAGTTGCACGTAGCTGACGTATTTCCTGTTTCAGTTTTTCGATCTCCTGTTGCTGCTCCTTGATTGCATTGAGCATGGTCCAGATGATCGGGTCGTTATTGACTTGCAAATAGCCGTTTGCGTTCGTGGTAACGGCTTCAGGGATAACCTTCTGAAGCTCGTGAGCGCCGAAGCCGATACTTTCTGCGTCTGACTTGAGACCTAATGCGTTATCCGGCTTGTACTGGTAACGCACCGGCTGCAACTGGATCGCAGCCTTCAGTCCGCGGTTGAACCTTCCCTTGATCGTCTTCAACCGTTCATCCGAGAACACTGACCACGATCCGCCACCGCTCTTACTAGCAGTTCCATTGACTGAAAGATTGTCGGTTGGTGCCTGTGTCGCAATACCAACAAACCCATTAGTCGGCAGGATCGTCATTCGGACCGTATTGTTTGTACCAAAATGAACCGGATCGCCACCGCCGGTAGTAATAAACAAATTCTTCTGTCCTGTGACGTTGTTGTATTGGACCAGACCGCCGGTCGTCAGGGTGAAACCACCGTTCAGATACAGCCCTGAAAAACCATTCGTCGTGTTGGAATTGGTAACCCGGATCTCCGTTCCAGTTGCCTGGTTCTTTTCAACATGGAGCAATGCAGCCGGAGACGCGGTATTAATTCCTACATTGCCGCTGGCGCTGATATCGAGACTACTCGTCGGCGCGCCGGGGCGAATGCGGAAGGGTAGCGTCGAACCGCTAGTCACATCACGCACGAAGAAGTTGGCTTCGTTGCCGGCGATGTCCCAGGTCTGAGCTGTAAAGCCGCCCGAATTGTTTTGTTCGAGTCGCATCGCCGGAGTGTCGCTTGTATTGGTATGGACATCCAGCACCGGAGTGGCTGTTCCGATACCGATGTTGCCCGAGCTACTCACTCGCAGCGAATTAGCCGGCGCTCCGGCATCGACTTGAAACACAAGCGTTCCCGTTTCTGAATTTCCGGTAGCACCTTGATCTACAAACGCGAGAAAACTGCCGCCACCACTTCCCTGCGCGTTCGCTCGGATCTGCCAGTTGTTCGTGGCAAAACCGGCGCTCACGCTTGTGTCGTCAAACTGGAAGCGAACGTTGTTTTCTTTCACTCGGATTGTGTCAAAGCCAAAGACTTCGCCGTCGACGCAGTCAAGACCGACGCAGGCACTACCCTGCACGATAAGATCGTCGGCAATGACGAAATCAAAAAACGGATTGACTACCGGATGGTGTCGTCGAACACCATTCATCGCAGATCCAGGACGGAAAACATTTGTCGCTGGTCCAGTGATGGGCCGGGAGACTCGCGGCTGCGCCGCCGCAGTTGCTGAACCGCCTTCCTGCAACGATCCGTCGACAATGACCGAACCGTGCAGGATCGCGAAGTTTCCTGAGACGACGAGGGGCTGGGACGGCAAACTGCCGCGCCTGATCAGGTCGCGCCGCACTTCGGCGTCATTACCTTTGTCGCGTGCTTCGGCGAGCTTTTCTCTAACATCAGCCGGGATGGGAGGCGTGACGCGAAGTTCGTAAGAGTATTGACCGTCGGCGAATCTCTCGCCTTTCGCGTCGGTGAGTGTAAACTCCGCGGAGCGCCCTTTAAACTCTTTACGGAAGACTTGTCCGTCAGGCGCAGAAATCGTAAGTGTCAATCCAGCGTGAGGGACAGCGACGTCCCACTTCACGTTTAGTCCAATACCACTGATCGAAACTCCCTTGGATCTGTCATCTGATGCCTGGGCCAGGACCAGCATCGGTAAGCAAACAACGACTAATACAACACGCACAATGGCGTGTACACTTCTGAGATTTTTCATTGGGGAAACCTCCTTTGGAAATCGGCGAGAACGCCGTAGACGGACTACAGGTAATAAGGCCTGTGTTTCTGAACGAGGATCAGAAGAGCGACCTAGTTAAGGGAGGTCGAACTGGGACGGCTTGATATACCAGCAGGCAACCAAGGTGTCAAGAATTTTCAGGCTCTTCACACGTTCCGTTCGTTTCTGAGATACTCCCGCGCGAATCGAACTCATGAATGTTATCGTAAAAATTTTCGCTTTGTTGACTATGGCAGCGCTCTGTCTCAATCCAACGCACTTAATTAACGCTCAACCTGTCTTTGATGAAGTCGCGGAAAAGGTAGGCTTAAAGTTCAGACACTATAACGGCATGACCGGCAAGTTTTTTCTTCCGGAGATAATGGGTGCAGGCGTCGCGGTTTTTGATTACGACAATGATGGAGATCTTGACGTCTACCTCGTGCAAGGAAACGTGCTCGAACCTGCCGACAAACCTGACAGTACAAAGTTTCCGTGGCGCGATGCTGTCTCACCACGCGGCAGGCTCTTTCGAAACGAACTTCAGCTCGATAAGAACGGCGCCCGGACGATCCAATTCACAGATGTAACCGAAAAGAGCGGCATCGTTGCGACGGGTTATGGGATGGGAGTTGCTGTTGGCGACATCAATAACGATGGTTGGTCCGATCTTTATCTTACAAACCTTGGTTCAAACCAAATGTATCTCAACAAAGGAGACGGCACATTCGTCGATGTAACCAGGAGTTCAAATACCGACGATACACGTTGGAGCACAGGCGCCGCCTTCGTCGATTACGATCGCGACGGCTGGCTCGATTTGATCGTGGTGAACTACGCCGATTTCTCACCAGCCAACAGTCCGAATTGTTACGCCACAACAACTGCAAGAGATTACTGCACGCCACGGGTCTTTCGCGCTCCGGGTAATCGTCTTTTTCACAACTTAGGAAACGGAAAGTTTGCTGACGTCACGGCTGCGAGTGGATTCGACAAAGAGTTCGGGCATGGCCTCGGAGTGATCTCCGCTGACTTCAACAACGATGGTTGGCCAGATATTTATGTCGCGAATGACGGCGATCCAAACCAGCTCTGGATGAACCAGAAGAACGGTACGTTTAAGAACGAAGCATTGTTGGCAGGCGCGGCGGTTAACAGAGATGGGAAAGCTGAAGCGGGAATGGGTGTCGACGCGGCGGACTTCGACGCAAATGGGACAGATGACATCTTTATCACCCACCTGATGGATGAGACAAACACGCTTTTCATAAATCTCGGCGACGCACTCTTTGAGGACCGTACGCGCGAGAGTGGTCTCGGTATGCCGGGCCGGCGGTTCACCGGGTTTGGCACTTTATTGTTTGATTACGACAACGACAACTGGCTCGATCTGCTCGTCGTGAATGGTGCAGTGCAATTGTTGCCGGACCTGATTCGCAAAGGTGATCCATTTCCCCTGGGCCAGCCAAACCAACTGTTTCGCAATACCGGAAAAGCCGGCTTTGCTGAAGTAATCGATCAAGCTGGATCAAGTTTCCAACTGTTGGAAGTCAGTCGTGGCGCCGCCTTCGGCGATATCGATAACGATGGCGATACTGACGTCGTTATTACGAACAACAACGGTCCGGTCAGACTGCTCCTAAACAACGTTGGCCATCGCAAGCAATGGTTTGGTTTGCGTCTTGTTAGTAAAGATGGGGGCCGTGATCTGCTTGGCACAAAAGTCGAGGTCATGAGCTCAAACAAGTCTGTCCTACACCGGCGTGCGCGGACAGACGGCAGTTATCTATCAGCAAACGATCCACGAGTGTTAGTTGGACTGGGAAACGTCGCGCGCATCGAGACGGTTCGTGTGCGCTGGCCGGATGGTAGCTCTGCCGAGTGGAAGAATCCGCCACTGAACAAGTATCACACGTGGAAACAAGGAACCGTTCCGAAGTAAGCCTGTATGAAACTGGTGCCACTCATCTTGCTCGTTCTATCGCTTCCGATTTTCGAGGCGCGTCCTCAGCAAGTTGAGCGCATTTTGCCTGCGCCGAAGTCGAATCTGGTCGCAGTACATTGGCCGGATCTCTCAACGGTAGAGGCCGAGGTGCGTGGACACCTTTCGGAGGCGCAGTCTTCATTAACTACGGTCGTCAATACCGTGAACGCAGGTGATGCGACGCTCAGTGAGGCGTACGGTTCAGCAGGCCAAACCTTTCACGCCTACTCGTTCAACTCGACGGCGAAGGAATGTTACGTGAATGCCAGTCGACTTGCTCCGAAAGATTTTCGCTGGATCTACCTTATCGCGAAACTGGATCAACAGGATGGTCGCGTTGACGACGCAATTAAGAACTACGTGATGGTCCAAAGCTTAAACCCAAGTTACGCCGCGGCGTCAATTAACCTCGGAAACATCTTCCTGGAAGCAAATCGTTTGGCCGAGGCCCGGCAACACTTCGCGGCCGCGCTCAAGATCGACGCAAATAGTCCCGCCGCGCATTATGGGCTTGGTCAGGTCGCTCTTTCTGAGCGGAACTATGCTGAAGCGGTGAAGTATTTCGAACGAACACTCGCAATTGTTTCCGCGGCAACTCGAGTTCATTACTCACTGGCAATGGCCTACCGTGGTCTAGGCGAGCTGGAAAAAGCGAAAGACCACCTGCGTTTGCAAGGAACCGTTGGGGTGCGCGTCGCTGATCCACTGGTGGATCAGTTCGAACAGATCATTCAAGGCGAGAGACTGCACCTGATTCGCGGCAGAACTGCGATGGACGCCAAGCGATACGCTGAAGCTGCGAATGAATTTAGAAAGGTAGTGGCGGCAAGCCCCGACAGCGTCGCCGGTCGTGTTAATTTGGGCGCCGCGTTAAATCTTTTGGGAGATCAGGCTGGCGCGCTCCAGCAGTTTGAGGAAGCACTGCGTATTTCTCCCGAAAATGCGAACGCTCACTTCAACCTGGCAGTTCTGTTGACTAGTCAAAATCGACACCGGGAGGCCATCACTCACCTTCAGTCTGTAATCGCGTCAAATCCACGTGATTCAGGTGCGCGGTCCTTGTTGGCCCAAGCCTATCTGCGGTCTGGAAAAGACGATCTGGCCCAGGAACAGTTGGCGCGAATAGTTGAAGCGGATCCCGGAAACGAGCAGGCGCTACTGTCGCAGGCTCAACTACTGTTTCTGAAAAAGCAATACAAGCAAGCGCTTGATATTTTGGAGAAGAGTCACGCCACGTTTCCCGATAAGACGGCGACGTCAATTACGTTAGCGAGAATACTCGCGACATCGCCGAGTCATGACCTGCGAAATGGGGCTCGCGCGTTCGAGCTGGCGCAACGCACGTACAGAGCGACCGGGTCACTCGAGCATGCAGCAGTGATCTCGATGGCATTGGCTGAACTAGGTCGCTGCGCCGATGCAGTCGAGTGGCAAAGAAAGTTGATCGACGCCGCCGAGCGAGCGGAGCAAATCAGTGTTGGCGAACGCCTGAAGAAAGACCTGCAACTATACGAACGCTCCCCGTGCCGGCCTTGACCAGGAGGAATCTTCATTTGACTGGTAAAAAGTGGAATGACTGATAGAGTCTTCCGTCACGCAAGGACTGGCCGAAGTGATGCGTAGCTGAATGGAATAAACCCGCGGGAAACATCACGGCTCGATTGTAAACATTTCCGATACGGTCAATCTCAATCCAACACTTTCGGGTCCAACCATCACGTTCAATTACCAGCTTCAATTGTTCGGGGCTCACTCCCAGTCTCAACGCGTCTCGTCGCTTAGGTTTGGCAGTTAAACCTGTCTCGCGGTGCTTCCAGAACGACGTCCCACAATCAACCGGTGCATCGGGAGTCAAATACACCAGGAGCGACATCCAATCTGACGGTTCGTCGAAGTGTACTTTCACTTTTTCTGCTCGCTCTCCCTTGGAAAATGCACTGAAGAATACGCCGTTGCCTCCTTCAATCGCTTTGGAGTCATCCCAATAGTCGATCTGAAGTCTAAACGCTCTCTCAATCAGGCTCTTGATTCCGCGCGGCTGCCAAACTTGAGTGCGCCAACCTGTGACGGCCTCCGGCTCTGAATACTTCATAGCAAGGGCCCTTTTCCGAACGTTCTCCGGGTTGGCGTAGAAGCGATCGGCAATTTGGACTGTGCTTTTCATGAGGAACGAACTCTTAAGGGTCAGGGACTGGAGGAACGCGGTGCCCGCAAATAATACCTGAATCCGTGATACAAACCCAGCCATTGTTCCAAACTCAATTCGGTGGGCGTGGCATTTAAGGGAAACTCAAGGTCGCGGGCCAGCCGTTTCCATTGCTTGTAAGTAAAGACGTTCTTGAATGCCAGTTTGAGACTCGGCTTCCATCTCCCGAAGCCAAACCGAACAAAGTCGCGGTACGAAACAGCGTCTTGCGCTTCTATTAATGCGTGGGTGCGTCGCTTGATTGATAGAAACACCGAGTCGACGTGTGGAACCGGCCAGAAGTCAGTGCGTCGTATCTGTGACAGGATCTCGAATTCAAAAAAAGGCTTGATCAGGATCGAGAATAAAGTCTCTTTCGGAGATCCTGAAAACTTCTGCGCGGGCTCTTTTTGCAGTATCAGATATGCTTCGCTTACTTTGGATCGCTCATCGAGGATCTTCCGTAAAATTTGCGCCGTACGGTTGAACGGAATGTTCGCAAATACTTTATGTTCTGAAGTACCAAACGAGTATGCGAGAACATCCTTTTCAACTATTTCCACGTTATCGAGCAGACGAAACCGTTCGCGCAGATGGCGAACGAGCTCGGGATCCTTCTCGATCGCGATGACACGCGTGGCGACCCTTGCTAGCTCCGCGGTGATTATTCCGTTACCCGGACCTATCTCATAAACCGTGTCGGATGGCCCAATGGTACTCATCGCAACCAGTCGCCGGACCAGCTTTGGACTTCGCAAGAAGTTCTGCGCTAGAGAAATGCGTTTGTGCTGCCGTGTTTCCATGTTTCACCTCCAGAAGTGTGGTGAAACGAAAACGCGACTTTTGCGGAGGGTCCGGGCTTACATAGAAAAGCCGCGAACCGAAGCGTTTGCTAACGCTGGTTCACGGCATCGATGCTCTAAACTAACAGGTAAAATCTAGGAGTTGATCATCCGCGAATCAGGTAGGTACGCCTGGCGACCTTCCACATTTCGTTCGCGGATTCGAATCAACATGTTCCCAAGAATACACTTCTTGCGTAGGCTGTCAATTTTCGCCTGTCAAATTTTCGCCTGTCACACTTTCGGTAACCGGTGAACCCGATGGAACGAGTCATTGGTCTTGATTGTGGAACGACAAACAGTGCGATTGCCGTGGCCGACAGCGACGGGCAGGCGCGGCTTGCAACGTTCGCGGATGGGCCGGCAACGACAAACAACTTCCGATCGATTCTTTATTTTCCCGCAAAGGAACGCGGCTCGCAGCAACGCAAAGAAACTAAGAGCGGGTTAACCTACTCGACTCACGGTCAAAATGTTAACTGATTAAACACAACCAAGCGCCCCATCGATGTCCCCTTCTACAATCCGTGCTGTGTCGGTCTGTGGAGACAGTTGGTATTAAATCAGACTAAGATGACGCTGATGTCAAACTTTACGCCTGAAGAATTGGAGTTTGAGAACAGCGAAGCGGATGACTCGACCTATTCTGGCCGGGAAGAAGCGGTGCGTGAGTTCATCGATCAGGTGCCACTATTGTCACCCGTCGATATTTCAAACGAACTCGAAAAGCTTGGTTACAAAGGCCAGTTTGATCAACGTCGCGCGCTTTCGCTCATGGCCTATCGACATGTGCGCCGGCTAAAAAGGATTTATCTCGACGGCGAGTCACCTAACGATCTCCCACCTAAGCAGAATGTTCTAATGCTTGGTCCAACTGGTTGCGGCAAGACCTTCATGGTCGAACTGTTGTTTCAGAACATCCTGAAGCTTCCCACGGTGATCGTCGATATCACCAGCTTTACAGAGAGTGGTTACATCGGCGACGACGTCCGCACGATCCTCACCCGATTGATAATAAATGCGAACGGAGAGCAACACCTCGCTGAATGTGGAGTTGTTTGTCTCGATGAGTTTGACAAGATAGCGTCGTCGAGTAGCAACGCTCGCTTTGCCGGGCAAGGTACGACAAAGGATGTTTCCGGTTACGGCGTGCAACGTGAGTTGTTGGGGATGATTCACGGAACGAATGTCGTTGTCGCAATGGATTATGGCTTTTCGGAATATGGCCACCGGATTCAGGTCTCCACTCACAATGTTCCGTTTATAGCCTGTGGAGCATTTTCCGGTATGGATGAATTGCTCCGCGAAAATCGCAGCAACATCGGGTTTCGCAATCTGGCAGGCGACGACTTGAGCCAGTTAACCCTCGACGAGGTTGGCTCATTTCAAAAGTTTGGGTTCCTGCCTGAATTGATTGGCAGGTTTTCGCGCATCATCAGTTTCCCGAAATTGTCGACTGAAACGCTGAAGCAGATTTTGACGGAGAACGTGCTGCCGCAATTCACCAATGAATTCAAAGGCGAGGACGTTGAACTGACTGTTACCGAAGCCGCGCTCGATCATCTCGTGAGACGCAGTGAAAAACGCGACACGGGTGCGCGCGGATTGCAGACCGAGTTGGTCGCTGCGGTCGAGCGCGCCGCTTTTGAAACGTTCATGCAAAAGAAAAATGCTCGAGTGGTTATTGATGCGAAAGACGGCCAGCTCACGAGCGAAATTTCGTAGCCTGTCAAGAACGCATGGAAGCTCATGGTTTTTCCACAACGAGTTTAAAGGGACTGTTGTCTTTCTCGACCTTGAGTACAAGCGGCTTAGAACTAATCAGACCTCTTCCTGGTAATCGCGAGATATCTACTTCGGTTCCGCGAACAGTGCCACCTCGGAGATTGCAGGGCAAACGGGCGCCTGAGTGATGCGCAAGCGGACCTTTGAAGTGGTCACAGGCTTACCACGCACGAGCTTGCTATTCCCGATGCTTGTCCCGCGGGCAAACTCGTGCCATTCGTTATCCTTCCAGACATCCACGGCAAACGCTTCCACCCTTTGACCGAGCGGGAGAAACTCGCGCACGCGAACAACATTGAACGTTTGTTCCCGGCGAAGATCGATAATCAACTCCGGCGTCGCTATCTGATCATCGCTGGTCCAATATGTATCGCGTCTGCGGTCGATTACGTTTCGTGGCGAGAATCGTCGATCACCTTGTCCTCGAGTATTGCTTGCGCTCACGAGGGCGT
>Ga0209485_1000425_pt1 | contig 12270 bp, 8 predicted proteins | sample NCAS100_FD_187516 | JGI IMG/M metagenome (GOLD analysis project Ga0209485, IMG submission 187516) | Agricultural soil microbial communities from Utah to study Nitrogen management - NC AS100 (SPAdes) (version 2) | ecosystem: Environmental > Terrestrial > Soil > Agricultural land | place: USA... | reverse complement strand
GGGGCGGGCCCTTCCGCTCTGTCCCCGGAAGATGCACTTTATCCGGCCAATGTCCCGCCCGTCAGTTTTTCGTTTGCAACCAGAATTCCGTCACCCACGCCAAGGCTAGACCAATGCGTCTTCCGACCTCGCTGCTCACCTGCACCCGTGCCGGATTCACCTTCCTGTTCGGGCTGCTCGCCGGCTCGGTATCCCTGCCGGCCCAGCAGGGCACCGGCACGGTGCGGGGCACCGTTACCCAGACCGGCAACAATGAGCCGCTGGCCGGGGTGATCGTGACCGTCGGCGGTACCACGATCAAGGCGGTGAGCAATACTCGCGGAGTTTACACCATCGACCGGGCGCCCACCGGGCCCCAGACGCTGGTGTTCCGCTGGCTGGGCTACCGGCCGATCGAGGTGCAGGCCACCGTCGCCCCGAGCGGGGTGACCACGGTGGATGCCCGGATGGAGCAGGCGCCGATTCAGCTTTCCGAGCTGACCGTCACCGGCGCCTCCAAGGTGCCCGAGCGCTCGGTGGAAGCGCCGGCCGCGGTCTCGGTGATCGAGCCCCGCGTGCTTCAGGCGACCGGGATCACCGGCCAGGCGCCGCTCGCGCTCCGGGAAGTCCCCGGGGTGGACCTGGTCCAGAGCGGCATGAACGACTACAACGTCAACACCCGGGGGTTCAACTCCACCCTCAACCGCCGGGTGCTGGTGCTCCAGGACGGCCGGGACCTGGCGATCGCGTTCCTGGGCTCCCAGGAATGGAACGCGCTCGCGGTGCCGACCGACGAATATTCCAAAATGGAGCTGGTGCGCGGCCCCGGCTCGGCGCTCTACGGCGCCAATGCCTTCTTCGGGGTGCTCAACATCACCACCCCGTCCGCGCGCGAAGTGGCCGGGACCAAGGTCTCGGTCGGCGGTGGCGAGCTGAGCACCTTCCGGGCCGATCTCCGTCAGGCGGGGACCGTCGGTGGCGGGCGCTGGGGCTACCGGCTCAACGGCGGGTACAACCAGAGCGAGAGCTGGTCCCGCTCCCGCACCAGCGCCGACCGGATGGATCTCAAGCGCGAGTACGGACCGGTGGTGGAAGACAGCGTCGCCCACCCGATTCCGCTGGCTCGGGAGCTCCGGGCCCTGAACGGCCAGACCGCGGATCCCGCCACCGGCGCGATCACCGGGGAGGCCGATCCGGTCAAGAACATGTACGGCTCCGCCCGGCTGGACTACTACGCCAACAGCGGCTCGGTGCTCACCGCCGAAACCGGCGTCGCCCAGGTCCAGAACGAGATTTTCGTCACCGGGATCGGGCGGGTGCAGGTGACCAAGGCGCTGCGTCCTTACGCCCGGCTCGGCTGGGCCAGCCAGACCTTCAACGTCATGGCCTACTGGAACGGCCGTCGGACCCAGGACCCCCAGTTCTCCCTCGCCTCCGGGGCGGGGTTGGAGGAGCGGTCCGACATCCTCCACCTCGAGGCGCAGGACATCCGGCGGTTCCACGATGAAAAGGGCCGCACCGTGTTCGGCGGCTCGCTGCGCAACTACCGGGTCAATACCGACACCACCCTGATGCGACCCGAGGATGACGACCGGAGCGACTACTACTACTCCATCTTCGGCCAGATCGAGTATGAGCTCGCCGAAAACGTGCGCGGGACCGTGGCGTCCCGCTTCGACATCGGGACCCTGATCAACCCCCAGTTCTCCCCCAAGCTCGCGATCGTCTACTCGCCCAGCGACCAGCACTCCTTCCGCCTGACCGTGAACCGCGCCTTCCAGACCCCCAACTACTCGGAGTTCTATCTCCGGGTGGCGGCGGGCGCGCCGGCCAACCTCTCCGCGCTGGAAGCCGGACTCCGCGCTTCGCCGCTGGGTCCCGCGCTCGCCGGAGTTCCCGCCGGCGCGCTGTTCACCACCAGCTCGGCGGTGCCGGTGTTCGCCCGCGGGAACAGCAAGCTCGACGTGGAGACCACCCTCGGCTTCGAGCTCGGCTACCGGGGCGACCTGAGCTCGACGGTGTACTTTACCCTCGACGCCTATGTGAACCGGATCCGCAATTTCGTCACCGACCTCCTCCCGGGAGTCAATCCGGCCTTTGCGTACTGGACCGCTCCCAGCCAGGTGCCGGCCCAGTTCCGGCCCGCGCTGGTGGACGCGGTGCGCAACGCCCTGCTGGCCAATCCGGCCAGCGTCACCGCCGGGCGGGGGCTGACCCGGCTGGAGACCGGCGGCACCGCCATCGTGCTGAGCTACACCAACGCCGGCCGGGTCACCCAGTGGGGAGTCGAGGCGGGCGCCGGCGTGCAGCTGAGCCGGGCGCTCCGCGCCGACGGCACCCTCACCCTGTTCGACTACTCGGTGGATCAGGACCTGGTGGCGCGGGGCGACAGCCTCCTGGCCAACACCCCGAGCGCCAAGGCCACGGTCGGGCTCTCCTTCGCGGATCGCGGTCTCACCCTGGGGACCAGCCTGCGCGCGGTCAAGGGCTACGCCTGGGCCGCCGGGGTGTTCACTGGTTTCATCGAGCCGAACGTGACGGTCAACGCCAACGCCGCGTACGACATCAACAACAACTTCAAGGTCTTCCTGACCGGCACCAACGTCTTCGACAACGAGAAATTCGAGATCTACGGTGGCTCGGTAAACGGCCGGCGGGTCCTGGCCGGCATCACGACCCGCTTCTAACGACTCACTACCGAACGGAGCAGGAAACATGGCAGGAAGAACTACGCGCGACGGTGTGCTGCGGTCGGTGCGGGCCTGGCTCGGCTTGCTGCTGTTCCCCGCGGCGCTCCTGGCCCAGGGGGGCGCCATCACCGGAAAGGTCACCGATCAGCAGACCGGTGAGCCGCTGGCGAGCGCACGGGTCTTCGTGGTCGGCGGCCTCACCGTGGCGGTGACTCGCGGCGACGGGACCTACCGGCTGGCGGTCCCGGCGGGAACCCAGGAGCTTCGGGTCAGCGCGATCGGGTACACCACCGGCCGCGCCACCGTTCCGGTCACCGCGGGAGGCACCGCCACCCACGACTTCGCCCTCGACCGCGCGGCTGTCGCACTGGAGGAAATCGCGGTTACCGGCTCCCGCCGGACCGAGCGCTCGGCGGTGGACCAGCCGGTGCCGGTGGACATCCTCACCCAGGAGGAGATCCGGCAGACCGGCCGCACCGAAACGGCGGCCATCATCCAGCAGCTGGCGCCCTCGTTCAATTTCCCCCGCGTCAGCGTTGGCGACGGGACCGACCATACCCGTCCCGCCACCCTGCGAGGGCTGGGTGCCGACCAGGTCCTGGTGCTGGTGAACGGCAAGCGGCGCCACACCTCGGCGCTGATCAACGTGAACGGCTTCATCGGCCGGGGCCAGGGCATGGTGGACCTCAACGCCATTCCTTCGAGCGCGATCGACCGGATCGAGATTCTCCGGGACGGCGCGGCGGCGCAGTACGGCTCCGACGCCATCGCCGGGGTGATCAACATCATCCTCAAGGCCAACGCCGCCGACGAACTCTCCCTGCAGCTGGGCCAGACCGCGAAGGGCGACGGCAACCTGATCAACCTGAACGGCACCCGCGCCATGAGCTGGGGCGACAACGGCTTCATCCAGCTCGCCGCCGAATTCCGCGATCGCGCCTACACCAACCGCTCGCTCCGCGATCCCCGGGTCCAGTACTTTGCCGGCGACCCCAAGAATTCCGATTCCCGCTTCATCAACCAGATCAACCACCGCCAGGGTGACGCCGACACCCGGGACATCGGCGCCTTCGTCAACCTGGGCAAGCAGATCGGCTCCGCCACCGAGCTGTACGGCTTTGCCGGGTGGGGCCGACGGACCGGCAACGCGGCCGGCTTCTGGCGCCGCCCCCTCGACGATCGGACCGTGCGCGCCATCTATCCCGACGGCTTCCTCCCCTTCATCCATTCGACCATCTACGACGGGTCGGCGGTGGCGGGGCTCAAGGGCGACATGGCGGGCTGGGGCTGGGACCTGAGCGCGGGATATGGGCGCAACTCGTTCCGCTTCGATGTCAAGAACAGCGCCAACGTGTCGCTGGGCGCCCAGAGCCCCACCGAGTTCTATGCCGGCACCCTGGTGTTCGGGCAGTTCAGCGGGAACCTCGACGTGGTGAAGGGCTTCAATGTCGGATTCGCCTCGCCGCTCAACGTCGCGGTGGGGGCCGAGTTCCGGGCCGACAACTACCAGATCAAGGAAGGCGAGCCCGACAGCTACCGGGACGGAGGCGTCACAATCCAGGGCGGGCCCAACAACGGCGGGATCGCGCCGATCGGCTCCCAGGTGTTCCCCGGCTTCCGGCCCACTGACGCGGTGAGCAAGAGCCGGAACAACATCGCGGGATACATCGATCTCGAGTCCAACGTCACCCGCATGCTGGTGCTGGGCGCGGCCGCCCGCGCCGAGCACTACAGCGATTTCGGCAGCACAACAACCTACAAGGTGAGCGGCCGGTTCGAGCCCGCCGACGGGCTGGCGTTCCGCGCCGCGTTCAGCACCGGGTTCCGGGCGCCTTCGCTGGGGCAGTCCTGGTTCAGCTCGACCGCGACCAATTTCGTGGCCGGCGTGCCCACCGACAACCGGACCTTCCCGGTGAGCGATCCGGTCGCGGTGGCGCTGGGCGCCACCCCGCTCAAATCGGAGAAGTCACGCAACACCAGCGCGGGCATCGCCTTCTACCCGCTCCGGGGCTTCTCGATCACCGCCGACTACTACAAGATCGTGATCCGGGACCGCATCGTGCTCTCGGGCACCTTCAACCAACCCGCAGTGGTGCAGTTCCTCCAGCAGCAGGGCTTCACCGGGGTGGGCGGCGCCCGCTTCTTCACCAATGCGATCGACACCCGGACCAGCGGGATCGACTTCGTCGCCGGGTACGGCTTCCCGATCGGCGCCTCGGCCAACCTCCGGATGACCGCCGGCTTCAACAAGAGCAAGAACGTGGTCACCAAGGTCCAGCCGACCCCGGGCGTGCTGGCCGGATTCCAGGAGACCCTGTTCGACCGGGTGGAAAGGAACCGGGTGGAGAAGGGCCAGCCCTCCACCAATATGAACTTCGGGGCGATCGTGACCCGGAGGGAATGGACCTTCAATGCCCGGGCCCAGCGGTTCGGCAAGGTGGTGAGTTTCGGCACCCCGGTGGACGGCTCACTGGATCAGACCTTCAACGGCAAGTGGATCACCGACCTGAGCGCCTCCTACACCTATGACCGGCGGATCACCCTCATGCTGGGCGCCGACAACATCTTCGACGTCTATCCCGACGAAAACAGCGTCGGCAGCGCCACCGTCGGCGGCAACGCGAATTTCGGAATCTTCCCCTACAACGGGATCTCGCCCTTCGGGTTCAACGGACGGTTCGCGTACATCCGGGGGATCTGGAGTTACTAGAGGCGCAAAGGCGGAAGGGCGCAAAGGCGCAACGAGGGGCCGGTCTCCGGAAGGGGGCCGGCCCCTTCGGTTTTGAGCAGCCCGGCCCGTCCAAGTCGAGCGGCGCTCTTCGTCCCTAGATCATGACCAGCTCTCCGCTCCGCAGCGGTTACCCCCAGAAGCGATCCTGGCGCGAACGGGTCGGCGCGCTCCGCAACGTGCCGCCCTTCCTCCGGCTGGTCTGGCAGACCAGCTGGAAGCTCACCCTGGGCACGCTGTTGCTCCGGCTGGTGCGCGCGCTGGTGCCGGTGGTGACGCTCTGGATCGGCAAGCTGATCATCGACGAGGTCATCGTGCTGGCGCAGGCGCCGGGCGCGCCCCAGGCGCTGCTCGACTGGTATCGGAGCGGACTCCTGGACCGCCTGCTCTGGCTCCTGCTGGCCGAGTTCGGGCTCGCGGTGCTCTCCGACCTGCTGGGCCGGCTGGTATCGCTGCTGGATTCCCTGCTCTCGGAAAGGTTCTCCATCGCCACCAGTGTGCGACTGATGGAGCACGCGGCGACGCTCGACCTGGAGGATTTCGAGGACAGCGAGCTCCAGGACCGCCTGGAGCGGGCCCGGCGGCAGGCGTCGGGGAGGATGACCCTCACCAGCCAGCTCTTCGGCCAGGCCCAGGACGTGGTGACCATCCTGAGCTTCGGCGCGGGGTTGGTGGTCTACGCCCCCTGGCTCATCGTGCTGCTGATCGTGGCGCTGGTGCCCGCGTTCCTGGGCGAGGCTCACTTCAACGCCCAGAGCTACGCCCTCGCCTATTCCCGGACCCCGGAGCAGCGCGAGCTGGATTACGTGCGCCATACCGGCGCCAGCGTGGAGACCGCCAAGGAAGTGAAGATCTTCGGGCTCCACGGGTTCCTGATCAACCGGTACCGCGAGCTCGCCGCGTCATTCTACCGGGCCAACCGCTTGCTCGCGTTCCGCCGGGCCGGCTGGGGCGGGGTCTTTACCGCCCTGGGCACCGTGGGCTACTACGTCGCCTATGGCTTCATGGCCTGGAGGACGGTGGCGGGCGAGTTCACCATCGGTGATCTGACCTTCCTGGCCGGCTCGTTCCGGCGGCTCCGGAACCTGCTGGAAGGACTGCTCATCGGGTTCTCCCACACCGCCGGCCAGGCACTGTATCTCGACGATCTCTTCTCCTTCTTCGAGATCGAGCCGGAGATTCGCTCCCCGGCCAACCCGCGCCCCTTTCCTTCGAGGATTGCCCAGGGCTTCGCCTTCGAGGACGTCGGGTTCAGCTATCCGGGAGCGGACCGCTGGGCGGTCCGCCATCTGAATTTCACCCTGCACGCGGGGGAGGTTCTCGCCCTGGTGGGCGAGAACGGCGCCGGCAAGACCACCCTGGTCAAGCTGCTGGCCCGGCTCTACGACCCCGACGAAGGGCGGATCCTGCTCGACGGCCATGACCTCCGGGAATACGACCTCGCCGAGCTGCGGTCCAACATCGGCGTTATTTTTCAGGACTTCGTGCGCTATCACATGACCGCGGCGGAGAACATCGCGGTGGGCCGTATCGAGGCTCGGCACGACCGTCCCCGGATCGAGCACGCCGCCCGGCAGAGCCTGGCCGACGAGGTGATCGCGAAGCTCCCGATGGGGTACGACCAGGTGATCGGCAAGCGGTTCCGGAAAGGTGTGGACCTCTCCGGGGGGGAATGGCAGAAGGTGGCGATTGCCCGGGCCTACATGCGCGGCGCCGAGCTCTTGATCCTCGACGAGCCGACCGCGTCGCTCGACGCCCGGAGCGAGTTCGAGGTCTTCACCCGGTTCAAGGAGCTGAGCGAGGGCAAGACCGCGGTCCTGATCTCCCACCGCTTCTCCAGTGTGCGGATGGCGGACCGCATCCTGGTCCTCGCCGACGGCACCGTCGAGGCGTCAGGAACCCACGAGGAGCTGCTGGCCCAGCACGGGCGATATGCCGAGCTCTTTGAGCTGCAGGCAAGGGGGTATCGATAGACGCGTCCGGTGCTAGAACCCCAAGAATGGAACTCGAACCCCTCCCGTGATTCTGATATCGTGCTGCTTCTGTTCCGCCGTCTTGGTGCCGGACACGTCGAACGACGCAGTGTAGAGGTAGTCCTCCGCCCCGATGTGCAGCGCCAGCAGCCGGCCGATCCGGATCCCGGCCGAGGCCCCGATCACCCCGCCGACGTTGGTACCCGGCTCGAAGGCCGTGGTCCCCGCGGTGCCGGTCTTGAAGGTGTGCCGGACCGCACCGATGCCGCCGTTGATCGCGATCCAGAAGGGGCTGGTCCGGGGAATCAGATAGAGATTGGCTCGCGCGCTTCCGGTAAGAATCCGCACGTCCTGGTTGATGCTGGCGCCCGCGGAGGAGTAGTCCAGCGTCGCCGGCGAATACCCCAGATCGGCCTCGATGCCGAAGCGCTGTCCCAGCCCGATGCCGAGCCGTCCCCCGAAGACGATGGCGGTGGAGAGCTTGGTGGTCTGGCTGTTGAATTCGATCAGGTCCGCCGTCGGCACGATGACCCCGATATACGGCGTGAGGGAGAGGCCGGTGCGGGTTACCGGTGCGCCGCCCTGTGCCACCATCGGAGTGGATGCGAACCCGACCGCCAGAGCGAGCCCGGCACTGCGAACCGGAAGGCGCATGACCAACTCCTCGGAGAAGGGTGGGGACCGGACTAAGTTAAGCGCTTTCATTGCCCGACATGATTTCCGGAGCACAATGCCAGAATGGCGTGAGTATCCCCTCGCCGGGACCGGAGCGCCGGGACAGGTGGCCCTGCGCGTCCTGCCCGGGGTGCTGAGTCCCCAGCTCCGGAACTACCGTGACCTGCTGGTCGCGCTCCCGCCCGGTTACGCCGGCTCGACGACACCCCATCCCGTCATCTACCTCCAGGACGGGCAGAATCTGTTCGACCCCGCCACCAGCTATGCCGGGGACTGGAATCTGATCCCCGCACTGGAGCGGGGGGGCGGCGAGGGCGCCGCCCCGATCCTGGTCGGGATCCCCAACATGGGGCGCCGGCGTCGCTATGAGTACGGCCCATTTCGCGATATTATCCATGGAGGAGGGGGCGGCGACCGGTATCTCGCCTTTGTGGCCGAAACGGTCAAACCGCTGGTGGATGCGTCCTTCCGGACCCGCCCCGAGCGCTCCCATACCGTCATCGCCGGCTCATCGCTCGGCGGCCTCATCAGTCTGTACGGTCTGTTTCGCTACGCCGATGTCTTCGGCGCCGCGGGGGCCCTGAGCCCCGCCCTCTGGTTTGCCGGCGGGGCCATCCTCCGGTTCGTCGAAGAGCTGGCCGATCTCTCGGTGGGCCGGCTCTATCTCGACGTCGGGACCGGGGAAGGCAGCGAGACGCTGCGCGATGTCCGCCGGCTCCGCGAGGTGCTCCTGGCCGCCGGCCGGGTTCCGGGCCGGGACTTCTCCTATGTGGAGGAGGCCGGCGGCGAGCACGACGAGCTGGCGTGGGGGCGGCGCTTCGGCGCTGCGATCCCATTTCTGCTGGGGCTGGGGAGCTAGCGAGCTAGCGAGTTAGGGTCTGACTGATGGCTGAAGGCTGAAGGCTAGAAAGGAACCGAGGATTCCTGGATGCATCACGCGCACCACAGCTGGATGAGCCCGTCGCTGGGCCGCGAGATGCCCATCGAGGTCTTCGGGCACGCCGGCGCGCGGGTGTTGGTCTTCCCCACCACCCTGGGGAGCTGTTACGAGTGGCGCGACCGGCGCATGCACGAGGTGCTCTCCGACCACCTCGATGCCGGCTGGATCCAGCTGTTCTGCCTCGACCATGTCCACGACGAGAGCTGGTACAACAAGTCCATCCATCCGGGGGCCCGCGCCTGGCGCCATCTCCAGTACGACCGCTATCTGCTCACCGAGGTGCTCCCGTTTACCGAGCAGGGGAATCCCAACCCCTTCGTGATCGCGGTGGGCGCGAGCTTCGGCGCCTATCACGCCGCCTGCTTCGGCTTCCGGCACCCCGGCCGGGTCCACCGGATCATCGGGATGAGCGGGCTCTACGACGTCAAGTCCATGACCGAGGGGTATTCCGATCTCAACGTGTACAGCTGCAACCCCTTCGACTTCATGCAGCATGAGCACGACCCGGTCCGGCTCGCCGAATTCCGCCGGCAGGATATCATCTTTGCGATCGGGAAGGACGACCCGTCCCACGCCAACAACCTGGCCTTCTCCGGAATGCTGTGGAACAAGGGTATCGGAAACGCCCTCCGAGAGTGGGACGGCTGGGCCCATGACTGGCCGTACTGGGAGCGCATGATTCGGCTTTATATCGGGGGACACGACTAGGCGCGACGACGCGATGACGCGATGACGCGAATTACCCGCGTCCACGCGCCCCTCGCGTCCTCGCGTCCATCACGGAGTGATGCGCATGTCAAAGATCGGCTTGATCGTAGGAAGGGAATGGAGCTTCCCCCCGGCCTTCATCGAAGAGGTGAACCGGCGCGACCAAGGGGTCACCGCCGAGCTGGTGAAGCTCGGCGCGCCCCGGATGGACGATCCCGCGGAGTACCGGGTGATCATCGATCGGATCTCCCACGAGGTTCCCTTCTACCGGACCTACCTCAAGCACGCAGTGCTGGCCGGCGCCACCGTGGTCAACAACCCGTTCATGTGGAGCGCCGACGACAAGTTCTTCGGCGCCACCCTCTGTAACTCGCTGGGCCTCGCCAGCCCGAAGACCGTGGTGCTGCCCAACAAGGAGTATGTCCCCGGCATCGTGCACACCGAGTCGCTCCGCAACCTGACCTACCCGCTGGACTGGCAAGGCATCGTGGATTACGTCGGGCTGCCCTGCATTCTGAAGGATGCCCACGGCGGCGGCTGGAAAGAGGTCTATGTCTGCCAGACCATGGAGGAGCTGCTCCATCACTACGATCATTCCGGCCTGCTCACCATGATCGTGCAGGAGTTCATCCAGTGGGATGAGTTCATCCGCTGCATCTGTCTCGGCCAGGAGGAGATCCGCCCGATCAAGTACGACCCCCGGGCCCGGAAGTACCACCCCGAGCTCGATTTTCTCCCCCCCGCTCTGCTGAAACGGGTGGTCGACGATTCGCGGACCCTGGTCCGCGCGCTCGGTTACGACATGAATTCCATGGAGTGGGCGGTGCGGGACGGGATTCCCTACGCCATCGATTTCATGAATCCCGCGCCCGATATGGACATCTATTCGCTCACGCCCACCCACTTCGAATGGGTGGTCTCCGGCATGGCCGACATGGCGATTCGATTCGCCAAGCAGCCCAGGGCGCCGGGGAAGCCGTCCTGGGAGAATTTCCTCAAAGGCCGACCCAAGCCGAAAACCTCCAAGGCCGGTCCGGCGGCGTGACGGTCAAGTCGGATCTGGCGGGAGCGGTCGCCGCATGGCACACCGCGCTCACCCCTGAGCGGGCGGAAGAATCATCCGCCTGGCTCAACGGGCAGCTCACCCGCCGGGAGCTGTTCTTTGGAACCCGGCCATTGTGCACCGTGCTGCGGCCCAGGTTTCTCGCCCCGGCCCAGTACCGGCTGCTCCAGCGGCGGATCGCGGTCCTGCTCGGTGCCTTCGCCAAGGCACTCGAAGCCGCCCTCGTCCAGCCCTTGCTGCTGGATCAATTCGGTCTGCTCGATTGGGAACGCATCCTGGCCCTCGAGGAGCCCCGGATTCCGGCCTCACCGCTGTCCCGGCTGGACGCCTTCTTCGATTCCGAGGGCGAGCGGCTTCGGTTCACCGAGTACAACGCGGAGACGCCGGCGGGCTCGGCGTACAACGACGCGCTGAGCGAGCTGTTCCTCTCGCTCCCGGTGACCCGGGATTTCCTGCGCAGCCATGCCCTGCGGCCGCTGCCCGCGGTCCCCAATGTGCTGCACGCGCTGCTGGGGGCCTGGGAGCAGTGGTCGGGACGGCGGGACGCTCCGGTTATCGGGATCCTGGACTGGAGCGAGGTGCCCACCCGGAGTGAGTTTCTGCTCTATCAGCAGCGGATGGAAGCGATCGGGATCCGCTGCGTGGTGGCGGACGTGCGGGAATGCGAGCTGGTCGGGGGCCGCCTGGTGGCGGCGGGAACTCCTATCGACCTGATCTACAAGCGGGTGCTGATCCACGAGCTGGTGGGACGGGAAGGGCTGGAGCACCCGATCGTACGCGCGGTCCGGAGCGGGGCGGTCTGCATGGTCAATCCGTTCCGCTGCAAGATCCTCCACAAGAAGGCCTCGCTCGCGGTGCTCTCCGACGAGCGCAACGCCGGCCTGTTCAGCGCGCGGGAGCGGCAGGCCATTGGCGAGCATGTGCCCTGGACCCGGGTCGTGGAGGACCGCACCACCCAGAAGGACGGGGAACCGATCGACCTCCTGCCCTGGATGGCCCGGCACCGGGAGCGGCTGGTCCTCAAGCCCAACGATGACTACGGCGGCGCCGGCATCGTACTGGGATGGGAAGTGGACGACCAGGCCTGGGACGCCGCCATCCGCAAGGCGACCGCGGAGCCGTTCATCGTGCAGGAGCGGATCCCGCTCCCCAGCGAGAGTTTCCCCAGCTGGGCCGACGGCGCGCTGGTCTTCGCCGACCGGATCGTGGATACCGCGCCGTTCGTCTTCCGCGGCGCCTTTGCCGACGGCTGTCTCACCCGGGTCTCCACCGCGACCCTGGTGAATGTGACGGCCGGGGGTGGAAGTACGGTGCCTACTTTCGTAGTAGAGAAGCGTGAACGGTGAACAGTGATCAGTGAACGGGAACGACCGATAGCCTGACCGATAGCCGATAGCTGATAGCCAATAGCAGGAGTTCGCATGAAGGCGCCAAGTCTCACGCTGGGCATCGAAGAGGAATACCAGATCATCGACCCCGTTACCCGGGAGCTCCGGTCGTACATCACCGAGATC
>Ga0209485_1000420_pt1 | contig 12331 bp, 8 predicted proteins | sample NCAS100_FD_187516 | JGI IMG/M metagenome (GOLD analysis project Ga0209485, IMG submission 187516) | Agricultural soil microbial communities from Utah to study Nitrogen management - NC AS100 (SPAdes) (version 2) | ecosystem: Environmental > Terrestrial > Soil > Agricultural land | place: USA... | reverse complement strand
CGCCGCTGGCGGCCCTGTTGTCACTCGCCATTCTTCTGGACATCACGACAGGGCGGATTGGTGGCAAAGCGCCGAGTCAGGCCGTTCTTGTCAGCGCATGGATCCTCGCCACGCTTGCTCTGACCACTGAACAGATGGCGAGAAGCGCGCTGGGCATCGGCCCTCGCGATGCGCTGATTTTTGGAAGCGCTTCATCGGGTCTTCTCCTCTGGTTGTTCACGAGCGCACTGCTGCACCGCCGCGTGCAGGCTGCGGTACTCAGGATGAACGCGCTGGCACACGGCAGGGGATCCCGAACCCCGGGAGCGGTAGCGGCGCACGTTGGCGCGGTCCTTCTTGCGATCTCGTTCGCAGCGCACGCGGTGGCGGAGAGGACAACCATATCGCTCCCCGCCGGTGAAACCGTCGACCTTACTACTTTCCGGCAGACCTGGAAGCTCACCAACCAGGGTGTGTCGCGTTTCGATGAGACAGCGGCGGATGTGGTCAGCCTCGCGCTCGAAGTTACGACGCCGTCCGGAAAGACCAGCCTTCTGACCCCGGAAGTCCGGGACTACCACACACCTTCCGGGCGCCACCTGGAGGACAGGATTTCCCGGCGCGAGTCTGTGGGAAAGGTGACCCAGACCCTGCGCGTGCTTCTCGTCGGCGCAGATTCGCTCGATACGGCGAGCGTCCGCGTTACCTTCCTGCCACTCCCGATTCTCTGGCCAGCAGGCGTGATCCTGATCCTCCTTTCCGTTATCGCGCTGCGACAGCCTCCTCTGAGCGATCTTCCTGCAGATGAGTGAACAGCTCGTACTGATAGCAATTGGTCTCGTAGTGGCTGCGTTCGTCCTTGGACCGCTTTTACGCGGTACTCGGAAACGCGCCGCGAAACCGTTCACTTCACCGGCGGCAGGAGCCACTTCCGACCAACTCGCGGAGCTCGAGCTCGACCGCGCGATGGGACGGGTAAGTGAGACGGATTACACGCGCTGGCGCGCGGAGCTGGCACGCTCCACTCCTGTTGCGGCAGCCGAAGCAGAAAACGCCGCGCCGGAGGATGCCAGGCGGCGAGCGGAAGCGCTCGTCAGGCAGTGGAAGGACGCACCACGCCCGACATGCTCGACGTGCGGCGTGCGCCCGGAGCCCGGGGCGCGATTCTGCTCGAACTGCGGCGCTGCACTCGCGCCCTGACGCCTAACGCTCGATCGCGTCCAGCCGCTTCTGCGCGACACGAAGCGGGATGAATGTCGCCAGCAGGCAGACCGCGGCGGCCGCGGCCAGTCCGGCCACGAGCTCGCCGGGCGGGACGGGTTCGCCGGCGGAGCGGGCACCCAGCCACGTGTAGATCGGCCGCGCTTCCAGAAGCAGCACGACTCCGATCAAGCCGATGGCGGTCATCATGAACAGCAGCCCGCCGAACGACGTGGGAATCTGCGCGGCGTTTTCGGATTCGAAGCGTGGGTACAGCGTGCCGAAACCGATGGCCAGTCCGGCGATGGCAAACGTCACCAGCGTGATCGTGCCGACCGAAACGGCGAACATGAAAGGGCTCACCTGCAGCAGGACATTGGTGACGGAGACGATGCCGACGGCGAGGACGAGCAGCGGCAACGTACCGGTCCAGAACTTTGCCCACAGCAGGTCTCGCATCGACATGGCGCTCGAGCGCAGCAGCCACCAGGTGCGCCCCTCGAGGCTCACCGCCGGGAAGAGGAAACGAGCGGCGATGGACGCCAGCACGAATCCGGAGAGCGCCAGGTTCAGGAACGGGATGACATTGACGATGAAAAACGTCATGCCGTCGCCGGTCAGCGGCAGGTAGCGGATGTTCACGACATACACCACCACCAGCACCGCCAGCAGGATGAGCTGCGACCACTGCGTCGAGTCGCGGAAAAATACGCGCAACTCCTTCATGACCAGCTCGCGGCGCAACGTGCCCAAGGGTTGCAGCAGGCGGCGGAGCATGTGAGTACCCGCTCCATCGCGCGCGAACCGCTGCGCACCTTCCTGCGCCCGCGTGAACCCGATCGCGTAGAGGCGCCAGTGGAGGACCGCGCCCAGCACCACAAGCCCGGCCGCGGTGGACCAGAGGAGGTACAACGGGAGCAGGTCACCGCCGCCCGTCAGTGATCCCATGAGGACGCGCTGCAACCAGTCCGACGGGAGGAAAGGTGACGACGATCCACGCAGCACCGAGATGAACTCCACCAGCGACCGGAACCCTTCCGGCCGCGCCAGCTGTTCCGGCCGGATCAGCCGGAACAGGACCACCAGGCCCGCGGCGGCGAGGACACCGATCACCGACAGGATGTCGCGCGTCCGGCGGGCGGGGAAGACGTTCACCAGCACCAGCGTGACCGCGCTGCCTAACGCCGACGGGATGATGAGGAAGGGAACGAAGCCTGCCACGGCGGCCGCGACATACCAGATGTTGCCGTCGAACGCGAGCCCGTACGCCGCCAGCATCGGGAAACTGAGCAACAACACCATCCAGCTCGAGTGGACCGCCGTCTCGAACAGGCGGCTCGTGTACATGGACAGCCAGTCGACCGGAGCGGACATCAGCAGATCGAGATCCTTGGCGAGGAAGAAACTCGACAGCGCCGCGATGATGTTGGAGAGCAGCAGGATCGCCGAAAACGACAGCAGCAGCAGGCCCAGGAGCTTGCCGGCGAGCAGCGGGCCGATTTCCTCCACGCTCGCGAAGTAGGAAAGCACCCGATACAACAGGCCGAACGCGATCGCCCAGAAGACCCCGCCCACCAGTGCCAGCACCAGCCACCGGGCGCCTCGTCCTCGTTCACCACTGACCGCTCGTGCGCGTGCCGTGAGCCACTTGGGACTCATCAGGGTCAGGAATGGCACCGGCTTCGTCGCCGGAACCTTGAGCCCGCCGTGCGGCGTATGCCGCAGGCTCAGAGCGTCGCGCGTAGCGGTCGCCGTTGCGAGGCGCCTGACGAGCGAATCGCCGAAGACGTCGGTGTCCTTCATCGGGTCAGCACCGCGTGCGCAATACCAGGAAACTCACGCATCGAGCACCTCGACGAGATCGCGGGCCGCTGTTTCACCGGTGAGCCGCAGGAAAATGTCCTCCAGCCCCTCTGTCCCCGACTCGGCATGTCGTCGCAGTTCGTCCATGGTGCCCGCGGCCGCGATGCGCCCGCGCCTGATGATCGCGATGCGGTCGCACATGGCCTGCGCCACCTCGAGGGTATGCGTCGACATCATGATGGTGTGTCCGCGGCGCGTATATTCACGGAAGAGATCCTTCAACGTCCGCGCCGCCTTGGGATCGAGGCCCACCATCGGCTCGTCGACCACGATGACGTCAGGACGATGCACGAACGCGCTCGAGATGATGAGCTTCTGCCGCATGCCATGGCTGTACGACTCGACGAGTTCGTCGCGCCAGTCCTCGAGGTCGAAGAGACTGAGCAATTCGCGCCCACGATGTTCTACCTGAGCGCCCTGCTGGCTGTACAGACCGGCGACAAAGCGGAGGAACTCCATCCCGGTGAGCTTCTCATAGATGAACGGCCGGTCGGGAATGAAGCCCAGCCGAGCCTTTGCCTCGTCAGGCCGCTCGACGACATCGATGCCACCGATCCGCACGCGCCCCGCCGTGGGACGGAGGATCCCCGCAATCATGCGCAGCGTCGTCGTCTTGCCGGCCCCGTTAGGCCCGAGGAAGCCGAACAGCTCCCCGGCCGGGACATGCAGGTCGAGCGCGTCGACCGCGGTAAACGTGCCGTACTTCTTGGTGAGCTGCTCGAGCTGAATCATGCGTTGGGAAGGCGGATGGCGGATGGGCGATGGCGGTGATTACTGCGCCCGCACACTACCGACGACCGTGACTGGGAGTCGGCTCAGGATGCGCGCCAGATCCGGACCGGGATCGGCAACGCCGGACACAAACGCCAGGTGCGACGCGTCGGCCGGGAACTGGCCCAGCATCGCGTCCACCGGAATCCAGCGTCCGAGGTACATCTCGGTCCAGGAGTGCTGATAGAACCGGCCGCCGGATTGCAGGAGCCCTGACACCGGATGGGCCGGAATGCCGGCGGCCCGGGCGAGCGCGGTGGTGACGAGCGAGAACTCACGGGCATCACCCGACATGCGGGCGATCGCGCCTAACGCGCCAGTTGCTCCCGCCGGCTCTGCGCGCAACGAGTCGTGGACCCACTCGACGATCCGGCGCGCGACGACCGAAGGATCGCGTTCACTCCCGGCGATGCGGCGGGCACGGCGCGCAATGGCCGGTTCGCTGCTTTCAATGGCCAGCGCAGGGGAAAGCTCTTTGATGAAGACCTTCTGCCATTTTTCGGTGGTCGGCAGCGTGTAGCGCGACGTGAGCCGAGCCGCACCGAGGCGCCCATACGTGACCTGTCCGCCGGGGCGGTACTGCCGTCCATAACGAGACGCAAACTCCTTCGGCATCGATGTGCCAAAGCGGACGCGCAGCGAATCCAGTACTTCTGTCGGTCTGTCTGCGCCGCTCGTCAACCACGTCCCCGAGACCACGCGGCCGTCACCGCGGGCCGAGACGGCGCGATGCGGGTTTGCATTGCGCCAGTTTTCGAACGCCAGCTCGAACGCTGTGCGGCGCAGCAGTGAACCGTCAGGCAATTGCGACTCGACAATCAGCCCCTGCGCATCGATCCATGCATCCAGTGCCGGGGCATGCTCCGCCACGAGTCGCCAGGCGCGGACCGTGTCGCGATGCACCGCGAGCCACCTGCCTGACGAGTCGGCAACGGCGCTGTCGACGACGACGAACAGCGACTCCGCGGTCACGCGCAGCGCACCAGCGCCTGTCTCGCCCGTTTCCGGATCGATCATCCGGAGCGTGCTCGCGCGTCCTGCTCGAGGCTCGTCCAGGAGCACGGCAACAGTCGCGCGAATCGCGCCGGCGAACACGGGCGGCATGACGTCGACGGTGTTGGTGTGCCCGCCCGCGGACGTCACGATGAGCGTCGAGTCGACGACCCGGCCGCGGAGGCGCGTAGTGTCATCGCCACGCGATGTCGTGGATTCGTAGTCGCGGAGCGAAAGGCCGCGAGACAGCCGCACCGTGAGCTGTTCGGTGTAACGCGGTCCTTCCGTGGGCTCGGTGACCAGGTATTCCGTCACCTGCAGCGCGTGAGGGACGGTATCGATCGCGATCGACGCAAATCCCACGTGCTTTCCGTCGCGCTCCACCTTGTAGTACGTCGTTACCGGCGTGACACGAAGCGCGACGTCGGCGAGGCGGGTCGCCGCCGAGGGATTCAGCTCGCGAACGAGCAGCACGGCGAGGCCTGCGGCCCACGCGCCTAGAATCGAGATCGCGACCACACCGCGCCGGCTCATCAGACGGTCAGGTGAGCGAAAGGGACGTTTCGGCGTTGATCCACGCCACGTACTTCTCCAGCCCGGATGACGCCGAGAGGGCGAGCAGTTCCGGCACCTTGTACGGATGGAGTTCCGCGAACGCCTGCTCCAGTGCGTGTAGAACCGCCGATCGCGTCTTCAGGAGGAGCACCGTTTCCGACTCATCGGCGATGCGCCCTTCCCATCGATACAGCGAACGCGCGCCGGGGAGCATCGTCCCGCACGCGATCAACCGTCGATCGAGAAGGTTCTTGATGAGCATTTCGGCTTCGATTGGATTGGCAACAGTGGTGAGCACAACGACGGCGTCGGTATGTGGCATGTTCGTCAGTGGTGACTCGGCACCGCTATGCGCCGCCGATAGTTAGGACGACCGGACGGGCCCGTCAGTGACGGCTCCGACAACCCTTTCGCACCCTTTCGCACCCTTTCGCACCCTTCGCACCCGGCAAACCCGGAGACTTGAAGCGCGCGCTGCACATTGGGATTTTACAAGTCTATGTCCGGTGAGCATCTGATCGTCCGCGGGGCGCGCGAGCACAACCTGCGCAATATCGACGTCGTCATTCCGCGAGATCGGCTGACCGTCGTGACCGGCCTGTCCGGGTCGGGGAAGTCTTCCCTGGCGTTCGACACGATTTACGCCGAGGGGCAGCGTCGATACGTCGAGTCACTTTCGGCGTATGCCAGGCAGTTCCTGGGCCTGATGGAGAAACCGGACGTCGACTCCATCGAAGGGCTGTCGCCCGCGATTTCCATCGAACAGAAGTCGGCCGGACACAATCCGCGCTCGACCGTGGGCACCGTTACGGAGATTCACGATTACCTGCGTCTGCTCTGGGCGCGCGCCGGAACTCCGCACTGCCCGAACTGCGGTCGGCCGGTGGAGCGGCAAAGCGCCGGTCAGATCAGCGACATCGTGTTGTCGTGGCCCGCGGGAACGCGCATTGAGGTGATGTCGCCGCTGGTGCGCGCTCGGAAGGGTGAATTCCGCGACCTCTTCGAGAACGCCCGCAAGCAGGGATTCGTCCGCGCCGTGGTCGACGGCGAGATGATCGAGCTTGCCAACCCGCCAAAGCTCAATCGCAAGGTCAACCATGACGTGTCGATCGTCGTCGACCGGCTCGTCGTTAGGCTGGAGGACCGGGGCCGGTTGACCGATTCGCTCGAGACCGCCCTGCGCCTTGCCGACGGGATCGTGGAAGTGAAGCGGTACGACGGGGACGCGGCGTCGCACCTCTTTTCCGAGCGGTACGGCTGCGCCAACTGCGGCATTTCGCTGCCGGAGATGGAGCCGCGACACTTCTCGTTCAATTCGCCCTTCGGTGCCTGTCCTGCCTGTGGTGGACTCGGTACTCGCCGCGAAGTAAGCGAAGAGCTGATTCTTGGCGATCCGGGCGTATCCATTCTCGAAGGGGTGATCCTGCCCTGGGGAGAACCGGACGGATACCTGCGCCGTGTGATTCTGCCGGGGCTCGCGAAGGAACTTGGTTTCGAGCTCAACACGCCGTGGGGGAAGCTGCCGAAGAAAATAAAAGACGCGCTGCTTTATGGGACGGAGCCCGCTAACACGAGGGCCGCAGGCCACAGGCCACAGGCTACAGGACGGAAACCCCAGGCCCCAAGCCCCAAGCCCCCGGCCCTCACCTGGGAAGGCATCCTCGTTTCTGTCCAGCGCCGGTTCTCTGAATCAGAGTCGGACCAGGTGCGCCAGGACCTGCTCGAGTACATGGTCGTCAAGCCGTGCCAGGCTTGCGGTGGAAAGAGGCTCAAACCCGAGTCACTCGCGGTCACGATCCACGGAAAGAACCTGGGTGAGGTGGGCGATTACTCTATTGGCGAGGCACAGGAATTTGTCGATGCGGTCCCCGTTCGTCAGAACGGCAAGCCGGGACTCGACGCCGAGATTGCCGGGCCGATCCTGAAGGAGGTCCGGGAGCGGCTGCGGTTCCTGGTGGACGTGGGGCTGGACTACCTCACGTTAGGCAGGGCCGCCGAGTCGCTTTCGGGCGGGGAGGCGCAGCGCATCCGGTTGGCGACGCAGATCGGGTCGCGGCTGGTGGGTGTGTTGTACATCCTCGATGAGCCGTCCATCGGGCTGCACCAGCGCGACAATGAACGCCTGCTGCGGACCCTGGAGACGCTACGCGACCTGGGAAACACGGTGATCGTCGTCGAGCACGACGAGGAGACCATTCGCGCCGCCGACTACGTGATCGATCTTGGTCCGGGCGCAGGGAAACATGGTGGCGAGGTCGTGGCCGCCGGGACCATCGACGACATCCTGAAGGTCAAGGCGTCGCTGACCGCGCAGTATCTCAAGGGAACCCGCCGGATCGAAATACCAAAGGCTCGACGGCCCATCGACGAGCGGCGTCGACTGACCATCCACGGTGCCAGGGAGCACAACCTCCGCAACCTCACGGTGTCGATCCCGTTAGGCGCATTTGTCGCGGTGACCGGTGTGTCCGGTTCGGGAAAGTCGACGCTGATCGAGGACATCCTGCACCGTACCCTGGCGCGCCACTTCTTCCGCGCGCGCGTGATTCCCGGATCGCACGAACGAATCACGGGGATGGAGCACATCGACAAGGTCATCGATATCGACCAGAGCCCGATTGGCCGGACCCCGAGATCAAATCCGGCCACGTACACAGGGTTGTTCGGGCCGATTCGCGACCTGTTCGCCGAATTGCCGGAGGCGAAGATCCGCGGCTACGGGCCGGGTCGGTTCTCGTTCAACGTCAAGGGCGGCCGCTGCGAGTCCTGCCAGGGGGATGGCCTGGTGAAGATCGAGATGCACTTCCTCCCCGACGTCTACGTGCCGTGCGACGTCTGCAAAGGCCGCCGCTACAATAGAGAGACGCTCGAGGTGCAGTTCCGCGGGAAGAGCATCGCCGACGTGCTCGACATGACCGTGGAAGACGCGTTGGCATTTTTCGAGAACCAGCCGCGCATCAGACAGAAACTGCAAACTCTCTTCGACGTGGGGTTGGGTTACGTCCACCTCGGCCAGAGCGCGACCACGCTGTCCGGCGGCGAGGCGCAGCGCGTGAAGCTCGCCACGGAGTTATCGCGCCGGGACACAGGACGCACGCTCTACATCCTCGACGAACCCACGACGGGTCTTCATTTCGAGGACGTGCGGTTGTTGCTCGACGTATTGCACCGTCTGGTCGATCGCGGAAACACGGTCCTGGTGATCGAACACAACCTCGACGTGATCAAGACCGCCGACTGGATCATCGACCTCGGTCCCGAGGGTGGAAATCGTGGTGGCTCCGTGGTGGCCGAGGGCAGCCCGGAAAAGGTGATGCGGACGAAGGGATCGTTTACCGGCGAACATCTGGCCCGCGCGCTGTCAGATCCCGTTCGAAAGCGGGGCCTGGTGGCCGCAACCCCATAAGTCAGTCCAGGAACCTACGGTGGAGGGCGCCTGGCGCACTCGCCAACGCCGTTTGACGCCTTATCTTCCGCCACAGCACTCCCTTGGCTGACCCGTGTCGAAACAGGACACAGGCAGACTGCGTACTGGAGTGGGAAACCCGATCACAGGATTCATGATGGTCACGCGCGAAGACATCGAGGCCTTTCTCGACCGCTTGTCGGGCGACGGCGCGAATTACAAGGAGATCGAGCCGGGCTTGTGGAAGGTCCGTCCGAGCGGAAAGCTCGAAGTCGACTTCATCGTCCACCACAACCCACCGGTTGTCGTGATCCGCGTGAAGGTCATGGAGCTCCCCGATTCGAATGGCAGCAGCCCGGGCCTCTATCGCCGGCTGCTCGAGCTCAACGCCACCGACCTCGTTCACGGCTCGTACGGCATTTCCGACGGGGCCATCGTCCTCACCGAGGCGCTCGAGCTCGCGCACCTCGACTACGAGGAATTCCAATCCAGCTATGAAGCCATGTCGCTGGCGCTCGCGACCCATCTCCGCGAGCTGACCACGTTCAGCGAGGTTCGTTAGGTATGGGCATCTTCGACCGCTTGTCCACCCTGATCAAGTCGAACATCAATGATCTGATCTCCTCCGCCGAAAATCCGGAGAAGATGCTCAACCAGATCATTGTCGACATGCGCGACCAGCTGATAAAGGCCAAGCAGCAGGTGGCCGCCGCCATTGCCGACGAAAAACGCCTCCGCGACCAGGCTGACGAGGAAGCGAAGCAGGCCACAGAATGGATGGCCAAGGCCGAACTGGCCGTCCGGCAGAATCACGACGAGCTGGCCAAGTCGGCACTCGTCAGGCACGGTGAGCACCTGACGCATGCGCAGCAGCTCGAGCTGACGTGGCAGGCCCACCAGTCCGAAACGGAAAAACTCAAGTCGTCATTGCGCGACCTCAACGACAAGATCGAGGAGGCAAAGCGCAAGAAGAACCTGCTGCTCGCCCGCCAGCGTCGCGCGCAGGCGCAGAAGCGGATCGCCGATACGATGTCCTCGATGTCCGAGAAGTCGGCGTTCGAGGCGTTTGCCCGGATGGAAGAGAAGATCGCGACGAACGAGCGGATGATCAAAGCAAGCGCCGAGATCGACGAGGAATTTTCGGGCGATCGCCTGCAGCGTGACTTCAAGGCGCTGGAGAAGGCGCACGGCTCGGCAAGCGCTGATGCACAGCTCATGGCGCTCAAGCAGAAGATGGGAATGCTGCCCGCTTCCTCGGCCGCGGACCCGAAAAAGCTTGGCGCCGGCAACACCTCGGCCGACGATATTCATGACGCCGAGGTCGAGGAGGTTCACGACGAGAAGCGCGGCGGTTGACGACACCGCCGGTCACCGTCGCTGAACAGCGGTTCAGGTTTGGCCCCATCCTTGGGGCCACCGTTGTCACGGTCCTCCTGATCTGGCTGTTCTATTCGGTCGCGGAGGTCCTGCTCCTCCTTTTCATCGCGATCATTGTTTCCCTGTACCTCGGGTCCGTCACTGATTTTCTGGTGAACCGGTTGCCCGTATCGCGGCCGTTTGCGTTCACGATCGCGATTTTCGCGACGCTGGGGGCGATTTACACCCTGGGCGCCCTGCTGGTGCCGCCGGTGGTGGAACAGACGCAGCAGCTGTTTTCGGTGCTGCCCAATTACGTGAACGCCTGGCAGGAAGCGCTGCAGCGGCTGGCGGCGCGTTTCCCGCGCTTGTTAGGCGGCGCCGCCGACCCGCAGGCCGAAGTGGTCAACGCGATCGTCGCCCAGATCGAGGGGATGGCGTCCAAGGCGGTGCCGACCGTCATCAACGTCGGTCACCAGATCATCAACGTCGTCTCGATCCTCGTGATGGGGATCTACATGGCGCTGTACCCGGGACTGTACCGGGAATGGCTGATCGCGCTCTTCCCGCCGGTCCATCGTGACACGGTGCGCGACGTGATGATCGACATCGGGACGACCCTCAAGGCCTGGATCGTCGCGCAGCTGCTGGCCATGACGGTGCTGGCCGCCCTCACCGCGTTAGGCCTCTACATCCTGCGCGTGCCGTACTGGCTGACGTTCGGAATATTCGTCGGCGCGGTCGTGATCGTGCCGTTTTTCGGAACGCTGATCGGCACGTTGCTGCCGGCGCTGTTCGTGCTCGGAGGCAATGGCTTTGCCGGCATCGGCCCCGGTGGGCATTTCCTGCTGGTGATTGCGCTCGGGGTTGTGGTGCACATCATCGAGGGGAATTTCGTGCTGCCGTTGATTACGGCGAAGCGTGTGGAGATTCCACCGGTGCTGAGCATGATGGCGGTGCTCATCGTGGCCAAGCTCTTCGGCGTCTTCGGGGTGATCGTGGCCGTGCCGATGGCGGCTGTCGTGATGGTGCTGATTCGCCGCGTGGTGATTCATCGGCTCTATGAAGGACAGAGCTTCCGCCGCCATGCAGGCGATCGGGTGCTTGTTCTCCGCGTCCCGGCCCCGGATGCCGCTGTTATCGCCGGCTACCCGGTCGACGTGCTGCAAGGCGTAACCAAGAAGTCCGCCTAGCAGAGCCAGTCTGTATAGCGTTGCCCTCGGTTAGTTCCGAAGGTGAGTCTCGCGTCGACTGGATTCCACGACACTTGGGACGCGAATCTTCGCGAACACAGTACGATCTCCGCGAAAGGGTTTCCGCAGTTGAACCAAGGAAGTTCTTCGCGAGAATTAGCCTCGTTTTCGCGAGAATCCGCGTCCAAATGTTGTGGGATCTTCGGTAACACACCGGAGCCTGGTCGAGTAAACCGAAGTCCATCGTGATGCTTGGACTTGGACTTGGACTCAGACTTAGACTTAAGCCCATGCCGCTTCGTCTCTATAACACGCTGACGAGATCAGTCGAGCCGTTCGAGCCAATCGATGGCAAGACGGTTCGCATATACACGTGCGGCCCCACCGTCTACAACCCGGCGCACATCGGCAACTTCCGCACGTTCCTGTTCGAGGACCTGTTGCGGCGCGTGCTGCGCATGCACGGCTGGGACGTTATGCAGGTCATGAACCTGACCGACGTCGACGACAAGATTATCAAGCGCGCCAACGAGCAGAAAAAGACCATCACGCAGGTAACCGAGCCGGTCACCGAGATCTTCCATCAGGACCGGAAGTATCTGCGCATCGAGGATGCCGAGGTGTATCCGACGGCGACGGGGCACATCCCCGAGATGATCGCGCTGGTCGAACAGCTGCTCGAGAAAGGAATCGCGTACAAGGCGGACGATGGGTCCGTGTATTTCGCGATCGCACGTTTCCCGGGTTACGGGAGGCTGTCCCGGCTCGATACTCGGGAGATCAAGTCGGGCGCACGCGTAGCGCAGGACGATTACACGAAGGAAAACGCCCAGGACTTCGCGCTATGGAAGGCGGCCAAGGACGAGGATGAGGAGACCGGTGCGGCGTGGGACGCGCCCTTTGGACGCGGACGTCCCGGTTGGCATCTCGAGTGCTCGGCGATGGCCATGAAGTACCTCGGCGAAACGCTCGACATCCATGGAGGTGGCGTCGACCTCGTCTTTCCGCATCATGA
>Ga0209485_1000419_pt1 | contig 12337 bp, 10 predicted proteins | sample NCAS100_FD_187516 | JGI IMG/M metagenome (GOLD analysis project Ga0209485, IMG submission 187516) | Agricultural soil microbial communities from Utah to study Nitrogen management - NC AS100 (SPAdes) (version 2) | ecosystem: Environmental > Terrestrial > Soil > Agricultural land | place: USA... | reverse complement strand
CGCCCTGGTCTGATATCGCGATCACCGACGGACGGCTCAACGCCAGTGAAGTTTATAGCGCAACCGTCGCACGGTTGCTCATTCTCACGGATGAAGCTGAATTGAGAGCCATCGGGCGAGAAACTCACGGGACTGCGAATGCGATCCAACTATACGACGTATTTTTCGTCTGGTGAGATCGATGTGCCATCGATACGAAGTCCGTTAACACGACCACCGCTTGTGAGCTTTGTGATCTTCATCTCCGCCGGCGCCGCTGGTTTTTCCGCCGTGGCAAACTTTGACCAGGCGAAGAGTGTAGCGGCAATCAGCAGCGGTACGCCAACAACGGTCAGCATCACGCCGGTCTTGTGACGTTTGATTTGACTCACGATGTATTCGGCACTGCTCGTAGGATGAACGGAGTCAAGGCTTACAGTCGATGGACCAGTTTGAGCGCTCGTGGTAGTTCCGGAAACTGAGTGATGCCGATCTGGAGCCGTTGAGCGATCTGTTTCAGATTCGAAGTCCAATCGCTTCTTTAAGCGACGAAGATCGACGAGCAGGTCTTTGATGGTCTGGTATCGCTCGTCTCGATCCTTTTCGAGTGTCTTCGTAACGATCTCTTCCAGCTTTGCCGGGGCATCCGGCACGAGATGTGTGATTGGCGCCGGATCGGTTTTGACGATAGCCGCGATTACGTCGGCTGAAGTTTCGCCCGCGAATGGCACGATGCCGGTTATCATTTCATAAAGGATGACGCCGAGGCTCCAGATATCGGTGCGCTCATCGACCGCTTTGCCGCGAGCCTGTTCGGGTGACATGTAAAGGGCCGTTCCCATCACCGTTCCGGCATCTGTGTTGACCAGTGCGCGAGTTGGCGCCTCTGTGTCCATCGTCCCGGTCGCAACTTCCGTGAGTTTCACGAGACCGAAATCCAGTAGCTTCACAAAGCCGTCGCGGTTGCGAAGCATGACGTTCTCGGGTTTTACGTCGCGGTGAATGATGCCGGCTTCGTGAGCTGCGGCTAAACCGGTGGCGATTTGGATTGCGATGTTTAGTGCTTCGTTGATACTGACAAGGCCGCGTTTGAGGTGTTGTCTCAGCGTGACACCATCGATAAATTCAGTGGCAATGAAGCGCGTGGAATCAGTTTCACCGATTTCGTAAATGGTGATGATGTGCTGGTGGTTGAGACTCGACGCTGCTTTCGCCTCCTGAATGAAGCGTCGCATGCGCTGCTGATCTGCGGCGACATTAGCTGGGAGGACTTTCAATGCGACGCTGCGGTCCAACTCCGTGTCCCGCGCGAGATAGACGTCGCCCATGCCACCGGCGCCGATGTGCGACCGGATCTCGTAGCGCCCGAGTTTTGAGCCTGGCTGTAAATGCGACGACATGTCTGACGAATGCGAATTTTAGCTGAGGATGCGGAATAGTTGTAGAAAGATCTGTCGCTATGGAGGAACGAGGGTGTCACATGCGGCCGGATGCGTAATTCTTCCTCCGCGTGCTATTATGTCGCCTCGAATTTTGCGGTTGTTTTTGACAAACCTTCGATTTTAGGCGCGTAGCTCAGGGGTAGAGCACTACCTTGACACGGTAGGGGTCTGGGGTTCAAATCCCCACGCGCCTACCAATCTTTTCAGAAAGTTACTCTGTACAATCAAGTTTTCCGTTGCTCCAAAACGCTCCACTTGCTCACTGCCTGACAAGCACACCTGCGGAAGTGACGTGTCAAGGATCGCTGCGATTCAATCGGTTGTAAACTCTTGTCATCCGCGGGATATCGACTTGATTGCATCGATCCGGCTTTGAAGTTCTTGACTGAATTGCTTCAGCTCTTCGCCGGTGAGCAGTCCTTCGTTAATGATATTAACCAGCCGCATCAAGGCGGTTGACCGACGCAGATCGTCGAAGGCAAGGGCCATTGTCTTGTCACGATCTTGAATTAGCCGATACACCTTTAAGTAACAATCATGGTAGGAGTCATTACACGCTGTCGCCAGCTTCACCTCTTCGAGAACGCGCTGACAATATCGCTCCAAAGCAACGCTATGGAGACGGCGGAATACTTTCCAATCGGATTCCTTAATGTCCATGTCCAACTTTAATCACGAAGCCCATCATACTGCCCTTCAGCGGTTCCATTATGCAATTACGAAAAGAAGGCAGTCTCATCGCGAGTCAGCGGCAAGCGCTTTTAGAATGAGGATTCTTCACCAGGAACCGTTTTTACTAAACCGGGTAGACTGCTAATGGGTTTGCGGATTACATCACTATCTTCGTCCGCGAGTAACCGCCTCAATTCTTTTCCCACGGATTGAAAACTGCTACACCCATCGATGGAATCTGTCCAGTGTCTCTTGTAGCCAATGTGAGATTGTGTTCCAACGCAGTAGCCGCCAAGAGACCATCAATGACGGGCAATACTATTCCACTATTACGGGCGGCGGCGGTTAACAAGCCCCAGCGATCGGCAACTTCTTGGTCAATGACCAGGATTCGGCCCTCAAAGCGTGCGCGGAGATCCTTGTCAAGCCAAGCGTCCAAGGTTGCTCGACGTCGCGATTGAGGAAGAACCGCAATCCCGCGCCGAATCTCACCCAACGTCAAAACACTTAAGTACAACAGCGACTCGTCAGTATTCTCAACCCACTCTGTAACGTTTGCTTCAGGCTTAGGTTTGACGAGTTCGGAAATAATATTCGTATCCAGCAGGAAGCCGCTCACAATTTGATCTCCCGTCCGGAGTCCACATCGCGGCTAAGATCGAGCTTGACATGTGTGAGTGGTGATTCTGCAAAGAATTTCACGAGGCTTTTCGGCTGGCGAACGCGTTTGGTTAATTGAGCAAACTGCTCTACCGGCAAAACTACAACCTGCTCTTTGCCCTGGCGAGTGACCACCTGTGGTCCTTCAGTGCGAGCGCGACGAAACAATTCGCTAAACTGGGCTTTCGCAGTCTGCAACTGCCACAGTGGACTCTGCCGTTTCGTGCTTGGTTGAGTGCTCTTTTTTGATCGCCGCATATTAATTCACCTCGCTGACCAGTCTGACTAGATTCACTATACGAACGTAAACCAAGTACGTCAACTGAGCGTGACTCCATCGAGTGCCGTGGTGAGCAGCACCCCAGTCACCGTTACAGTATCGCGTCGCATTACCGATGCGCTCAGTGGTGTCCATCCGTCGACTGTGTTTTAAAACGTGGTAGATGAGTATTCAGTTAACCACTGACCGGGCCGGTGATCTTACAACCAAACGGTGACTTTTCTTTCACGCTGAGTTTCCCGGCAACTTAAAACCTCGGCTGACCGGCACCACGTCTATACGATTTACGTCTCCGCCGCTGATATGGCGGGCGTCAGCAAATCGCAAACTGAGACGGTCAAGATCAATTGACGCTGAAAGAAACCGTTCCTACAAGCTCAGCAGACTTTTGGCACACTACGCTTCGAACCCAATCAAGCTATGCAATGTAAGCGTGACTTCTGTAGTCCCGTCGTCAATGTTTATGACGACAAGAATGATTACGCGCTATGAGACTTGAATAGGGACTACCTTGACACGGTAGGGGTCTGCGGTTCAAATCCGCACGCGCCTACCAATCCTTTCAACATCTTAGCCCCGTAGTGCCTCTAACGTTGCTCCGAACGGCGCAACTTTTCCGAGACCGTCGTCGGATGCGTTGAAGTGGCCGTGGAACAAACCATCCGGGTCATACCGCTGGCGAAGCGATTTTAGACGTTGCCAGTTCGCGTGCGAGAATGAACGTTGCGCGCGCACAGGTTCCGAAACGATGTCAGACTCACCTACGTAATGGCCCAGGGCAAACCTGTCTAGAGCCCGGACCATCTCACGATGCCAATCCGTGTTAATGGCCGTATCCTCCGGTCGCTCCCAGATCGCATAACAAAGAAGTAATGTCCGGGCTGTCATAGAGTACGCGCCATCGGTTGGCAGAGCGGTGCCACCCTTGGATCCGGTGGAAAACACGCCCAGCACTAGCGACTTCTGTGACGGAGCTCGCAGAAAATGCTCGCGCACCGTTGCAAGTTGTTCAGCGGCTGGGGAGTCAGACCAGAAAGTCTCGGTCAAGTAGTGGTGGCGCTCCGGCCACAACATGCCACCCATGTTCAGCAAGGCTTCCATTGGCGTAGGCTGATTCAGCTCCTTATGCAGGCACTCGCGTGCAATCGGGTATTCCTCCAAAAGACCGAGCGTTGCCGCGGCTTCGCGTTCACTATCGAGAAACGCGGTCGCCGACAGCATAGCCACGAAGCCGTTGCCGGAAAGGCCTCGCTCTGCGAGGTCGGGAGGCGCCGGGGCTGCAAAAATTGTCAACTCGACGTTTCTCGGCAGACGCCGGGCAACGCTCTCCGCCCATTCGCCAACCTCCTGGAGACGTTCAAACGGGTAGATGTATGTGCTCGAAGTAATCGCGCGTGGCACCGGATAAAGCTTTAGCCGGTACTCCGTCACCACGCCGAAGAACCCTGGTCCAGTCCCGCGTATCGCCCACAGCAGGTCGGCGTGTTGCTTCTGGTTCGCGACGACAATGCTGCCGTCGGCCAGAACGACTCGGGCGGCCTCGACGCTGAAACAGGCCGGTCCCCATTCATTGAAGTTCCATCCCAGACCACCGTTCAGCAAGAAACCACTGAGTGGAACCGAGGGGCTGTGTCCAACGGGAAACACCAGCCCGTGCGCAGCCAACTGACGATTGAGTTCCCGACCGGTGATCGCCGGTTGCACGGTGGCCATGCGTGCCTCCTGGTCGATCGAAACATGCTTGAGTCGCCCCAGATCAATTAACAGGCTGCCGTGACGAAGCGAAAACCCGACCCAACTATGCCCGCCGCCGCGCACGGCTATTTTCATGCTGTGTGCGCGGGCGAACCGGACGGCCTCCACGACGTCGCGCTCACTCGCGACCTGCACAATCATCTGCGGGTAGCGCGTCGGGGTCAGTTGGTTCCAAATCATCCCGCGCCGGAGGTTCTCATAATCGGCGTCCGTCGCGGTCGTCACCTTTCCGTCGATGCGACTCTCCAATTCTTTAACATTCATGATGTACTCACTCCTTCTGTGGATCAAAAGACGATTGAAGGCAGAAAGGGGCCACTGGGTTCGTTGTACAGGCCCGTACTCATCAGGGTCATGGGCTGGACTACGCGCAGCCCGTTTTCCAAACACCAGCGAAGAAGATCGGTGTTGCGCGTTGGCAACAGGAATCCGGGGCCAGGGAAATCTGGAGCTGCCCCTATGAGAGCCTTCAGGTCTTCATCACTCTCGGCGACTGCGTGTCCGAAGAAGCCGATCATGGTGGCGTATCCAGTGATGCGGCCCACGCGCTCGACCACTGTCGCGGTCCCTTTTCTGATCGCGTCCAATAACTCCAGTCCTCGATTGTGGCCGTGGACCTTGACACACAATTCATTACACGCATCGAGGTCATTTTCGCTGGCAGGGCGGACCGGGTATCCAGGTATCTTCAAGGCGAGGGCGACACCCTGGAGCGTCGACAGCGGTTCGCGCGCTGAAAACCCGAGCTTCGTATAAAGAGCGAGTGAGCGATTATGATAGGCGGCCTGCACCAACCTGACTCCCGCAAAACGTTTCTCCGCGGCGCGCTGTATTACGGCGCTCATCAAACGCCTGCCGACCGCACCGTTTTGTACGGAAGGGTCAACCGTGATCGGTCCGATGCCGGCGATGACAGCGCTCTCCCAGAGGAAATTGCTGCCGACCACGCGGCCGTCAACTTCGGCCACGACTGAGTAGATGCCGTTGCGAGTCAGTAGCTCGGCCATTAACTCGGCGGCCACCTGCGGATTGGGGAAGTCAGGCGGGAAGTTGTGTCGATCAGAGATCGATTTGAAAGCCTCATAGCAAATCAATCCGCTTCTTTCCGCATCACCGGGTCGTCCGACCCGCAAACTAATATTCATTTGAACCTCCGAAACACATATTTCACTCCATCTCTGATTTATAACGCGTAAAATAACCGTTAAGGAGTCCACCCTGCTTATTCGGACAGTCCTTGCAAGGACTATCGACGCAAAAAAACTTACGCAGCGCGCTCGCGCGCCGCCTCGAGAAGTTCATTCAAAGCGGCGAGTCGTTTTGATCCGAGGTGACCCAACAATTTCCTGGTCAGCGTCAGGATGGGGCGGTCGATCTCTTTTAGCAGTTTCAAACCTTCTTTCGAAATATGTACCACAATCACTCGCCGGTCCTGCTGCTGGCGTTCTCTGGTTACAAGGGAACGCGTCTCCAGCCGGTCAAGGAGTTTGGTCACATCCGGATCGTAGGTAACCATACGTTCGCCGATCTCGCGGCAGATCAGGCCGCCGCGTCCCGCACCGCGCAGAATGCGAAGCACGTTGTACTGGGGCGGCGTCAAATCGTACCCTTTCAGCAACTCTGTCTCCCGGCGCATGAGCGACGCGGCCGTCCGCACTATGCTGACGTAAACCTCATCCTCCCTGCTCGCGAAAGGTTTCACCTGCCTGACTTCATCCTTAATGCTACCCATGATGGTAAAAAGGATAGTCCTTTCAAGGACTATCGGTCAAGCAGTTTTGCAGCAGACATGAAAGAAACCGTCCCGACAGCTTGGCAGCGCGATCGGCTTCATGGCGTAACTTCGGCGGAATAAGATGATGCCTACAAGATCAGCTCGCATCTCCCTGAAGCACCGCAAGTATGTCGTTTCGCCCGCTCTGTTTAGCGATATCGATCGGAGCAACTCCCGCCTGGTTCTTGCGATTCGGATCCGCACCACTCTGCACCAGCAACCGGACGACGTCCAGATTTGACGACGCATTCATCACTGCGACCCACAATGGAGAATTGCCAAAAGTGTCTACAGGATCGACACTCGCCCCGTTTTCAAGCAACGTTTTGACAATATCATCCCTTTGAATCTGGGCAGCGAACTGTAAGGCGGTCCAGTTCCGCACTGCATCTTCCGCATTAACATCAGCACCACGTTCGATCAACATATTCACGATCTTGTGATCCGCGTTTTCCGCTAACACAGCGTGCATTAAAGGCGTCCGGTCATCTTCGTCAACCAGGTTGAGATCAGATGAATCAAATGTCTCCAGCTTTTTGAGGTCCCTTGCATAAATCGCGGTTATGACTTGATCCAGTCTGCTCATAGAATTTCCTCCTTAATCTATTCCCGGCTTCTCAAATCTGTGACTTAGATTATTCGCTTCACTTTCAATATGGAAAAAGTCGGGATTGCTGTTAACCCAGTCGTTAAATTGTGACTGGTTCATACCCCTCCGTTGCGCTTCCAACGCAAGGCGCCGATGCTCGAATCCAGGTTTGTGACCATAATGATAGACACCATTAATCGGTTCACCGGTGTTTCCATCAAGGAACCGGCCGTCGGGTGCTCGTTTAGCATTTTCTTCTATAGTTCGCTTAGTTGATTCCCTCAATGAAGGCCGTTCAAGCTTGAGCGCTTCATTAAGATTCCGCTCCTGCTCCTTAAGTTTTTGTTTCTCCTCGAGATATCCTTGTCGCTCATCCAGCAAACCGCCACCCTCGGCATCCCGCAACTGACTTTGCGCTTCTCTTAATTCATCTACGGCTCTCTTCCGCGCTTCTCCGGTACTATTTCGAACCTTTTCCTTCAACCGTTCAACATTTCGCGTGGCGTCGGCGATCTCCCTGTTTACTCGGTCCAGCCCGGCCTGGTTCTCCGCCTGCTTCTGTTGCACTTGCTCGATCTTCTTCTTAGTCGCGTCAACCTGCGCATCACGTGCCGATTTCTTTTGTGCTGCCTCAGGACCGGCCGCCGTTTCTGCCGGTGCCGTCGTCTCCGTTGGCTTCGTTTCGACAGGTTCCGGAACGTCCTTCGGAGTTGGCTCTGCGAGGGCCTCCGCTTCCCGAGCTTTCGCTTCTTTCGCGGAGTCGACTTTCGCGTTGAGATCACCACCGCCATCCAGACCACAAGCTGGATCGCTGAATCGACACCAGGTGCGGTTGCCAGCTTCGCGGTCATAAGTGTGTCCTTGGGCATCCATCTCCGCATCGAAGCGCGGATCAGCAGGGTCGCGAATGTTGTCAGGATTACTAGCCTTCTGATTGAGCTCGCGCACTTCGATTTCGAACTGCTCGCGCGGTACACCTTTACGTTCTGCGTTGGCAGCGGCGTCGTCAGACACTTTTGTTTCGGGTTCGGCGGCTTTTGCCGGCTCAGGTTCGCCTGGTTTCCTCGGTTCCCCAGTCTTAGCAGGTTCGCCGGTTCTTGCGGGCTCACCCGTTCTCGCAGGCTCGCCCGTTACATCGCGTGGACGAGCTCCACCTTCCGGACCGATATCCACCTTTCCACCACGTTTACCACCAGGCTGATCGGCGAGGCTGAAATCACCAACGCTCTTCTTGAAATCCTTGAGGATCGTCGTGACGTTCTTTACTAGAGGAACGTTTTCAACCAGACTGTAGACCCACTTCGCAAATCTCGCGGCAATGTCGGCAAGGAGGAACAGCGCCCCCAGCGTGACCAAACTCACGAGACTGCCGGCAATATCCTTGCAGTCTTGTTGATCGGCTTCGTTTCGCTGCTCTTCATTCGGAATGCGCAAGTTCTGATACTTGAGATCGAAACTCGCTTTTTCCAAAACCGCGGCTTCCGTAGCCAACGCTATCACCAGCAGTCCGATGCCGACGGCTTCGGCCACCTCGAGGCCCGCAGCCGCGCCGGCGCCGACCGTCGCAAAACCTCCCGGGCCGGTAACGAATCCGAGGGCGCCGAGCACTGCGCCGATCAATACCGCCGCGATGAGGAACCAACCAGACAGAGCACCGGCAATGCTGTTGAAGAGTTTCATCCCCTTCAAAAACTCATCGATGGCGTTGCTAAATTCCAATTCGAAGACCTGATCAATGGCTTTGCCAAAGTGGTCCACCATCGGATCCCAATCTTTCTGCACCGTCGGCCACGGCCAGATTAGATCTCCCGCGATCTTCTTTAGTTCCTCCCACCAGTTGGTGGCGAGTTCGCTAAGGCTGCCGGACAGGTAATGCCAGATTGAAAGGGAGATGTAGGCCTCGCGTTCCGACACCATGCCGGATTGGGCCAACTGAGCGGCCAATCGTTTGCGCTCCTGCTCTGCCGCCGCAGCTTCAAGCGCTTTTGCCTGTTCAGGCGTGAGTTGCGGGGCAGCCTGCGCAGCAGCAGGCGCAGCTGCTGTAGCTGCTGCTGGGGCAGTCCCCACGGTTGAAACTCCGCCGGCCGGGGGTGCGGGTGCGCCGCCGCCTTGTGATTGACTGAACACGCGCTGGCGCACTTCGGGTTCAACCTTGGCCACCATTGGCTGAATCGCATTCTTGATCTCGTCGAGCAGTGGATCGGGATTCTGGATCACCTTCCACATTGCCTTCAGGTTGGTTCTAAAACCGTCGATCTTCTGCATCACGGCGGGAACACGGAACAGACCACCAAGCTCCCGCAGGCACGGCGTCTTCATGACAAACTGCACGACCCGCTTTATCGTGCCCCAGACGCCGTCGTCCATGATCGCGAATGGTCCAAGAAGGCTAACCAACAGAGTCTGACGAAATGCTTCTTTGATCATCTGAAGGTAAGGATCGGCTTTGGAGACCAACTCCTTGATCTTCTTAGACCACTCCTCGACCTTCTTATCGAGCTTCTCCTTAAACTCACGGATCTTCTGCGTTATGGAGTTGAAGATGCTCTTGACAGTCGCAAGGAAAGTGAGGACACCGAGAGCCCCAAGGATTTGCATGAAGGCGTCATACAGTTGCGTCAAAACACCGGAAACTTTCTGCTTGACGGCGTCAACCTTCGCGCGGAACTCCTTCAGTTTGTTTTGCACGCTGGGTATTGCTTCATTGGCCCACCATTCACGTACAGATTTGGTAAAGCCTTTGCCCCAACGGTCCCAAAGGGCCTTAACGCCTACGTACAGACCATAAATAACCAGGCCGGCAACAACCCACGGTCCTGCCGGCGAAAACAGGACCACCACCGCACCGATAACCTTCGCGGCAGTTTTGACATAACCCATGTAGGGTTTGATCTTCGCTTTTATCTCTTCCCATTTATCGAGCGCGTCATTAACGAAACCCTCAATCCAGGCGTTGTAGGTACGACGTCCTTCGGCGAGAAAGTCTGTGACCGCGTTCCAGATTTCTGCTACTGCTTCACGAAGAGGTTTGAGCGCCTGCCAGATCTTGCTCGCCGTTTCTTCGATGTCTTTCCAGATGGCCTTGAGTTTCTTGGTTACAAACTCAAGCGCCGGCGCGCCATACTCGGTCCAGAGTTCGTCCAACTTATCTCGAACCGCCACAAAGCCCTTCTTGACTAGCTCAAACACGCCGCTCGCGTACGCAAGCTGGAGTTGCAGTAAAAACTCTGCGATCTGGCCCATCGCGGCACAGTAGCCTGAGATTAAGCTGCCGATCGCGCGAAGAGCGCCGGAAGCGAATCCGCCAACCATCTCAGCCAACGTTGCGCCCAGGCCTTTGTCACGGATACTCGAAAGGATGCCGCCAAACAGTCCGTCGAGTCCTTTATTAATAGCGTTCTTGAAGTAGTCTTTTATGCCGCGGAAGAAGGCCACGGCTCCGGGGGCAAGTTTCTCGATTTGAGAGATGGCCCACTGCGCACCTTTCTTAACACCGGAAGCGATGGCGTTAGCACCTGTCTTTACCCCGCTGGCAACCACGTCAGCTCCGGCGGACGCTCCGGCTACGACCGTATTGACAACCGGGTTGTCGCCCCATGTCCACTCGGAGCGTTGCACTGTGTTGGAAGTTTCGGATGAAACTTCGCTGGAAGTTTCCGGTGTGACCGTGGAGGTGGCGGCGGGTTGCTCTTGCGGGACCGATGGTCCATGAACGACAGCTTCAGCATGAGCATCCGCTTCCTGCTCGAGATGGTCGTCAGCGGCGCCGACAGTGATTTCACCATTCCCAGTTGACTCGGTACGGCTCGGTTGCTGGCCGGCGCTCTGTTGCACAACGTGCGTCAGTTCGTGTGCAAGGAGACGTTTCCCTTCCTGTGTGGAAGGCGAATATTGGCCGGCGCCGAAGTAGATGTCGCGACCCGTTGTGAAAGCGTTAGCGCCAAACGCGGTTGCCGACGCGGCGGCGCGGTCGTCTGTGTGAACTCGGACGCCTCGGAAGTCAGCACCAAAACGCCCTTCCAAATCCGTTCTGGTTGATTCATCGAGCGGATGACCAATGTCCTGCGGAATGAGCTCGCGAACGTCAACCGCGGGAGCTGCGTCTTCGCCGTTGGTCTGCGCTTGTACGAAGTGGCCGTTCGATCCTGATCGTGCGGAGTGGCCATTTGGCGTCCCTTGTTTCGCTTGTAGGAATCGATGTGATTCAGGAGCAGCTTCGAGGGGCATGAAACTCTCAGTGGGAGCACTGCATTTTGCGCACGTACCGCAACCACATTCACGTTGAACAACGTGCTTGCCATTCGAGCTCAACTGGATTTGGCTGACGAGCTGTTGGGTGAAGCGATTGCCGCGCGTTCGTTGTGCGCGGCTGAGAGCGACGGCGCGAACGCCTTTATTCAAACGTGAGGAGAGTACTGCGCTGCGAAGTATTCGCGTCCCGCCGTTGCGAGGAGAATCTGCGGGCGCACCACTGAACACAGATGAGATAAGTGGCGAGTCGTAGTCACTAGCGGCTTGGTCCGTGGCACTCGTCTGCACAGTTCCAGTGCGACTCGCCTGAATCGGTTCCGGAGGAGCGATTTGTTCTTCACGCGTGAAGTACATTCTCGTTGGAATGAATGGCATGCTGCGGCAGCGTTAACACTTTCTGCGTTAGCAGCCATATGTTTACGTCGACCAGATCACCTTGTTTGATCGCCGCTGGCTAGCGCCGTGAGCTGTGAAGGTGGATGTTCCAACCCGTCGTGGAGAAACCTCTCCGGACGGGAGCGCAGGACAAACGAGAGCGTATCGAGCCATTCTGAGAATCTTGGATTTCGCTCCCATCGCTCGTGATACACCGCCACGATCTGGCCGAGATTGTCAGTTAAAACCCGAACGATGTCGTTTGTTTCAGACGTACCGCGCAGGTGCCCGCTGGAGATAGTCTGGCCCGATTCAAGTTCAGCCACGATCTCCCTCAGATCCGACGGGACCTGGTCTAGCAACTCTCCACCCGAACTAAGCGCAACCGTGCCGATAGCTTGCACGACGTCGGCGAGCCTGGGTTTGTCTTTTGCTTGTTGTGCGCGCGTCTCGGCGATTTCCTTCAACGCGTGTCGAACGAGATCGGCGGGTTGATCGCCGATCACGTCGTCCTTATTTCCTGTATCCCACCACGACATCTGGTTCCCTCCTTTTATGGG
>Ga0209485_1000414_pt1 | contig 12467 bp, 10 predicted proteins | sample NCAS100_FD_187516 | JGI IMG/M metagenome (GOLD analysis project Ga0209485, IMG submission 187516) | Agricultural soil microbial communities from Utah to study Nitrogen management - NC AS100 (SPAdes) (version 2) | ecosystem: Environmental > Terrestrial > Soil > Agricultural land | place: USA... | reverse complement strand
ACGCCGGCCACCGCGAGATCGAGAGCCAGCGGAGCGAGGTCTGCGTCGAGTATCTCGGGCGGCGCGAATTCCAGCAGCGCGACGTTTTCCGTTTCGCTCCAGAGTCGGTAACAGATGCCGGGGCCCGTCCTTCCCGCCCGGCCACGTCGCTGGGCAGCCGACGCGCGCGAAACTCGCACCGTTTCGAGGCGGGACATGCCGGTACGCGGTGAAAAGCGCGACCGGCGCGAAAGCCCGGTGTCGACAACGACGCGAATGCCCTCGATCGTCAGGCTCGTTTCGGCAATCGAAGTCGCGAGGACAATCTTCCGTCGCCCCGCTTGAGCGGGTGTAAGAGCCCGGTCCTGATCGCGTGGGCCGAGCGAGCCGTGAAGGGGAATAAGCTCAACCGGCGTTTCCAGCTTCCGCGACTCGAGGAGATTCGCAACGCGGTGGATTTCCGGTGCTCCGGGAAGGAAGACGAGGACGTCACCTTCGGTTTCGCCGAGGATGGAAGCAATCGCGCCAGTGACGAAGGCCGCATCGAAATCAGCAGTACGTGGATTGCCGGCAGGAGGCCGATACCGGGTCTCCACGTCGAACTGCCTGCCAAGTGACGTGATCACTGGTGCGTCGCCAATGAGGCCGGCCACCGACGTACCGTCGAGCGTGGCTGACATAACGAGAACGCGAAGGTCAGGTCGCACGAGGCGTCGCGTGTACAACACGAGTGCGAGTCCTGTGTCTGCCTGCACGCTGCGTTCGTGAAACTCGTCGAATATGACCACCCCGTAACCGTCGAGCGTGGGGTCGTGCTGCAGCATGCGGGTCAGCACCCCTTCAGTTACGACTTCGATGCGAGTCGAGGCGCTGACGCGGGTATCCAGCCTGGTGCGATATCCGACCGTGCGTCCTGTTTCCTCGCCGCGAAGAAAGGACATGCGCTGGGCTGCGGCCCGGGCCGCAAGCCGGCGAGGTTCAAGCATCACGATGCGGCCGGCGCCTAACCATGCTTCGTCCAGCAACGCGGGCGGCACGACGGTCGTTTTCCCCGCGCCAGGAGGGGCGTGAACGACCGCTGCTCCACTGGACCGCAAAGCGGCTTTGATGGCGTCCAGCGAATCGTAAATCGGGAGCAAAACAGGATGACCGATGGGGGATGGGGGATGGGGGATGTCGGACCGGGGAAACTCTTCTCACAACCTCATGGTGTGCGTACCCATGCGATAGAATCATCGCGATGCCGGAACTTCCAGACATCACCGTCTATATCGAAGCGCTCGAGGCGCGCGTCCTGGGGAAGTCCATGACGGGCGTTCGTATCGTGAATCCCTTCGTATTGCGGAGCGTGGAGCCGCCGGTTCAGAAGCTGGTCGGTGTTCCGATCACCGGGTTCCGCCGCATGGGCAAGCGCATCGTCATGGAGTTCGAGGACGACTTGTTCATGGTCATCCATCTCATGATCGCGGGGAGGCTGCGCTGGCGCGCGTCCGGTGGTGATGTCGTCAGGCCGGCCCCGATGGCCAGGTTCGAGTTTCGGGACGGCGTGCTGGTCCTGACTGAAGCGGGGAAGAAGCGCCGCGCCTCGATTCACCTGGTTCAGGGCGAAAAGAACCTCGATCAGTTCGACCGTGGCGGTCTCGAGGTCCTCACGGCGTCGCGCGCCGCCTTTGCGGACCGCTTGCGGTCAGAGAACCACACGGTCAAGCGTTCGCTCACCGATCCAACGTTGTTCAGCGGCATCGGCAACGCGTATTCCGACGAGATCCTGCATAGGGCGAAGCTGTCGCCGCTCTTCCTCACGTCGAAAATGAGCGATGAACAGGTGACGCAATTGTTTGGCGCGGTACGTGAGGTTCTCACCGAATGGACCGACAAGCTTCGCGCGGACGCTGCAGGCGAGTTCCCCGAGAAGGTGACCGCCTTCCGCGAAGGCATGGCGGTTCATGGCCGCTTCGGGAGACCCTGTCCCGTGTGCGGCGCACCGGTACAGCGCATCCGGTACGCCGATAACGAGACGAACTATTGTGCGCGTTGCCAGACGGGCGGCCGGCTACTCGCCGACCGCGCCATGTCCCGGCTGCTCAAACAGGACTGGCCACGCTCACTGGACGAGATGTGAGAGCTCATTGCTTCCCAAGCATCGCGTCACGCTTTGCCTTGAACTCCGTGCCCGACTTCCATTCCGGCCACGTGGACGCCTGCGCGATACGATAGCCGACCTCGAAGAGCATCCGTCCATCTTCGACCGCGCCTGACAAGTCCCAATCCGGTTTCACGTCATCGCTGGGCTTGTGATAGTCGTTGGTCGTGTACTCGTTGCGTTTCTGCAGGCCCCACCCTTCGGGCTTGCCGACGTAGTTCACACCGGCGTCCGCATAAAGTGCTGGAACGCCTTCCTTCGCAAACTCAAAGTGATCCGAGCGGTAGAAGAAACCTTTCTCCGATTCGGGATCGGCGACGATGGTGCGGCCGCTCGCGGTCACAACCGAATCGAGCAGGTCGTCCAGCGTCGAGTTGCCGAGTCCGATCAGGACGACGTCCGACGTGCGTCCCCACTGATTGGCTCCGTCGATGTTGATGTTCGCGAGCGTCTTGTTGAGCGGATACAACGGATGTTGCGCGTAATACTTCGCGCCGAGCAGCCCAGCCTCTTCAGCCGTCACCGCCAGGAAGAGCACGGAGCGCTTTGGTGGAGTGGGTAGCTTCGTGAATGCCTTTGCGATCTCCAGCATCTGTGCCACGCCAGAGGCATTGTCCAGCGCACCATTGAGAATCTGGTCACCCTCGAGCGAGGCGTTCGTGCCGAAGTGATCCCAGTGCGCGGAATAAATGACGTACTCGTCCTTCAGGGTCGCATCCGATCCTTCCAGCTTCGCCACCACGTTGCGCGATTGTATGCGGCGCACGGTGTTCTTCACGTGCCACGAGGCGGTCCCCAGCAGCGGAGTTGGCGCGAAGGCCTTCGTCGTCGCGAATGCTGCGACGCCGTCGAAGTCACGTCCCGCAGCGAGGAAAATCTCGCGCGCCTTTGCCTCGGTGATCCACCCCTCAACCGGCACGCGACTCGACGCGCCGGCACCTGGAATGTCCAGGTTTTCGGCGCCCCAGCTCCCACTGACAACTTCCCACGGATAGCCGGCAGGACCTGTCTGGTGGATAATGATTGCGGCCGCGGCGCCCTTCTCGCTCGCTTTCTCGTACTTGTAGGTCCAGCGGCCGTAATATGTCATCGCCTTGCCGCGGAACATCGTCGAATCGAGCCGCGTGGAATCCGCCGCGTCACGAATCGGTGGATCGCCCACCATGATGAGCACGGTCTTTCCGCGGACGTCGAGTCCCTTGTAATCGTCCCAGCCGTATTCCGGAGCCTCGACCCCGTAACCGACGAAGATCACTTCGGAATTGTTCACGTCGACGTTCGTGGTGTCGTGCCTCGACACGGCGATGTAGTCAAGGTTCGGCCGCATCGCGATGGACTGGTTCCCGATCCTCATCGTTGCGGTCGAGGTGCCGGTGTAGCCGATGAGCTCCACGTTCTGCACATAGCTGCCATCGGGATTTCCGGGCGCGAGACCTAACGCCTTGTATTGCGCCGTGAGGTAGGCGACGGTGCTGTCCTCACCAGGGGTACCCGGTGCGCGCCCCTCATACGCGTCGGAGGCGAGCGTCCGGATGTGCGCGAGCATGCTTTCGCTCGTGATAGCGCCGGCCGCGGCGTCAAGGTCGGCGCGGTTCATGCTGTCCCCGCCCGCGCAGGCGACGACGAGGAGGGTCGCGATGCTGATGACAATGGGTCTGGGCATCTGCAATAGATCGGGAAACGGGTTGGCGAGCGGGCACGACTGGTTACTCGTCAGGTAGATTACCTGCCGGAGCCGCTGCACCAAATACCTCCATGCCTGCCTCATGTATCCATACGTACTCGGCCTTCACAACATTGTCCGCTGGATCGTGTTGGTTGCAGGTGTATGGTCGGTAGTCCTGGTATGGCGGGGTTGGTTGCAGCGACGCCAGTGGACGGTTGCCGAGTCCAGAGCGACGCGTGCCTTTGCCGGTGCGCTGGACCTGCAGTTCGTCCTTGGAATTCTGCTTTTTGCCGTGTTCAGCCCGCTCACCAGACAGGGATTTCGGGACATCGGTGCGGCGATGAGCGACGCACCAGTGCGGTACTTCATGCTCGAACATCCGCTGATCATGCTCGTCGCGATCGCGTTCGCACACGTGGGGGCGGTGCAGGTGCGGCGTGCGTCCAGTGACGCCGAAAGATTCCAGAAAGCGTCGATCCTGTACGGGCTCGCGCTGGCAGCAATCGCGGGATTCATCCCGTGGGCGCGACCGCTGATACCAAGCTTCTAACTCGACGGCTGGTCGTGCGCGCCCTCGTCATCTTCCGCTACCTTGCACCGCTGGTCTTTTCGTTCCTGAGAGACCGGAAGCGGTGGCTCATCGCAGGGCGGCCGCTTTCACGCACAGCCGCGTTTCACCAGGCGCGCTCGGAACGTCTCGTGTCAGCGATTGCCGCACTTGGCCCTTCGTTCGTGAAGCTGGCGCAGGTGTTCTCTTCGCGGTCAGACCTGATTCCCGAGCCTTACGTGAGCGCCATTTCCACGCTCACTGACCAGGTTCCGCCCGTGCCGACGCCGATCATCGAGCACGAGATCGAGCGTGCGTACGGCCGTCCGGTGCGCAGCGTTTTCGAGCGCTTCGACACCGAGCCGCTCGCGGCGGCCTCGCTCGGGCAGGTTCACCGCGCGTGTTATCGCGGCGAAGACGTCGTGGTGAAGGTGTTGCGCCCGGGTGTGGAAGAACTGGTGCGCAAGGATATGGCGCTGGCTCGACCGGTCCTGCGGTGGCTTGAAAAACGGATACCGAATCCGCACCTGCGAAACGCACGTGTGGTTATTGAAGAATTTGCGGTCCGGATTCCCGAGGAGATGGACTTCGTTCACGAAGCCGCGAACGCGCAACGCATCCACGAGAACTTTCGCGGCAATCCACGCGTGGTGATTCCACGTGTCGTTCCGGAGCTGGTCCGGCAGCGCGTGCTGGTGCTGGAGTACGTCGAAGGGACTCGCGTCGATCGTTTGTCAAATCGGCCTGGCGAACGACCGCAGGATCCACGCGGCATCGTGAGTGCCGTCATGGAACTGTACCTGCGCATGATGCTGGTGGACGGCTTCTTCCATGCTGATCCACATCCGGGGAATGTGCTCGTCACTCCCGACGGCCGGGTTGTAGTGCTGGACTTCGGCATGGTGATTCCAGTCTCCCGCGAGCTTCGCTGGCGCCTGGTCACCACCATCTTCGCGGCAATCAGGCGCGATGCAGCCGGCGTCGTGGCGGGTTTCGAGTCGCTGGGGATGATCGATGCGGGCGCGGATCCGGCGCACGTCCGCGGGCTCGCCGACCGGTTGCTCACGCTCGCCTACGTTGAAATGCCGATGCGGGAGCGCGTTGAACTGGTGACGAACGAGGTGATGGCCGCTCTGTACGACTGGCCGGTGCGTCTGCCCAGCGAAATGGTGTACTTCGCGCGCACGGCGGCGCTCATCGAGGGATTGGGCGTGCGGTATGACGAGAACTTCAATGCGATCACGTTTGCCAGTCCCATCGCGCTGCGCATGCGCCGTGACATCCTGGTTTCGTTAGGCCAGGGGGAGTTGCCGCCGCTGGACCTGCCCACGGTGGTTGGTGCGGCGTTGGGTCACTACGCGGGAAAAGCGGTGAAGGCGGGACGGGAGTTCGTGAAACGCATCGGGCGGGTGCTTTCCGATTCAGAGGGGCCCATTGACGAGACGAGGCGCCCGCCGACGCTTCTCGCTGGGGACTGAAACGGGGTAAACGGGTAAACGGGTAAACGGGTAAACGGGCAGGCCTAACGACTAGTCCCGGGGCGCGGCAAAGGCCATACGACCCAGGATCGTCTCGGCGCGGCGGGTGGCCACCGAGCCGTAGGGCGGCCAGCGACGGGGAGCGGGGAGAATGGCGGCAAGGCGCGCGGCCTCGAGCCGCGTCAGGTTGCGGGCTGACTTCCGGAAGTGCGTGCGCGCCGCCATCTCCGCACCAAACACTCCATCGCCCCACTCGGCCATGTTGAGGTACAGGTCGAGGATGCGCTCCTTCGACAGGCAGAGTTCGAGAACCAGTGTCAGGTACGCCTCCGCGCCTTTCCGGACGAACGACCGCCCTTCCCAGAGATACAGGTTTTTCGCCACTTGCTGGGTGATCGTCGACGCGCCGCGCAAGCGGCCGCCGCGCTGCGCCTTCTCAATCGCCTTCTCGATTTCCAGGAAGTCGAAGCCGAGGTGCAGGTAAAAGCGATCGTCTTCAGCGGCAAGAACGGCACGCCGGAGGTGCGGGGAGATCTGGGCGCGGGAGACGACATCGCGGCGTGGATACGCCGGCTTCTTGCCTGCCGCCATTCGCTGGCCTGTGCGCCACAACATGACCGCCGTCGTTGGCGGCTGAATGAAGTTGAGCGGAAGCGTCACAACGATCGGCCCGAGTGCGAAGACCGCAATCAGGATGACGAGGATTCGCCGAACGCGGCGCCAGTTGAGGCGAGGAGACAGGAGGCAGGAGTCTAGGAGTCAGTCACAGTATACGAATGTCCCCCGCTGGAAGTTTGCCGGACCGCAGGGACCTTGTATCATCACTCGGCCGTACCACCTGGAGGTGAGCGTGCTGAAACGATCGCGGACGCATTCGATTGGCTGGTGCTGCCGGGCGGTAACAACGGCGGCGTTGTTGGCTTCAGCCACGTCCCCACTGCTGGCACAAGAACGCGTCCGACTCGGCATCGAGGTGCTGTTGTCGGACTCGATGCACCTCGTGCGCGGCAAGCGGGTCGGGCTGATTACCAACCACACTGGAGTCGTTCCCGACGGGCGCAGCAGCATCGATATGTTGCACCGCGCGAATGGTGTTCGGCTGACCGCGCTCTTCGCGCCGGAACACGGGATTCGCGGTCAGGCGGATGCTGGTGAGCGAATCCAGTCGTCGGTCGACTCCGCTACAGGCGTTCCGATTCACTCGCTTTACGGCGACACCCGCGTTCCCACGGCGGAAATGCTGAAAGACGTCGACGTGGTGCTGTACGACATCCAGGACGTCGGCGCCCGAACCTACACTTACCAGTGGACGATGGCCTTGTCCGCTGAAGCGGTCACTACGCACGGCCGGGAGTTCATCGTACTCGACCGACCGAATCCAATACGCGGCGACGTGCAGGGCGGAATCCTGGATGTGCAGTTCCGCTCATTCGTGGGGCAATTTCCGGTCGCGCTTCGTTACGGATTCACAGCAGGTGAGCTCATTCGGTACCTGGTTGGAACACAGCTGATCAAGGCGAAGGTGCAGGTCGTTCCGATGCAGGGATGGAAACGCACCATGTGGTGGGAACAGACCGGGATCCCGTGGCGAAATCCTTCACCCAACATCCGCTCGGTGGACGCGGCAATTCTCTACACCGGGACAGTCTTTTTCGAAGGGACAAACCTGAGTGAAGGCCGCGGGACTCCCAGGCCTTTTCAGCTGATCGGTGCTGCCTGGTTAACAGACGCGGGGGCGATAGCGAAGGAGCTCAACGCGCGCGGCATCCCCGGAGTGTCGTTCGACTCGACAACGGTCACGGTCGAACAGGGACAGAAGTGGGGAGGTCACCGAATTCCCATGATCGCGGTCGCAGTAACCGACCGGAATGCGGTTCAATCATACCGGATCGGTCTCGAGATGCTTCGCGCGGTCTATATCCGGCACAAAGGGGAGTTTCAGTGGCGCACGGGACACATGGACCGCCTGACCGGTTCGGCACGCGCCAGAGATGCGGTAGAGCTGGGCCGCATCGAGTCACTCATGCAGGAATGGGAGCGTGAGTCGCGGGATTTCGAGGCGCGGTCAGCACCCTACCTCCTCTACCAAGCGCGCTGAACGGTACGGCTCGTCCCAGCCCCCTTGTCGGACGTGGAGATTTCGCGCAAACTCTTTGCGGCGAACAGTGTTACGATGCTTCGGCAACGTGAGTCGTTTAAAATAACAAACCTCTCATCATTGCCAAAAACGTCCGCTCCTAACGAGGGCAGCCCTGTTCTTTCGCGAAGACTCGGAACGCGCTGAGTGAACGACGTTCAGCCCGTGACCTGGCTGGTGATAGCCGCGGTGCTTGCCGTGGCGGGTCTCGCCGTCGGCTGGAGCATCGGAAGGGGCGGGCAAAAAGGGCCCGTGCCGAGGGCGGCGACGTCTCAGGCGGTGTCAGTTATTGACGATCGCGCCGCGGTCCGCGCGTCCGCCCTGGATTCGCTTGCCGAAGCCGTCCTGATCACCGACGACAATGCGCGGGTACGCGATTGCAACGCATCGGCGCTCACGCTGTTCAACCGGCATCGCGGTGAAGTGGAGGAACAGTTCGCGACTTCGCTGCGCCGCTTCGACGGACTCGATCAGTCGGAGCCGTACAAGCTGGCGCGCGAGCACGCCGTGTGGGTCGGGGAAGGGTGGGCCAGGCAACCCGATGGCGGGATGAAATTGTGCCAGGTTCGCGTCATGGCCATTCGCGACGCGCGCGCGCGTGTAGTCGCATTCGCCGAGTCATTCCGCGACGTGGCGCATGATCGAAACATCGAACAGGATGTGCGTGACTTGTTGTATGGCGTTCGCACCTTCGAACCATCAGGGTCGCCGAGCGAGCGCTTGTCGTCGGTGCGCGATGAGCTGCGCGTGCTGAGCGAAGGGTTCCGCGATCTCGATCATGTGCTCAAGCAGTACGAGCGCCTGCTTCCATCGCTTGGCGCCGACGATCCTCTCGCTGAGTCCATTGCGGGCGCCGCGCATGATGCGCGCGCGGCGGTCGCCGCGGTCGGCGTGCCAGCGTTGCTCGAAGAAATCCCTCGCGCCCTGGCGAGACTTCGCGCGAACCTGCAATCGCTTCCCCCGGATGTAATGCCGGCCGATGCGCCTGCTTCAGAAGGAACGTCGCGCGAGTAGACGCGACCCGCATCCTGATCGCGCCCGCAGTCGCTTTACCGCGCCAATCGCCAGTCACTAGGTTGCGAATCCCCTCACGCATTTAGGCATCTCCCCGTGATCGTTTCCCTTCCGGAATCACCTCAAGCCCTCGCCGACGCCACGTGGGCAGACCTCGAGCCGCTTTACGAGGCGCTCGCCACGGCGCCGATCACGAATCCGCAGGAATGGCTTCGCGAATGGTCAAGACTCGAGGAAGTCGTCGAAGAAGCGGGCACGCTGGCGATGATCGCGTACACCTGCGACACCGCTGATCCGACGAAAGAAGCTGCGAACCTGCGGTGGTCCTCAGAGATCTTTCCCAAGGCAGTGGAGATGCAGGTACGACTGGCGAAGCGGCTGGTCGAATCAGGCTACTACGAGAACGGTCTCGAGACGGTGCTGCGTGGCTTCCGCACGGACATCGAGATCTTCCGCGAAGAAAACGTGCCGCTGTTTTCCGAGCTGGAAACGCTGGTGGCGTCGTACCAGAAGATCACCGGCGGGCTCACGGTCGATTGGAACGGCGAGAAGAAAACCGTTCCGCAGCTGCAGCCGTTCCTCAAGGATCGCGACCGCACCATTCGCGAGAAGGCCTTTCGTATCGGCGCGCACGCGTACCTCGAAAAGCGCGACGAGATGGCGGCGTTATTCGACCAGATGTATGAGAAGCGCCAGCAGGTGGCCCGCAACGCCGGCTTTCCTGATTACCAGGCGTACGCGTTCCAGTCGAAACACCGATTCGACTACACACCCGATGACTGCGCGGAGTTTCACCGGGCCGTCGAGCGTACCGTCGGTCCCGCGATCGAACGCTTGATGGAGCATCGCCGGCAGCGGCTCGCGATCGACACCGTGCGGCCGTGGGATACGCAGGTCGAGCTGGAAGGCGCCCGTCCGCTGAAGCCGTTTTCGGATGTGGCGGGACTGATCGGTCCCATGCGCCGCGTGTTCACGTCGCTCGATCCGGAGCTCGGCGCCCAGTTCAACCGGATGGCCGACGAAGGGCTGCTCGATCTCGAAAGCCGTCCGGGGAAGGCGCCCGGTGGATACTGCACGAAACTCTCCTGGCGCGGCATGCCGTTCATCTTCATGAACGCGGTGGGTGTGCCTGACGACGTCAGTACGCTCGTGCATGAAGCGGGACACTCGTTCCACGATTTCGCGTCGCACCGGCAGCCGTACGTCTGGCAGCGCAGCGTGTCGCATGAAGCGGCCGAGCTCGCGTCGATGAGCATGGAACTGATTGCCGCTCCGTACCTGGCGCAGCCAACGGGCTACTATCCGCCTGACGAGGCGCGCACCGCGCAGATGGAGCATCTGGAGGACGTGCTGGTGACGCTGGCGCACATCGCGAGCGTGGACGCCTTCCAGGCGTGGATCTACACCAGCGGAAAGGGCGGCGACGCCGCGGCGCGGGACGCGGCCTGGCTCGAGATCCGGACGCGATTCGAGCGAGGCATCGACTGGAGTGGCCTCGAGCAGGAACGCGTGTCCCGCTGGTACCGTCAGCTGCACATCTTCGAATACCCCTTCTACTACATCGAATACGGCATCGCGCAGCTGGGCGCCCTGCAACTGTGGCGCGCCAGCCTGCGCGACCCGAAGGGAACAGTGCGGCGTTATCGCGATGCGCTGTCGCTCGGGGGCACCGTTTCGTTGCCCGAGATGTATCGCACCGCCGGGGCGAAGCTGGTGTTCAACGAACAGGACATGGGCGAGCTGGTGTCACTGGTCGAATCCGAGCTGGAGAAGCTGCGCGCCGCGTCATAGATCAGGACGATGAGCACCGTTCGCGTCGCGATCGTCCAATCCGAGCCGGCAGCGGGGCTCGATGAGGGACTGCACAGAACGGAGGCGCTGGTGCGGGAGGCATCGCGCAGTGGCGCGACGCTCGTCGCATTCCCGGAGACCTGGCTTCCGGGGTACCCCGCGTGGCTGGACGTCTGTCGCGACGTCGCACTGTGGGACCATGAACCGGTGAAGGCCGTGTACGCGCGCTACGCAAGCGGCAGCGTCGACGTCACGGGTGAAAGCGGCGCCTTCCTTCGCCAGGTCGCTGTCCGGCACGGCGTGACGCTCGTCGCTGGAGTGAGTGAACGCGTGAGCGCAGGGCCGGGTCGCGGGACGCTGTACAACTCGCTCCTGACCATCGATGCGGATGGCCAGCTTCTGAATCATCACCGGAAGCTGGTGCCGACCTACACCGAGCGGATGGTCTGGGGGAATGGCGACGCGGACGGATTGCAGGCGGTCGAGACGCGGTTTGCGCGCGTCGGCGGCCTGGTCTGCTGGGAGCACTGGATGCCGCTCGCTCGTCAGGCACTGCACGACTCGGGCGAAGATCTGCATGTCGCGGTCTGGCCGACCGTGTATGAGCGGCACCAGATCGCCAGCCGACACTACGCGTTCGAGGGCCGGTGCTTCGTGCTCGCGGCAGGCTCGGTGATGCGCGCCAGCGCCTTGCCGTCGGATCTCGACGTGGAGCCGACGCGTCTCACGCCGGGCTCACCGTTCGTCCTCCGGGGCGGAAGCGCCATCATCGGGCCGGATGGTGAATACGTCGTCGCCCCGCTCTGGGATCGCCCGGGTATCCTGGTCGCGGACCTGGACCTGGAGCGGGTCCGACGCGAGAGCATGACCCTCGATGTCGCCGGGCATTACAGCCGGCCCGATTGCCTTTCGCTGACGGTGACGCGAACGTCACGACGGACGGCCGCCGACGTGGCGCCTCCGGCCACTGCCTAACGATCCCCCCATGAACGGAGCCGCCATCGCCGCCGTCATCATTCGCGAGCTCAGGACGATCGAGCGCGAGTTGAATGCCTATCCAGGCGAAGACCTGGTATGGACCCTGCCGCCCGGCCTTCCCAACAGCGCCGGCACGCTGGCGTTGCACGCGGCGGGGAACCTGCGGCACTTCATCGGGACCGTGCTTGGAGGGGGATCGTTCGTGCGCGATCGCGACGCCGAGTTTTCGCGCCGGGGCGTGCCGCGGGCTGAGCTCATCGAGGGTCTCCGCGAGGCAGAGAAGGTGGTTCGCGACACGCTTCCCTCGATCGATGCTGCCCGATTCGACAAGCCCTACCCACTTGCCGTGGCCAACCGACGGGTGAACACCGGTGAATTCATCGCTCACCTGGCGACACATCTGGCGTATCACACCGGACAGCTGGATTTTCACCGTCGCGTCGTGACCGGGGACGCCACCGGGGTGGGGGCGGTGTCTCCGCTGGAGCTGCCCAGCGCAACGCCGATCGAAGGGTGACGTGCGGGGTAGCAGCCCAGCCGGTGTCCTGATCACGTAAGCGGCGCGAGTGATTGCCGCATATTCGTTGTGAACCCGGCGGCGTTCGCCGCCCCAGGAGGATTCCCCTGTGCGGTTACGTCACGTCATGAGTGCGTCGTTGCTGGCGCTGTCCACGGCTACCTGCAGTCTCGGCGACTCGGTCGATGCGGGCTCGATCAACGTGTTCGTTTCGGTC
>Ga0209485_1000411_pt1 | contig 12536 bp, 12 predicted proteins | sample NCAS100_FD_187516 | JGI IMG/M metagenome (GOLD analysis project Ga0209485, IMG submission 187516) | Agricultural soil microbial communities from Utah to study Nitrogen management - NC AS100 (SPAdes) (version 2) | ecosystem: Environmental > Terrestrial > Soil > Agricultural land | place: USA... | reverse complement strand
GGCACTGAGGACAAATCGCTTGCTGGTGAGGGTGCTCTCCAGCTCCAGCTCCTTGAGCCCGCGGGCGTCGCCCCGCATCTCGAGGACCCGGGTGTTCCAGATCGGCTCGATCTTGGGGTTGGCGAGGGCCCGCTCCTGGATGAGCTTGGAGGCGCGGAACTCATCCCGCCGGTGGATGATGTACACCTTGGCGGCGTAGCGGGTCAGGTAGTCGGCCTCTTCCACCGCCGCGTCGCCCCCCCCCACCACCGCGATGGTCTCTCCCTTGAAAAAGGCGCCGTCGCACACCGCGCAATACGACACTCCCTTGCCGGCGAACTCGAGCTCCCCGGGAACCCCCAGTTTGGTCGGCGTTCCTCCGGCGGTGAGGATCACGGTGGGGGCGAGGAACTCGGCGCCCGAGCTGGTGGTCACCCGGAAGGTGCCGTCCGACAGGCGATAGATGCCTTCGACGTTCTCCATCCGAATGTCGGCGCCGAACGCCTGGGCATGTTCGGTCATCCGGGCCGCCAGCTCGGGGCCGAGGATGGTGCTGAAGCCGGGGTAGTCCTCCACCTTCTCGGTGTTGAGCAGCTCCCCGCCGGGAATTCCCCGCTCCAGCAGCACGGCCTTCAGCATACCCCGGCCGGCGTACATGGCGGCGCAGAGGCCGGCGGGGCCGCCGCCGACGATGATGAGATCGAGATCGGATGATGTCATGGACGGATCAATTTAATCGGGTGGCCCGCCGCGAGGGGCTCCGATCCGGAGCAGGCTGACCGCGCCGTGACAGGCGGAGATGGTGCCTACCACGACGTCTACCGTCGCGTGGGCCGCGCCGGCGGCGAGCACCGTCGCCCGGCTGGCACGGATCTCCCCCGCCCCGAACATCCCGACCCCGTAAGCGTGATGCCGGGTGGTGAAGAGCGCGGGGCCGGCCGTCGGCCGTCGGCGCGCCAGCCCCGCGGTGTAGGAAGCGAGCGCCTCCGACATTTCCCAGGTGCGGGGCGCCCGGATCATCGGGCACACCAGCGGCTCGATGCAGTGGGTCGGACAGATCCAGTCGGCGAACGACACGTAGCGGGTACCGTCGGGTCCGACGGTGTCGTAGGGGCTGCCGAGCGGCTGCTCCGGCGGCAGCAGCGCTATGGCCCGGTCGGGCCACCGGTGTGCGGCGGTTTCGGCAAGCCACCCGGCCATCAGGTGGGGCATCAGGGGCGACGGCACCACGGCGTCATCGGGCTGGCCCGGTGCGGGAGGTTCGGCGTCCAGAAATCCGCGCAGGAAGCCGGCCCAGTCGGACACCACCAGCTCGCAGCCGGTGAGCCGGGCGCCGGCACACTGGGCATCGTGGTCGACTACGAGGATGCGGCGGACCGTGAGCCCGCCCCGCCGGCACGCGGTCAGCAGCTGTCCCGCGTAGAAGCTCCCGTAGCACCCGCCCCCGATGATGGCCACATCGCGCAGCGGGGCGGGCGCGCCGCTCATCCTCCCGCGCCTCGTTTGCGCTGGGATTCGTCGAGGATCTCGAGCCACTCCGCCGGAACCTGTTGCGACCCCAGCAGCGCGTGGGAGCCTTCACCGGCCGCTTCGCCGTGCCAGTCGCTTCCCCCGGTGCGGAGCAATCCCAGCGCGGCCGCGAGGCCGGTGATCCGGGCCCGGGCCTCTTCGCTGTGGCTGGGATGACGGGTCTCCACCGCGTCCAGGCCCTCGTCCTTGAACGCGGTGAGGATCGGGCGGGTTCCCCGCTCCTTGAGGTGAGCCGCTGACACGATGCCGCCCACGGTGTGCACCAGCTCGGCGACATCGCGGAAGGTGGGCAGCCGCTTCTCCACGTAGGCCGGACGGCCCCGTCCCAGCCATTGATGAAAGGCGTCGTCGATGCTGGCGACCTTGCCGAGCTTCACCAGCACCCGGGCCAGATGGGGCCGGCCGATGGCGGCGTTGGTTGCTTCGAGCGCGAGGTCCTCGAAGGACACGTCCACTCCCCAGGCCTGGAGACCCTCCACCATTTCCCGGCCCCTGCGCACCCGGTCTTCCCGGCAGCGGACCAGGAATGATTCCAGCCTGGGATCGTCGATCGGCAGGAAATACCCCAGCACGTGCATTTCGCCCCAGGGCGCGGCGGTGGAGAACTCGCACCCGCTCACCACCCGCAGTCCGAGCCGCGCCCCCGCGGCCTGGGCCTCGGCCACACCCGCGATGGTATCGTGATCGGTGAGGGCAATGGCGGCCAGCCCGATCTCGGCGGCGCGCTGGACCACCCCGGCCGGCGGGAGCAATCCGTCGGAGGCCTTCGAGTGCAGATGCAGATCGATCGGCGCGGCGGTGTTCAGCGGAGATACCCCAGGTCCGGCGTGGTCCACGCGGGCTGGGACACCTTGAGCAGCCCGGCGAGATCGGCGTCGCTCAGCTGAGCCAGCGCCGACTCGCGATTCTTGGAGAGCTGGGGCGAGTAGCGCACCACCCGGTCCACCACCGGCTCGGGGACCCGGCGGGTGAAGCGGAGGCCGAACTCATCCTTCCCGTACTGGGTGATCCGGCCGGTGGAAGACACCTCCCACTGCTCGCCGTTCACCTCGATGGTGCGTCCCGCCATGACCCTCCTGTCCGGGCCGAAGCCCCTGGTGGACTACGCCGCGTCGTCGGGGAACTCCTCGAGGGTCTTGCGCAGATCGGCGAGGAAGCGATCGGCGTCGGCGCCATCCACGATCCGGTGATCGAACGACATCGCCAGGGTCCCCATCGTCCGGATGGCGATGCTGTCGCTGCCGTCCGCCGCCGTCACCACCGCGGGCCGCTTGACGATCGCCCCCACGGCGAGAATGGCGGCCTGGGGCTGATTGAGAATCGGCAGTCCGACCAGGGTCCCGAAGACGCCGGGGTTGGTGATGGTGAAAGTTCCCTTCTGGACTTCATCGGGAGACAGCTTCTTGGCGCGGGCCCGCTCGCCCAGGTCGTTGATCGCCCGCGCGGTGCCGAGCAGGTTCAGCTCGTCGGCGTGCCGGATGACCGGCACGATCAGGCCCCAGTCCAGCGCCACCGCAATGCCGAGGTTTACGTCACGCCGGTACACCGTGCTCTCGCCCATGACGCAGGCGTTGAGCACCGGATGCTTGCGGAGGTTTCGGGCGACCGCCGACGCGATGAATGCCAGAAAGGTGAGATTGACCCCGCGCTCGGCATAGGCCGCCTTCTGCCGGCTCCGCAACCCGGCGACCCGGGTGTAATCAACCTCGATCAGGCTGTGCACATGCGCCGAAACCCGGCGCGACATGATCATGTGGTCGGCGGTCAGCTTGCGGATCCGCGACCACGGCTCCACCCGGTCTCCATCCCATGGCTCAACCACCGGACCCGGAACGACGCGGACCCCGTCGGGGCTGGGGGGTGGGGGTTGGGTGGCGGGGCTAGGGGCTTTTGGCCCGGCCTCGAGGAACGACAGGACATCGTTCTTGGTCACCCGCCCGGCGAGCCCCGATCCCGGAATCCCGGTGATGTCGAGATTGTGCTCCGCAGCCATCTTGCGGACCAGCGGGCTGGACTTGGTGCGGAGGCGCTCCTCGAGGGAGCTGGGAGCTTGAACGGCTGGACGGCTGGACGGCTGGACGGCTGGTGGCGTAGGAGTAACGACTGAGGGCTGAGGGCTGACGGCTGATGGCTGCACCGCCGGACGGCTGGACGGCTGGACGGCTGGGGGTGGCTCGACGGCTGGACGGCTGGACGGCTGGACCGCTGGTGACGTTGGACCGACGGCTGTGGGCTGCGGACTGACGGCTGATGGCTGAGAGCTCACCGTTGCGTCGGTCTCCAGCCGGGCCACCACCGTCTGGACCGCCACGGTCTGACCTTCCTGCACCAGGATCTCGGCCAGCACACCGGCCGCGGGCGCCGGGATCTCGGCGTCCACCTTGTCGGTGGAGATCTCGAAGATCGGCTCGTCGCGCTTGACCGGATCGCCCACCTTCTTGAGCCACTTGGACAAGGTGCCCTCGGCGATGGACTCGCCCATCTGGGGCATCGGGACGTCAATCTTTGCCATGCGTGCGACTCCTTGAGAGGGCGCGGAGGGCGCGGAAGACGCGGGGACGCGAACTGCCTGGGTCCTTCGCGTCTTTCGCGTCGTTCGCGTCCTTCGCGTCAGTACTTCGCCAGCCACCTCGCTGCCGCAACCACGTCGTCCACCTGCGGCAGCACGAAATCTTCCAGAGTCGGCGCGTAGGGCAGCGGGACGTCGTGGGCACACACCCGCTTCACCGGCGCATCGAGCCATTCAAACGCCAGGTCGTTGATCCGGGCGGTAATCTCCCCCGCCACCCCGCCGGTCCGGGTGTCCTCGTGCACGATCAGCACCCGGCTGGTCTTCTTCACCGTCGCCACGATCGCGGCATCATCCATCGGCATCAGGGTACGGAGGTCGAGCACCTCGACCGAGAGCCCGTCTTCCCGCTCCAGCTTTTCGGCGGCCTCCAGTGACTTCCAGAGCATCGCCGACCAGGCGATGATCGAGAGGTCGCGTCCTTCCCGGGCCACGCGGGCCTGTCCGATCGGAGTCAGCACCTCCTCGCCGGCCGGCAGGTCTTCCTTGATCCGGCGGTAGAGATACTTGTGCTCGAAGTAGAGCACCGGATCCTCGTCGCGGATCGCGGCCTTGATCAGACCCTTGGCATCCCGGGCGGTGGCCGGGGCCACGATCTTGAGCCCCGGCGTGTGCAGGAACGCCGCTTCGGGATTCTGGGAGTGAAAGGGCCCGCCCCGGACATACCCGCCCGAAGGGCCCCGCACCACCATCGGCGTGGCGAGTCCGGCGCGGTAGCGCGCGGTGGCCACGTAATTGGTCAGGATGGAGTAGGCGCAGGAGATGAAGTCGATGAACTGCATTTCGCACACCGGGCGGAGCCCCATATGGGCGGCGCCGGCGGCCGCACCCACGATCGCGGTCTCCGCGATCGGCGTATCGATGACCCGGTCCTCGCCGAACCGCTGCTGGAGCCCTTCGGTCACCTTGAACGCGCCGCCGAAGGCGCCGACATCTTCGCCCAGGACAAAAACCCGGTCGTCCCGGGCCATCTCTTCGGCCAGCCCGTCCTTGAGCGCCTCGAGGTAGGTGACCTCAGGCATCGAGCCTCCGATACCACTCGAGCTCGGCCCGTGGCGGCGTCACTACTACCCCGTCCAGCGCGGTGCCGGGCGCCGGCATCGGCTCGTTCTCGCAGAGCGCCACCGCGGCGTCGATCTCCGCGGTGATCCGCTGGTCGATCGCGGAGAGCTCGCCCGGGTTTGCCCAGCCCGATTCGGTGAGCTGGCGCAGGTACCGGTCGATGGGATCCTTGGCGGCCCAGGCTTCCAGCTCTTCCTTGCTGACGTAGGACTGGTTGTCGTGCTCCGCGTGCCCCTTGCGCCGGTAGGTCAGCAATTCGATCAGGGTGACGCCCTCGCCGGCCCGGGCCCGCTCGACCGCCGCCCGGGTCACCTGGTACACCGCGAGCACGTCGTTGCCGTCGGCCTGCTCACCCCGCACCCCGTAACCGGCGGCCTTTTCCACCAGCTGGCTGACCGCAGTCTGCCGGGCCAGCGGAGTGGAATAGGCGTAGCCGTTGTTTTCCGCGATCACCACCAGCGGGAGGCGCTGCACCGCCGCGAAGTTCATTCCTTCGTGAAACGCCCCGGTGCTCATGGCGCCGTCGCCCACGTACACCAGACCCACCCGGCGCTGCCGCCGCATCCGGAAGCTCAGCGTCACCCCGGCCATGACCGGGACCATGTCACCCAGGTGGGAGATCTGCCCCAGAAAGCCGCGCTCCAGATCGTTGAAATGGATATTGAGCTCGCGGCCCCGGGTGGGGCTCTCCGCCTTGGCCATGTACTGCCGGAGCACCTCGAGCGGGGTGGCCCCCTGCACCAGCATGGAGCCGAGATTCCTGATCAGGGGTGAGAGGATGTCCCCCTGGCTGCGATCCAGCGCGTAGGCGCTCCCCACCGCGTCGGCTTCCTGGCCCAGCGAGCGGAACAGCCCCCCGACCACCTTGGTCTGCCGGTAGAGATTGACCAGCTTCTCCTCCAGCGACCGGGTCAGCCGCATGAAGTAGTACAGCTCGAGAAGCTGATCCCGAGTGAGCCCGGCGGGAATCGGGCGTGCAGGGCTCTGGGCGGTCGTGGTCATCGGGCCGGGGTTCGAGAGCGTAACTCGAAAGCGGGTAAAGATTTATCCGCCGGGGCCCGGAGTCAAGGACGGGGCGATATCGGCCACGCCAAATCCGCCCTCCGGCGCGACAGCTCGGGGTCGCGGGGGAGGGCGGATTGGTTCCAGCGACGACGACATCTATTTGAAGCACGGCGGGGATCGCGTCAGCAGGACCGAGCTCGCAATCGCCACGCCGGGTAATATCAGCAGCAAAGGCGCGAGCGCTCTCCACCGGGAGAACACCGACGCGCCTTCGTCTCACGCGGCCCAGGGCCGTCGTCCGACAAGGAGGCTCCGCCCGAAGCGGAGCGACTCTATTTTTGCTCTGGCAACCCGATAAGACGCCTCACCCCACCCGACCTGCACACCCAGATTCAGACATGCTCCAGCAGGAGCTCGAGCTTGTGGCGCAGCTCGCCCAGGCGCTTCGATTTGAATGCGCTCTTGGTTTCTTCCAGGACGTCGATGACTTCGCGCACCGCCTCGAGCAGCTGGGAGCCCCGGGGACAATTCATCAGCTGGCAGGGATGCTCCTTGACCGAGTGGCCGGTGAGCGCCCGTCCTAGCTGGTCCAGGTCCACCAGCGAGCCCATCACGTTGCGGAGGGTGAGGGAAAGGAACATGTCGACCGCCGGCCCGTCGACCTGGGGGCCGCGCGGCGCCTTGCTCAGCCCCTCGAATTCCCGGCGCCAGTCGCGCAGCCGGTGCTCCGCGCTCTCCAGGGCGCGGTAAGACCGGAACCGCGCCACCGCGGCATCCACCCGGGAGAGGAGTTCCGGAAACACCACCGGTTTCACCAGGTAAGCCGCCACCGGCAGCTCGATGCAGGCCACCGCGGAACGCACCGCCGGAAAACCGGTGAGAATGATGACCGGCAGGCCCCCGCTGGTCTCGGCGATCCGGCGGACCAGCTCCAGATCGGAGTTGCCCGGCATTTCCAGGTCGGTAATCAGCAGGTCGAACCGCTCGGCTCCGGCGCGTTCCAGCGCGGTGGCTCCGTCCGATACGGTCTCGACCTCGTAGCCTTCGCGCCGCAGGAGCTCGGCGGTGGAATTCAGGAAGGTGGCTTCATCATCGGCAAGCAGTATGCGACCGCGAGAACTCACGAGTTGCCTCCGTTCGTCGCCGGAGCGACGGGGATTCTGATGACAAATTCGGCCCCGCCATCGGGCGGGTCCTCGATCTCAACGGTGCCGCCCATCGCTTCGACCGACCGGCGCACCAGGGACAATCCTATGCCCATGCCCCCGGTCGCGGCACCCCGTCCCTTGGTGGTGACGAAGGGCTCGAAGATCCGGCTCCGCGCGGTGACCGGCACGCCGGGGCCCTGGTCGCGAACCCGGAGCTCAAAATAGCCGTTCTCGGCGTGAGCCCGTACGGTGACCAGGCCGCCGGGCGGCGAGGCCTCCACCGCGTTCTGGACCAGGTTGTAGACCGATTGCCGGAGCACCGACTCGGGGATCGCCACCAGCGAGGGCACCCCGGTGAGCTCGGCCTGGATCCGTACCTGGCTGGGACGATTCACCTGCTGGAGGAAGGCGACAGCGTCGCCGATCAGGGTGCGGACCCCGGACTGTCCGGTGCCGTCGGAATCGGGACGGTAGGTCTCGTAGAGCTGCCGGGTGACGTCGGCGATCCGACGGATTTCCCGCTCGATGGCGCCGACGTAGGCATAGTGTGGATGGTCGGCCGGGATCGCATCGCGGAGCAGCAGAAACGAATTCTGGATCCCGGCCAGCGGATTGTTGATCTCGTGGGCCACCCGGGCCGCGATCCGACCCATGGTGGTCAGGGTCTCCACTTCCCGCAGCTCGGCCTCCGCCCGGCGGCGGGCGGTGATGTCCCGCCCTTCCACCAGGAGCTGGGCTACTCGGCCCTCCGCGTCGCGAATCGCCTTGACCGAGAAGTCCATCACCATCCGCTGGCCGGCCCGGGTCGCCATTTCAAGCTCCTGCTTGACGATCCGTCCCGCTTTTGCGGCATCACAGGCGGTCTTGGCCCAGGCCGACGCGTCCGGACCGGGCCACCATCCCGCATCCCAGAACACCGCCCCGCGCAGGACGTCGATGCTGGTCTCGTTCCGGAGCAGCTCGAGCGCGGTGGGATTGGCTTCCAGGACCCGGCATTCCAGGTCGAGCAACGCCTGGAACTGATAGGCGCTGTCGAACATGGCGCGGAACCGCCGCTCGCTCCGTTCCCGCTCTTCGTCCGCCCGGCGGCGCTCGCTCACGTCTCCGCTGACTCCGAGCATCTGGAGCGGGGTTCCATAGGGTCCCCGTTCGGTTACATGCCCCCGATCGACCCTCCAGCTCCATTCGCCGGCGGCGTCCTGAATCCTGTATTGCGCCTCGAACACATGACTCCAGCCGTCGAGATGGGCGGAGAGCAGCGCCTCGACCCGGCGGCGATCGTCGGGATGCACCAGCTCGGTCCAGCGTCCCTTGCGGAGCTCCTGTCCCCGAGTCGAGGACTCGAGCGCGGCTTCGCCGTCGGCCCGGGAGGGAACTTCCCAGGACCAGGCCCGGTCCATCGAGCGTCCCAGCAGGAGCTGAAGTCGGGCCAGCTCGGCGGTGCGGGCGTTGGTCTGAAGGGTGCGGCCCAGCTGAAGCGAGACGGGAAGCAGACCGGACAGCAGCAATCCGAACGCGAGGACCAGACCGGAGAGTCCGCCTCCGGAACCGGGAGAGTTGCCGCCGGTGGGCCAGACTACCAGCTCCCAGGCCATTTCATCCACCGACATGACGCCCCGATGGACCAGGTCCTGGCCCCGGGCCGGTCCGAGCCCGGAGGCTACGATGGTCCTGCCTCGCCAGGAGACCGTGCGATGGTAGCCATCCACGGTGTCGGCCAGCATGGGCTGGAGCAGCCGGTCGCCCCGAATCAGCCCGACCACATAGCCGTCGCAAGTCGAGAGATCGCAGCGGGGCACCGCGATCCCCAGAGTCTGGGCCGAATCCGCCAGCGAAAAATGCCACACCGAATCGGGACGGCTCAGGGACGGCGGCGCACGCGACGCCACCTGAAGCTTGAGCTGGGTGACCAGGGTCAGGGAATCCTCCGGGACCGGCACCAGAAGGGCACGGCTGCCGTTGCCGTCGACCCAGGCGATTCCGGTCATCCCCGGCACCGAGTTCACCATGGTCTGAACCGATCGGTTCCATTCATCGGTTCCGACCACCGAAGGAAACGAGAACCAGGCGACTCGCCGTAGAGCGGAGTTCACGAGGTTAATACCCTCTACCACCCGGGTCTCGGCCCGCTCGGACGCCGCCGCCAGGAGAGTGCGGGCATCGGCGTCCTGTCCCTGGATCATGGCCCGCCAGAGGAACAGCACCGCGGTGAGACTGGCGAGGCCCGCGGCCGGGGGAATCCAGGCGGGGTAGGTAGCGGGGGTCCAGTCGCGGGTCCAGGCGGACGCGCCCATGGCGAGCCCAAGCAGCAGGAGTCCGATCGCCGCCTGGGGTCCCGAGCCGACCACGGGACCGAACTGGACGCCGGGTGAGAACCCGATCGCCTGCGCCAGCAGCAGGGCGAAGCCGAGCGCGCCGAGGATAGACGCGATCACCCCGATGACGAAAGCGCCTGGCGGGCGCTTGAGCCCGGTCACGACCGCGACGATTCCTGCCCCGCCCAGGATGAGTCCCCACGCGGTCGAGAACGGCACCTGCGCGGAACCAGGCATACCGATGAGCGCTTCGAGGTCGGGACGAAGGGGAAGCCCATCGAGACCCAGACTGCTCCCGGTGACCAGCTCGAGCAGCCCGGTGAGGCCGATGGCGGCGCCGATGGTTGCGAGCGCCAGCGCGGTGCGGCGGAGACCCCGGTCGCATGCGAGGGCGGCCACACCCAGGGCAAAGAGACCGAGTGCCGCGGCGGGACGAAGCGGAGCCCGGGATTCAATAGGCTGCACCAGAACCCGGATGGTCAGAATCCACCCGATGATCGCCGCCCCGCCCAGCGCGATCAGGGTCCATCCGCTGGCCGCCCAGAGCCGTCGCCAGCGCTCATTCGGGGCGACTGGCCGGAGTTCGGTCATCTCCCGGCGCTCCTGAGCTCCTTCGGGCGGATTCATGCTCGAAGTTGGGGGCTTGCGTGGTGGAACTCAAGTTTGTAGAATGATTCCAGCAGGCGCCGGAACCAGGGCGTCAGCCTTGTCGGATGGAGCGGCAGAACCATCAGACGAAGGCGCTACCCGTCGAACGGAGACGCGGTGGCGCCTTTTTTCGTACAAACATGGCACTCGCAGAGCGGTGCGAGTCGCCCTGTCGGCCGGAGCGAAGCGGCTCTGGAAGTCGAGGGCGCGAAGGGATTCCCGCAGGTTGGGGCGTCCTTCGCGCCCTCGTGCTTTCGCCGGCCACATCCTGATCGGACCACCGGGCCCTCTTGGGGGGAATATGCTGATTCGTCTGGCGCTGGCATCACTGGTCGTGGCCCTGGTCGCAGCGGTCATCGGGTTCAGCCGTGCGGCCGCCGATTTCGGAGACATCAACCGCTCCGTGGCTTATGTGCTGGTTCTGGTCTTCTGCGTGACCCTTCTCCTCGAAGCGGTCACCGGCCGGAAGCCGGCGTCGTAGCGAGAGGTCATGCGGAAGCGACCCGACCCCAAGCCCGCCGAGACTGGAAAGGACCGGAACGATCCAGTGCCGGAGGCTGGAGCGCCGGTGGTCCCGGAGGAGTTGATCACTGCAGCACCGGTGATCCCGGAGGAGCTGATCAAGGGTGACTGGCGGCGCCGCTTGGTGCTTCCCAACCAGGATGGACAGTTGAGGCTGACATCGGTCAAGACCGTGCGCGGCGGCCGACCCGCCCCGTCCACACAAGTTCGGTATCTCGACGACAAGCGGCGCCGTAACAGCGCCTGAAGTCATAGCAGGACGCGACCCACCGACCGGAGAGGAGCAGGCCGTGCAGATCGAGACGATGGAAGACCTGCTGGAAGATCAGCTGCGGGAGATCTATGGGGCGGAGCGCCAGTTCGCGGCCGAGCTGCCCAAGCTGATCTGGCAGACTACCTCGCTCTCCCTGCGCCTCGCCCTGTCGGATCAGTTCCAGGAAACCGAACGCCAGATCGACCGGCTGGGCGAAGCCTTTGCCGCTCTCGGCAAACCGCCGCGCGGGGCCTATTGCCCCGGCATCCAGTCCTTCCTGGATGAAGCGGACCGGGCAGCCCGGCGGGGTGGGCGGGGGGTCTTCCTGGACGCGGCAACGGTGGCCAGCGCGCAGCGGGTCGCTCGCTACGCGATGGCCACCTACAGCCGTGCGATTGCCTATGCCAAGCTGCTGGGCCAGCGCACCGTTGCGGATCTGCTGACCGACTCGCTCCACGAAGAGCGAACCACCATCGAGACTCTGGGGCGGCTGGATGAGCCGACGGAAGCCCCGGTGGAATCGAATGATCTCCGGCTCCACCAGGGGCCGATTCTCCGGCAGGCGTAACACGATAGTTCGATAGGCCCGACGACTCGCTCCCTACCCTCGCGAGGCGCTCGCCCTACCGCCGTCCACGTGACCTCCCCGGTCCGTGGTCGGCGGGGCCTATCTTTTTCCCCCTCGACTTACTTGTCCGAGGGCTTCATATCCGCGGGCTTCAGATCACCGCACGCAATCGCCGCTCCCGCTGCGGCCGTGTCCGCGCTGGGAGCATGGACGTGCACCGAATACTCGCCGGCCGAAGGAGCGGCCAGCGCCAGGGTCACCTCGATCTCTCCGGAGCCCTTTTCATCGGTCTTGAGCACCGGGTAGGCGTTCATCGCCCCCACTACCGATCCGTTTGCCGCGCAGTTCCCGTTGTGCATGTGCCACGCGTAACTGGTGGACGCGGCGGCCTTCTTGATCTCGACGTCCATCTTGGTGGAGTCCGCCGACTTGGCTTCGACCTCGGCGGTGCCTTCGATGGGCGATCCATCGCGCCCGGCCAGGGTGGCCTTCCATTGCTTGTCCCCGACGAGAGGCAATCCCACCAGGGAAACTCCGGCCAGTGCCGCGAGTGCGGTAAGCTTCAGCATGGAGCGATCCTCCAGGAAGAGTTGTGTTTCGGGCAGCGACGTCAAAAAGGCGCGACCGTGCTCCCGGGGGAGCACCGTACGCGCCTTCGACGGACTGAATCCACTGCCTCCATCCGCCAAGGTGGCCCGGCCAGATAGCCCGAGCGCCGTTGGATAGAATCAGGGTATCAAGCCGTTACCGGTGCCGCAAGCATGCGAAATTGCGCCGGACCGAAGTCCGGCCAGTCAGTAGGCTCCCCGCACCACGTGGCCCGGCTCGGCGTCGGCGTGCACCTCGGCGAGAAACCGCTTGGCCCGGCGGTCCAGCTCGCTCTCGCCCGGCTGATTGGTTTCCACGGTGACCCGGGTGTAATGCCCGCCTTCGGGCT
>Ga0209485_1000410_pt1 | contig 12609 bp, 12 predicted proteins | sample NCAS100_FD_187516 | JGI IMG/M metagenome (GOLD analysis project Ga0209485, IMG submission 187516) | Agricultural soil microbial communities from Utah to study Nitrogen management - NC AS100 (SPAdes) (version 2) | ecosystem: Environmental > Terrestrial > Soil > Agricultural land | place: USA... | reverse complement strand
ATTTCGGATCACGGCACCCCTGAACCCCTTGTCCCCGACCAGGATGTTGGCGCCGAGTCCGAGGATAAAATGTGGTAGTTCGGCCTCACGACACGTCTCCACGGCGTTTGCGAGATCGTCTGCCGTGGTGGCATCGTACAGCCAATCAGCCGGACCACCGATCCGGAACGTGGTGTACGGAGCCAACGGGACGTCTCGCCGGAGTCGCGAGGCCTCAAGGCGCCGCGCGGCCAATGCCCTGAACCGGGCCACAGTGTCGCGATGTTCTGCCATCGGCGCTCAAAGAAAACCAGGGAACCCCGGATTGCCAGCGTGACGATTCAACAACGCGCACATAATCGCGACCAGACCTCCGTTAGGAGGTTGGTGGTCACTCTCGCCGCTTGTGCGATTGCCGCAGTTATTCCCGACACGCTGGCTGCCCAGCGAGCGGAGCTCGAGAAGTTCATCCGACATCGCGTCCTGCCGAACGGACTCGAAGTCATCGTAGCCGAAGCTCACGGCGTGCCGCTAGCGACGATCGAGTTCAACGTCCGAAACGGCTCGTTCACACAGCGGCCCGGCACGGAAGGGCTGGCGCACATGTACGAGCACATGTTCTTCAAGGCGAATGAAAGCCTCCCCGCACCGGACGCCTTCATCCAGAAGTCTTCGGAGCTGGGTGCGTCGTTCAACGGAACGACACAGGAAGAGCGGGTCAACTATTACATGACGCTTCCGGCGGACAGCCTCGCCGGTGGGATCAAGGTCATGTCGGCGGCGCTCCGCGGCCCGAAGTTTCTGAGTCAGGAGCTCGAGCGGGAACGACAGGTGGTGCTCGGCGAATATGACCGGAACGAGTCCAGCCCGTTCTTCGAGTTGCAGGTGCAGATGAACAAAGCACTGTATCCGGGGCAGTTCAGCCGCAAGAACATCATCGGCGAGCGCGAGGTCCTGCAGAAGGTCACACCTGCCCAGCTGACGGAGATCCAGCGCCGATACTACGTGCCTAACAACACGGCGCTGATCGTGACGGGCGCCGTGAACCCCGATTCCGTGTTTGCGCTGGCCGAGAAGTTCCTGGGTGACTGGCAGAAGGGCGAGGATCCCTTTGCGGCGGAACCGACTCCGCAAATCCCTGCACTTACCGCCAGCACGGCGGTGTACGTAGAGCGGCCCGTGGGTGCGGTCACGGTGATGATGCAGTGGCAGGGGCCCAGTGTCCGAAAGGATCCCGCCGCAACGTACGCCGCTGACGTGTTCTCGGACGCGCTCAACCAGCCCGGTTCGCAGCTGCAACGAAAGCTGGTCGACACAGGACTCTTTCAGTCGATCAACGTCAACTACTACACGCTCAACCAGGTCGGCCCCATCACCATCGCCGGGCAAACGACTCCTGATCGCCTGAAGGAGGCCGTCGCGGCGCTCCAGCGCGAGGTAGAACGGCTGGCCGATCCCGGATACATCCCGCCCGAGCAGTTGGCGGCAACGAAGGCTGAGCGCGCCGTGGAGACAGCGTTCGGCTTTGACCGTCCATCGGATCACGCACACACCATTGGGTTCTGGTGGAGCGTGTCGGGTCTCGAGTACTACATGGGATACGTGGACAACATGGCGGCACAGTCGCTCGAGAACGTTCGCGACTACGCGAGGAAGTACATCGTGGGGAAGCCGATGGTTGTGGGCCTTCTCCTTCCACCGGGCGTGAAGGCCGACCTTGGCCTCCGAGACGCTGACGTCCTGCCGAGGATCATTCCGTGAGGATGCACAAGATCTTCGGAGTTCTGGTCGCCGTTGCTTTGACAGGGGACGTGGCGCTAGGGCAGGGCCGCCGCGCGTCCCCGCCACCCGCCGCTCAGGACACCGGGACCGTCGGCTATGAGGTCGATGGGATACGTGTCATCCAGCGCCATTCCCGCAGCGGGGACATAGTCGTCGCAAACCTCTACCTGTTGGGCGGCGTCAGGCAGGTGACGGCGGAGAACGCCGGGATCGAGCTTATCCTGCTCGAGGCGAGCGAGCGCGGCACAAAGTCGTATTCGCGCGATCGGCTGCGGCGATCGCTCGCTCAGCTTGGAACCAGCATAACGACCAGCGTTGGCGTGGATTGGTCGAGGATCGGCCTGCGAGCAACGCGCTCCACGCTGGATTCGACCTGGAACATCATGGCGAGCCGAATCACGGAGCCGCGATTCGACTCGTCCGAAGTCACTCTCATCAAACGTCAGCTGATCGCCGGTGTCAGGCAGCGCGAGGACTCGCCGGACGCCCATGTGGAGTTTGTCGCGGATTCCTTCGCCTTTGCCGGTCACCCGTACCAGCTTCCGGCAGCCGGCACCGAGGGCTCCCTGAGCCGGATCTCGATCACGGACCTGCAGCGGTACCAGGACGCGCAGATAGTCAAATCCCGGATGCTGCTGGTGGTCGTGGGGAACGTGGGGCGCTCCCAGATCGAGCGCCTCGTGCGAGGATCACTCTCTCGCCTGCCGGCGGGCAATTACAAGTGGACTCTGCCCGACACATTGCCACGAAGCAAGTCATCGGCCCTGACAATCAACCGTGACCTTCCGACCAATTACATCCTCGGTCTTTACCCTGGCCCACGCGCAGATTCCCCTGATTATCACGCGCTCCGGATCGCGACAGCGATTCTTTCCGGGCAGCTGTTCAGCGAGGTCCGTTCGAAGCGGAATCTGACCTACGCTGTAGATGCGCCCTTTATCGAGCGCGCCGTTTCAGCAGGCGGGTTGTATGTCACAACCGTCTCACCCGAACGCACGCTCGAGGTCATGCGCCAGGAGCTGCTCGACCTGCAAACCGGCACGATCGAACCGAAGGCGCTCGAGCGGCTCATTCTCCAGTTCATTACGCAGTACTTCCTGGACAATGAGTCCGGGGTTCAGCAGGCGGATTTTCTGGCGCGAGCCGAGCTCTATTACGGTGACTTCCGGCGTGCCGATCGCTTTGTGGACGAGCTCCGAGCGATAACACCGGCCGATATCCAGAGCGCCGCTATCCGCTACATGCGCAATTTCCGGTTCGTGTACATCGGCGACGCTCGGAAGGCGCCCGACGCGATCCGGCTGATGGAGCGATTTTAGGACCGCTCCATCAGGTCCGGACTCCGAGCCGGGATCGAAACACACCAGCAAGCGTGGCATTTGAGGCCACCGCGTCTGGCCCGATTCCTCGGCGCCCGTTCCAATCCGTGAACACCCCTCCCGCCTCTTCGACCACGGGGATCAGGGCGGCGACGTCCCACGGATTCATGCGATCATCGACCATCAGGTCGGCGCGGCCCGTTGCGACAAGTACATACCCGTAGCAGTCGCCCCAGGAGCGACACGTCGCGACTTGCGACGCCAGTTCGGACCAGCGCCCCTGTCGTTCGGGATGCGCCAGGAACCTAGTGTCGGTGGTGAGGATCGTTGCTGTCGCGAGACTGTCGGTAGTTGAGACGGAAGCTTGCGAGCCGTTATGCCAGCAACCATGCCCCCGAACAGCAACAAGGAGATCGCCGGTGGCGGCGCAGTTGATCGCACCCCCAATCACGACGCCGTCTTCTTCGAGGGCAATCAACGATCCCCAGAGTGGTACGCCTCGCACGAAACTCCTTGTGCCATCGATCGGATCGATGATCCACCGACGTGGGCTCGGCTTCGTCTGCTCTCCCATTTCCTCGCCGAGGATGGCGTCTGTCGGGAAGCGCTGTTCGATCCAGCGTCGAACCGCCGCCTCCGCGTCTCGATCTGCCTTCGTGACCTCGGAGCCGTCAGGCTTGATCTCAACTCGAATTCCCTTCCGGAAATGGCTGAGGGCGACGTCTCCGCAGAGCCGAGCCACCTCTTCCAAAGCAGTCAGCAAATTCGATCCATGCATGTTCAAGTCGATGATAGGATGGCTAGTCTCAGAATACTCGTTGTGTCGTTTTGATAACGGCTTAGCACGTCTCATGTGAACTGTTGGTGCAATGCTCCAGCTCGCGGCACGCTCGTGATTTTTGCTCTATTTCCACCCGCTACTTGGGATTGCGCGATGGCGGCTTGTGAATAAATTCACAACCTGACCGAATGGGGATCCAGCCGCTCGGTCTTTCCACCTCTGGATCGACGGCATGACCTATCGGAGGCTTTCAGCAATGCGAGTGCTCGCAGTCGCCCTTCTCTCGGGCGTAGTTCTTCTCGGAGCGTGCGGTGGCGGAGAGACTCCTGCGACCGATACCGCGACGACCCCGGCGGCGACGCCGACGCCCACCGGTGCGATGACCATGGCACCGATTACCGGCACCACGCACGAAGTGCGCATGGTGCTCGAGGGTACCACCTACAAGTACGACCCGGCAAACATCACCGTGAAGCCCGGCGATGGCATCAAGTTCATCATGGTTTCCGGCGCGCCGCACAACGTCGCGTTTGATCCAGCGGCCATTCCGGCGGACCAGAAGGATCAGCTCTGGGCAAACATGCCAAACTCGGTGGATGGCCAGTCGCCGATTCTCTCGGACCCGAATGCGGAGTGGACCCTTTCGCTGGGCAACATCAAGCCTGGCAAATATCCGTTCTACTGCACGCCACACCTCGCCATGAACATGAAGGGCGAGATCACGGTTCAGGAATAACAACATCCGAATGAACGGCGGGGGCGGCGAAAGCCGCCCCCGCTTCGTTTGTCATAACGAGGAGACGAGCCGAACCCGGGGTGTCAGGCACGCCGGTAAACGGGTACCTTGTTCGCCCGCCCTGAGACGCTGAGAGAATCGCTGCGCAGAGCCATGCACGGATATTCTGACCGTATCAATCACGCCCTGGCGTTTGCGGCGAAGCATCATGACCAGCAGGTCCGGCGCGGAACCCGGCCGCCGTACACGACGAAGCCGGCGAACCTGGCCGTCATCCTGACGCGGTACGAGCGCGACGAGGACACGGTGGTCGCGGGGATCCTGCTCGACGTCGTCCAGGACTATTCGCGCGCGGCAAATCCTGCCGATGTCCTGCAGAGTCGCATTGGCGAGAAGTTCGGGGACCGCGTGCTCGAGATCGCGATGATGGCAGTCGAACGACGGATCGACGACGAAGGCCTCGAGTTGGACCCCGAGGAACGCCACGCCGACCTGCTCAGGCGGTTAGGCAGTTCGCCAGAGGAAGGGCAGGTGCTCGCCGCTGCCGAAGCACTGCACGGCGCGGGGTCGCTGCTGGCAGATCTCCGTCGCACCGTCGAAGCGCGGTCGGTGTGGGAGCGCGTTCCCGGCGGCCGCGAGCGCACGATCGCAACGTATCGCCAGTTACACGCCGTGCTGAGCAAGGCCGGCCTGCGTTCGCCGATCCTCGACGAACTTCGCGATACAGTCGAATCGTTGTCGGCGATCGCCGTGCTGGTGCCCTAACGAGTTACTTCGACCGGCGTTGCGGGATAGCGCCGGGCGACGTAGTCGTCGAGCAGCGCGAGGAACTCGGGCACGATGCGCTCTCCCCTGAGCGTGCCGTGCAGGCGACCGTCGATGTACACGGGCGCTTTCGGGTCCTCGAATGTCCCGGGCAGGGAAATGCCGATATGCGCGTGCTTCGACTCGCCTGGGCCGTTGACGACGCATCCCATGACGGCGACGCGCAGCTCCTCGACACCGGGATGCATGACGCGCCATTCGGGCATCCGCTCGCGCAGATAGGCCTGGATGTCTTCGGCCATCTGCTGGAAGAACGTCGACGTAGTGCGGCCGCAGCCGGGACACGCCGTCACCTGCGGAGTGAAGCGCCGTAACCCGAGCGACTGCAGGATCTGCTGTGCCACGCGGACTTCTTCGGTGCGATCTCCGCCTGGCCGGGGCGTGAGCGAAACGCGAATCGTGTCGCCGATGCCTTCCGACAACACGATCGATAGGCCGGCAGCACTGGCGATGATTCCCTTGCTGCCCATCCCTGCTTCGGTGAGCCCAAGGTGGAGCGGATAGTCGCCGCGAACCGCCAGGCGGTGGTAGACATCCGCGAGATCGGCGACCTGCGAGACCTTTGCCGAGATGATGATGCGATCGTGGCCCAGCCCACATTCTTCGGCCAACAGCGCCGACCGGATCCCGCTTTCGACCATGGCGTCGATGTACACATCGCGCGCATCTCGCGGATCCGGACGAGACGCATTTTCGTCCATCAAGGTCGTAAGGAGATCCTGGTCGAGCGAGCCCCAGTTCACGCCAATACGCACGGGCTTGTCATTCGCGATCGCGACCTCGACAATCGTGCGGAAGTTTTCGTCGCGGCGCTTGCTACCGACGTTCCCCGGATTGATGCGGTACTTGGCCAGTGCCGTCGCGCACGTCGGATGCCGCACCAGCAGCAGATGCCCATTGTAGTGAAAGTCGCCGATGATCGGCACGCGAACGCCCGCATCGCCGACGCGATCCACGATTTCGGCAACAGCCGCCGCCGCTTCGTCCGTGTTGACTGTGATACGGACCAGTTCCGAGCCGGCATTGGCGAGGTCGATCACCTGCGCGGCGGTCGCCGCCGCGTCCGCCGTGTCGGTATTCGTCATCGACTGGACGACGATGGGATGTCCGGATCCGACCGGGACATCCCCGACGCGCACGGTGACGGTTTGCCGGCGAGCTTGAAGCGACACTACTTGGTCTCCATATCGTAGCTGTAAACTATTGAGCAGCACGGGCGCCGTGACCGTCGAGGCCCGCGCAGGCAGACCTGAAGCCGGACCGGCGAGGAGCACCATGACGGACGACGAAACCACTCAGGTCCCAGACGAACCGCGGCCGGAACCGCCGCGTGCCGAACCCGCTCGCGAGGAAGTGGTCGAGCCCCGTCGCAGCTTTTTGCGCCGTCACTGGGGAAAAACGGCGATTGCGGGCATCGTCCTCATTCCGGCGCTCGTGTTCACTATCTGGGCCGGGATCGCCTTGAGCTGGAGTTACTCAAGCGGCAATCGGGTGGGATATCTCCAGAAGCTCTCGAAGCGCGGATGGCTCTGCAAAACGTGGGAGGGAGAAATCCAGCTTTCCAATATCCCCGGAAGCGCGCCGGTCCTGTTTCAATTCACCGTGCGGGACGACAGTATCGCCAAGGTTCTTGAAAACGCCGGGGGTAAGCAGGTTCAGCTCTACTACGACCAGCACGTCGGGGTGCCATCGAACTGCTTTGGGGACACCGAGTACTTCGTCAAAGGGGTCCGCATCCTCCAGCCCTAACGACGCTCCTGCAGTGCGTCTTTCGCGGCCCGCATCTGGTCGCGCAGCGCGTCGGGGCCGGTGCCGCCGGGCAGGTTGCGCCGCGCAAGTGACCGCTCGGGTTTGAGCGCGTCGAGCACGTCGGCACCGAATGTGGAGTGCGCCGCGGCGAACGACGGCAGCGGCAGTCCATCGAGCTCGACGCCCGCGTGTTCCGCCTCGCGCACCAGTCGGCCAACCGCGCCGTGCGCCTCACGGAATGAAACGCCCCGATCGACGAGATAATCGGCCAGGTCGGTCGCCATCAGCCCGGCACTGACGGCGCTACGCATGCGTGCCGCGTCGAAGCGGACCTCGTCGAGTGCGCCCGCCACGGCCGGCACCACGAGCATCATCGTATCGACCGCGTCGAACAGGGGCCGCTTGTCGTCCTGCAGGTCCTTGTTGTAACCGGACGGCAGGCCTTTCAGCGTGGCCAGCACCGTCGTCAGGTTGCCAAGCATGCGTGCCGCGGACCCACGCGCGATCTCGAAGACGTCGGGATTCCGCTTCTGCGGCATCATGCTCGACCCGGTACTGAACGAGTCGCCGAACCGCGCGAAGCCGAATTCGCCCGAGCCAAAGAGGATCAGGTCCTCGGACAGCCGCGACAGGTGAGTGCCGACCAGCGACAAGGCGAACAACGTTTCGGCGACGAAGTCCCGGTCCGCCACTGCGTCGACACTGTTCTGCGAGATCACGTCAAAGCCCAGCCGGTCGCGCAGCAGCTCCCGTGAGATGGGGAAGGCGCTGCCCGCCACCGCGCCGCTGCCTAACGGTAATGACGACGCGGCCCGTGCTGCCGCGGCGACGCGCTGGCGATCCCGGGACAGCGGCCAGAAATGCGAGAGCATCCAGTGCGCGGCCAACACGGGCTGCGCCCGCTGCAGGTGCGTATACGCGGGCATGATGCCGTCGCCGAGTCGCTCGGCCTGCGCCAGCATGACCTCCTGCAGCTCGCGGATGGCGCGGTCCAGTCGACCGCAGGCATCCATCGTCCACAATCTCGTGGCGGTGGCCACCTGGTCGTTGCGGCTGCGGCCCGTGTGCAAGCGCGAGGCCGGATCACCGACCTCTTCGTGCAGCAGCCGGTCGATGAGCGTATGGATGTCCTCGTCCGCCGCCGCCGGTGTCACGCCGCCAGCCAGGCGGCGGCTCACCGCGTCCAGTCCCTGCACGAGGGTCCTGCTCTCCTCGGCCGGAATGACACCGGCCGCGCCTAACGCTTCGGCCCACGCCTGTGACAGGCGGATGTCGAACGGCCAGAGCCGGAAGTCGACACCGATGGACCGGTTGACCCGCTCGAGCAACGGACTGGGGCCGGCGGAAAACCGCCCGCCCCAGAGCTTATGCGACTGCGCCGTGCCGGAGGCGTCGTCGCCGCGCGTCACCGCGCGACAGCGTTGGGCCGCGATGCCCGCTCGGAGGCCGCGAGTTGCTGGTCCTTGAGGGCGCGCACACGTGCCGGAAGTCCGAAGAGCCGGATGAAGCCCGCGGCGTCGCTCTGCTGGTACACGTCGTCCTCGCCGAACGTCACGAACCGCTCATCATACAACGCCTGTTCGCTTTCGCGGCCGGCGATGATGATGTTCCCCTTGAAGAGGCGCAGCGTCACTGTGCCCGTGACACGCTGTTGCACCACGTTCACGAAGGCGTCGTAGGCTTCGCGCTCGGTCGTCCACCAGCGACCCTCGTAGACCAGGTCTGCATAACGCGGTGCCAGCAGGTCCTTGGCGTCCATGGTCCGTCGGTCGAGCACCAGCTGTTCGAGCTCGCTGAGCGCGGTATAAAGCAGCGTGCCGCCGGGCGTTTCATACACGCCGCGCGACTTCATGCCGACCAGCCGGTTTTCGACGATGTCGGCCCGCCCTACGCCATGCCGCCCGCCGATCCGGTTCAATTCCGTCAACAGGTCGACAGCGCCAAGCGCGCGACCGTTCACCGATACGGGCGTCCCGCTCCGGAAGCCAATCGTAACCTCTTCCGGCTCTGCCGGCGCGTCCGCCGGATCGGTCGTCAGCAGGAACAGATCCTTTGGTGGTGCCTGGTTCGGATCCTCGAGCACCCCTCCCTCATGCGAGATGTGCCAGAGGTTTCGGTCCCGTGAATAGATCTTCGTCGTCGTCGCGGCGACCGGAATGTTGCGAGCGGCCGCGTAGGCGATTGCGTCTTCGCGGCTCCGGATGTCCCACTCGCGCCAGGGGGCGATCACCTTCAGCTCGGGCGCAAAAGCCATGTAGGTGAGCTCGAAGCGCACCTGATCATTTCCTTTCCCGGTGCAGCCATGTGCCAGGGCGTCAGCACCAACCGCCCGTGCGACCTCGACCTGTCTCCGCGCGATCAGCGGCCGCGCGATGGAGGTGCCGAGCAGGTACTTGCGATTGTAGATCGCGCCGGCGCGTAGCGTCGGATAGACGAACTCTTCGACGAATTCCTGGCGCAGGTCCTCTACGGTGCACGACACGGCTCCCGAGCGGAGGGCCTTCTCCACGATGCCGTCGAGTTCCCCCTCGCCCTGGCCGATGTCGGCGGCCACGCAGATGACTTCGGCGTCATAGTGCTCGCGGAGCCACGGCACGATGATGGAGGTGTCGAGCCCACCTGAATACGCGAGTACTATGCGCTGCATTTTCGAACTCCGTCGCAAGTCGTAAGGATTGTTAGGAGTGCATAATTAATCGAGAGCGGCGCCCGATTCAACGTGTCGGGCGACCCGCCTGAGTCACCGCTACACGCCGGATCGGGCCAGGCGTTCAAGTCGTTTTTCGAGGCGGTCCCGGGCCGCCGTCGATCGGCAGATGATGAGGATGGTGTTTTCGCCACCGATGGTGCCCAACACGTCCGGAAAGGCCTGTGCGTCGATCGCTTCCGCGATAGGTTGCGCCCCGCCGGCGATGGTCTTCAGCACGAGCAATTCGCCCACCCCGTCGCTCGACTCGAAGAACTGTGGCAGCACGTCTTCGAGTGCTGTCCGATGATCGTCCGTCATACTGTCAGGCGAGGCGTAGCGCGCACCCTCCGTCGTCGGGATGCGCGCAAGCCGCAGCTCGCGCAGGTCGCGTGACAGCGTGGACTGCGTGACCGCGAATCCGCGGTCTTCTAGCAATTGCCGCAGCTCTTCCTGGCTGGCGACTGGCTGCGCCGCCACCAGCTCGAGAATCACCTGCTGTCGCCGCTTCTTGTTCACGCGTGCCGGATCTCCGTGAGTCTCGCGACCGACGATAGCATTGCGGGTTGAGTGGTGTAAGCGGGCCCGAAACGGATTGTGTGGAGATACACAGCCGGATTGACTTCGCCCCGTTGCAATAATATGCATTAATCATGCATAGAATTCCCGTCGGCGTCCTCGGCGCCAGCGGCTACGCCGGTCGAGAACTGTGCGCGCTTGTCGCCGGCCATCCGCAATTCGAGCTCGTCTTCGCCACCGCCAACGAACGGCGCGGCGATCGGCTCGTGCTGCCGTCCGGCGACATCACGTTCGTCGCCACCGATGACGCCCCGCTTCAAAAGTCGGAGCTCGTGTTCAGCTCCTTACCACACGGCGCTTCGGCAGAGTGGGTCGCGCGTGCGCGGAGCGCAGGGGCGCGCGTTGTGGATCTGTCATCGGACCTGCGTCCCGGTCATGCCAGGGAGGATGTGCCGTACGGACTCACCGAACTGCATCGCGACGACCTGAAAGACGCGCCGCTTATCGCCAATCCCGGCTGCTACCCGACGGCGATCCTGCTCGGACTTGCACCTGTGATTCAGCAGGAGCTCACAGTTCCCGGAGCGCTGATTGTCGCCGACGCCGCCAGTGGCGTAACCGGTGCGGGAAATTCGCCACGCGCCGACATGCTGTTCGGCGAAGTGAGCGAAAACTTCCGCGCCTACTCGGTGGGGAACGAGCACCGGCACCTGCCGGAAATGCGGGCCACCATTTCACGATTGTGTGGCGACGTCGACCTGCTCTTCACGCCGCACCTGCTGCCTGTGGCGCGCGGCATCCTGGCCACGATCACCGTGCCGGTCACCGCGATTCCCGATGACCTGCTCGAGCCCTGGCGTCGCGCCTATGCCGACGAGCCGTTCATCGAGCTGTCGAACGACCTTCCTTCGATCAAGGACGTAGTCCGAAGGAACGTCGTCCGCATCGCAGTGCGGCGCGTGAGCGGCGTGCGCCAGCCAACGCTTCTCGTCTTTGCCGCCATCGACAACCTCGTGAAGGGAGCCGCCGGGCAGGCCGTGCAGAATGCCAACGTGTCGTTCAGGTTCCCCGAACCGATGGGACTGCCCGCGTGAAGCGCGTCGTGAAGATCGGTGGGCGTGCCCAGGCCGACCCCAAACTTCCGCGGCTGCTCGCGAATGTCGCCCTCAGTGGCGACGAGCTGGTGGTCGTGCACGGCGGCGGCGACGAAGTGACGGCGCTCCAGCGCCGACTTGGCTCGGAGCCCACGTTCGTCGGCGGTCGCCGGGTCACCACGGAGGCGGATATGGATGTGGTGCGCATGGTGCTGTCCGGAACCGTCAACAAGAGACTCGTCAGGCAGCTCATCGACGAGGGCGTCACCGCGGTCGGCATTTCCGGCGAAGACGGTGGCATCCTCCCGGCCCGCCTGCTCGATGACGGGGCGTTAGGCGCCGTTGGTGAACCGCTTGGAGCCAACGTGCGCCCCCTCGAAGCGCTGCTCGAGGCCGGGCTCGTCCCGGTCGTTTCGCCCGTCGGCCGGCACGCCGAAACCGGACAGGGACTCAACATCAACGGTGACGACGCCGCGGCAGCGATCGCCGGCGCGCTGCGTGCCGATGAACTGCTGCTGCTCGCGGACGTTCCCGGTGTGCTCGACCCAGACGGCGTGCTCGTGCCGGTGATCTCGATCGACGCGGTCGACGACATGATCGCCTCGGGCGTTGCTCGTGGTGGCATGTCGGCCAAGCTGCAGGCCGCCCGGCGCGCCCTCGCTGCCGGGGTCACCGCCGTCCGCATCAGTGACGTCACTGCGCTCGCCAATCCCGGAGTCGGGACCCGACTCACCAACGCCCACTCGCCCGCCTGACCATGGCCACCCTTATGGCACCATCTGCTGCGTCGACGCCAGTTCCCGGGGCGCTCCTGCCCGTGTACAAGCGCGCCCCGATCGAACTGGTACGCGGAGATGGCATCCGTCTCTTCGACGCCGGTGGCCGCGAGTATGTCGACTTCACCAGCGGCATCGCGGTGAACGCGTTAGGCTACGGCGACGAAGGCTTGCGCCAGGCCATGCACGAAGCGGCCGACGGGTTGGTGCACGTCTCGAACCTGTTCCGCACGGCGCCGGGCGAGCTGCTGGCCCAGCGGCTCGTCGACCTTTCGTTCGCCGACCGCGTGTTCTTCTGCAATTCCGGCGTAGAAGCGAACGAAGGTGCGTTCAAGTTCGCGCGCCGCTGGGCCCGGGCCGTGG
>Ga0209485_1000406_pt1 | contig 12676 bp, 8 predicted proteins | sample NCAS100_FD_187516 | JGI IMG/M metagenome (GOLD analysis project Ga0209485, IMG submission 187516) | Agricultural soil microbial communities from Utah to study Nitrogen management - NC AS100 (SPAdes) (version 2) | ecosystem: Environmental > Terrestrial > Soil > Agricultural land | place: USA... | reverse complement strand
TTTGATCGTGTTGTTCGTACTTGGCGCTGGCCGGAGATTTGGGAACAAGATCGCAATCGTCGCTCTTGCCATCGTACCCTGTTACTGGACTTTTCTTGGTTACGCACATTCTCGAGCACTCGCAAGCGGATATTACCAGGCGACGAACGTCGTGCAACCGTCGAGTGAACCGATCCAACGGCTGTCTGTTATGCCAACCCTCGCCAGTCCACTACATTGGGATTGCGTATTCGAAACTGATCGCGCGACCTACCGCTTTGGCTTGCGGCTGATGAGTGACAACTTTCCTCGAACGCGAGTCATTCGCTATGAAAAGCCTTCGGGACCTTTGGCAGAGGTAATGGAGAATGTCTCGCAGGATCGACCGGTACAGATCTTTCTGGGTTTCGCACGATATCCGGTGGCGCGTCTCGCCGATCCAAACTGCACGACCGACACTCTACTTCAATTGGCAGACTTACGTTACACTGAGCCGGGCAGCCGGCGAGGCACTTTTACACTCGAACAACCGGTTGATTGTCCAGCGAACGATATGGGAGGCAGATGAGCGAAACCAACGAGTTCTCAAAGGATTTCGAGACGCTGCCGGCCCTTGCCGAAGTAAGCCAGCAAAGAGAACGGGCGCGTAAACAACCGAGTATCGCCAGCGTACGTGTCTCACCCGGTCCTTATATCACCGTCGCCGCTGTACTCACTTTCTTCGCCGCTCTGTTACTGCGCATTCAATACGACGGTTGGGCTTTGCTGCTCGTCTCGGCCGCATGGTTGATCCTCCCGCTGCTCGCGTATACGGATCGAATCGTTTTCGACGGTCTTTCACTGCGACGACAAGGACCAATCTCGTCGCTGCTTCATTTGCTTACCGGTTATCGCAAACAACTTTGGATCGACGACTTCGAAACCGTCGAAACGCATGCGGTGCGAACGTTGCGAAGTGGCGGACGAGTGCGGTACCGCTATCGCACGCAGATTAGCGGCAAGGGCAGGGAGTTTGTCATCGTTTCCGGTGGACGCGAGTATCGAAGACTCGTGCGCGAGCTATTCCCGCTTATTCACGAGAACAAGCTCGACAACCGCAGCCGAGATTTGCGCGATTATCTTCACGAACCGGGATTTCTGAATCGAAAAGCCGAGCTCTCGCAGCTCGCGTCATCGGCTGTACTCGATGTTACCGACTCGGATTTCAAAGTAGGCGGCAAGCTGCATCAGCGTCGCGAAACGGAGAAGACCGAACCCACTCCGGAAGACCTGGAAAGAGCTCGATTGCTGCGTCGGTTAGGCAACGAACTGCGCGTGTCGGGACGTTTGCGTGAAGCGGGCGAAGCGTTTCGCCGCGCGCTCAACGTTAGACCGCATGGAGCCGGGTTGATTTATGACTACGCGCGTCTGCTTCGTTCCCAAGCGAGCGCGAATGCTGATGCGCGGTTGTTAACGAGAGCACGGGCCGCATTGCGTCTCGCGAGTATTCGCGCGCGAAATGACGTAGTCCTTTTGCCGTTGATTGGCGAGAGCTTTCTCGAGTGCGGCGACGCGCGACAAGCGAGGCTCGCATTACAAAAAGCGATCGAGATGGACAGCGGGAATTTTAAAGCTCGTGTTGGTCTGGCGGATATTGCCTTACGGGAAGGGAAGTTGGCCCACGTCATTCACCATTACCAGGAAGCCGCCCGCGATGCGTCCGAGCAAGCGCTTGCGCGCTATGCCCGGAACGAAGGTGAGTACTACATGCACCTCAACAACGACGACGACTACCTGGCAACGGAACTTCGCAGGATCAGTTGGCTTCAGAGCGTTACGCGCATCCGGCGTTTTGCTTTGCGTGTGACGAACGTCAGCGTTTTGATGGCGCTGATTGCCGGACTGGTCGACCCGGTCGCCGGAAGCTTCGCGTGGTCAATCGCTTCCTCCGCTCTCGCCGTCTGGCTCGTCTCACTACTCGGCACGCGAATGCTCTTCAGCCGTGCGAAACTTTCCTAAGACTTCTTCTTTTTGGACGACGACTTCTTCGCTGCCGACGCCACATCGGGTTTCGGTGTGATCGTGCGCGCTTGTTGTTCGGCCGCAGACGCGACAGCAAACGCCTGCACCGGTTCAGGACTTAGCAACGCATCCCAACGATAACGAGATCGCTGCGCTGATTCGCTCAAACGCTTGAACACCAGTTCGATAACCGCGTTGGTGATCCAGTTGTGATAAAACTCGCCGACCGATGCGAGTTCCGCATCCGGCGCCGGATTCATAAAATCGATTGCGTACGGCACGCCGTCTTTGATCGCAAACTCAACTGTGTTGATGTCGTAACCCAGCGCGGTGCACAACGTGCGCACGTCTTTGCGGACGCGATCCGCAAGCTCGGGCGCAAGGTAATCCGGATCGTGTATGTACTGCTCGCCTGACAAGTACGGCTTGCGCGGATCGTAAGCCATAATCATCACTTCTTCCTGGCCCACGCAGTAACATCTGACAAACTGATCGAAATCGATCCCCTCCTGGAGCGTCATGCAGAGCGTTCCGGTTTTGTTGTACTCGGTCAGAAGTTCTTCGAGTGAGTTGACCTTCGAAACGTTTTTCCAACCACCGCCGTCGAACGGCTTCATGAACGCCGGCAGACCGACGTAATCGACGATGCCTTGCCAGTCCATCGGGAAGGCGAGGTTGCGCAAGCTCTCGCTGACGATTCCCTCCATGTAATCCTTCTGTGGCAACAGCACTGTCTTGGGGATTGCGACGCCGAGTTTCCTGCCCAATGAGTAGTTGAAAAACTTGTCGTCTGCTGACCACCAGAATGGATTGTTGATGATGATGGTGCCTTCGAGCGCCATTCGTTTGAGGGTGGCGCGATAGAATGGAACTTCGTGCGAGATACGATCGATGACTAGATCGTATTGCGGCGGCGCGTCGTAACGAACGCCGTCGAGCTTGATGTATTCGGCGACGACGTCACGCCGCCCTTTTTCATTAATTCCTTTGATTATGGCTTCCGGAAAAGTCTTTTCCCTGCCAACGAGAACTCCGACCCGCTTCATATGTATGGATTTTCCTTTCTGCGAAAAACAAAGGAACATACGCGGGCAGCCTTATCTTGTCAAACCTGACTCTAAGTCCCCGGAACCGGCGATTTGTGGAGGAAATCCTTGTTAACGTGGATTCTTTGCAAATCCGTGGTTCATGTTACAATCCGCCTCTCCCTAGTGTTTGGCCTGAATCCCAAGGAGACTCCTTAGTTTGCATCGTTTAATATTTGCCCTGATAGTCCTCTGCGCGATCTTACTTCCCGTCTCGGCACAGGACGCCAAGCCGGCCGAAACTCCCGCAAAAAAGACACCCACGAAAGCGGCGAAACCGGCTCCAGCGAAGGACAATAAGTCTAACTCGGACGTGAAATTTACGGCCGAGCAGATCGTGGAATCCGTAATTTTGATGTACGGCACCCGTCCCGCCCTCGACCACATTAGGCGTAATGGTGCCGAGCGCGGAAAGATAATCCGCTACACCGCCGAGGGCAACGCTGAAGAAGCAAACTACGAGCGTCGCTTCATTCGCGGGGCGGACCTGAATAAAGACAAGATCCGGCTCGATCAGAAGATGTCGACGATGGAATATTCGCTCATCTTCGGTGAAGGAAAACTTTTTGGATTGATTAATGGCGCCGCCTTCACGCCTCGTCAGGACGCGATGACGAGTTTCATTTCTCAGCATCACCACAGCATCGACTCGCTGTTGCGATATAAAGAGTGCGGCTCGACGCTCGCCGTCGTCGGCAAAGAGCAGCAGAAGGGGCTTGACCTGTTCGTCGTCGATCTTACGGACAAAGACCAGCGCAAGACCCGCTATTTCATTAGCTCGCGAACCTTGCGCATTCTCTGGTTGGAGTACCAGGAAGGTGTTCCCGGCGGACCCGCCGTGAAGTACACGAAGAAATTCCTTGACTACCGCCCGGTCCAACAGACCTGGGTTCCCTACCGCACCATACTTTACGAGAATGGCCGTGAGGCGCAGGAAGTCCGCGTCTCCAATATCACCTACGGCATCAAGGTCAGCGACGCTATCTTCAAGGCTCCGGAAGCGTAAGCAACATTTGTTCGGAACTGTGCAAGCGAAAGCAGAGCGTTGTTCCGCTATTCGTCACCGCCACCGTACGCTTGAATCGAATTGATCACGCAAGACCATGAAGAAATTCGGAGGCCAACTCGGTGAGCTACACTTCCATGAGCAAAACCGGCGATGCCCAAGTGGGATCATCTCGTCGCTCATGACTTGTCACGCTGAGGTTCTGGCGAGCGCGCAACAGTGCCTGGCCTGGGCAAAAACTACGAAATAATTCGCTATAGAAGTCGGTCGCCAGTTGGAAGGCTGAGTTATCCTCTACTTCCCAACGGTAACCAATTATGGTCGGCACACCTGATTCGAGGAGCGCATGAAAGAAGCCATGAAAATCGCCGCGCCCAATCTGCACCGCAGTACGGGCCCCTAAACAACAGCTAAGAAAAGCAAGCCGTAGCTCCGCTTCACGCAGTGACATTCTCAGATCTGAGGCGGTGAAATCGCCGTCGGCCAGAATGAGCGGACTACCTTCGGGCAGGCTTTCATCGTAGTCTCCGTGTCCCGCGTAGTGAAAAATGTGGTAACCCTTTTTCAGCGCCTCTCTAAGTCCTTTACACGTTGCGGCTCGACCGATCATAGGAGTGACGTAATGCGGAATCGCGAGTTGATCCAGCTTCGCTTCAAAAAACTCTGCCAACTGCTTCGCTTCCTCTTCGGCCGCAGGAACCGTCCCATCCCTGCTTGAACCGACGACCAAAATCCGTAGCCTGTCGCCGTTACGCACTAACGAGTCAACAAATGTGGCGAATGGCTCAGCCAAACCTATTCTGGCTTGTTGTTCAGTCCTGCGTAAGATGACGTGGTCCATCGCGAGGTAGTCGTTGTGGCGTAGCAACTCAAACGGACAACTCAATCCTTCCACAGGGCCAATGAATTCCAACGTGAGGTTGGCAGGTCGTTGATTGGTAAGAGTCAGTGCGGTGGTTAGGCCCTTCAGTAGCTCCGGATTATTGATAAGCGCCTCGTAAAGACCGTCTCCTAACTTGCGAGCTTCCTTACGCCACTCACCCGTTTGTCCTTGCCACAAACTGGCGTTTAGATTGTCGGCGCGACGAGCGAAGTCATCAAAAGCTACGGTAGGTTTTGAGTCCGCTCCGAACTGATTACGAAGACCAGGGCCGGTGAGTTGTGCTCGTAAGAAACGCTTGTGATCGTAGGTAACTGAAAACGTGAAGCTTTGATCTCGCCGCGCCTCCGCCTTTTCCAGCAGCGATTCTCTAACTGCGCATCGCGCCGACTCCATGTATGCGTTTTCCGTGTACTCGAGTTTGTCCAGAAAATCGAAAACCTTGTAATTCTTTAACGCGTCGCGCACTCGCGGCGCAGTTGTTCTTGCGCTCAGGATTATCAAGCCGGAACTGGAGTTACGAGAGCTCTGCCGAATTTCTCTGAGCAACATCATTCCGGGGAGATCAACCTTGTCTATATCCTTGATGTCGAGGGCGAGATCGACCGAAATCAAATCAAACGCTTCTGTCTTAATGTTTTTGCATGCAGTCTCGTAATCCTCGACCAGACAGACATTATGAGTGTGGAATGCGCCAGCCAACGCTTCCATCAGAATATCTTGCCAATGGTGGTCGTCTTCGATGAGGAGTATACGAATGTCGGACATACGGAGTTAGAGACCAAGCTTGTCAGCTATCAGGCAGGCAGACAGCAGGCAATGCTGCCGTGCGACGGCTCGCCAACTGAGAAATCTGAGCGCGTTGAGTGAGTAATAAAACAGCCCGATGTAATACTCTTCGAAGTCAGCGCTCGGGTTCTTGGACACCATGTCAGCCGCAATAGTCCGCAGGTGGAGTACAGTAGCGTAGGCTTTTGCAAGCGCCGGATTCTGAGTATCGAAGCTGTCGCGCAACGATTCCAGATCTTTAAAACTTCTTGCCTTAAACAGCGCTTCCTCCAACTCCAGGCGCTCGCTTAACGAAGCCTCTTCCGCTCCTAAAAGCTCAGCCCGGACCACGAGATCCATCTCGGCAATGTCGCGCAGAATGTGGCCCGGTCCCGTGTACTCAAAATCGATCAGCCAGGCTTCATTCGACTCGTCGACCAGAATATTATCGCTGTTGAGATCGCCGTGTGTGTAACAAACATACGTCGACCGCTGAAACTCGCGGTCCGCGGACGCGATTAGTGGATTCGTAAAGCCGCGGCCCTTTATCGAGTCGAAATAAAGCTGTCCCTTACCCTGCACACCCTTGAGTTGAGAGAATGCTATTTGAAGTTTTTCTTCGGTCAGCTCAAGCTTTTGGCAATACTCGTTTGTAAGATTGCAAAGCCTCAAAGGGCTATGATTTGCGTACCAGGCAGCACAAGTTTCGCTAAACAGCCGAGTCAGCGTTTCCTGAATCTGCGCTAAGTCGTGTCGCGGATAAAACTCGCGAAAGGACTTAATGTCGTCGCCGCGGCTGCCCAGCAGCGAGTACGTGATTCCGGCGAGATGCGTCGTTTGATTCAGTTTGATGATATTAGTGCTTCGCGCGCGAATGAAAGGCTCGGCATACTTCTTAAAATTCTCGTACTCCCGCTTGATTCTTTTCACAGCTCCAAACTTCACAACCACCGGCGTAGCGGCGCCTTCGTTTAAAAAAGGAGTCGCCCGCAGGACAGCCGAACCACTCAAACCCGCCGTTAGCGGCCTCACTAGCAAACTCTGCGCTTCGGGGAACAGGCGGCAGAGGAGGTCTTCCAACTCGTCAGCCACTCGTGCTTGTAGAGGGGTGTCGCGTTTCACACGCTCACCTTCTACTTCCAGGTTAAGCACGACTTGATCGCGCTGCCCGCGCGATTCCCACTGCACTTCGAGGTTAAGGTTGATGCTGTCTTCAACGACCTTGCGAACGTCGGTGAGAAAATTCGCTTCATCGAAATCGTACTTGTCCTGAAAGTCAGCAACTTTGAACTTCTTGAATGCCTCGCGGACCCGCGTTTTTTCCATGTAGGCTGAGATCAAAATGACTTTGAGGCCCTCGCCGTGCTCGGTACGCTCCAGTTCGCCAACAAAATCGAGTCCCTCGCGGTTGGAGCCATCGCCGAACACCATACTTACGTCGATAACAGCCAGGTGGTAGAAGTTATGGTTGAGAAAGTCGCGTGCCTCTGCGACCGAACTCGCGATGTCGACCTGGTAGTCCGCCGTTCGCAAGGCGGAACCAAAAATCTCCCTCCACCTTTCTTCATCCTCGAGTACAAGAATGCGGCCTGTCGACTTCATAGTGCACCTATACGTTCTTTGTCCCCGCCCCCGATATTCGCAAAGACTTCCTGCACTACGGTAATAACCTTTGCCGGATCGTAAGGTTTGTCCGCCACATCATCTGCTCCCGCCATAAAGAGAGTGCGCATGTCTCCCCATGGAAGTGATGAACAAAACACGACTAAGTGTTGATGGTTGGATAGTATTCGATTGATGAGGTCGCGTTCGTCACGGCTCAGGCGCGGGCAACCGAGAATAACCAGATCGGCAACGCCTTCCTCATCGTTTTTGGGCGGAGGCTCGTAATCGTAAGAGGAGAGAATTTGAACGTTGTAACCCTGATCGCGGAGGGCGGCGGCCACCTTGTCGCGCCAGTAAGACTGCCGGTCGATGATTAAGACGCGTTTGTTGGAAGGTTCACTCATTGTACTGGTTCCGGCGTTATTGCAATTGGCAAAGACAGCGTAAAAATGGTGCCAGTTCCAAAAGTGCTCTGCAGCTCTAAATCACCGCCATTGGCTCTGGCGTACTGGCGCGAGCTCCACAGGCCGAAACCGGAGCTCGCTTTGGTTGAATAGAAAAGATCGAAAACTTTGTGCTGGTCTTCGCGCTTAATCCCAGGTCCATTGTCTTCCACCTCGATCTCCACAAACTCCTTTCTCCTTTCCTTACCCAATGGATCGTGAACCGCGCGAATAGTGATGTTACCGCCATCGGGCATTGCCTCCACGGCATTCGTGAACAGATTTCTCAGAATGTCGATTATCTGACCAGGAACGACATGCACGTTCGGCAGGTCGTCCTGAATCTCATGAGCCATGTTTAAGTTCTCGGGAGCGTGCAACGAAGGATCTGCCTCGGCAAGAAGATCTTTCACGGGAATAATAGTTCGCTCGTGGGCCAGGTCTTCCAACTTCGTGATCTTTGAACGAAGCCCTTTCGCCATATGTATTAAACGCGATACGTCATTAGCGACTCGTTCCAGTTCTGCGTCGATCTTTGGATGGGAAATCTGCTCGTTTTTCATGACCGTCCTTATGCGACCAAGATAAACGTCCACCGGTTTGAGCTCCTGGCCGAGGCGGTGTGCTATTTCCATGGCCGATTGACCTACCTCGCTCATAATTTTGTGACTACGAACCTCCCGTTCGAAGTCTTCCTTTTCCTTGGCGATTTCCAGCCGGTGGATCGTGATGGCAAGTTGTTTTGCCAATCCTTCCAGAAGATCCTCATCGGCATCACTAAAGCAGTTCGGCTTTATATCGCTGAGCACAAGATTGCCGTAATACGATTTTTCGAAGAGGAGGGGGGTTACGATCAGAGTCTTGATTGTTGAATCGTCGCCGATTGACTTGGCGACTTCTGGCGGGGGCGCGTCCAAATTGTCGACGCGGATAGTTGTCATGTCGCGCGCTACCTGACCGTTAATACCTTGGCTCTTCTTGATGGTTGCCAGGGGCATGGTGGCCCGTTCATGGCCCACTGCTGCCACTCTCAATTCCTCGGTAAAAGGGTCGTAACGACGGATTACTACTTCGCCACCACTAAACTCGCCGACCTTGGCGATGACCACATTATACGCATTTTCCAGATGGGAAGGCTCAATTATCTCGCCCAGTTCCGATCCGGCCTGCGACAACAGCAGGAACCGTTTTGCCTCCTCCGTAGCCCGAGTGTAATCGCGCGCATTCTTGATCGCTACCACGGCCAATTCGCCAAAAAGGTTCAGAATTCGTTCATCCCGTTCGTCGAAAGCATATTGACGAGGACTCTCGAGATCCAGGACCCCGATTATTCTGTCGTCCTCGGCTAACAGCGGTACCGCCGTTTCGCTATGAATGGCTCCGCTGCCTTTGTAATAGGGATCCTCCTGTGCATCGACACCGATGGTGGTGTATGGCTCTTTGGTTGTAGCGACGTGCTTTACGATGCCTAATTCATATGCGCCAGATAATTCGATAAGTGAATTCTGGGTTTCGTAGTCGCTCGAATCGACATAGTACTGCACCGGTGTTTCGCCGTCGTATTGTTGAAACAGCGCACCTTCAGCACCAATCAAGCGCCGCGCCTGCGACAAGATGAACCGAATGACTTTCTCCGGGTCACCCCCCTGCGCGATGATCTCTTTCGTAACCTCATGCAGAATCTCGAGACTCCGCCGGCCTTCGTCAGCTTCCTCGTAAAGTCGCGCTTGCTTGATTGCCAGCACTGCCTGGCCGGCCAGGGTAACGAGGAAGGCTACATTGCCTTCACTGAACGCCGATTCTCTCTCACTCTCGAAACTAATCACACCGATCATCTCGCTCTCGTCCTTGCGGAGCGGTACATCCATTTCCGATAGCGTTTTCTCGAGGAGAGGAAAGTAGACGTCTTTCCATTTGGGATCGTTCTTTACGTTGTTGACTCGAATCGCGCGTTTGTTGCGAAAAACCCACGGCACCAATCCCTGGTCGTCAGGTGATAGTTTATGACGTGCAAACTTGGACTTTTCGATTCCGAAACTAACTTCGGTCTCCAAACGGTTCGTGTGTTCGTTGAACAGGTAGATAGAAGCCGCATCAGCTCTAACCGTCTTACTCGCTGTCGTAAGTATTGACGCAAGCACGTCCTGCAGTTTCAACGATTTGCTGATGTCGACATCGATTTGACGAAACGCTTCGAGTTCGGCAAAACGATGGCGGTTAAGATCCTGGAATTTGCGGTTGTTGTAGATGGCTATTGCCGCAAAGTTAGCCAGACCGTTGATGAAATTCTTTTGCGGCGCCTTGAAGTCTTGAGGGTGGCGGTAATTCACGAATAGGACGCCGACCGGTTCTCCTTCCACCCTCAGAGAAAGTGCGACGGTCGATGCTATTTGTTCTCGACGTTCGAAATCACCTTGTCTGGCATGCGCACCGTCTGAGAGTTGTGCGAATAAGGTCGTACTATCCTCGGCCCAAACAGGTTCGTCTCTTTTCAAAGCAAGCCAGGCGATATCGTCCGGTCTCGATGCTTTCTGCAGTATTCCGTGTAGCAATTCCCCGCTGGCCAGAGGGGCACTGAATCGTTCTTCCAAAGGTAGATCGCTATTCTCAACATATGGATACAAGGTAACGAGGTCTGCTTTGGTGGCGATTCTAATTCGCTCTACCAGCGTGGGGAGCATGCTGTCTGAGGAGATGCCGCGAGTGAGCTGTTGCGCTTCCTGGTTCAGTGCCTCGAGGTAGGAAAAGAGCCGCATGTCGCTAATGGCCAGCGAGATCTGGTTGGCGAGGAGGGTCAGAATGTGAATGTCTTCGTCATCAAATGCGTTGGGTCTAAGGTGCTGTATGGTGAGCGCGCCAAGTGGTTCATCTCTAAACATCAGCGGGACGAATACGAGCGACTCCGGGTCCGGTTGGTCATCAGCCATTAGCGGATAGAACTCGGCTAAAGGCTCTTTGTTTTCCGAGCGGTATAGTTCAACAAACTTCTCTTTTTTGGCGATCGCATACGCGCATCCGCTCTTGTAACGACCGTCGGGCAAAGTTTCCAAATCCATCGACTGGTCCAACCAATGCTCGATCGTACCTTCAAAGGCCATGTGGTAATCGATGGTCTTATTTGACTGATGGTAGACGCCCAGCATGAAAAAATACTTCGTGTCCAGAATCTTAGAGATGTTTGTGAACACATGCTCGAAGAGCTCACGAGGTTCCTCAAGCGTTTGGTTGATGTCCTGACCAATCTTGACTACTTCGCGGTACCGGCCCAACAACCAGACGGTCTCGAGTACCGGAAGCCACTGGTCAGTGAAAAGCTTCAGCACATCCTTCTCAAGCTTCTTCAGTTTTCTGTTTTTGCGGAAACCAAGTATCAATACCGCCATCGGTTTGATTTCGCGCTTGGTGAAGAAAGGCACCCCGGCAACGGTCTCGAAACCCCGGAAGACAGTCTCACTTTGTATGGTCTGGCTTCGGCGCTCGCGATTCTCTACATAGAGTTTGGCGTGCGCTATGGCTCGTTGAGAAAAGGCGTTTAACTGCTGTTGTAGATCTGGCGGCGCTTCGGCTGGCAGATTGCCGGCGGTCACGGCATCACCGTGGAACAGTTGCGTAACTGGATTGACGGACTGGACTGCGCAAAAGTCCGCGCCGAAGAGTTTTTGAGCTTCTCGCGCCAGGCTTTGTTGGGTACCTGCGCGATTGCCGGGCGTTTCGTGTGGGAGAGAAAAGTTCATAGCAGTGGCGTCGTTTGCTTGAAAGATGGCAAGCGTCAGCTTTTAGACTGCTTACAGATCTCTGAAGCCGGAGGACGACGAAGGTGAAGCTTCCGCAAAAGATGAAGTTCGAGACAGTAGAGGCTTCAAACGGGCATACATATACCACTCGCACGAGACGCTCGCAATAGGAGGAGTGGTGAGAAGCCCGGCTAATCGTTTTGGGTCATCAGTACAGGCGACGCCAGGTTTCACTCCTCGACGACCGCGCAATGAAGCAGACGCTTGTACCCTACCGGACCCTCGGAGCCTCCTGTACGAAAACGGCCGTGAGGCGCGCAGGGAGTCCGCGTCTCCAACATCCCCTACGGCATCAAGGTAAGCGACGCCATCTTCACGGCTCCGGAAGCTTAACTCACTTAAAGAAACTCGCAGCCATACGCTTCAAATCGTCCATCGAGCTGCCGTCCTGGTTTTGGTCCAACATCGAGGAAAGCATGCTCATAGCATCCGGCGCATTCGTGCGAGCCTCCTCCTGTTGATTATTCAGCAGGTTGGATAGGCCATCAGCGTCGAGTTCATTCTCATGCTGCGCTTTTCCAAGCGAACCCATAACAAGAGGTGCCAGCGTTTCCAGTAAGCCAGCCGCGGAGCCCTGGTCCAGACCAGCCGCTTGCGCAAGATTGTTTTCAATCGCCGGCCGCTGATTTCCAAAAACGTGTCCGAGAATAGCAGAACCATCTGCTGTTTGCGGGCTCTGGAGATAACCAGGGACGTTATCCAGGATGCTGCCGTCATGGTCGGTGGCGACGGCCTGATGTATGTTCTGCGCCTCTTGAGGTTGCGAAGCATTTCGCGCCAATGCGGCAAGGATGAGGGGTACTCCGATCTGAACGGCGGTGTTGGCCGCCGTTTCGCTGATACCGAATCGCTGAGCGATGGCGCGTGCCGCGCCTCCCCCTAGTTGTTGCGTGATGATCTGTGTAATTGCATTCATAGTGATCTCTCCTTCATGTGCGTTACGCACCGGAGTTGGGGGGTGCTCAGGTTTCTACTAAATCTCTGCGGTGGTAGGATCGTACGCCGCCCCCATGAACAATGCAAGAACGTTGTAGTGTCGATTAACGCAGGAGAAGTCTATGAAGTTACAGCTAAGCATCAGTCTGTTCTTGTCGCTGTTAATGGCCTTTGCCTTT
>Ga0209485_1000404_pt1 | contig 12758 bp, 9 predicted proteins | sample NCAS100_FD_187516 | JGI IMG/M metagenome (GOLD analysis project Ga0209485, IMG submission 187516) | Agricultural soil microbial communities from Utah to study Nitrogen management - NC AS100 (SPAdes) (version 2) | ecosystem: Environmental > Terrestrial > Soil > Agricultural land | place: USA... | reverse complement strand
AAGCTGGCCAGCGATTCCCAGGCGCGAACGAAGGTGTCCTGGGTCAGATCGGCGGCATCGTGGGCATCCCCGGCGAGCCGGAGACAGAGCGCGTGTACCTTGCCCACATGGGTCCGGTAGAGCGCCGCGAAGGCGTCGGAGTCCCCCGCCTGAGCGCGGCGCACCAGCTCGCTCATCGCGGCCGGATGGACCAGCGTCCGAGCGTGCTGCAGCGGCGGCGCGGCGACAACGGCAAGTGTGGACACGAGAATGGGATGCCGGCCATTGTTGCAGGGTTTACAGCCCGGCCTCGGGCGGGGCGCCGGCGGACCCCGGGATGGCCGATCCGACCTTCCGCTCCCGGAAGCCGATCCAGAACAAGACCGTCGCCGCCAGACCGATGAGCGACACCACCCTCCAGAGTGCGCCATAATCGACCACACCGGCGGTCTGGGCGTAGGTGTCGGCCAGCCAGCCGGAAAGCAGGCCTCCCAGCACCGGCCCGCCGCCCAGGATGATGATCCCGAACACCGTCTGGGCCGAATGGCGCACGTCCGCAGGGGCGACCCGGTCGGTGTAGATGTAGGCGGAGGCGAAGAAGCAGGCGTAGCAGATCCCGTGCAGCACCTGGCTCGCGACCAGGACCTCCACCGGGAGCGAGGTCACGCTCCAGATCATGTACCGTACGAAATAGGCCAGGGCTCCGATGGTGATCACGGTTCGGAACCCCAGCCGCGCCAGCATCGCGCCCAGCAGCGCCATCACGAGAATCTCGCTGAACTGTCCGATGGTCATGGCCGGGCCGATCTGGCTGTCGAGCAGTCCCAGGTGGGAGAGGAAGGGCGGGGTCTGGAGGAAATAGACCTGGTGGATGATGCTGATCGGCAGCGCGGCGGCGATCAGCACGGCGAAGGACGGCTCCCGCAGCAGCCCGAACGCTCTCTTGAACGCCAGCTTTTCGGTTGCGTCCTTGCGCGGCGGGGTGTGCGGGAGGGTGAGGCAGAACACCGCGTACCCCCAGGAGATCAGCGCCGAGAACCGAAGTGAGTCTGCCAGCCGCGCGGTGACGTTGGGCAGCTCCGGCCCCACCAGAAAAGGCGGCATCAGCTGGAGCTGCAATCCGCTCTGCAGATAGATCATCGGGAAGATCCAGCTCGCCGCGATCCACCCGATGGTTCCCCAGACCCTGACCTTGGGGAATTGCCGCTCCCGGTTATCGAGGTTGGCGAACGCCATCGAGTTGGAGAGCGCCAGGGTGGGCATGTATACCACGCTGTAGGCGATGGAGAGCAAGAGCCAGGCTCCGTAGCCGGTCTGGGACGCGGTGATCCACTTGACCACCCCGCCGATCGCGAGGAGGACCGCCAGGAACCGCTCGGTGCTGAAGTGCCGGTCGGCGAGCTGCCCGGCGATGAATGGCGCGCAGATCGCCCCGATCGAGCCGGCCAGCCCCAGGATCAACCCCATCTGTGTCCCGGTGAATCCCAGTCCGCCTTCCCCGACCGGCGCGGTGAGGTAGCGGGCGGCCAGCGGAAGCCAGGCGCCCCACACCGCGTACTGGAGGAACATCATGACCGACAGGCGGCCGACGTTCGATTTCATCGGGGCTCCGGAAAGCGGGGAGTGAATGGGTCGGAAGCGCCGGGCAGCGCCCGGGTCGAAAGTATCTCGTCCTCGGTGACCGCCGCGAGCCGGTCGGCCAGCTCGGTGAGGTTGCGCAGCCGCCGGCGAGTGACGGTGCCATAAATTGCCCGGCCGGTGCCGTAGGTCAGCGCAAACCACAGTGGAGCGGCGACGACGATCAGCGCCGGGTTTCCCAAAGCGCCCGCGAGAATTCCCGAGAGCACTCCCATCCCCATGCCGCCCATGACCCCTCCAACCGGGCCGTAGACAATGCCCACCAGAGGGATCAGGTTCTCGTCCACGGCGATGCGGGTCCTGCCGGCCCGCACGCTGACGCTGATTTCGATGTTGCGGCCGGACGGTGACTTGCCCATGGACCAGGAGAACGACCGGCCCAGCTGGCTCACCTGGCCGGTGCTGCCGAGTACTCGGCGGATCTCCTCGACCACGTAGAGAAAGGAGGATTCCGGCAGCTCACCTTCGACGATGCGCTCGAGAAAGATGCGAGTCGGGCCGCCCGCCAGCCGGTTCGCGGTAGGCGGCGGAACCGGAGTGCCGGCGGACCCGGTGCTCCGGGACACGGCCGACCGCGCGGCAGAGCGCACCAGCTCGGGTGAGATCCCCACTTCGGCACCCAGGGCCTCCACGCCGCCGATCGTCATGGCGCCCGCGCCGGTGGGATTGCTGGCTTCAAGCAGCGCCGCGCGCTTGACGATTTCCACCGCTTCCTCGGAGCGGTATTTCCGCCGGGGCGGAATTCCCCGGAGCTCTTCCAGCAGGCCTGCCGGTGACTCGGTACGCTGATCCTGACGAATGGCGAGCGCGCGCACCAGCGCCGCTTCGACCGCAGCGCCGCTCGGAGCCAGCCGGGTCCGGTGCAGGGCCGAGGCTTCGAGAAAGCGGCCGGCGCGCACCGCGTCTTCGGTGGGCCAGCGGCCCGGTACTTCGCCCACCAGCATCTCGTAGATCACCGCGGCGAGACTGTAGACGTCGGTGCGGACGTCGAGGTCGGTCATCCCGGCCGCCTGCTCCGGGCTCATGTAGCCCGGGGTGCCCAATGAGAACCCGGTACGGGTCAGATGCTGCGCTTCGGAGGCGGAGCTCACCGCTTTTGCGATCCCGAAGTCGCCCACGATCGGGTGCCCCTGGGAGAACAGGATGTTCTCCGGCTTGATGTCCCGGTGGAGAATCCCCATCCCATGGGCGTAGCTCAGCGCATCGGCCACCGGGCCGGCGATGGCGAGGGCGCGGGGGAGGTCGAGGTGGCCCCGGTCCAGAAGCTGCTGCCGGAGCGAGCCGCCGCTGATGTAGGGCATCACGTAGTAGAGGAACTCGCCGGCTTCGCCGGAATCGTGCAGCGGCAGGATGTGGGGGTGGGTCAGCTGGGCGACGATCTGGATCTCTTTGAGAAACCGCTCCGCGCCAATCGTCGCGGAGAGCTCCGAACGCAGGACCTTGAGCGCCACCACTCGCTGGTGTTTCCGGTCATGGGCCAGATAAACCGTCGCCATGCCGCCGCGGCCGAGGAGCTCGCGGAGCTCATAGCGTTTCTCGAGAGCGGCGACGAGCTCCGCCGGGATATCGGTGGGCACCAAAGCAATATCGTCCTATCGGGGGAACGCGGCCAGAAAAGCCCTGGCGCCGGCCGCGACAATGCCCGGCTTCACGAGACGGCCTGGTCGAGCAGGGTGATCTTCTGCCAGATCTTGCCGGAGAGCCCGGTGGTGAGGGTTTCGATTTCGTTGACCGCGGCCAGCGCGACCGAATCCTGGAAATGCTGTACGTGCAGCGCGGCCAGCTTGCTGATGACCGACAGCAGCTCGCTGCAGTAGTCGAGATAGCGGCCCAGCTCCGACGGGCTGAGGGCGCGCACCGGAGAGGAGGCGGTGTCGGGCTCGGGCGAGGTGATCCGCTCCGGATCCTTGGTGAGCTGGTGCATGTCCACGATGTGGGCCACGCTGCGGAGCTGGTGCAGCGCGGCGAGCGCCCTGCGGCGCTTGATCCGGACCTCGAGGGTGATCAGGAAGAAGAGGGTGGCGCCCAGGAAGACCAGGGTGCTGAGCGCCGCGTCCATGGCCTGAACGAATTCGGCATAGCCGAGCACCCGGGGAGAAAGCGGCAAATAGCTGACCACGACGAGCAGCACACCGAGCATCGCCGTCATGGCGAGGCCGGCGCCGATCCGGATCGGCCAGTGGGGCTGCCGCAGATAGGCGACCAGGGTGGTGGTTTCCTCGCCCAGGGTTCCCAGCTCGTCGGCCACCCGGGAGAGCCCGGAACCGGGAAAGCGCTCGGAGATCCGGGCGCGGAGTCGCCCCAGGGTCTGGGCAATCCGGCGCTCGTCCAGCCGACGATACTCCGCCGAGGGCGGCGTTTGCTCGCTCAGGGGCACGGAGGGAATATGACACCAGAATCCGGTCCCTGCTGTACTTCCGGAGCGAAGCTGGTAGTGTTGGACCAGGATGGAATCGTCTCGAACGACCCTGGTCCGTCTGTTCCTGCTGGGGAGCGTTGTCGCTCCCTGCACCGGCGCAGCGCAACGCCCGGATGATGGGCAGTGGGCCATGCCGGGCAGGGATTACGGCTCGACCCGGTACAGCGGCCTGACCCAGCTCACCCCCGCAAACGTGGCGCGGCTCAAGCCGGTCTGGAATTTTTCCACCGGGGTCCTGCGGGGGCACGAAGGACAGCCCCTGGTCGTGAATAACACGATGTACGTGGTGACTCCCTACCCCAACGTCCTCTACGCCTTCGACCTGACCCGGCCCGACTATCCACTCAAGTGGAAATACCGCCCCATGGTCGATCCGAACGCCCTCGGGATGGCGTGCTGCGACGCCATCAACCGGGGGGCGTTCTACGCCGACGGCAAGATTGTCTACAACCTCCTCGACGGTCATACCGTCGCCGTGGACGCCGCCACCGGCCGGGAGCTCTGGAACGTGAAAGTCGCCGATCTGGCGGAGGGAGAAACCACCCCGATGGCCCCGATGGTGGTGCGCAACCGGGTCTTCGTGGGGCCCTCGGGTGGAGAGTACGGCATTCACGGGTGGCTCAAGGCGCTGGACCTCGCGACCGGCAACCTGGCCTGGATGGCCCGCAACGTCGGCTCGGACCGCGACATCCTGGCTCGCTCCGGGACGTTCAGGCCGTTCTACGATCGGGGCACCGATCTGGGTCTTTCCACCTGGTCCGGCGACACCTGGAAGATCGGCGGAGCGCCGGTGTGGGGGTGGCTGTCCTACGACGCCGAGCTCGACCTGATGTACTACGGAGTCGGCAATCCCGGCCCTTACAATCCCGAGCAGCGGCTGGGCGACAACAAGTGGACCAACAGCGTCCTGGCCCGTCGTCCGGGCGATGGCTCGCTGATCTGGGCCTATCAGTTCACTCCACATGACAACTGGGATTACGACTCGAACGCCGAAATGATCCTGGTCGACCTCGCCATCAAGGGCCGGGTGCGCAAGGCGCTGGTGCATTTCGACAAGAACGGCTTTGCCTACACCATCGATCGCACCAACGGGGAAGTGCTCGTCGCCGAGCCGTACGCGCACGTCAACTGGGCCCGGCGCATCGATCTCACGTCCGGCCGGCCGGTGATCGATACGACCAAATTCACCGGGTCCACCCGCCGCAACGTCAAGTACATCTGCCCCAGCCTGGAGGGCGGCAAGAGCCCGGTGTCTCCCGCGGCGTATTCCCCTCGGACCGGCTGGTTCTACGTCTCCACGGTCAACCTGTGCATGGATTTCAACGCGGAGCAGCGGGCCCGAATCCGGGGAACTCCCTTCATCGGGGCGAGTACTCCATATGTCGCGGGACCCGGCGGGCACATGGGGGGCTTCATGGCCTGGGACGCCGTGAGCGGACGGAAGGTGTGGGAGATCAAGGAAAAGTATCCGGTCTGGAGCGGCGTGGTGGTGACCGCGGGCGACGTGGCGTTCTATGGCACCCTGGACGGCTGGCTCAAGGCGGTGAATGCGCGCACCGGCGCGCCGCTCTGGAAATTCAAAGTCGGGTCAGGCATCGTGGGCGCGCCGATCACCTATCGCGGCCCCGACGGGCGGCAGTACGTGGCGGTCTATTCGGGAATCGGCGGGGACTGGGCGCTGCTCTCCGGGGATGTGCGTTCCGACGATCCCACCGACGTACGGGACCCGGCCGACTTCATCCACGATCTGGGCCGCTATACCAGCGGTGGCGGCATGGTCTGGGTCTTCGCGCTGTGAGACTCCTGCCCCTCGTGGGACTGGCGCTTGCCGCGGGGTGCGGCGCGAAGCAGTCCGAAGGTGCGACGCTCGCCGATTCGATGGCAGTTCCCCCCTCGGTGCGCTATGACCAGCACGTCCTGGCCGGCGGCACGGCGCCGCGCGGAGCCAGCGAGTCGAATCCGTTCACCGGAGACGAGAAGTCGGCCGCCGAGGGCAAACTCCTCTTCAGCTCGATGAACTGCGATGGCTGCCACGGTGGGGGAGAGGGATGGGCCGCGCCGAGCCTGAGCGACGGCCGCTGGCGATACGGCGGGAGCGATGCGGCGCTGTTTCAGTCGATTTACTTCGGCCGGCCCAAAGGCATGCCCGCCTACGGGGGATTGTTGTCGACACCAATCATCTGGAAGCTGGTGACCTACGTGCGCTCCCTCCCTCCCCCCAAGGCGGTGCCGACCCAGGCCTGGTGAGCCGAGCGGGAGCCGGCTTTAGGTCGCTCAGGTGCCGACCCGGATCACGAGGGTACGTCCGCGCCATTCGGCGGGCTTCACGTGGGCCATGCGCGTCACCACTCGACGCCCGTTCCCCGGCCACACGACTTCCACGTCCACCGGCGTCAGGTCGGCCAGGCCGAAGTGCACCGGCATATCGTTCTGCGAGTTATAGCCCGAGCCGGTATCCACCAGCCTGGTGCCGAGCCGCCGCCGGGTGCCGGCGGCAAACAAATGCACCTCGGTGCCGGCGCGGGTGGCGCGGCCCTGGGCGTCGAGGACACGGACGCTCAGGGAACGCGCGGCCGCTTCCGCGGGAAGCAGGTTCCGAAGCAGCACCACCGTGCCGGGGGCCGCGGCACCGGTGAGGGCGAGGTCGAGATCACCGTCGGAATCAAGATCGGCCCACTGGACGCCGTGATCCGCCTGGAGCTCGGCCAGGTTGTCGGCGGTGACGTCGACATAGCGTGACCCGGCGTGCCGATAGAGGAAATCGCGATAACTGGTCCCGCCGGTGACCGTCCCGTTCACGTAGAGGTCGAGTCGGCCGTCGTGATCCACGTCCGCAAAGGCGCAGGCGTCGTACCGGGCGTCCAGATCGACCCCCCACGCGGCCGAGACATCCTCGAACCGCCCGCCGCGGTTGAGCAGGAGCCCGTTCTTCCCGTAGTTGGCCGCGAAGAGGTCGAGCCGTCCGTCGCCGTCCACATCGGCGGCACAGGGCCGAACGGTTCCGTTGGTGGGGTCGTCGGGCCGGCGCCCTCCCCACGCCACGCCCGCCGAGTCGGCGACGTCGGTGAACCGGGCGCCGTCGTTCCGCCAGAGGCCGTTCCGGTCGCCGTCCTGGTTGGCCAGGTAGAGGTCGAGGTCGCCGTCCTGATCGTAGTCGAGCCAGACCGCGCCCACGCTCTTGCGCGAATCGGCGAGACCGAGCGACACGGCAACGTCGGCGAAACGCCCGGCTTCGTTGCGGTAGAGTGCGTTTGGCTTGTCACGGAACGCCACGAACAGATCCAGATCCCCGTCGGCGTCGAGGTCGATCCAGGAGAGCTGCCGCACCGCGGCCGAGTCTCGCTGGAGGCCGGACTCGCGGGTGATGTCGGTGAAGCGGCCGGCATCGTTGCGATACAGCTTGAGGATCCCGGCCGGCCCGGCGAATCCCAGGAGCAGATCGGGATCCCCGTCGGCGTCGAAATCGGACCAGGCGGCCGATCGAGTGGCGCGCGCGTCGGCGATCCCCGCGTCGCCGGCCACCTCGGTAAGGGAGCCCCCGTCGTTCCGGTACAGACGGTTGGGCGCTCCGTTCATGCCCACGTAAATGTCGAGATCCCCGTCCCCGTCGTAGTCGGCGATCGCATTGGTGAGCGAGGGCGTACCGAGGCGGAGCTCGCCCGGAAAAGCCTCGAAGCGGGGCCGCCCGGCCGGGTCCTGCGCGAACAGCGCCAGCAGGGCGGAGATTCGGAGCAACCTCATCAGTGGCTCCCGCCGCTCCGCTAGAAGATGCTGTCCAGGATGTCGGCGACGCGTCCGTTCCCATCCAGCAATACAACCCGGTCACCCACCAGGAAGAAGGAGTAGCCGCGGGGGCGCCAGGGCAGCTGCACCAGCACCGCATCCGGCACCCGGGTCTTGACGATGCCGGGAGGAAGCGGCTTTCCGCGCACCAGGTTCTTGGAGATCCCCAGCGGGAGCGGTTTTACGCCCTCCCGACGGGTACGGTAGTATTCGCGAAACACCCCGCGATCCGAATCGTGGAAAACGACGCGGACCACGGGCTGGTCCTTGGCGCCTTTCGGGTTGGCGGGCTTGGCCGGCTTGTCCGGCCGTTGCGCCATGGCGGGAGTGCCGGCCACAGCCAAGAGCGTCAGGATCAGCAGAAACCGGCTCGTTTTCGACATGAGAATCTCCTTGGTCGACACGCCATGGAGACGACATTCAGCGCCTGGGGCCCACTTTCGCCTTGAGTTCCTCGAACCAATTGAGCACCAGCACCAGCTGTGGTTGCGCCTTGGACTCCGCCTCCTGAACCATGAGGAACGAGCGCCCCCCCGGCTCGGGCTGGAACGACCGCTGCTCCACCCCCTCCACGAAGCCTCGCATCGAGAAGAGCGGTTTTGGCTCCCCGAAGCCGGGCCGGCCACCCGACCAGGTTACTGGCACGGCCATCAGCTCTTGGGCTGCGCTTTCAAAGAAGAGCTCCTTGCCGTCAAGAGACCATCCCGGACCTCGCCCGCCGTTTCGGCTCACCGGAATGCGCTCCCGCGCCACATCCGGAAAGGGGCGCACATAGACCTCGGGACGGCCCGATTCAGTCGAGGCATAGGCTATCCAGTGACCATCGGGCGAGAGCGCGGGTCCGAATTCGTCGAACGGCCCGGTGGCAATGGGGAGGATACTGTCGCCGCCGACTCGCATCGCGTGGATGTCCAACCCGCCGGGGCGGCTGCGTTCCACCACGACCCAACTCCCGTCGGGAGACCACACCGGCGCGCCGACCGTGGCGGCATCGGGCACGGCGATCCGGGTGATCGCTCCCGTTCCATCGGGCCGCCGCGATTCGATGTGCCAGCCTCCTTCCGAGGAGACGTAGCTGATCTCGGCGCCATCCGGTCGCCACACCGGCGCAAAGTTGAGACCGGCCCCGGTGGTGAGCCGGGTCAACGCCCCCCGGTCCAGCTCCTTGATCCAGACGTCGCTGCGCGGGCCGTCCATGATGGAAATCGCCAAGCGCTTCCCATCCGGTGAGAGGGCCGGCACGCCTACCTCACCGACCGGCCAGTTGGGATCCACCGGCGCGGCGGTTCCGTTGCGAGCCACCCTCACCACCGTCCCAGGCCGACCGAAGGTGAGCCCGCTCTTCTCGTACAGAAGCGTTCCGGCCGGCGAGAGCTCGAGAGCCGCCGCGATGCCGAAGGGGACGTGCACGCCGTCGAACAGGGGCACCGCGTCGCCGCGAACCTCGAGACGGTCGAGATCGAAGGGCACCGCGACGACCGCGCCGGTGCGGCGCACCACGACCAGATGCCCGGTCGGCGCATACCAGGCGGTCACCGAGGCTTCGACCAGCCTGGTAAATGCACCGGTCCGCAGGTTGACGACCCCGACCCACATCTCGTTGCAGGCATCGGTGCAGCCGGTGCCGAGTGCGACGTCGTGGCGCGGCAGCGCCCTCGGCACCAGAATGCCGAAGGAATCACGCGGGAGCCGCGTCACCTTGCCACCTGCGTCCGACACGGTACGAAGGTTGAAGTCCTGGCCGGTGAACACGATGGTCCCATCCTCCAGCCAGGCACCACCGGGCGAGATCGGGTTGACCGAGTCCGCCAGGATGGTGGTCTCTCCTCCGCCGACCGGCATTTTCTTCAGCCTGAGCCGCGAGACGAACAAGACCCATTTCCCGTCGGGGGAAAACGACGGGGCGATCGCTCCCTCGGTGCCGGGAAGCGGCCGCGCGTCGAGCGCGTCGAGCTCCCGGACCCAGAGCTGGGTCTGCTGATCGGGCGCCTCGCCGACATAGGCGATCCGGGTTCCGTCCCCGGAGAGCGAGAATCGCTGGGCGAACTCCGCCCTCATGCCCTGGCCTGGGGACATGGCAATCCGCAGTCGGCTTACTGGAGACCCGGATGCCCTTGGTCGCCCCAACCAGCCCCATGCCGCAACCGCCGCGAGGAGGGCGACGAGCCCAACCAGAATCGCCGAGCGCCTGGAGGGTTCGCGCGAGCGCTGGACGGCGGTCCGTGCGCCCGTGCGTCTCGGCGCCTTTGCCCCATCCACCAGTGCTTCTGCAAACTCCTTCGCGCTCCCCCACCGATCCGCCGACAGCTTGGCCAGCGCGGTCAGCACCGCGTCTTCGACGTGGGCCGGCACCGTGCTGCGCTGCGGCGTGATGGGCCGCGGCTCCTCAGTCATGATCCGCGCCACGATGGCCTGCGCGCTCGGCCCGGTGAATGGCGGCTCGCCGGTCAGCATCTCGTAGGCGACGCACCCCAGTGCGTAGAGGTCGCTCCGCGCGCTGATCTCCCGCTCCCCCATCGCCTGCTCCGGACTCATGTACTGCGGAGTACCCAGCGACATCCCGGTCTGGGTCATCCGGCTCCCGCCTGCCTGCACCACCGCCAGGGCGATGCCGAAGTCCGCCACCAGGGCACGACCGTCGTGGAGCAGGATGTTCTCCGGCTTGATGTCCCGGTGCACCACCCCGCGTCGGTGGGCATAATCGAGCGCGCCCGCGACCTCGCTCGCAATCCGCACCGCGTCGGGAACGGGCAGCTGTTTTTCCCGGGTGAGCCGGGCGCGGAGCGATTCGCCCTCGACGTAGGGCATCACGTAGTAGAGCAGTCCGTCGGCGGCCCCCGAATCGAACAGCGGCAGGATGTGGGGATGCTGGAGGCTGGCGGTGAGCTCGATCTCCTTGAGGAAGCGATCGGGACCCAGCACCGCGGAGAGCTCGGGATGGAGGACCTTGATGGCAACCTTACGGCGGTGCTTCACGTCCTCCGCCAGGTACACGGTGGCCATCCCGCCCTGGCCGAGCTCGTGCTCCAGGCGGTAGCGGTCGGAAAGCGCGGCCGAAAGTCGCGGGTTGGTGTCGCTCAATTTCCGCTCCGGACCGCCAAGGCGCGCTCGGGGTACAGCCGTCCGCCCCGCATGACGTGGGTCCGGGAGCGGAAGGCGCGCACGTTCTCGAGCGGATTCTCGGTCAGCACCAGAAGATCGGCCAGCTTTCCGGCTTCCAGGGTTCCGAAATCCTTCTCCCGCCCCATCGCCCGGGCTCCGTTCCGGGTGGACATGACGACTACGTCACCTGCCGGCAACCCGGCCGCCTGCATCGACTCCATTTCGTCGAAGATCGAGGGCCCGTGCAGCGTCAGGGGGTTTCCGGCATCGGTGGCGGTGGCGATGACGCCGGCGGCGGCGTGGACCCGCCGGAGGTTCTCCGCCATCACGACACCGCGGGCGCCCGCGCCCTCCAGCCGTCGGAACGAAGCATCGACAGCGCGGATCCGCTCGGGCATGAGCGGCCGGAGCGGCTCGACGTTGGCGATCTTGGCCACGGTCGCCGAATCCACGCACCCGCCGGGGTCCTCCACCGGAACCGGCATCCCGAACGAGACAGAGACGCTGGCACGTGCGGCGTTGCGCCCCACTAACAGAGTCGGGGCGTAAATCGCGCGGTTCCGGGCCAGGAGATCGAGGAACTCCTGATCCACCGGCTGGTCCTCCACGCTGTGCACCAGCAGCACCGCGCCGGCTCGCAGCGCGACTTTGGCCTCGCGAAGCCCGGTCGCGTGCACGATCAGGTCCAAGCCCGCCGCGAGAGCAGCAGCCCCCACCTCGAGCATCCGCGCGTCGAGCTCTTCCCGCCGCGCGGCGGGCGGGCCCAGATACCAGACCTTCACCGCCGACGATCCCATCGCCTTGAGCTTGGCGACGCCCGCCTGCACCTCGGCGGAGGTGCCCATCGGAAGGAAGGTGTAGATCTCCTCGTCCACATTGAGCGCCGAGCGCCCGGCGTGGGTGATCAGCGGGCCCGCCGCGCGCACATGCGGAGCCAGCGAATCGGTTTCCGCTTTCGCGGGCAAGGCCGTGGTCCAGGGATGTCCGCCGACATCATAGACCGCGGTGATCCCGCTGCAGAGATAGGAGCGGTACCAGCGGGCGGGATTGGCGCGGAGGGCGCGAGCCGTTTCCGGATAGGGATAGATCCCGGGCGCGCTGAGCCCGTCGGGGCGGCCATCGACCCAGCCGGTCTGACTGAAGTGAACGTGGGCGTCCACCAGCCCCGGCGTGAGGAACCGGCCGGTGACGTTCACCCGGGTCGTGCCGGTGGGAACCGGACAGTTCTCCGCGGTCCCCACACAGTGCAGCCGGTCCTTCACGATCACGACAACGCCGTTGGCGATCGGGGGGCGGCCGGTTCCATCGATGATCGTGCCGCCGGTCAGGGCCATGGTCTGGCCGGCGGCCCCGCCGGCCAGCACCGTCGCCGCCACGCCTGAGAGCAAGGGCCGGATCACGGGGGGGTTCCTTTCGGGGCCGGGCTCACGCGGCGCCGGCGTTGCGGACCGCGAACAGGTCGATTTGCGGGGGATGCAGGGGCAGGCCGCTCAGGCGCAGCACGGTATCGACCCAGCCGTCCCGCGCGCCCGGCTCGAGATAGTGGCAGGTCACCTCGAGCTCGCGGGCCAGCCGGTCGATTACGCCATCAATGTCCCGCTGGAAGGTCTGGCTCACGTCCCGCTGGCCGTCGAAGGTGGGCGGGTCCACGATGGGGACCTTGAACAGGGCGTCGTAGCTGGCGACCCACTCCCGGACCAGCGCGTCGTAGGCGGGAAGCCGCCCAACCTGGTTCACCAGGTAGGCATAATTGTCCAGCACCGACCGGTCGCAGATGACCACGTCGTTCTGGGCCGCCGCGGCGATTTCATCGGCGATCTGGGTGTGCAGAATCCAC
>Ga0209485_1000403_pt1 | contig 12790 bp, 13 predicted proteins | sample NCAS100_FD_187516 | JGI IMG/M metagenome (GOLD analysis project Ga0209485, IMG submission 187516) | Agricultural soil microbial communities from Utah to study Nitrogen management - NC AS100 (SPAdes) (version 2) | ecosystem: Environmental > Terrestrial > Soil > Agricultural land | place: USA... | reverse complement strand
CACCACGTTGACCGTTCTCGTAATAACCCAGATGCGACATGCACACGACGAGCGCGCAGCGTTCTTTTTCCTTCAACGTCTTCACAACTTCACGCGCCGAAACGACCGGATCGTTGTAAGTAACGCCTTTGAAGTTTGCCGGCGTGATTAGCGCCACGGGACTTACACCAAGACCAAATAATCCGACTTTGATCCCCCCAAGCATCTTCACGACGTAAGGCTTGACGCGGCCTTCAAGCACCGTTCCTTTGACGTCGTAGTTCGCCGAGACCAGATCGAAGTTCGCAAACTTCAACGCCGCAGCAAGCGCATCGACGCCGTTATCAAACTCGTGATTGCCGAGCGTGCCGACGTCGTAACCAATCGCCGACATCGCTTTGTACTCAACTTCGCCGCGATAGAAATTGAAGTACGGAGTGCCCTGCATTACGTCACCCGCATCGACGAGCAACGTGTTCGGGTTCTCCTGTCGGATCCGTTTGACGAGTGTCGCGCGACGAGCGACGCCTCCCTTCCCCGCGTTCGCGTCGTTGGGCGGCAGGGGATCGATCTGCGAGTGCGTGTCGTTCGTGTGCAGGATCGTGATGATCGTATCAGCTGCGGCGTTACCCGAGATCAATTCGAAACCGCGCGGCAGTCCTATCAGCGTCGCGCCAAATGCGGCGGAAGTTGTCACAAAACGTCGCCGGTTCATTTGGGCTCCTCGCGGCCTTTGCGATCGGGCCCGACTTGCACGTAGCGGCCGTCGAGACGCGGACTGATGTTTCGTCCGGCGGCTGTTTCGGATCTGACGTAGTTCATGATCGAATCGCGTAACGTTAGATTTAGGGGCGTCTTGCTCTTCGCTTCGTGCAACAACGCATACGCGCCGCTGTTGAGGTTCAGGAGGTAATCGATCGTGACAATCGTGTAGATCTTCTCTGGATCGATCTCCTGTTCGCGGCCGCTCTCGTCGACTAGTTTGCCGCTCAAAAACTCAGCGCGATTCTGATCGTTCCACTTGAAATGAATGCGCGCGCCTGACTGCGCGTCGCGCGTGGCGACTTGAAGCAGTTTCGAGAGTTGCGTGCCGTTTACTTCGAGCGCGACGAGCGCGTTTTCGAATGGGAGCAACTCGAATATGTCGCTGGCGCGCAGGTCACCGGGGGAAATCTCGTTCTTTCGCAAGCCGCCGGCGTTGACGATTGCGAGAGTGATCGGCTTGCCGAGTTTTACTTTCGCCTGGGCACGCATTCCTTCGGTAACGAAGTTACCGAGTGAACCGGCGCCGACGCCGTCCTTTTTGAGCGGACCGTCGAGCTTGCCGATGACGAGACTCAGCGCGCGAATCTTTTCACTGTAGGGCGCGAGCATCTTCTCGACCGCCGGATCGTGCGGAATGCTGGCGTCAACGGTCGTTTGTTTGACGCTGGCGCCGACCTTTGCCGGCGGAGCTGTGATTGCGGGTTTCGCCGGTGCCGGAGTCGCCGGACAAGGTTCGATCACCGTTTGGCCAAGCGCCGGGACAGCAATTGTTAGCGCGAATAAGAGAAGTGAGAAGCGAAGGCTAAACACGGATAATACCGATCCTTTGCTGCGAGCGATTGACCTAAAGGAAGAGCTTGCATAGTATGTCGCACCACGCATCACCCATGCAAACTCTTGCCGTTTCTAAAGGAGAAACAAGTTGGCTACGTCTTCTGCTCAGTTCGCTTCTGAATTCAGGAATCCAAACCTCGACGTGTTGCTGTCTGAAGAGAAGATTCAGGCACGGATTAAAGAGTTGGGCGCGCAGATCACGCAGGACTACGCCGGGCTCAATCCACTGTTGATCGGCGTGCTGAAGGGCGCTTGCTTTTTTCTTAGCGATCTAATGCGGGCGATCGATACACGAGTGGGCATCGAGTTCATGGCGATCTCGAGTTACGGATCTTCGACGCGTACTTCCGGTGAAGTGCGAATCATGAAAGATCTCGACGTTCCGATCGAGGGCCGGCACATTCTAGTTGTCGAAGACATTGTCGATACTGGTCTAACCCTCTCGTACCTGCTCGCTAATCTGGAATCACGTGGGGCAGCGAGCGTGAAGCTGGCGGCGCTGCTCGACAAACATGAGCGGCGACAGCGTGAAGTAAAAATTGACTACCTTGGTTTTCCGATACCGGATGAATTTGTCGTAGGCTACGGTTTGGATTTCGCCGAACGGTATCGCAACCTTCCGTTCATTGCTGTTTTGAAAGATCCGGGAGCGTAGTACTTAGTACGTTGTACTTCGTACTTAGTGCTTGTTCGATTTCGAGAAGCCCGTTGAATAGCAAACAAAGTACTAAGCACAAAGTACCAAGCACAATTGAGGATTGGAGACTTTTAAATGCGTAGTTTTCTGGCTCTCGCTATTCTCTGCGTTCTTCCCATCGGCGCTGCTGCTCAAACGGACTTCTCAAAAGTCGAAATGAAGGCGACGAAGGTCTCGGGCAACGTTTACATGCTCGAGGGCGCCGGAGGAAACATCGGCGTCTCCGTCGGCACTGACGGAATCCTGATCGTCGACGATCAGTTTGCGCCGCTGGCCGACAAGATCCGCGCTGCACTGAAGGGACTGAACCAGGGGAAGCTCCGCTTCATCCTCAACACCCACTGGCACGGCGACCACACCGGTAGCAACGCTCAGTTTGGTCCGGAAGCCACGATCATTGCTCACGATAACGTACGCAAGCGGCTGTCGAGTGAACAGAAAATCCCTTTCTTCAAGTCGACAGTTCCCGCGTCGCCCAAAGAAGCGCTGCCGGTGATTACGTTCGACAACTCGCTGTCAGTGCACTTCAACGGTGAAGACATTCGAGCTATTCACTACCCGCACGGACACACTGACGGCGACAGCGTAATCTTTTTTACGACGTCCAACGTGGTCCATCTCGGAGACGACTTCTTCGCCGGACGCTTTCCATTTGTCGATGTCGACAACGGTGGGAACGTCGTTGGCTTGGCCAAAAACATCGGCGAGATCATCACGAAGATACCGGCGGGTGCAAAGTTGATCCCGGGTCACGGCCCGCTCTCAACGATCGACGATCTCAAGCTTTACCACCGCATGCTTCTCGAAACGACCGACGTCGTCCGCAAGAAAGTCGCCGCCGGAAAAACCTTGGACCAGATCAAAAGCGAAGGTCTTCCTGAGGAGTGGAAATCCTGGGGCACCGGCTTCATCAAAACCGATCAGTGGATCGAACTAATCCACATTAGCCTCACGCAGAAGTAGTCGACGTCTTACGATCGGTTCAGCCAATAGGACGGCCGGCGTCGATGGTGGGCCACAGCAACAATTTGAAGCGTTTGGTTTCTCACGCGAAACACCAGATCAAACGGAAATCGAGGGAACACTATTCGTCGTGTGTTTCCAACACCGATGGGCCACGTCTCAGGCGAGTTAATCGCAAGGCGCATCATGCTACTCAATTCCTGAACAAACGCATGCGCGGCGATCTCGCTACGCTCGGCGTACCACGCGAACGCCTGATGAATCTCTTCCTCAGCTGCTTTATGGAGAATTACTTTCCGAGTCATTCCATTCGTTGAAGAAGCTTGGCTTTGACGGTCTCCCACGGGACTGTTTCAACAGCCCCCGAGTCCAATTCAGCCAATCGGCGCTCTATCTCTACGCGCCACGCTTCGTCGACGTCCGGATCTACTTCGGATTCCAGGCTTTCGATCAACAAACCAGCGAGGGTGGCTCGTTCTTTCTCAGATAAGATTGAGGCTTTCTGGAACAATTCGGTTACGTGAGTACTCATGCGAGGAATCTAGCACACTTACTCGGATACCGGAATCAAAGACTTCAGGAAACTCGTACCCGCCGTCAGGTGGAGGCCGAAGTTTGCGGCGATGGTCTGGCCGATGTCGGCGAGGGATTCGCGGGTGCCGAGGTTGTTGGATGGGCGGGCGGTGCGACTGTAGACCAGGAGCGGAGCATATTCGCGCGTGTGGTCGGTGCCGGGGAACGCAGGATCGTTCCCGTGATCTGAGGTAATGATCATGAGATCGTCATCGCGCATGGCGGCTTCGATCTCCGGCAGACGCCGATCGAAGTGTTCGAGAGCGCGCGCATAGCCTTCGACATCGCGACGATGACCGTAGAGCATGTCGAAGTCGACGAGGTTCGAGAAGATCAAACCGCGGGAGTCTTCCTGAAGGGCCTTGATGGTTTGATCGATCGACTGTTGGTTGTTCTTGGCTGTTAGATCTTTCGTCACGCCGACTGAGTCATAGATCGACGCAATCTTTCCGATACACACCACGTCGAGAGCTTCATCCGCGAGTGCAGCGAGCAGATTCTCGCGCGGCGGTGGCACTGCGTAGTCGTGCCGGTTCTCAGTACGATAAAACGCACCGGGTTGGCCCAGGAATGGACGCGCAATCACGCGTCCAACTTTGTGTTCGCCTTCGAGTATGCCGCGGGCGATCTCGCAGATCTCATAAAGACGATCGAGCGGAATCACCTCTTCGTGCGCGGCAATCTGGAACACCGAATCCGCAGACGTGTAAACGATCGGTTTGCGCGTCTTAACGTGCTCCTCGCCTAACTCCTTGATGATCTCCGTACCCGACGCGGGAATATTGCCGAGTATTCCCGGAACAGAAGTTTCGCGAACAAAACGATCGATCACCGTCGCAGGAAATCCGTTTGGATAAGTCGGGAACGCCTGGTTCAGAATGATCCCGGCAATCTCCCAATGTCCGGTGGTCGTGTCTTTGCCGTTCGAACGCAGAGCGCACCGACCATAAGAACCGTCAGGGTTGTCGAGCGGAGGCAGACCGCGAAGTGGCCGGATGTTGCCGAGGCCGTAGCGTTGAAGGTTGGGAAGTTGGACGGTGCGCGATTCGAGAATGTGACCGAATGTGTCTGATCCGGCGTCGCCCCACTCGGGAGCGTCAGGCATCGCACCGATCCCAGCACCGTCGAGAACGATTAGAACGACTCGGTGGAACGGATGCGGAGTGGTCATGAAGGTTTCGTAATCTTGTGCTTTGTACTTAGTTCTTTGTACTTGGTAACAAAAAACACAGAACAAAGTACCAAGCACTAAGATCAAAGCTCACTGCTTCGGCGCGTAATAACCATCGCGCGCGCGGATCTCAGCTTTGTCTTTCACGCCGCGCACTTCCAACTTGATCGCGCGATACTTCCCGTCGCGTGCCTTGTTCGTTGGATAGTAGCCGAGACTGTAGAGCGTGCCGATGTCAGCAGCAACGCGCGCGAACGCCGATTGCGCATCAGCTAAAGTAGCCGCAACGAAACTGCGCCCGCCGGAAACCTTCGCCAGATCGTTCATCTCGCGCCGCGCAAGGTTATACAACCCCCGACTGATCGACATTCTTTCAAACGGTCCCATCTGGCAAAAGCTATTGAAGTTTTCCGCCTTCGCCGTCGGGAAAAAGATTTTTCGATATCGTTCGATCTGTCGCTGCGAGAGCGTGAGCTGACCGTCGTCCTGACAGTCTTTCATCAGCCGGTCTTCAACGAAGTCTTCCGTATTCACCTGGATGAAATAGCAGGCGATACCGGCGCGCGAGAGTTTCATTCTTGCCGTTGCGAAATCGGAGTTACTCGCGGAATCAACGCCGTCCGTCAACGCCACCACCGCACGACGTCCACGAACTTCATCACTAGGCGGATTGCGAAAGACGCTGTCGGCAACTCGTTCGAGCGCGTCGTAGTACGGCGTGCCGTTGCTGGAGCCGACGTTTTCTATTGCGGTGCGCAAAGCATCGCGGTCACTGGTGAGTGGGGTCAGCACTTCTACAGTCGCTACTCGTTCAGCAGCAACTGTCTGCGCAGTATTGAAAGCGACAACGCCCACGCGATCGCCTGGACGGAGCGCCTGGATGAAACTGTTCGCAGCGGAACGAATCAGCGCCACGTCATCGCGGGTTGATCCGGAGGTGTCGAGCAACAAGGCGATTTCGAAAGGCGTTTCAGCAGTGCCGAAGTTGGAGATCGTCTGCACCTGGCCGTCTTCGATGAGACGAAAGTTCTCGGCGCGAAGGCCCGAGAGCGGGCGGCCCGCGCTGTCGGTCACCACAGCCGGAACCGAAACCAGTCGAGTATCGACCCGCACGACATCGCCTTCGTCAATTTCATCGCCGGCCGCTGGCGTGTCCGGTTTCTTCAACTTCCATAAGGGTGGCGGTTCGTTGGGGTCAGTGACACGACGCGGGCGCTGCTTTTGTTGGTCGGTGGCCTGTTGAGCGTGCTGGATGCTTTGCGAAAACCAGCCGGGAAAGATCACCGCCAGAGTGGTCAAAAGAATTACCCGCCTGAGCAAACTACGACGACGTTTCATAAGTCTTGACATGATTCAATTCCGGATGGGCTCTCGTAGCTGGATTCTAAACCGTGGGAGTGCGAAGTGTAAAACACGGATTCCAGGTAACAAGTGCGCGGCTTGACACTCTTCTGTGGTTTTCTTAGCATGACGACTCGCTTGCTGCGTGCGAACAGGATTCGCGACAGGGCGATCCTGATTTAAAGGCACGTACGTCAATGGTAGACGGCTTCCCTTACAAGGAAGAGGTTGGGGGTTCGAATCCCTCCGTGCCTACCAAGCCTTCAGTTTTGCGGAGTCGTAGTTCAGTTGGTTAGAACGCCGGCCTGTCACGTCGGAGGTCGCGGGTTCGAGTCCCGTCGGCTCCGCCACTAATTTGCAGAGTTATTCATCGCAAGACCTGCCACGTGGCAGGTCTAACTTTTTCTGCTACGCAATAAGAGCCTTGATCTTTCCACGGACTTATTCCAACTCGTCCGGCGCCACCACACCCTTCCGGATCGCTTTTCGAACACGGCAATCACCCGCGTCAGGAGCATAGCCGCGCGCCATTACCAAGCCTCTTTACCAACCGGCGCTCCAAAGTCGATAGGACAATGCTGGTTCTTAGCGTTAATGCCTTTCAACAATGCGTTCAGCTCAAATCTTTTTTGACGGACAGGTTCAATCACAGAGATAGATCCCCGCCTTTTTTCCGAGGATTGCGGCGGCAATGAACAAGACCACTAATCCAACGACAATTTCCTTTGGAAATGGGAACGGAAGGATGAACCTACTAATGCCCATGGCGAGCACCATCAGAACAGCGGCTCCGACACCGACCGCGGCGCACAGCACCGCGACCGACCGTCCAATGCTTCCACATCCATGCTCCTCGTCGTTCAGCATCGCTGCCTCCTAAGGGTAGCCTTACAAGGAAGTGAAGCTACAAAACAACTACGATTTTCAGGCCGTTTGTGTTCGCCCGCGTACTTAAGAATTAAATACTCAATCTCTATTGACCCGCCGCGCTTTTTGACTAAAATTCCCGTTAACGGTGAATGTGGTTGCCGGGGTGAGGACGGTGACCAATCGAGGCTGAATGTCTCCGCCAACCTTGAGAGGCCGGTCCAAAACCGGCCTTTCGGTTTTTAATCACAAGTGGCACAAAAGATACAAGAAGCACAAAAATGATTTCCGTAGCTGAAGCAGTTCAAATAGTACGGCAACAGACGAAGACACTCGGGACGGAGAAAGTTGATCTGCCCAACGCGCTCGGCCGGGTGTTGGCCCAGGACGTCGTCGCCGACTCCGATCTTCCGCCGTTCGATCGTTCACAGATGGATGGATACGCCGTGCGGGCCGCCGACACAACCGCCGCGCCGGTTAGTCTCCGAATCGTCGGCGAGTCGGCGGCGGGAAAAGGCTGGCACCAGCAAATGAACGCCTGCGAGGCGGTGCGCATCATGACCGGCGCGCCCGTCCCCGAAGGCGCAGACAGCGTGCAACAGGTCGAACTCACTCACGAGTTGAAAGACGGTACCGTCGTGGAATTGCTCGCGGCAGTCGAACCCGGTCGATCGATTGTGAAACAGGGCGATGAGATCAAAGCGGGTGAAACCGTGTTGCGTGGGGGCGTCACGATTAACGCCGCGATGATGGCAGTGCTTGCCGCGTTTGGTTACGCGCAAGTGGAAGTATCAAAACGTCCGCGCGTCGCAGTTGCCGCAACCGGAAGCGAGCTCGTTACCGTAGCCGAACAACCCGGACAGGACCAGATCCGCGATTCCAACAACTATTCGATCAGCGCTTACGCAGAACTCACCGGCGCGGTGGTCCAACGTCTCTCACTCATACGCGACGAAACGTCACTACTCAAACGCCAAATCGCCGAGGCCGCAAATAATTTCGATGTGGTCGTGACGTCGGGTGGCGTGTCCATGGGCGTCTACGACGTCACCAAGAATGCGCTCAAAGAACTAGGCGCTGAAATCTTTTTCGAACGCGTCGCACTACGACCAGGCAAGCCAATCGTCTTCGCACGACTTCCAGGGGGCGCACTCTTCTTCGGCCTCCCGGGAAACCCCGTCTCGGTTTCAGTGACGTTCAATTTGTTCACGCGTACGGCAATCCTCGCGATGCAGGGAGCGAATGAACCCGTGTTGAAACAGGAAACGGTGATGCTTGCGCGTGCTGTTAACGGGACGATGGACCGTGAGAGTTATTTGCCCGCGCAGTTGATGACAAACGACGACGGCGAGCTAATCGCGTTTCCTCTGAAGTGGGGCGGATCGTCAGACTTCGTTTCGTTTGCGCTAACGACGGCGCTCGTGATTATTCCCGCCGGAGTGAAATCGGTAGAAGCGGGATCGCTGGTGAAAGCGATCCCCTTACCATAAACGACCTACACCTGAACAATCGGCGCGACGCGCTCCGTCAATCCTTTGAACCCGAGAAAACCAGGCAGGCGTTCGATACGACTTCCGATCTTTTGATCGAACAGGTCCAAACCTTCTTTGCCGGGAAAGAGAGTCGCCATCACGTAATTCGCTTCACCTGCCGGCTTCGCGCCCTGGCCCACGGGAGCCCAGAACTTGCCGATAATGAACCGCGCGAGGTCACGCGAAAACTTTGTCTCTTGAAGTTTTACGCGCGCGACGTTCCAGTAGAAGCTCGAGTGGATCGACTCTTCCTGCACAATCCCGATCAGCAACTGGTTTAACACAGGATGGCCCGCCAACTCCGCCAATCGTCGATAGGCGTTCATCGCGGTGATCTCGTTGATCGCGCCCCACACCATGTGCGCGCCGTGAAAGTATTTGCCGAACGGTCGTGAAGCCTGGTCCACCAGGTAACTTCCGACGATGTAAAGACGTGGGATCTTTCGCGTCGCTTCTGCTTGCCAATTTTTTCCTTGCGGCATGCCGGCTTCTTCGAGAAACCGATTGAGCAGGTTGCCGTGATGCAACTCTTCGATGCTCCAGCGGTCCATAAACTTTCTAATAATAGGATCCTTGCCGGTCGGGGTGCGTCGCAGCTCCTGGTAATACATGTCAGTGAAGTACTCAATGTCGCGCATGTAGGTCAGCACGGGCACAAACGCAGGATTGAGGGGATAGTCTTTGACCTCATTCCAGCGAATACTGCTTACGTACTCTTTCGACAGGGCGCGTGGCTGCCGCTCGTACCAATCAAGCACTTCCTTATCAGTCTCAAACACGAAGGAGAACCTCCATAGGGGGATTAACTCGCCGCTTTAAACTACGATTACAAACTCAAATCAGATTTCTTAAAAACAATACCCAGGCTCGAATTGGGTCGAAGTGGTGAGACCAACTCGAATCAGGCCTTCGTCCCGGTGCCGCGCAGGATAGACAAAAACGGCGTCGGATGTCGAGTTCTACTTGCTGGGGAACCGGTTTTTGTTATCTACTTCAGGGCCATGACACAGCTTTCGCACGTCGACGAACAGGGCCGGATTCGCATGGTCGACACTGGCGACAAACAGGTCACCCAGCGGCGCGCTGTGGCTTCGGCGAAGGTGTTGATGAAGCGCGAAACAGTGGCCGCACTGCGCGAACATCGCACGCCAAAAGGCGATCCACTCGAAGCGGCGCGTTTGGCCGGGATAATGGGCGCTAAACGAACGGCAGACCTGATCCCGCTCTGTCACCTACTCCCGCTAACGCACGTCGAAGTTCAGGCCACAGTCGAAGACGACGGCGTCGCGCTGACGGCAGAAGCAGCGACGAATGCGCAAACGGGCGTGGAAATGGAGGCTTTGACGGCTGTTTCCATCGCCGCGTTGACTGTTTACGACATGTGCAAGGCTCTGGAAAAAGGGATGACGATTACCGAAATCCGCCTGGAGAGTAAGACCGGAGGGAAATCTGGGGATTATGAGAGGAAATGATTTCCCGCAAAGGCGCAAAGACGCAAAGAAATAAGCCGAGTGACGGTGTTTACATGATTTCTTCTTTGAGTCTTTGCGCCTTTGCGGGAAACTCATAGCCGGATCCAGGCGGTGACCCGGAACATCCTCTGACGGTTGTGCGTTATTGATGGCGACCTTTAGAATACGCCCCAGAATCCGCCGCTTTACCGGAGAGTAAGAAATGAATTTAAGGCTTTCAAACGATGCGCGACCCCAGGCAATGACATTGCTCCTTGCTACCGCAGTTTCATTAGTGTTGTGGTTCATTCCGTTCGCCTGGCTTCTTTATTATCCGTTCGAGCTCTTCGTTACATTTATCCATGAGGGCGGACACGCACTCGCTGCCTTACTCACCGGCAACTCGGTTCGATACCTGTGGGTCGCGACGAACACAGAGGGCGCCGTTCTATCGACCAAAGGTGGCCTAATCTCGCAGATATTCGTCTCAAGTGCGGGTTACCTGGGTGCGATGGCTTATGGGGCGTTGTTGCTCGTGTTGATTCGTAAGGCTGTGGCCGCTCGAATCGTCTTGCTGGCTTCGGGTTTTTATGTTCTGGCGCTAACAATTGTCTTCGGACTCATTACACCACTTTACAATCTCGACGGTTTGTCCGGAGTTCCATTCACAGTTCTCGCGGGAGTTATTCTCTCGGTCGCGCTCGTGCTCATAGCAAGATTCGCAAGTGCTCGTGTCGCGACGTTCTTCATGAGTTTTCTGGCAGTGCAGTGCGTGCTCAACGCGCTCTTTAGTCTGAAGGACCTCTTTACACTCTCCACACCGTTTGGCTCGGCATTCGTTCATACCGACGCCGTCAATATGGCAAAGGTCACCGGCATCCCGGCAATCTTCTGGGCAGCGTTCTGGATAGTCTTAGCGCTCGGAATTTTGTGGTTCGTGATGCGACTCTACGTTGCTGGACGCGACAAGAGTTTTCAACCCGATCTGCCGTTTGAGGAAGCTCCGCCGTCAGGTTTCTAAAAAGTATACCGGTAGCGAAGCGTGACACCGCGGCCAGCGCCGTCGATACCCCAACTGATTCCGCGATACGACTTGTCGAAGATGTTTTCGAAGTCTGCGAATATTTCTGAATGTTCGTCGAACTTCATCCCACCGCGAACACCAACCAATCCATAGCCTGCAAGATAGTGATGCGTCGGAACGATCGTGTCGCCGTTCTCTACCCGCACGCCGTTGATGATCGCACCCAACGGAAGTAAGCGGTTCTGGACCTGGGCCAAAGTCTCACCCGTCGAGATCAAGATCCCGCCGGCAGAACTACAGCCACTACCTCCGGGTGTAGTTAGACCACGCACGCAAGCACCACGTCGGAAAAAGTTTTGAATGTTCGTGCGGGAGCGGCCACCTCCGGTCCTGCGATCGCCGAGATCAAGCGTGGACAGACGATTCTGGCGGCCTGCTAGTATCGAATAACCTTCGATGTAGAAACGTGAGCGAGGTTGGTAACGCAAGCTGACAAAGGCAGTCGCCGGCGGAATGCCACCCTCGACGTTTGGCGGTAAGCCGTTGAGCAAACTGTGCGCGCGGATGTAGGTGAAGTTTGCGTTAGCGCTCCACTGGTCGGTCAGTCGTGCCTGTCCGTTTAGCTCCACGCCATTGAATCGTGCGTCGTCGAAGTTCACGCGGACGAGTACTGGAGTGGTGGGCGCAATATCGACAAAGACAAGTCCATTCTCGTTCTGCCTGGAAATTCTCTCGCTGCCGAGAAAGAGCCCCTGCGCGCCGGGCGGCAAAACGAGCGCTTGATCGAAGTAGACGTTGTTGAGTTTCGTGGTGAAGCCGGTCAAATCAAATGCAAACCGCTGGCTCGTATAACGGAAGCTAAGATCGAAACTGTCGCTGCTTTCTGGTCCAAGTTCGGTAACCGGAATTCCGGTTGAAACTGCATCGCCGAGCGCGGTTGTACCGATGAATCCACCCAGGGCGACGGCCGTGGTGGCGTCGACTTCGAAACCAGTGCCGACGAGCCCGATGATCCCCAAATCAGTTGTGTTCGGGCCACGAAAGCCACGCGTGTATTTCGCAGCGATATCGAAACCACCGCCAACCGTAACGACGCCTCCGAACCTTCCCGAGAACGCACTGAACCGCGCGCTGTCATCCGGAAACAGCGGTTGTCCGTCTGGACCAGGCGCTGAATTCGCTGCGCGAGACTCGTAAGACGCGACGCTGTAACGAACCGCGCCGTTCAAGCGAAGGCGATCGGGAATGGCCGTGAAACTGTCCTGCGCGAAGAAACCGTACGCAAGATAGCGGGCGCCATTGGGAACGCGAGGACGCGAATTCTCAGTGACCCCATTGGCGGGATCGAAACTAAATGCCGGAGCGTTGATCTTATCGCGATAAACGTCCGCGCCGAAAAGGAGCGTATTGTTGTCGCCGATCTGTTTATCGAGATAGAAGTTGAAACCTAAAACGTTCGTGCGTTCACGTTGATTGGTGATCAAGCCCGTGGGATTTCCCTGTCCACCCTGGTTGATTCGTTCCTCGCGCTGTCCGTTGTAAGAAAAGGTGAAAGATCCGTTGTCGAAGATCCAGAGGTTCTGCCTGAACAGG
>Ga0209485_1000402_pt1 | contig 12797 bp, 5 predicted proteins | sample NCAS100_FD_187516 | JGI IMG/M metagenome (GOLD analysis project Ga0209485, IMG submission 187516) | Agricultural soil microbial communities from Utah to study Nitrogen management - NC AS100 (SPAdes) (version 2) | ecosystem: Environmental > Terrestrial > Soil > Agricultural land | place: USA... | reverse complement strand
GCTGGTCGGGATCAGTGCCGGCGGGCCGGTGATCCGGAACAAGCTGTTCTTCTTCGGCTCATACGAAGGAAACTTCCAGGAGCGCTCCAACCGGGTCGCGATCACCCCGCCGTCCGGCTTCCCGGCCATCGACACCATCAACTTTTCCCAGTACAACGGGGATTTCGAGTCGCCCTTCCGGTCCCACTTGCTCTTCGGCAAGCTCAGCTATGCCATGAGCCCCAACTCCTCCATGGAGCTCAGTCTCAACACCCGGGCCGAGCGGGACATCCGGGATTTCGGCGGGCTCACGGCCTTCCAATCCGCGACCAGGTTCAACAACGCGGTGACCACCGGCCTCCTCAAGCACAACTGGTTCAAGGGAACCTGGCTCAACGAAGCCCAGCTGTCCTACCAGCGGTACCACTACAACCCGGTGGCGACCAACCCGGACCAGGTGAACCGGTTCTACGGCTTCGGCTGCTGCGTGCAGATCGGCGGCAACATTTCCAACCAGGACTTTACCCAGAAGCGGCTGTCGCTCCGGGACGACCTGACCTACACCGGCCTCCAGGCCGGCGGGAGCCACGTGATCAAGGGCGGGATCAACGTGGATTTCAGCAAGTACGACGTCATCAAGCAGAACTCCGAGAATCCCCGCTTCGTGTACGAATCCTGGTTCCACAACTTTTCCTTCCCTCAGCGGGTCGAGCTCCAGGCCGGCGATCCCCGGCTCAACACCAACAACACCCAGCTCGGGCTCTACCTCCAGGACGACTGGAGCCCGTCGGAGCGGCTGACCCTCTACCTGGGCGCCCGCTGGGACTATGAGTCGGGCGCGATCAACAAGGACTACGTCACTCCGTCGGACGTGAGGGACTCCCTCACCAAATACCAGGACCGGCTCTTCCTGCCGCTCGATACCGAGCGCTATTTCACCGACGGGACCCAGCGGAGTGCCTACATGGGTGCGATCCAGCCCCGAGTCGGCTTCTCCTACGGGATCACCCGGGACAACCGAACCACGGTATTCGGCAGCGCGGGGATCTTCTACGACCGCACCCTGTTCGATCTCGCGACCGAGGAGAAGTTCGCCCTCCAGCACCCCGGCTATCGAATTGAGTTCTATCCCGCCGGGGGTCCGGCCGAGCCGGGCAAGGCGGAGTGGAACAACAACTACCTCAGCAGCCCGCAGGCGGTGCTCCCGCTGATCGCCAACCGGGCGTTCAACACCCGGGAGATCAAGCTGCTGCCCAACGACCTCGAGCCGCCCAAGTCCACCCAGTTCAGCGCCGGGATCCGGCAGCTCCTGGGCGATTTCGCGGTCGAGCTGGCCTACAACGGGGTCAGGAGCAACAACACCTTCACCTTCTACTGGGCCAACGCCAACTTCACCTGCACTCCGCGCACCTTCGCCTGCTTCACCACCAACCAGATCCCGGGATTCGGCACCGTGCTCTTTGCCGATAACGCCGGGAAGACCTGGTACGACGCGGCCACCCTCAAGGTCGACCGGGGCTACCGGCAGGGGGAGAAGTTCGGCTGGGGCGGCGGGATCGCGTATACCCTGGCCAAGCGGCAGACCCAGGGATTCAACGACGATTTCAGCTTCCCGAACCCGGTGGACTATCCCAAGCAGGTACGCAACGATGAGCGGCACCGGCTGGTGGCCAACTGGATCATCGGGATGCCGGCGGTGCTTGACCTCCAGTTCAGCGGCGTCGCGACCATCGCCAGCGGCACCAACCTGGACACTGGTGACCGGTTCGGCGGGACGGGCAACCCGCTGGTGCCGGGTGGCTTCGACACCCCGACCTACAAGATGGTCGACCTCCGGCTCCGCAAGGATTTCTCGCTGGGGCGCTCCCACCTCGGGCTGACGATCGACGGCTTCAACGTCTTCAACACCCAGAACCTGGGGTGCTACAACGTCGGGAACGTGAACGACGCCAATTTCGGCAAGGCAGGCTGCACCATCTCCGATCCGCGCCGGGTCCAGTTCGGCCTGGAAGTCGGGTTCTGATTTCAGGGAGGGGAGGGGCCGGGACCCTACCGGCCGCTCCCCGCCTTTCCTCATGTCAGGAGCTGCCATGCTCCCTCTGCCGCGTTTCCGCGCCGGGGTGGCGGCCCTCGCGGTCGCCGCCCTGCTGGGATGCGGCGGGGCGGTCACCGCCCCCGCGCCCGCGCCTTCGACACCCCGCATCGAGGCGCTGCTCGACACCATCTCCCGGCGCACCTTCGACTTCTTCTGGGAGCGCACCGACGCCCGCACCGGGCTCACCCCCGACCGCTGGCCCACCCGCTCATTCTCCAGCATCGCCGCGGTAGGATTCGCGCTGACCGCCTACCCGATCGGCGCGGAGCAGGGCTACATCACCCGTGACCAGGCGGCGGAGCGGGTCCTCAACACCCTGCGGTTCTTCTACCAGCTGCCCCAGGGACCCGCGCCGGCGGGGACAGCGGGCCATCAGGGATTTTTCTACCATTTCCTCGATCCGGAGACCGGGCACCGGTTCCAGACCGTGGAGCTTTCCACCGTCGACACCGCGCTGCTGCTGGCCGGGGTCCTGTTCTGCCAGCAGTACTTCGACCGGGCCGGCGGCCACGAGCCGGCGATCCGGGCCTATGCCGATTCCCTGTACCGGCGTACCGATTGGAGCTGGGCCCAGCCCCGTCCTCCGCTGGTGACGATGGGGTGGTACCCGGAGCGAGGCTTTCACGACCACGACTGGCGCGGATTCAACGAGGCCATGCTGGTGTATATCCTCGCGCTGGGCTCACCGACCCATCCGATCGACGAAGAGGCCTGGAGCGCCTGGACCGCGACCTACACCTGGGGGGAATACCACGGGCAGAGTCACGTGGGCTTCGCGCCCCTGTTCGGGCACCAGTATTCCCAGGTCTGGATCGACTTCCGGGGCATCCGGGATCCCTACATGCAGGGAAGGGGTATCGATTATTTCGAAAACTCCCGGCGGGCGACCCTGGCCCAGCGGAGCTATGCGATCGCCAACCCGGACCGCTGGGCGGGTTATGGCGCCAACGTCTGGGGCCTGACCGCCTCGGACGGACCGGCCGACGTAACCCGCCCGGTGAACGGGGTCCCCCGCCGGTTCTTTACCTATGCGGCCCGGGGCGCGTCCTACACCGAGGTGCGGGATGACGGCACCCTGGCGCCGACCGCGGCGGCCAGCTCGCTGCCGTTCGCCCCGGAGATCGTGGGGCCGGCGATCGTCGCCATGCGGGAGCAGTACGGCGAAGGAGTATTCGGCCAGTATGGCTTCCTGGACGCCTTCAATCCCACTTGGCAGTGGCCCGAGCTTCCGCTCCAGCACGGCCGCCTGGTCCCCGGCCTGGGCTGGTTCGACACCGACTATTTGGGCATCGACCAGGGTCCCATCGTGGCGATGATCGCGAACCACCGGTCCGAGCTGGTCTGGCGCTACATGCGGAAGAGTCCCTACGTGATCGCGGGACTCCGCCGGGCGGGGTTTCGGGGTGGGTGGTTGGGCGGCGTACCGTGAAGGAACGCGAAGGCGCGGGGGCGCGAGGACGCGAGGGCGCGTGGTCGTTTCGCGTCTCCGCGTCTCCGCGGCTCCGCGCCCTCTTCGCGTCACTGCTCATGGCCGCTTGCGCATCGCGCGACGACGCCTCCCTCCGCTTCTGGGCCTTCGGCCGGGAGGGTGAAGTGGTCCAGGAGCTGGTCCGGGATTTCGTGCGGGAATACCCCGGCCAGGCCATTCGGGTCCAGCAGATGCCCTGGAGCGCCGCGCACGAAAAGCTGCTCACCGCCATCGTCGGACGGGCGACCCCCGACCTGGCCCAGATGGGCAATACCTGGATTCCCGAGATGGTGACCCTGGGCGCGCTCGCGCCGGTAGGGTCCCGGCTGTCCGACAGCAGCTACTTCCCCGGGATCGTGGCGACCAATGTGGTCGCCGACACCCTCTTCGGCGTGCCGTGGTACGTCGATACCCGGGTGCTGTTCTACCGGCGAGACATCCTGGCCCGCGCGGGTTATGAGGCAATGCCCGACACCTGGGAAGGATGGCGGGCGGCGATGCTGGCCATGAAGCGGGTCATGGCGCCGGGCGCCTTCCCGATCTTCCTGCCCATCAACGAATGGCCGCCCATGGTCATCCTGGGCCTCCAGGCGGGAGCGACCCTGGTCACCGAGGATGGCTTCGGGGGGTTCCGGCAGCCGGCGTACGCCCGCGCCTTCGAGTTCTTGCTCTCGCTCTACCGGGATGGTCTCGCCGCGCCGGTGAGCAATACCGAGATGGCGAATCTCTACCAGGAATTCTCCCGGGGCACCTTCGCCATGTACATCACCGGGCCCTGGAACCTGGGGGAATTCCGCCGCCGTCTCCCCCCTCAGCTAGCCGAGGCCTGGGCCACCGCGCCGCTTCCCGGGCCGACCGGAGCCGCCTCGGGAGTCTCGCTCGCGGGCGGATCGAGCCTGGTGGTCTTCCGTGCCTCCCGGCACCGGGCTCGGGCGCTGCAGCTGATCGAGTATCTCTCTCGTCCCGCCCAGCAGGCGAAGTTCTACCGGCTGACTGGCGACCTTCCCGCCCGACGGGAGGCATGGACCGACTCGGCCCTTGCCGGAGATCGCCAAGCGGAGGCGTTCCGGATCCAGCTGGAGCGGGCGGTCCCGACGCCCATGGTGCCGGAGTGGGAGGAAGTCACCACCAAGGTCATGGACCATACCGAGGCCGCGGTGCGGGGCGGCAAGTCCGCCGCCGAGGCGCTGGCCGCGATGGACGCCGATGTGGACCGGCTGCTGGAGAGGCGGCGCTATCTCCGGGCCCGGCGCACCGCCGGGATGCCGTGACCCCGGGAGAAGGCCGAGCGGAATCGCGGGCGGGGTGGGGTTTCATCACGCCCGCGATGACCCTGATCGGGGTGTTCTTCGCCATTCCGGTGGCCAGCGCGCTGCTGCTCTCCTTTACCGACTTCGACATCTACTCCATCGGCGATTTCAAGAGCACCCGGTTCGTCGGGCTCAAGAACTACACCGACCTGATGGCCATGCCGCTGTTCTGGCAGGCGCTCCGGAATACGCTCTACTTCGTGATGGTGGGCGGACCCCTCTCGGCGGCGGCGTCGCTCGCGGCCGCGCTGCTGGTGCACTCCAAGCTCACCCGGCTCAGGCCCTTCTTCCGCAGCGCGTTCTTCGCCCCCTGGGTGACCACCCTGGTCGCGGTCGCCCTGGTCTGGCGGTACATCTACCATCCGCAATACGGACTGCTGAACGCGGGGCTGGGACTCGTGGGCTTGGGCCCGGTCGACTGGCTGGGCCATCCGAACTGGGCCATGCCCTCCATCATCCTCCTCTCGGTCTGGAAGAACTTCGGCTACAACATGCTGGTCTTCCTCGCCGGCCTTTCGAGCATTCCCGAGGAGCTCTACGAGGCCGCCGCCCTGGACGGCGCCGGAGCCTGGAAGCGGCTCCGCCACATCACCCTGCCGATGCTGGGGCCGACCTTCGTGTTCGTGGGGGTCGTGACCATGATCGCCTCCTTCCAGATCTTCAGTGAGCCCTACGTCATGACCCAGGGTGGACCGCTCAAGAGCACCACGACCCTGGTGCTCCTGATGTACGAACAGGGCTTCCGCTGGTGGCGGCTCGGCCTCGCCGCAGCAATTGCAGTGGTGCTCTTCCTCCTGACCCTGGGCGGAACCCTGCTGCAGCTCCGGATCCGGCGGAGCACCCAGCCATGAAGACGGCCGAGCGGCTGCGGGTCGCGGGGTACAACGGGCTGCTGCTCGTCGCCGCGGTGCTGGCCATGGGGCCGCTCCTGTGGATGGTCTCGGCGTCCTTCATGGCGCCGGGCGAGGCCAACACCTCGCCGCCGCCGCTGCTCCCGGCCGATCCAACCCTGGAGCACTACCGGACTCTCTTCACCAGCTACAACCTGGGCCGCTATTTCCTCAACAGCCTGATCATCGCGCTGGGAGGAACCGTTCTCGCGGTGCTGATCACCGGGATGGCGGGATACGCCTTCGCCAAGCTGCGGTTCCGGGGCCGGGACCCGCTGTTCCGGGCGCTGCTGGCCGGGATGGTGATCCCGGGGCAGGTGGCCATGCTGCCGATGTTCATCATGCTGCGGGAGATGGGGCTGATCAACACCCTGTTCGGCGCCATGATTCCGGTGCTGGCGCCGATCTACGGCATTTTCCTGGTGCGCCAGTACGCCCTCTCGATTCCCGACGATTTGCTGGATGCGGCCCGGCTCGACGGCGCCAGCGAGTTCCGGATCTTCCGCTCGGTGGTGCTCCCCGCGCTCCGCCCGGTGCTCGCCACGCTCGGGGTGTTCACCTTCCTGAGCGCCTGGAACGACTTCATGTGGCCCCTCATCGTCCTCTCGGACGATTCCCGCTATACCCTGCCGGTCGCCCTGGCCAATCTCGCCGGCGAGCACGTCCAGGATGTGGAGCTGATGATGGGCGGCGCGGTGGTCACGGTGCTGCCGGTGTTTCTCGCCTTCCTGTTCCTCCAGCGCTACTACATCCAGGGCATCATGGCCGGGAGCGTCAAGGGATGAGCTTCGCCTGGCTGGCCCTGCTCCAGGTGGCCGCGGGCGGGCCGGTCCTGGTGGACGGCTTCGAACGGGTCGAGGGATGGTCGGCTCACCCCGCCGACGGCGTGGAGCTCCGGCTCGCGAGCGACCGGGGCCGGACCGGCCTCGCGCTCAGGATGGAGTTCTCCTTTGCCGCGGGGGGCGGGTACGCCATCGCCCGCAGGAGCACCGCGATCCCCCTGCCGGCCAACTATACCTGGAGCTTCTGGATCCGGGGTGAAGCCCGTCCTAACACGCTTGAATTCAAGCTGGTGGACCGGAGCGGGGATAACGTCTGGTGGTACACCGAGCGCGACCGGGTCTTCGACGGCTCCTGGCAGCGGATCACCATTCGCAAGCGCCAGATCTCCTTCGCCTGGGGACCCCGGGGCGGCGGCGTCCTGGACACCGTCGCCGCGATCGAGCTGGTCGTCACCGCGGGGCAGGGCGGCGGATCGGGGCGGATCTGGCTAGATGATCTCACCCTGACCCCGGCTCCCGATCTCGGGCCCTACACGCTGACGCCCCGGGTCACCGCCAGCTCCGCCCGCTCCGGACATCCGCCCAGGGCAATTCTCGATGGCGACAGCACCAGCAGCTGGGAACCCGCAGGGCCGGGGGGCGTGGTCACCCTGGATTTCCTGCGGCTCCGGGAGTACGGGGGCCTGACGCTGGTCTGGTCGAGCCGCGCGGGCGCGCCGGGGTACGTGGTTCGGGTCTCCGACGACGGGCGGCAGTGGCGCACGGTTGCCCGCCGCCGGGCCGGCCCCCGGGAGCGGGATCATCTCTACCTGCCCGACACGGAATCCCGATACGTCCGGCTCGAATTGCTGGACGGAAAAGGCACGGGACTGGGCGAGCTTCGAGTCGAGCCACTGGAGTGGTCCGCCACCAGGAACGCCTTCTTCAGCGCCGTGGCGACCGGCGCGCCCCGGGGAGAGTATCCCAGGTATTTCCTGGGGCAACGGGCCGACTGGACCGTGGTCGGGGCCGACGGCGCGGCCGAGGAAGCGCTGATCAACGAGGACGGCGCGGTCGAATCGGGAAGCGGGGGCTTCAGCGCGGAGCCTTTTTTCCGGAGCGACGATGGCCGCCTGTACACCTGGCACGACGTGCGCACCCGGGTGTCGCTGGATGAATCCCGGTTGCCGATTCCCTCGGTGGAGTGGCGGGCCGGTCCGCTGGCCCTCACGATAACGGCCTTCGCGATCGGCAACGACAGCGGCTCCAGCGTAGTCGCCCGGTACCGGATCGCGAACACCGGGAGCAGCCGGCTTCGCGGCACGTTCTACCTCGCGGTCCGCCCCTTCCAGGTCAACCCTCCCTGGCAGTTCCTGGGGACGCCGGGCGGCTTCACCCGGATCGACTCGCTGCGGTGGAACGGACGCCGGCTGCTCGTCAACGCCGACCGTGCCCTGATTCCGCTGCTCCTCCCGGCGGGCTTCGGCGCGCTCCCGTTCGAGGCCGGAGACATCGTGCCCCATCTGCGCCGGGGAGTGCTCCCCCGCAATGTGGTGGTGCGCGATCCCTTTGGTGCCGCGTCCGGGGCGCTGGCCTGGCCGGTGACGCTCGGACCGGGCGATTCTACCACCACCGCAATCGAAATTCCGCTCGAGGGCGGTTCGACCGGGCGGATCGGCCAGGGTGATCTCATCGGCGTGGACGCCGCGCTGGCGCGCGTCAGAGCGGAGTGGCGCGCCACCGTGGACCGGGCGACGATCGGGCTCCCGGCCGCCGGACGCCACGTCGAACACAGCATCGCGAGCAGTCTCGCGTACATCCTGATCAATCGGGACGGTCCCGCCCTTCAGCCGGGATCGCGTTCCTACCAGCGCTCCTGGATTCGGGACGGCGCCCTGACCGGCGCGGCGCTGCTTCGCTTCGGCCACGCCGAAGTGGTCCGGGAGTTCATCCGCTGGTACGCCGAATTCCAGTATGCCAGCGGAAAGATCCCCTGTTGCGTGGACCGACGAGGCCCCGATCCGGTACCGGAGCACGACAGCAACGGCGAATTCATCCATATCGTGGCGGAATACTTCCGTCATACCGGGGATCGCGCGCTGGTCCAGCAGATGTGGTCCCGGATCGATCGTGCCGTGTCCTACCTCGATTCGCTCCGTCACACCCGGCGGACGCCGGAGTATCAGACCGCCGAGGGGCGGGTGTTCTTCGGGCTGCTGCCTCCCTCGATCAGCCACGAGGGATACTCGGCCAAGCCGATGCATTCCTACTGGGACGATTTTTTCGCCTTGCGCGGCTTCAAGGATGCCGTCGCAATGGCCGGAGTGCTGGGCCGCCCGGACGACGCGCGGCGCATCACGGCCATCCGGGATGAATTCGCGGTGGACCTCTACGCCTCGATCGCCGAAGCCATGCGCCGCCACCGGATCGACTTCATCCCCGGCTCGGCCGATCTGGGCGACTTCGACGCGACCTCGACCACCATCGCGGTATCGCCCGGGGGCGAGCTGGACCGGCTGCCCGCTCCCGCGCTCACGCGCACCTTCGAGCGCTACTGGAGAGAGGCCATGGCCCGGCGGGATACCAGCACCCGCTGGGAGGCCTACACCCCCTACGAGCTTCGTTCGGTGGGCACCCTGGTGCGGATGGGACAGCCCGAGCGGGCCCGCCGGCTGCTGGAAGGCTTCATGGCGGATCAGTATCCAGCGACGTGGAACCAGTGGCCCGAAGTCGTCTGGCGCGAGCCCAGAGCGGCCAAGTTCCTCGGCGATCTCCCCCACACCTGGGTCGCCTCCGATTTCCTGCGCTCGGTGGCCGACATCTTTGTCTACGAGCGAGAGGCGGACAGCGCGCTGGTGCTCGCCGCCGGCATTCCCGATGCCTGGCTCGAGGAGAGTGGAGTGCGGGTTCGCGGGCTCAGCACCTGGTGGGGGCCGCTCTCCTATACGGCCCGGCGGAGTGACGATGCCGTCCTCGTCACGATCGAAGCCGGTGTCCGAATTCCCCCCGGAGGCATTCTGGTCCGGCCCCCAGGCATCGGCTTCACCCCTAGAGGGGCCACCATCGATGGCCGGCCCGCGGCCCTCGGCGCAGGCGCCGAGGTGCTGCTCCGGGCCGCCCCGGCCACCATTCGTTTTCTGCGATGACCGGAGACCGGCTGCTGTCGAACGGTCGCTATCGCGTGCTGATCACGGCGGCCGGCGCGGGTTGCTCCGTCCTGGGCGACACCCTGCTCACCCGGTGGAGCGCCGACCCGACCCGGGAGGCCGAGGGGTGGTTTCTGTATCTCAAGGACCTCGATAGCGGCCAGTACTGGTCCGCCGGCCATCAGCCGGTGCAACGGGTCACCGATTCCTACCAGGTCACTGCCTGGCCCCATTCGGTGCGCATCACCCGGGAAGACTTTGGTATAGGGCTGATCAGCAGCATCGCGGTCGATAAGGACTCGAACCTCGAGTGGCGGCGGCACACCCTCACCAATCGGAGCGCCGTCCGGCGCAGAATCCAGCTCACCAGCTGCATCGAGGTGGTGCTGGATGACCCGGCGGCGGCAGCCGGCCATCCGGCCTTTTCGAAGCTGTTCGTCCAGACCGAGTACCTGCCGGAGGCACAGGCGCTGCTGGCGCGACGACGGCCGCGAAGTCCGGATCAGCCGGGGCTCTGCCTGGGACATGCCCTCCTGGGGAGCGGGTCGCTGGAGTGGGAAACCGATCGAGCCCGCTTCATCGGCCGAGGCTTAACGCTGGGAGCCCCCCGTGTCATGCGGGAGGAGGACCCCCTCTCCGGCACTACCGGGAACGTGCTCGATCCGGTGTTGGCGCTCCGGCGGGTGCTGTCGTTGGACCCGGGGGCATCGGTCCGAATCGACGGGGTGCTTGCAGCAGGCGTCGACCGGAGTGCGGTCGAGCGTCTGCTCAGCGCCGCGAGGACCGGCGCACCGGACGCTCTGTTTGCCGAACCCGACGAGCCGGGCGAGCTGCTGCCGATCCCTCCGCCCAGACCGCGCCGGTTCGCTCCCGCGGACGGGGTCGCGGCGGCGGCCGCTTCCAGCGAGCCGCTGCTGTTTTTCAACGGAGTCGGGGGCTTCACCGCCGACGGGAGCGAGTATGTCATGCGCCTGGACCGGCACGATCAGGGTGTCCGGCTCCCGCCGCTTCCCTGGTGCAACGTGATCGCCAATCCGCGGGGCGGGTTCGTCGCGTCGGAGAGCGGCCTGGGATTTTCCTGGAGTGAGAACAGCAGGGAAAACCGTCTGACCCCGTGGTTCAACGACCCGGTCTGCGACCCGGCCGGAGAGGCGTTGTATGTCCGGGACGACGATGCCGGCCGGTTCTGGTCTCCGACGCCCGGGCCGGTTCCCGGTGCGGGAGCCTACGAGGTGCGTCACGGGTTCGGGTACACCGTCTGGCGGCACACGTCGGCGGAGCTGGAGCAGGAGGTTCTCGCCCTCATGCCGCTCACCGAGCCCGTCAAGATCATCCGGCTTCGGGTAACCAACCGGAGCGCCGCTGCCCGGAATCTCTCGGTCTTCTACTACGCCGAATGGGTCCTGGGTGGCAGCCGAGCCCTGACCGCTGACTCGGTGGCAACCGAAAGCACCGCGGACCGGACGGTGCTGATGGCTCGGAACTCCGAAAGCGAGGACTTCGGGAAGCGACTGTCCTTTGCCGCCGGATCGGGTCCCGATGAGCGGGGCCGTCATTTCACCTCAGACCGGCAATCGTTTCTGGGTCGCTACGGCAGCACCGCGCTTCCGGAGGCGGTCTGCTCGGGAGATCCACTCGACGGTCGCCAGGGCTCAGGAAGGGATCCCTGCGCGGCGCTGGAATGCCGGACCCGGCTCGAGCCCGGAGCCACCGGTGAGTGGACCTTTCTGCTGGGCCAGGCCGAGGAGGGAGCGGCACCCGCGCTCTGGAGCCGGCTCAGGGCTCCCAATTCCGCTGAGTCGTGCCTGGAGGAAGTTCGCGGGTTCTGGCGGGGCCTGCTCTCCGGTATCAGGATCTCGACGCCTTCGCCGGCGCTGGATCTGATGGTGAACGGGTGGCTTTCCTATCAGAATCTGAGCTGCCGCATGTGGGCGCGGTCGGCCTTCTATCAGTCAGGCGGCGCCTTCGGATACCGGGATCAGCTCCAGGACGCGTCGGCGCTGGTCTATCAACGACCCGATCTTACCCGGCAGCAGATCCTGCTGCACGCCGGGCGGCAGTTTGTGGAAGGCGACGTGCTGCACTGGTGGCACCCGCCCGAGGGCCGCGGCATCCGCACCCGCTTTGCCGACGACCTGCTTTGGCTGCCCTACGTCACCGAAGGCTACCTGAGAACCACCGGCGACCACTCCATCCTCGCCGAGCCGGCGGAATTTCTGCGGGGGCCGCTGCTGCTGGAGGGCGAGGACGAGCGCTTCATCGAGGCGGAGGGTGCCGGAGTCGCCGGCGACGTCTACGAGCACTGCTGCCGGGCAATCGATCGATCCCTGGCGGTGGGACGTCATGGGCTCCCGCTCATGGGGAGCGGTGACTGGAACGACGGCATGAATCGGGTTGGCCGGCTGGGGCAGGGTGAGAGCGTGTGGCTGGGATTCTTTCTCTTCACCATTCTCCGGAAATTCCTGCCGCTCTGCCGCGCCCGGGAGGACCAGCCGCGGATTTCCCGCTATGAGCGCTCGCTCGCGGCCCTCGGAATCGCGCTCAACGACGGCGGGTGGGACGGCGGATGGTATCGCCGGGCCTACTACGACGACGGCACTCCGCTGGGATCCGCCCAGAGCGACGAGTGCCGGATCGACGCCATCGCCCAGGCCTGGTCGGTACTGTCGGGTGCGGCGCCGTGCGACCGGGCCTCGCTCGCCCTCGACGCGATGGAACGGTTCCTGGTGGACGACTCCGCACGCCTGATTCGGCTTCTGACCCCGCCGTTCGACCGAACGCCCCACGACCCCGGGTACATCAAGGGTTACGTTCCGGGCGTCAGGGAAAACGGCGGACAATATACCCATGCCGCGCTCTGGGCGGTGCGTGCCCTGGCCGAAGCCGGTCGCAGTGAGCGGGCGGCGGAGCTGCTCGCGCTCCTCAACCCGGTCTGTCACGCCGACGCACCATCGGGCGTGAGCGTCTATCAGGGTGAGCCGTATGTCGTCGCCGCCGACGTGTATGGCGTCGCACCTCATTTAGGGCGGGCGGGGTGGACCTGGTACACCGGCTCGGCGGGATGGATGTTCCGGGTCGCCCTGGAGTCGATTCTCGGGATGACCCTGCGGGACGGCAGGACACTGGTGCTGTGTCCCTGTATTCCCGC